>Ga0114909_1000949_pt1 | contig 18032 bp, 14 predicted proteins | sample MalvireepMed_906_FD_87290 | JGI IMG/M metagenome (GOLD analysis project Ga0114909, IMG submission 87290) | Marine viral communities from the Global Malaspina Expedition - Malaspina viral metaG DeepMed_906 | ecosystem: Environmental > Aquatic > Marine > Oceanic | place: Mediterranean Sea...
CCTTGCAACCATCCTTTGCCTTCGATACCACCAGAGCCTATGGCTATTTTTGATTGACTTATATGGTAACCAGAGCCTAGTGGGTCTTGCTCTGGATTCAAAAAGGTTAGAACTCTTTGCCTTTGATAGTCTTTCATCAAAAACATCCATAAAATCGGCGCAAATGCAGAAGCAAGTCCGACACAAACACCAATAAGTTTCCAACTGGCACCGGCAAGAAATATAACAAAAATTCCAGAGCTAGCGATTAATAACGACGTGCCTAGATCAGGCTGCTTAGCAATGAGCAAAGTCGGTAGCAATACTAAAATAAAGGCAAAAATTACAGTCGATAGTTTTACTGGTAGATTATCTTGGCTAACAAACCAAGCTATCATAATAGGGACAATTAATTTCATTACTTCTGAAGGCTGAAATTTCATAAAGCCTAAATCTAACCAGCGCTGTGCACCTTTACCTACATGGCCAAATAGTAAAACACTGATCAGCATCAATAACCCTAGAACGAAAACAGGTACAGCCCATTTCCGGTATAAAAGTGGTGGTATCTGAGCGACAATGAGCATAACCACAAGCGCAACCGTTAAACTTCTCACTTTAAGGTAAACGAGTGTCATCTCTTGCCCTTCGGCGCTATAGACGATAAACAGACCTAATGCCATTAAAGTTAAAATACCTAACAATAAAGGTAAGTCGATATGAAGTTTTTGCCATAAGCTGCGTGCTTGTTGTTGTTCTTGCCCTGTACTGTGCATTAATCAGCCTCTTGCAGGTTTGTGATGAGTAAAGGGAGCGAATTAATGTCTTCTACTTGGTGGTTATGACCATCATGTTGCATTGAAACTGTACTGTCAGACACTATTTTATCGTTTGAGGAAACGGTAGCAGCAATGTCTTGTGAAGGTTTTCGTTTCGCTAATTTTGTTTCAATCACTCTGTCGCCAAAATACTGATCCATAATTTGTCGAGCAACGGGGGCTGCATTGGTTGCTCCGCCACCTTTTTCGACATTTTCAATAGCAACTGCGACAACTATTTCAGGCTTATCAAAAGGAGCAAAGGCGATAAACATGGCGTTATCACGCTTATTCTCACTGGTTTTCTTCGCATCATACTTTTCATCTTGCTTGATCCGGGCAACTTGTGCTGAACCGGTTTTACCAGAGGCGTCATAGTGACTGCCTTTAAAAGCCTTATAAGCTGTAGCCCCTACCTTTTGTGCTGTGCTGTGCATGGCATCAAGTACTATGCCCCAGTTCTCTTTTTGTTTTAATACTAAAGGAGCTTGCGGCTCATATATTACATCAGCCTTCTCATGTGTTAGACGGCCTTCGGCATCGGTTATTATTTCATTCTTAGCGTGTAATAAGTGTGGTATTTTTCGCTCACCTTTATTAACTAAAGTCGTAAGCGCTTGGGTTAGTTGTAAAGGCGTAACTGTCCAATAACTTTGCCCAATTCCTACCGACAGAGTTTCACCCGTGTACCAAGGTTTATTATATCGGCCACGTTTCCACTCAACACTGGGCATAATAGCCTTGCTTTCTTCATGGATATCTATGCCAGTGTAATCACCAAAACCAAAGCTTTCCATCATGGTGCTTATTTTGGTGATGCCTAGCTCAAATGCTAACTTGTAGAAGTAAATATTACAGGATTGCTCTATAGCCTTTGTTAAGTCAACCCAACCATGGCCCCACTTTTTCCAATCACGATATTTATTTGGTAAACCTTTAAGCTGATACCAACCTGGATCCCAAACTTTTGTGTCAGGCGTGATAAGTTTTTCTTCTAACCCAGTAAGTGCTAAGAAAGGTTTAACAGTGGAGGCAGGAGGGTAACCTTGCACACTGCGGTTTATTAAGGGTAAATCTTTTGAGCTTAATAGTTTTTTATAATTCTTTGAGCTAATGCCATGGACAAATAAATTACCATCGTAGCTGGGGTTAGAATACATTGCTAAGATTCCACCAGTACGAGGATCCATAGCAACGATAGCGCCTCGTTTTCCCGAAAGTGCACGTTTTGCTATCATTTGTAATTCGATATCAAGCGTTAAGTAAAGATCTTTGCCAGGTGTTGGCGGAGTGTAATCTAAGGTGCGAATAATACGTCCTTGATTATTTATCTCTACTTCTTGGTGGCCAATACTGCCATGGAGCATATCCTCATAATACCTTTCGATACCAAGTTTACCAATAGCATAAGTGGCAGCGTAATTCTCTGACTTTCCTTGTTGTTCTAGTTTGTTAGCATCCCTTTTATTGATACGAGCAACATAACCTAGGTTGTGTGTGGTTAAATCAGCAAAAGGGTAATAACGTTTTAAACGTGCATCGACGAATATGCCTGGGAATTTATGCTGATTGACTGAAAATAGGGCAACTTGTTGATCACTTAATCGCGAGTGTAACTCAATGGTCTTAAAGCGACGTTTACGTTTCATCGATTTAAAAAATTTGCTTTGTCGCTCTGTACTTATTCCAAGTAACTTACTGACTTGAGCGATACTCACTTTAATGTCTTTTACGTCTTCAGGAATGATAGATAAGCTATATACAGGTTTGTTGTCCGCAAGTAGTACTCCATTCCTATCATAGATAAGTCCGCGATTGGGTGCTACAGTCAGCAGCTTGATACGATTTGAATTGGAGCGAGTTTGGTATTTTTCAAACGATTCAACTTGCAAGTTGAAAACATTACCCAAGAGAACGAGTAAAAGTAAAACCACACCAGCAAACGCGATAAAGGTGCGCCGCGCAAAAAGGTTTGCTTCGGCACTATGATTACGAATGAGAACGCGACGTGGTGCCACTAGTGTTGTCTGCTAATTAAGTTGCATGGATGAAATATCAAAAGCGGAATCTCTATATTTATTCTCTATGGTATGGGTGATTAGTATTTACGCTCCATGCACGATATAAACTTTCGGCAATTAATACTCTTACCATAGGGTGGGGTAAAGTTAATGCAGATAATGACCATTTTTGCTCGGACGCTTGAATACAAGCAGGGGCTAAGCCTTCAGGGCCACCGACAAGGAGTGCAACATCTCGACCATCAAGTTGCCATGATTCAAGTTGTTTGGCAAGTTTTGGTGTATCCCAAGGCTGTCCCGTCACTTCTAAAGTAACGATACGGTTTCCCTTTGGGATGGCATTAAGCAGGAGTTCACCTTCTTTAGCAAGTATTCTACTTATATCTGCATTTTTACCGCGCTTTCCTGCAGGAACTTCAACTAAATTAAAGCTCAAATCACGTGGAAAACGCCGGCTATATTCGTTGAAGCCTTGAGTAACCCATGCCGGCATTTTCACACCGACGGCATATAACGTTAATTTCATAAATATACTTTGAACATCAGGTTATGTTAACGAATAGCTTACTCGGCCCAAAGCTGTTCTAAGTTGTACTTATCACGTTGTTCATCAGTCATTACATGTACGATAATATCGCCTAAATCAACTAACGCCCATTCACCTACATCATTACCTTCCATACCACGAGGTTCAGAACCTTCAGCGCGGCATTCAATTGCGACAGATTGTGCAATAGATTTAACATGGCGGTTAGAATTACCTGAGCAGATAATCATATAATCAGCAAAACTTGCTTTATCGCCAATGCTAAGCGCTATGATATCTCGGCCTTTCATGTCTTCAAGTTTTTCAATAACGAATGCTTTAAGTTGTTCTGTTTGCAAGGTGTTCTTCCTATATTTTTCGAAAAGTACATTGAAGTTCATGTACCTATTTGGTGTGTCCGCTAAAATCACGGCAATAATACCCTAATATTAACACTCTTTAAGGACATACCCAAGCAGCACCTTAACGATAAAGCTGATTTTTATTGATAAAATCGATTACGCTAGGATAAAGGTATTGCTGACAGCATTGTGCTGTTTTCAAATTTTGACGTAGTTTTGTTGAAGAAACATCGATAAATAAAGGCTTGGTAAAGAATATTGCCCCGACAGACTCCTTAGTTAATTCATCTTTGCTAAGAACTCTATGTTGTGCCAATAACGTTTCAGTTTCGCTGTTCACCTGACTTAAATCATAATTTGGTCGGGTATTTACCACTAAATGACAGAGTTTTAAAATGTCTTGAAAACGATGCCAGCGGGTAAATGTAAGTAATGAATCCATGCCGATAATAAAAAACAAACTTTGCTGAGGATATTTTTCTTTTAACTCCAACAGAGTATCAATAGTGTAGGAGTGTTGTTGACGCATTAATTCTCGGTTATCACATTCGAAGAGGTTATGCTCTTTACAAACAAGCTCAACCATAGCTGAGCGCTGCTTAGCACTTGCCGTAGGCACACTGTTAACACAGTTTTTATGTGGAGGGATATGAGCAGGAATAAACAGTATTTTCGCTAGGTTTAGCCATTGTGCTACTGCACCTGCTGACTGACTATGACCGACATGAATTGGATCAAAGGTACCACCAAAAATGCCAATGCCGCTTGTTGAAGCAGTATTTTTATTGATGTTTTTTTTAACCATAAGAAAGGCTTAACTGCTGGGTTTTCTCACCGTGGTATAAAGTAATACATAAATCAGCAAGTAAAATGAAGACATTAAATTCACTACTTGTTTTACTCAATAAATCGATATCACTGATTCGAGCCAAAGCGAGCTTAACATTGTTTAAACTAATATTGGTTAAGGCATGTTGATAAAGCGGTTTACGTTTATCCCATATGCGATATTGCTTATAGATATCAGCAAGCGTTTCACCTTGAGCTATTTGGTTAAGCATAGTGTAAAGCAAGCTTACTTCTTTATGAAATACCCAAATCAGTTGTGCAGGTGCCGTGCCTTCCTGCTGCAATTGGTCGAGCATAGAAATACATTTAGCGCAGTTTCCCTGTAATAAAGCATCAATAACTTGAAAAGGGTTAAACTTTGCTTGCTTGATCACTAACTGTTCAGCCTGCTCAAGACTTATTACGTTTTGGCCAAAAAGTAGTGATAGTTTTTGTAACTCTTGTGAAAGTGCGGGTAAATTCCCTTCAAAAAGCTCTATTAATAAGGCATTTAATTCTGGTGATAAGTTAAGTTGTAATTGCCTTGATTGTTGATTTAACCATTGTGGCATAGCCTTAAGCTCAATATCATATAAGGGCAGGTAACAACCTAATTGAGTTAAATTTTTAAACCATTTCCGATTAGCAGATGCCGCATCAAGTTTTGCGCCATGAAAGATGAAAATCACATCTTGAGGAGCATGAGAGCCTTTCGCATCACTAGCTAAGCGCTCAGCTAAGGCGAGCAAAGCTTTATTACCAGCATCACCAACTTTTACAGTGGTTAGCTCAACTTCAATAATACGCTGACTGGCAAACAAGCTTAAAGATTGGTATTCGTCCATCAACTGCTGCCAATCAAAACCTGTTTCACTGCTAAAACGAATCAGTTCATCAAAACCTTGCTGTTTTGCATGGTTTTTAATTTGCGTCAGGCTATTGTTTTTTTGCCAAGGTTCATCACCAAAAACCAACCACACGGGCATGAACCCTCGCGTTAATGTTTGTGCTAGCTGGTTATGATAAATTTTCATTTAAACCTATTTAAAGTAGAGATCATTGATTACGGAGATCTAACGTTGAATTCTCGCCATATCGCGCAATATTTTATCGCTTGCTGCAGTTCTCATCTCACTGAGTAATAACGATAGTTCCCGACTTTTTGCTAAGGCTAGGTTAGGATCATCTTGGTAGTCTCGGTACAGCTCAAAACGGAAGTTCTTCGAATCTTCACCACTAAAACGCAACTGATAATGTACAGCGTAGATCAATTCATATTCTGCAACTTGCCCGTTGGGGAATACTGACAAAGTACGTCGATCTAATTTATCCGATACAATGCGAAGTTCCGGTACGTCTAATTTGGACTGCTTTAATACCTGTACTTGATTTCGTGTCAAATGCAACTTAACTAAACGAGTTAACTCACCGTGAACATCACTGGAGCTGACATATAAGGTTTGCAACTCATCATCAAGCAAATAATCACCGCGTAACTGAAAACCACAAGCCGATAACAGGCCTGTAGTTATTGATGCGATAATTAATGGTTTTAGCAATATCTTAGAAAAAATGTGCTTAAACATAAGTTATCACCACTAGTTAGCAACAATATTAAGTAATTTACCTGGAATATAAATAACTTTACGTACTGTTTTATCTGCAGTGAATTTTAATACATTTTCATCATTCAATCCTAGAGACTCAATACTCTCTTTGCTAGCATCAGCAGTTACGGTTATTTTTGCTCGCAACTTACCATTAACTTGCACTATGATAAGTTTTTCATCTTCTACGAGAGCCGTTTTATCAACTACTGGCCATGGCGCATCTTCAACGTTGGTATTGCTCTTATCAATGTTAAGCCATAAATGATGGCATAAGTGTGGAGTAATAGGAGCTAGCATTAAGATAACTGAACGAACCGCTTCAATCATCACCGCTTTATCTTCTACTGAATCAAGCTTCGCTTTGCTCAAGTGATTCATCAGCTCCATAATGGCAGCAATTGCGGTATTAAAGGTATTACGACGACCAACATCATCAGTTACTTTTTCAATCGTTTTATGTAGTTCTCGGCGTAGCTTTTTCTGTTCACTTGTTAATTTCAACTCAGTAACACAGGGTAACTCAGCTTCAGAATTTGCTTCGGTAAAATCATGCACTAGTTTATAAACACGTTTGACAAAACGATGTGCACCTTCAACACCAGCATCCGACCATTCTAACGTTTGCTCTGGCGGGGAAGTAAACATAATAAACAAACGTACAGTATCTGCACCGTACTTATTGATTACTTCTTGTGGATCAATGCCGTTATTCTTAGATTTCGACATCTTACTCATGCCAGCAGAAAGTACAGCTTCACCATCTAGTTTACTATGCGCTTTAGTGACAGCGCCTTTGTCATCTCGCTCTACTTCAACGTCACTTGGTGCAATCCATTCCTGTGCACCGTTATCTGCTTCACGGTAATACGTTTCAGCCAATACCATGCCTTGACATAATAATTTTTTGAAGGGCTCATCACATTCAACTAAACCAACATCGCGTAATAATTTGTGGAAGAATCGTGAATAAAGTAAATGTAAAATAGCATGTTCAATACCGCCAATGTATTGATCAACAGGCAACCAATAATTGGCCTTTTCTGGATCAAGCATTTGAGTATCATCATTTGGCGAACAATAGCGCGCATAATACCAAGATGATTCCATAAAGGTGTCAAAGGTATCTGTTTCACGTAAAGCCTCTTCACCATTGTAGGTGGTTTTTGCCCATTGTGGATCTTCCTTAATGGGTGAGTTTACACCATTCATCACCACATCTTCTGGCAATACTACTGGCAGCTCATCAGCCGGTACCGGCACTGATTCACCATTAGCAAGGTTAATCATTGGAATAGGAGTACCCCAATAGCGCTGGCGTGATACACCCCAGTCACGTAAGCGATAGTTGGTTGTTACCTTGCCTTTATTTTCATTCGTTAGTTTATCGCTAATCGCCTTGAAAGCTTGTTCAAAATCTAAACCATCAAATTCAGCTGAGTTGATTAAGGTTGATTTCTCAGTGATAGCGGCAGTCGCGATATCATCACCTTCTTGACCAGCAATAACTTGTTTTATTGCTAAGTTATATTTTTGTGCAAACTCGTAATCACGTTGGTCGTGACCAGGTACGGACATAACAGCACCTGAGCCATAGTCCATTAAGACAAAGTTGGCTGCCCATACCGGTACGAGTTCGCCAGTAAGTGGGTGAATGGCTTTAAGTCCTGTATCAACACCTTTTTTCTCCATTGCCGCCATATCAGCTTCAGTGGTTTTACTGTTTTTACACTCATCAATAAAGGCCGCTAATTCATCATTATTTTGAGCTGCTGCTAAGGCAAGTGGGTGTTGCGCTGCTAGAGCAACATAAGTCACTCCCATTAATGTATCTGGGCGCGTGGTATAAATATCGAAGCTTTCGGTTGAATCCGCTACTTTGAAGGTCATTTCCACACCTTGTGAGCGACCAATCCAGTTACGCTGCATGGTTTTAACTTGCTCTGGCCAATCAGTTAACTGGTCTAAGTCATCAAGTAGTTCTTCAGCGTAATCGGTAATCTTAATAAACCATTGAGGTATCTCTTTTCTTTCAACAATGGCACCTGAGCGCCAACCACGACCATCAATAACCTGTTCGTTAGCTAAGACGGTTTGATCGACAGGATCCCAGTTTACCGTAGCATTTTTCTTATAAACTAAACCCTTTTCGTAAAGTTTAGTGAAAAACCATTGTTCCCAACGATAGTAATCTTGCTTACACGTTGCTAATTCACGTGACCAATCATAAGCGAAACCTAATGATTGCAGCTGGTTGCGCATGTAATCAATGTTTTGATAGGTCCAGTTGCCTGGCGCAGTTTTATTTTTAATTGCTGCGTTTTCAGCTGGCAAACCAAAGGCATCCCAACCCATAGGTTGCATAACATTTTTCCCCTGCATACGTTGGAAGCGAGAAATCACATCACCAAGACTATAATTGCGCACATGACCCATGTGTAATCGACCACTCGGGTAAGGGAACATGGCTAAACAATAAAACTTCTCTTTACCTGGTTTTTCAACAGCTTTAAAGGTGTTGTTATCAGTCCAAAATTTTTGTACTGTTGCTTCAATCGCTTGCGGGTTATAAATGGCTTCCATTAAGGTTTTCTCAAATCTTTTTAGCAGAGGTTAATTATCGACGTAGAATACCTTATCTGCCTAGGTAACAACAAGCTTAATTATGAACTTTGTCTATACTCAAAGTAGAGCAGGTTAAGGAGAAAAGTGATGGCGCAACAAAATGATTATTTTGCTGATATTTACCGAAAACTTAATGCTTGGCTAAATGAAGTAAAAGAGCAACAAACCCCGCATATAACTGAATTTATTAAACAAGCAAAATTGTATGCTGGAGCCGCTGAATCGATGTCAGCAGAGAAACTGCATCAATTTAGTGAAAATCTCAAATATGATTTACACGATTTTTATCAACAAAACAGTGCTGAAGTCAAACATTCTGTCTACCTTGGCTTATTAAACGAAGCCTTATGGGATAACCTTGCTAAACTTACTGACAAGTCACAGGTAGAGTGGGCTGAGCTAATTGATGATTTCGATCATGATGGACACTATCAAAGTGGTGATATTATTGGCTTTGGTGAGTTAGAGTGCCAAGAGTGTCATGAAACAATTAGCATAATGCACTGCAGTGAGTTAAGTGTCTGTGCTAAATGTGGTGGAGATAGCTTTGTTCGCCAACCGCTAACGCCCTAACTGTATTTATGATTTACTAACAAGTACACTAGTATTATTATCAATACTTAAATTATTCAAGTATTATTCAAGTAAATTTTCAAATTAAGCCTTTATAATAAACATTAATATTTCAAGGATATACATGAGCAAAGCTACTAGCGTAACCCTTTCCGTCATCGAACAAACTCGAGTATCAATAAACTCATTAACTTCTCCTTTATCAGCTCAACTTTTTTCAAAAAATACATTAGTAAAAAGCCAAAGTGAAACAAGCACACAAACCTTTGTTGGCCATGAACGCGCTAAGGAAGCACTTGAGTTTGGCTTATCAATGTCAACAATTGGCTTTAATGTTTTTGCTATGGGGGAACACGGCACAGGCCGTCAAACCTTAATTAAACAGATGTTAACGGCATTAGCTGCTAAACAAAGCTCTCCTGATGAGTGGTGTTATATCAATAATTTTGATGAAAGCCATGTGCCACTAACATTATCTGTAGAATCTGGAGGTGGTAAAACTTTATTAAAAAGCATGAACAAATTTATTGACGGTTTATTAGATTTGTTCCCTGAAATTTTTGATAACCCTGGGTATCAAAGACAAAAGTCAGCGATTGATAGAGAATTTAATCATAAGTACGATCAAGCAATCTCTGCTGTTGAAGAAATTGCGTTGAAAGATAATGTCGTTTTATATGAAGAAAATGGTGAGGTGGGTTTCTCGCCGCTTGTTGATGGTAAACCATTAAACGATAAAGAGTTTGCCAGCCTTGATGAAGCAGATCGCGGCAAGTTCTATCAATTGCTAAGTGAATTAGAAAATGTATTGGCTGAGCAACTGCTTGAATTACCACAATGGAAAAGACACTCTAGTGCTCAATTAAGGCAGTTAAAATATGATACTGCAGAGCAAGGTATTAAACCTTACTTAACGGAGCTTGAACAGGAATACAGTGATAATCAGGGAGTATTGAAATATTTAGCTCAAGTCAAAACGCATGTGGTTGACGCCGTTTTAGAAATTTTGGTGAGTGATACTGAGGAAGTTGCAACGGATAAGGAATTACGTAAGTTAATGGTAGAGCGCTTTTTGCCTAATTTATTGTTAACTAATGAAGCTAATCAGGGAGCGCCAGTTATTTATGAGCAAAATCCAACCTATCAAAACTTATTTGGCCATGTGGATGTTGCTAGTTTTCAAGGAGGAAGTTATACCAGTTACCGTTTAATACGTCCTGGCGCATTACACAAAGCTAACGGCGGGTATTTATTACTTGATGCCGATAAGGTTTTAACACAGCCAATGGTTTGGTCGCGCTTAAAGCTTGCTCTAAAAACAGGGCAAATCACCATAGAGAATCCTTATTCAGAATACAGTCAAGCAAGTGCTTATAGCTTGCAACCTGAGAAAATCCCTTTGCAAGTTAAGGTTGTATTGCTAGGTGATGCTGAAATTTATTATACGTTACAAGACTATGATCAAGAATTTACTGAGCTCTTTAGAGTTTTAGCTGACTTTGACCGACACTTAGATAAAAATGATGCCAATTTAGTGGCTTTTGCTGAGCTTATTCGTCAGCGAGGTTATAAACATAACTACCCGGAAATAAATGATGAAGCTGTATTGGAGTTGATTCGTTATGCGTTAAGGCGCGGAGAACATCAGCATAAAATCTCGGCCAATATTGTTCAAGTCAATGATTTATTAGATGAAGCTAATTATTGTTGGCAAAAAAAAGGCGCTACAGGACAGCTAACAGCAGAGCATATTGCTATGGCTCAAACGGCTAAAAAGCGCCGAATTGGCCGCTTAAGTGAGACATGGCTGAGTGAAATTAAAGAACAGCAAGTGCTTATCAGTACAGAGGGTGAATTTGTTGGCAAAGTAAATGGGTTAACGGTCTTAGAAATCGGTGATAGTGTTTTTGGCACACCCGCACGTATTACCGCGACAGTTTATGCAGGCAGTGATGGTGTCACCGATATCGAACGTGAAGTTGACCTAGGTAAATCTATTCACTCTAAAGGTGTGTTGCTGTTGACCGGTTATCTCGGGCATAAATATGGACAAAACTTTCCAGTTTCCATTTCAGCTAATATTGCTATAGAGCAATCTTATGGTCATATCGACGGTGATAGCGCCTCAATGGCTGAACTTTGCGCCCTTATCTCTGCAGTCACTTTATTACCAATAGATCAAAGTTTAGCTATAACAGGCTCAATAAATCAACATGGTGAAGTACAATCAATTGGTGGCGTTAATGAAAAAATTGAAGGTTTTTTCCAGCTTTGCCAAGATAAAGGTTTAACAGGTAAACAAGGAGTTATTATTCCAAAAACCAATGTTATTAATTTAATGTTGAACACTGAAGTGATCAATGCTGTTGAACAAGGTCAATTCACTATTTTTGCAGTTGAAAGTATTGATCAAGCACTTGAGTTGTTAATGAACACCAGTGCAGGTTTAATTAACCGAACGGGTCGGTATCCTCGTAAATCAATTCACGGTCTTGCTTTGGATAAGTTAGAAAATTTTGCTGATTTGCTTAACGGAGGAGAAGAATAGTACTTACTCCTTAGCCATATATTGTCTTTTTTTGGACAATATGTGGCTCTTTAATGCCAGTTTTAATGAACACCACTTCACTAGTTTTTCAAATAATCCTTCCCTTTTTTAAAAATCTACTATGCTTAATTTATGAGCAAAAACAATGCGTCAATAGCATTTAATAAAACCTTTTATCAGAGAGGATATAGTGGAAGTGACATCTCAACTTAATGAACTTTGGCCGTTAGCCGCTTATTTCATCATATTAGTGGTCATGCTTGCAGTGATGATGTCTTTATCATCTATATTGGGGCCGAAAACTCATGCAAAAGCAACACATCAACCTTATGAATCTGGCATCATTTCTATTAAGAATAATAAAACGCGTTTTGGCAGTCACTTTTTTCTCTACGCTATTTTCTTTGTTATTTTTGATTTAGAAACCATTTTCCTCTTTGCTTGGGTAATTGCTTTTGATGAGGTCGGCATTGCAGGCTTCGTTGAAGCATGTGTATTTATCACAATATTACTTGCTGCACTAATATATCTGATCAGAGTTGGTGCTCTGCAATTGAAAAGACGTCACCAGGAACTTTCCTATACTAAAACCGTGGCAGATTCTGATAATAAGCTAGGAAAGTACTAATGCAGTGGTCAATAACCAAAGCTAAACTCGATGATGCTTTTACTCAAACGAAAACTGTTGCAGAGGAGGAGTTAAAACGTAGTGTTTTCATGGCTAAACTTGATGACATGATTAACTGGGGTCGTAAAAACTCAGTCTGGCCGTTTAATTTTGGCTTAAGTTGCTGCTATGTTGAAATGGCGACCAGTTTCACTTCTCGACACGACATTGCTCGCTTTGGTGCAGAAGTTATTAGAGCTACACCTAGACAAGCTGACCTTATGGTTATATCTGGCACTTGCTTTGTTAAAATGGCACCTGTTATTCAGCACTTATATGAGCAACTTTTAGAACCGCGTTGGGTTATTTCAATGGGCTCTTGTGCAAATTCAGGTGGTATGTACGATATTTACTCTGTGGTGCAAGGTGTTGATAAATTCATTCCTGTCGATGTGTATGTGCCCGGTTGCCCTCCACGCCCTGAAGCTTTGCTCGAAGGACTGCTGTTATTACAGCAACAGATTCAGCATCAACCTAGGCCGCTAAGTTGGGTAGTTGGGGAACAGTCAGTATCAACTATAAATAAACCCGCCTTACGTGACATCAAACATGATGAGCGTATTCAAGTAACTAATTTAGACTCACCAGATTTAAGTTAAACCACAACTATAAATTTGCATGCTAACGCAGGTATTAATAGGGAACCTTGATGTCAGTTGAAGAAAAACAAGCGATTGATTTTACTGAAAGTAAGGATTGGCAGCCAAGCTGCAAAGCTGAACTCTTTGATGAATTATGCTTGATTGCACCAAGTATCACTTTAACACCTGTGTCGGCTATAGAAAATGTTGTCGATGGCATCGCAAGCTTCTGGCTTGATAAAAAACACCTACTGACATTGATACAGCTATTGAAAAATGAACTTAGCCTAGGTTTTGATTTGTGTTTTGATTTAAGTGCAACGGATGAAAGCCAAAAACAACACAAGGCAGAAAAGAGTGGAGACTTTACTTTAAATTATCATTTGCGCTCTTATCAACGTAATCAAGATATTAGATTAAAAGTTGCACTCAATGCAAAAGATAAAAGTATTGATAGTATCAGCAGTATTTTTCCAAATGCTAATTGGTATGAGCGTGAAGTTTGGGACATGTTTGGTATAAAGTTTCACGGTCACCCTTATCTTTGCCGGATATTAATGCCAGAGACCTGGCAAGGACACCCTCTGCTGAAATCTCATCCTGCACGAGCTACCCAAATGCCAGCTTTTACTTTAGATGCTGATAAGCAAGAGAAAGAACAAAAAGCACTGCAATTTGATCCACAAAAGTGGGGTATGAAAAGGCAAAGCAATCGTCATGGCATAAATAATGAGTTTATGTTTTTAAACCTAGGGCCTAATCATCCCAGTGTACACGGTGCTTTTCGCATTGTTTTGCAAATGGACGGGGAGGAAATTGTCGATTGTGTGCCAGATATTGGATATCACCATCGCGGCGCTGAAAAGATGGCAGAACGACAGTCTTGGCATAGCTATATTCCATACACTGACCGAATTGACTACCTTGGTGGGGTAATGAATAACTTTCCTTATGTCATGGCGGTAGAAAAACTTGCTGGCATCACAGTACCAGACAGAGCTAAAGTTATTCGCATTATGACAGCAGAAATGTTTCGAATTCTGTCTCATTTGTTGTTTTACGGCACATTCGCTCAAGATATTGGTGCACTTTCGCCGATATTTTATATGTTTATTGACCGAGAAAAGCTCTTTAGCATTATAGAAGCTTTCACCGGTGCACGTATGCACCCTAGTTGGTTTCGCATTGGCGGTGTTGCGCAAGACCTACCACAAGGCTGGCAACACATGGTTAATGAGTACGTTAATTATTTACCTAAGCGCTTAGATGAGTACGAGAAGCTAGTGATGCAAAATGCTTTGTTAAAAAAACGCACTGTTGATATTGGCGCCTACAATACTGAGCAAGCAATAGAATGGGGAGTCACTGGACCAGGGTTACGCGCGACAGGTTTTTCATGGGATTTACGTAAACAAAGACCCTACGGTGGTTATGACCAATTTGATTTCGAAATTCCGCTTGGTCATAAAGGTGATTGTTATGATCGTTGTCGTGTACGCGTTGAAGAAATGCGTCAAAGTATTCGTATTATCAAACAGTGTTTAGACAATATGCCTGAAGGCCCATATAAGGCTGAACATGCGTTAACGACTCCACCAGACAAATCAAGAACGATGAAAGACATTGATAGCCTTATTCCGCATTTTGTCAATGTAACTTGGGGGCCGGTAATACCCGTTGGGGAAGTGGCGATGTTTGTCGAGGCAACCAAAGGCATTATGGGTTATCACATGATTAGTGACGGTAACACCATGAGCTACCGTACCCGTATACGAACACCAAGTTTTGCGCATTTGCAAATGTTGCCTATGCTTTGTAAGGGACAAATGTTAGCAGACTTCATTGCTACACTTGGCAGCATTGATTACGTTATGGCAGATGTAGACAGATAAGGTTAACTAAGGCTTTTAATAATAAGTAAAACAGCAAGGATAAGTGGATGCCGCAGTGCAATCAAATCATACCTAGCAAGCAAATATATCAAGACGATATCGACTTTCGTCATTACTTAAGTGCGGCTGAAATAAACGCTATTGAACATGAAGTAACTATCATGGGAAATGCGGAGGCTGCGAGTATTGAAGCGCTAAAAATTGTGCAGGCACAACGAGGTTGGATAAGTGATGATAGCCTTGTTGCCATTGCAAATTGCTTATCCATTTCTAGTGCTCAACTAGAAGGAGTTGCCACTTTTTATAATCTGATTTACCGCCAAAGGGTAGGTCATTATGTAATTCATTTGTGTAATAGCATTAGCTGCCACTTAAACAGTTATGACGAAATTTTAGCGGTTATAACAACTCACCTTGGTATTAGTTATGGTCAAACAACAGCTAATCAACTATTTACTTTACTCTCTAATGCCTGTTTAGGTAGCTGTGATAAATCTCCTACCATGATGATTAATGGAAAACATTATCACTCACTTACCCCTGACTCGGTGATAGCAGTACTTAATGGCTTAGCTGAGCAATATAGTGAGGAGGTAACTGATGAGTGATCTCTTGTCCAAGCACTGGCTCAAAACAGCTTTAGCTCAGTCATTGACTAAACCACTAACACATTTGATTAATTTTGATGAGCCACTAGATTTGCCCGGTTATATTGAAGCTGGTGGTTATATGGGAGCTACTAAGGCATTAAAGGAGTTCAGCCCCAAAGAAGTTCAGGAAATTGTCAGTGACTCGACGCTAAAAGGGCGCGGTGGTGCAGGCTTTCCTACCGGAATGAAATGGAGCTGTGTACCGTTACCTGAAAAACGCAATGAAAGTTGTACTGACTGCTACCTTATTTGTAATGCTGATGAAATGGAACCAGGAACTTTTAAAGATAAATATTTACTTGAGGGTGTGCCACAACAATTAATAGAAGCGATGATTATTGCTAGTTATGCTATTGGTGCTAATAAAGCATTTATTTTTTTACGGGGCGAATATTTTTTATCTGCCCAACGCTTACAAACGGCTATTGAACAAGCGTATCAAAGTAACTGGTTAGGAAGAAATATTCAAGGAACTGATTTCTCTTTGGATTTACATATACATACTAGTGCAGGTCGGTATATCTGCGGTGAAGAGACCGCTTTGATTAATGCTCTTGAAGGTAAACGAGCAAACCCAAGGGCCAAACCACCGTTTCCACAGGTAAGTGGTTTATTCGGTCAACCAACCGTGGTTAATAATGTCGAAACATTAAGTAATTTACCTCATATCTTAAAGCACGGTGCCAGTTGGTTTAAAGCATTATCCCCCAAAAGTGATGCCGGTACGAAACTCTATGCTGCCTGTGGACAGGTTAATAACCCTGGGGTGTGGGAATTACCTATGGGGATTAGCATTCGAGAATTACTTTATCAGCATGCTGGTGGTATGAAAGATGGTCTCACCTTAAAGGGTTTGTTACCTGGAGGGGCGTCAACAGATTTTTTATTGCCAGAACATCTAGATACCGCAATGGATTTTGACTCTATTGCTAAAGCAGGAAGCCGTTTAGGGACTGGAGGCTTAATCGTTTTAGGGGATAAACATTGCCCTGTTGCTATGGTACTCAACTTATTACGGTTCTTTGCCCAAGAGTCCTGTGGATTTTGTACACCTTGTCGTGATGGTACCGCTTGGGTAGTTGAAATATTAACAAGGCTTGAGCAAGGTCTAGGCACGCAAGCTGATTTAGAACAGCTAAATGATTTATGTGATTTTATGTGGTTAGGTAAAACACACTGTGCTTTAGCTCCTGGTGCCGTAGAGCCTTTAAAAAGTGCGCTACGTTATTTTAATGCTGACTTTGAGCAACATATTGCGCAAGGTTGCTGTCCATTTCAGGCTGAAAACCAGGGAGGACATCATGGCTAATTCTGAGAAAAACACAGTAAAAAATTCTGAAGACACAAAAATTACTATATATATTGATGATGTCCCTTACAAGGTGGCTAAAGACAATAATTTGCTGGCTGGAGTCTTATCAAACAAATTAAAACTGCCGTATTTTTGTTGGCATCCTGTGATGGGATCAATTGGCGCTTGCAGACAGTGTGCCGTTACACAATATCAAGATGAAAATGATAAACGTGGCCGTATGGTCATGTCATGTATGACCCCAGTAGTTGATGGTATGCGCATTGGACTAACAGATAAATCATCAACAAAATTTAGGCAGCAAGTCATAGCTGCCATGATGACAAACCATCCCCATGATTGCCCCATTTGCACTGAAGGAGGTGAGTGCCATTTGCAAGATATGACTGTAATGACAGGGCATAGCACTCGACAATATAAAGGAGAAAAACGCACATTCACTAACCAATACTTAGGTGAATTAGTCTCACATGAAATGAACCGTTGTATTACTTGCTATAGGTGTGTGCGTTTTTATAAAGATTATGCTGGCGGTAAAGACTTTGATGTCTTTGGCTCAAGTAACCATGTTTATTTTGGCAGGCAAAATGACGGCATGTTAGCTAGTGCATTTAGTGGCAATTTAGTTGAAGTCTGTCCAACAGGAGTATTTACTGACAAACCATTTTCACAACACTATGCACGTAAGTGGGATTTACAATCCGCAGCATCGGTTTGCAGTCATTGTTCCATTGGTTGTAATACCAGTATTGGGGAACGTTACGGCTCTGTGCGTCGTGTGGTTAATCGTTACCGTTACAGCCTCAATGCATACTTTCTTTGTGATAGAGGGCGATTTGGTTTAGGTTTTGTCAATACAGATAAACGTATTCGCTCTATAAAAGGTGTGATGACAAAAGTTGGAGAGCCATGCACAGGCACAATTAATGAAAAAAGTTTAACTGCAGCACTTCAAAAAGGTAATAAATGTGAAAAATTTATTGGCATAGGCTCTGGTCGAGCTTCTATTGAAGGCAATCGGTTATTGCAGCACTTAGTAGGGC
>Ga0114909_1000954_pt1 | contig 17962 bp, 18 predicted proteins | sample MalvireepMed_906_FD_87290 | JGI IMG/M metagenome (GOLD analysis project Ga0114909, IMG submission 87290) | Marine viral communities from the Global Malaspina Expedition - Malaspina viral metaG DeepMed_906 | ecosystem: Environmental > Aquatic > Marine > Oceanic | place: Mediterranean Sea...
GATGTTTTATTTCCAAGTGCACAAGCTATGTTGGCTATTGGTATTGAAGCCTTTAAAGAAGGCGAGGGCGTTAGTGCAGAATTAGCACAGCCTGTTTATGTGCGTGATACTGTATCTTGGAAAAAACTGCCTGGTCGTGAATAAGGCTTTAAATAAACACTCAACTAAGTTTTTATAGAAAATAACTAGTTAGTATAATTATTAGGATAATGGCATTTTTTTTGCTAAATTTAGTGCATGCAAATAAATAACTCATCATTAAACTATTCAGTTGTGCCTCACGGTAAAACTGCAACTGCGAAAGTTGACGCTAGAAATAGCGGACAAGCTTTGGCGGGTATTAATGATCGCGTTAATAAAACTGAGCAGGCATTAGACGCTGAAAAACAAGTTAAGCAACAAACAGTTGAACAACAAAAAACTCAGCACAATCAAGTTAAAGAAGAGCACAGGCAAAGCTTTGAATTGGATGAGGCCGCGATTGCCTATTATGAAAGCAGTGCTTCATCTAATCAGTTAACTCAGCATGAATCTTCTGGTGGAAACTTCAACTCTGATAATACTTCTCAAGGTTTTAATAATCGTTTTTCTAAAGATAATATCAGCTCACAAAATCAAAGTGCAGTATCGAGTTATCAGTCGATTGGCAATCTAGCTCAGCGAGAATCTGTGCAGCAGCTTTTGGGCATCGATCTTTTTGCTTAGCCTGCTATTGAGTTTTGTTAAGAGACAATAGATTATGACAAACTAGTCACCTTATTAATTACTCAAAAAAATCGTAATATTCTATGTCTGAACATCTTTTAGAAAAATCGCCAAGTTTTTGGCAAAAGTATCAATTTTACTTATTATTAATTGCCGCTGTTTTTGTCAGGCAATTACCTATTGTGGCAATCCCATTTAATTGGTTAGAAAGTTACTTTCATGAAATTAGCCATGGCATAGCGGCTTTAGTGACTGGGGGGAACATTGTCAAAATACAGCTATTTACCAACGGTGCAGGGTTATGCACGACTCAAGGTGGAATGGCGCTTGTTATCAGCTTTTTTGGCTATGCAGGTGCAACTTTTTGGGGTTGGGCTATTTATCGCGTTGCTTCTGCTCACCAACGTGCCGCGCAAGTATTTTCAGCTACTATGTTATTGCTCTTGGCATGCTCGTTGATTTTTTGGGCTAGAGATTTATTAACCATTATAATATTAGTTATATTGGCCGTTATGTTTGTATTGACGGTAAAAATTCGTCAACTAGGCATTTTGCAGCTATTGATGAAGTTTTTTGGCTTAACTATTTTGCTCAACAGCCTATTTAGCCCAACCTACCTACTTGACGGGCGTGACCTTGGTGATGGTGCTGCGCTTGCTTCAATAACCTTTATACCTGAATTTATTTGGGTGCTTATTTGGTTTGTTTTAGCGCTTGCTGCATTGTATTTTTTAGCTAAAAGCAAAGTTAAAGCAAACTAATAGTTATGACTAAAAAGGCACATATAGAACAAATTAACTTTCCAATAGCTGAGCGTAGTATTGCGGGTTTAGCTTGTGGTAATAACCATAGTGAGCCAGTGTTATGTTTACATGGCTGGTTAGACAATGCCGCGAGTTTTACTCCTTTAATGTCAGCACTGCCTAGCGAATTATTAATTAATAAACGGTTTATCGCTATTGATTGGCCTGGGCATGGTAAATCAAGCCACCGCAGTGGTGATGCACATTATCATTTCTTTGATTATGTCTATGACTTATTAACTTTAACTGAAACAAATGGTTGGCAACGTTATGAACAGGGTATTCATATTGTTGCCCACTCTATGGGCGCTATGGTTGCCAGTGCTTTTGCTGCGGCTTTTCCTGAAAAAGTAAAGTCACTAACGCTAATTGATTCGTTAGGTTTTATTTGTGCCGAGGCGAAAGAAAGCACAGAGCAACTACGCAAGGGTATGTTAAGTCGTTTGAAAACAGCACAAGTTATGACGAAAAATAATCAACGCTCATTTAGCAAAGACACTGCTATTAAAGCGCGCTTGGCTGTTTCTGACCTAACAAAAGAAAATGCGGCTTTATTGGTCGAAAGATCATTAGTTAAAGTCCAAGAAGAATATAGCTGGCGTTCAGATTATCGTTTACGCACTATTTCACCTTATCGAATAACCAAAGCACAAGCAAAACAATTAATGACAGATATCAACTGCCCAGTACAGCTATTATACGGTGATAAGGGTATGGCGATGGTACAGCAAGGCATAGACAACTTTGCTGAGCAATTAAAAGATTTTTCTATGAGTAAGCTATCGGGTGGCCATCATGTGCATATGGAGCAACCTAATGTTTTGATAAATGCGCTTTCGAATTTTTGGCTAGGAAAAAGATAGCTTTACAATTAAAGCTCAAGATAAAATTAAAACACCTGTTTAAATTTCTGGTACTATGCTCTAAAATTTGCTAAAAAGACTACCTATTAAAAGTAAAAGGCAAATAGCGCAGTAATTAAAATAACATTGCTATAGTCATTAATTAGAATAATAAAGATTATAAATAGATACATCATTGTAAAAAATTGAGGAAGTTATCGTGGAAAAGATTTGGTTAGAAAAAAGTTACCCAAGTGACGTACCGTTTGAAATAGATGCAGATAAATACCCATCACTTGTTGCCATGTTTCATAAGTACTCTAGCCAATATGCCGATAAAACCGCCTTTATAAATATGGGCTGTAGCATCACTTACCATGAGCTTGCATTGCAAGCTCATGCATTCGCAGCATATTTACAAACAGATTTAGGTCTGCAAAAAGGTGATAAGTTCGCCATCATGGTACCAAACACGCTGCAATATCCTATTGCCTTATTTGGTGCCTTACTCGCAGGTCTTACCGTGGTTAATGTTAACCCGCTTTATACTGCCCGAGAATTAGAGCATCAACTAAAAGACTCTGAAGCAAAAGCGATGTTAATCATTGAAAACTTCGCGCAAACCTTAGAGAAAATTGTTGATAATACTCCTGTTGAACATGTCATTATGACATCCTTAGGTGATCGCTTAGGTTTAGTTAAAGGCGCTGTGGTTAACTGCGTAGTGAAATACATCAAGAAAATGGTGCCAGCATTTAATTTGCCAGACGCTGTACGTTTTAATGCGGTATTAGCACGCGGTATGGATTTAAAAGTTACCCCGGTAGAGCTTTGTGGCGATGATTTGGCGTTTTTACAATACACAGGTGGTACGACTGGACCATCGAAAGGCGCTATGTTGACGCATCGCAATATGGTTGCCAACTTATTACAAGCAAAGGCAGCCATTTCACCATTATTGAAAGACGACAATGAATTTATTGTTACCGCTTTACCGCTTTATCATATCTTCGCGTTAACAGCGAACTGCTTAACTTTCTTTACTTTAGGAGCCAATAACCTCCTAATTACGAACCCTAGAGATATGCCTAACTTTATAAAAGAGTTAAGTAAATATCCATTTACCGCAATTACAGGCGTAAATACTTTATTTAATGGTTTGTTAAATACGCCAGGATTTAAAGATCTAGATTTTAGCAAATTAAAAATGTCATTGGGTGGTGGTATGGCAGTGCAGCGACCTGTCGCTGAACGTTGGCAAGAAGTCACCGGTACTCGCTTATTGGAAGGTTATGGTTTAACTGAATGTGCACCAATGGTTACTTTAAGTCCGCATAACTTACCTGCCTATGATGGCAGTATTGGTTTACCCGCTTCTTCTACAGATATTAAAATCATGCAAGAAGATGGCACAGAAGCTCCGGTAGGAGAGCCTGGTGAAATGTGGGTTAAAGGCCCACAGGTTATGCTAGGTTATTACAACCGCAAAGACGCTACCGACGAAATTTTAAAAGATGGCTGGTTAGCGACAGGTGACATTGCTTGTATGGACGAACGTGGCTTTTTCAATATTGTTGACCGTAAAAAAGACATGATTATCGTTTCTGGTTTTAATGTTTTTCCTAATGAAATTGAAGAAGTTGTGATGATGCATGAAGGGGTTTTAGAAGCAGCTGCCATTGGTGTTCCGAATGATGCTAGTGGAGAAATGGTGAAAATATTTATCGTTGCTAAGCCTGACGATTTAGGTAAATCACTTGATGAAAAAACCTTGATTTCGCATTGTCGTGAAAACTTAACAAACTACAAAGTACCTAAGTTAGTAGAGTTTCGCGATGAATTACCTAAAACCAACGTTGGTAAAATATTGCGCCGTGAATTGAGATAGAGCATTTGTTTCAATAGCTAATAGCACTAGATTTATACTAAGTACTACCTTTAGTTAAATTATCTGGCTAATCAATAGCTAGCTGTTTATAATTTGCGACAATATTCGCTTATAACGCTAGCTATAGTTTAAACTTCCATGCGCCAATTGATTAAAAAGCTACTGCCTAATTTTTTACTTATTAAATTAAAGTCTTTTATTAGTAACTTTCATCAAAATATTCAGCCCTTCTTTTCAAAAAGCCCGCTTCTAGCGCGACTGTATTTTGCCTTTTTTAATGCTACCTACCAAAGGGAGCAGTTTGCTACGTTACAAGGTATGCAGTCTTATCGTAAGCGTATTAAGTCAATGAATGAGCAATCAAATCCGTTATTAAGGCGTAACATTCACCGCTTAGAGAAAGGTTTGATAATGCAGCCATTAAAAGCGGTGTTTGCTTTGGATTACATCGAAGAAACTCAACAGGCATACGAGCTGGCATGCAAGTCTTCATCTCATCAGCATGAAGAGCTTGCTTGGGCAAAGTCAGTTTTGTCTCAGTATTACAAAACCGTTCAGCTTGAAGAGAGCGCTTTGTTAACCCGACTAGCAAGTCAGTTTAATCAATTTATCTGTGAAGATGAACCTATTGAGAACAAGGCACCTTATCGACATAATGAACTAGAAAAGAGTAACTTAACTTATCAAGAGTTCTCCCAGTTCATTAATATGCGGCGTTCTACTCGTTGGTTTAAGCAAGCTCCAGTTTGCCGTGAAAAAATAAAACAAGCTATATCACTGGCTTCCCAAGCACCTAGTGCTTGTAATCGTCAGCCTTATGAATTTTATGTTGTTGATCAACAACCCTTGTTATCACAAGTAAGTAAACTGGCTATTGGTGGTGGTGGTTTTGCGAGCAATATTCCCTGCATAATCGCGGTCGTCGGTGATTACTCTTGTTATGAACATGAAAGGGACAGGCATGTAATTTACATCGATGCTAGCCTTGCCGCTATGCAGTTTATGCAAGCACTACCAACGTTAGCTTTAGCATCATGCCCAATGAATTGGCCTGAACTGAAAGTTGTTGATAAAAAGATTAGTCAGTTATTAAAACTAGCAAGTTATAAAAAAACTGTCATGTTAATTGCTGTCGGTGAGCCAGAGTCAGAGGGTGGCATCCCTTATTCACAAAAGAAAAGTGCTGAGCAGTTAGCACACTTTGTTGACTGTGTTTAAAAAGGAAGTGAATTGTTAAATATTGAAATTAAAGGCGTACAGTTTTCCAATAAAGGCGCTGAATTAATGTTAGTTGCTATTTTGGAACAGTTAGATAAAGAGTTAGGTGATTATCAAATTACACTATCGCCAGGCACGCACTTACCCTATCAAAAAAGAGCGCGTTTAGGCGCTTGGCAAAAGCTGAGCTTCCGTCGTGGGCCAATTGACCTCACGGGAGTATTCGCTAAGTTACCAAATAAACTACTCAACTTATTTAAGCGCTATGGCATAGTCACAGAAAAGGATGTTGATGTGATCCTAGATGCTAGCGGTTTTGCCTATGGTGAACAGTGGGGTGTAAAATCACTCAAACATACCGCGAAAGAAGTGGCGCGTTTTAAGCAACAAGATAAAAAGTATATTTTTTTACCGCAAGCATTAGGTCCTTTTAAAAGTGATAAAGTGAGAACGTTGGCTGAAAAAGTATTTGCTAATGCTGATCTAGTGTATCCGCGTGATGATGAATCTTATCAAGCAACTACTGAGTTATTAAATCAATCAAAGTTTGCTCACATTAAGCAGGCACCTGATTTTACCTGTCTAGTAGAACCGAATCCATTGACAGAAGATGCAAGTGAACAATTTAATAGAAAAACTGTCTGCATCATTCCGAATAATAAAATGGTTTCTAAGTTTCATCATAAAAACGCTAGTGATGATGAACAAGGTTATATTAACTTTTTAGTTCAGTCGGGAAAGTTCTATCAGCAACTTGGCTGGAACGTGGTACTGCTTAATCATGAAGGCAAAGAAGATCAACAGATTTGTCAAGAGATAGCGAAACAGTTATCTAGTGCTAATAATGACATTATGATTAAAGACAGTTTAACAGCAGTTGGTATAAAAGCTTATATCGGCAGTGTAGATGTCGTGATTTCGAGTCGTTTTCACGGCTGTGTAAGTGCACTAACCCAGGGGATACCGTGCATTGCTACAAGTTGGAGCCATAAATATCAAATGTTGTTTCAAGAATATGGAGCCAGAGAGAACGTATTGGACTTTAAAATTTCAACAAATGAGCTGAAGCACAGTTTAGAGCAATTTACAGGTAATTTAGTTAAGCAAAAAGAGCAGTCCTTACTGCATGCTAACAAAGTGAAAAAACTAACTAGAAACATGTGGCAACAAGTTTTTTCAACACTTAAGCTTTAGCTTGTCGACAAGGCTAGGGGGTCTTGGTAAACTCATGCGATCTTATTATTAAACGTTATTTCAGTTGTGCTTTGAACTGGAATTCATGTCTATTAGATTTTGTAATTTAAATGGACAAAATAAAAATAGTCGACAGGAAGAAAAAATGAAAAAGAATAAAGGTTTCAGCTTAATGGAGCTGATGATTGTACTTATTATCTTAGGTTTATTGGGTTCTCTTGTTGCCCCTAAATTATTTTCTAAAGTAAGCTCTTCTAAAAAGAAAACTGCAGTAGCGCAAATGCAAATGTTTGAAACGGCTATTGATACATACCGTCTTGATATCGGCACTGTTCCCTCAACCTTAGAGGAGCTGCGAACAAGTAATAATCCAAGTTGGGATGGGCCTTATTTACCTAAGGCAATTCCTATGGATCCTTGGGGTAAAGCTTATATCTATACTGTGCCGGGTACAAATAATATGCCTTATGGCATCATGTCTTATGGGCTTGATGGCAAAATTGGTGGTGAAGACGAAAGTGAAGACGTTATTCATCAATGATACAACTTATAGAAGTCTTAACAAGTCGCTTTAAAGTAAGCCAATCAGATCTTGATAAAGGGAAAACCTATCAAACGCGTAATGGTGGTCGATTAGAACAAATATTGGTAAATATGGGTTGTCTAACTGAGGACGACCTTGCTCCTTTGTATAGTGACGTACTAGAATTGCCATTGTTTAATGTTGATGATTGGTCTACCTGGAAGGTGGATGATTTTACTGCAGCAGACTTACTGTTCTTAAAATCCAAAAATTGGTTATTACTCGCAGAAAGTGAGTTGTCGAAAAATACTCATTGGACAGTGGCTTGTAAAGACCCACTTGATTTAGATGTTATTCAGTACCTACAAAAACGTGACATCGAAGCCAAAGTTTTTATCGCAACTGAGTCTGAGCTACAAACATTTTTCTTTGCCATTCAAGCAACAAGTGAAACGCTAGCTGATAATGAAGAGTTAAGCGGCGATGAAGAAGCAAGGCTCAGAGAGCTTGCTGTAGAAGCACCTACTGTTAACTTATTGAATGCTTTAATCACTAAAGCACTTGCTCGAGGGGCATCAGATATGCACCTCGAACCTCATCTTGGCAAGTTTAGAGTGCGTTATAGAATCGATGGTGTATTACACGAAGTCGATGCTTTAGCACCTAAAATGCAATTACCTATCACTACACGTTTGAAGATATTGTCAGGTATGGACATTGCTGAAAAGCGCCGTCCACAAGATGGTAAAATAGAGATGCGAATTGCTAACCAAGAGTTAGATATTCGTGTATCAGCGCTACCATTAAACGATGGCGAAAGTATTGTATTGCGTTTCTTACGCAAAGAGTCGATTAAATATGACATGTCGGTTCTGGGCTTATCTCAAGATACTCAAACACTTATTCAGCAAGACTTAGCAAAAACGACAGGGGTTATTTTATTAACTGGGCCTACAGGCTCAGGTAAAACGACTACGCTTTATACTTTTTTAAATGAATTAAATAAACCTGATGTAAAAATTATAACATTGGAAGACCCTGTCGAGTATCAGCTTGATGGTGTCAACCAAGTACAAGTTAACCCAGATATTGGATTTGATTTTGCAGCGGGTATTCGCTCTATTGTACGACAAGACCCTGATATTATTATGGTCGGTGAAATTCGTGATGCTGAAACGGCGCGTATAGCCTTGCAGTCTGCTCTTACTGGACATTTAGTCTTCAGTACAGTACATACTAATGATGCAGCTAGTGCTTATACACGTTTACTCGACTTAGGTGTTGAGGAGTTTCTACTTAATGCGGCATTAGTTTCAGTCGTTGCACAGCGTTTAGCGCGAAAGCTTTGTCAGCACTGTGCTGTACCTGCGCAGAATGTTGATGAGCTCATGTCCAAATATCCATTGGCTGATGTTCAGCGTAAGGCGCAGCTTGAACAAGCAAATTTATTACAAGCTGAAGGTTGTGAAAAGTGCAATGGCTCTGGTTATAAAGGTCGTATTGCCATCAACGAATACTTACGTTGTGATGATGAGATAAAACAGATGCCAAAAAATGATCAGTTTATTTCAACAGCACAAAAATATAACGACTCCCTCGATCGTCGTAACTTATTGCAAGATGGTTTTTATAAAGTGCTATTGGGTGTTACTACCATCGATGAAGTATTAAGAGTTGCAGGCTAATGGACTTTGAATACAAAGCAATAGATCAACAGGGTGAGCGACATCGCGGTAGTATCGAAGCTACTGATAAGCTGTCGGCTCAAAAAAAATTACTTGTCGATGGTTTGCAGCCTATTGAATTAACAGAATTAAGTACTGGTGCTGACTGGCGTAGTATTTTCTCTGGTACTGTTGGCCTTAATGAATTGGAGTTTTTTACATCTCAATTAGCTCTGTTGCTTGAAAGTGGTGTTAGGGTTGATAAGGGCATTGATATTATCATGCAGTCCAATGCTCAACCGGCGTTAACTCAGTTATTAAGTAAAATTTCAGCCATGCTGAAAAAAGGTACCTCATTAAGTGAAGCCTTTGCAGAACACCCTGACTTGTTTAGCCCTCTTTACATAAGCTTGTTAAAAATAGGTGAATCTTCAGGTAACTTATCTGAAGTATTGAATCGGCTTTCTGCTGATTTAAAGTTTCAAAAAGAACTTAAAGCGCAAATATCACAAGCCTTAACCTATCCAAGTGTCATCATGATGGTATGTCTTGCAGCTGTGTATTTTGTTTTGACTTTCATTGTCCCGAAGATGTCCGGAATCTTTACCGACTTAACACAGGCTCCTTGGTATACCCAGGTAATCATCAATGTCAGTAACTTTTTTGTAGACAATGAAGCCATTATCATCGGTGGCTTAGTGCTGGGATTGTTTTCTTTAATGTATGCCTTTAAACAAATAGCGTTTAAAAATTGGTGTTATGTTAAATCAGCTAAAATACCTGGGGTAGGTAAAATTATTCTAACCGCTGAACGTATCCGATTTTCTTCGTCTATGGCGATGATGCTAGAGGCCGGTTTGCAACTTGATACTACTTTAGAATTAACTTCGGCAACTTTAAAACATCCTGATTTGAAACGAGACGCAAAGCAAGCATTAGCGCAGTTGAAATCAGGGAAACAGTTGAGCTTTGTTTTATCGAAAACCCAGATCTTTCCTGAAATATTCTTATCAATTATCAAGGTTGGTGAAGAAACAGGCAATTTACCTCGAGTGTTTAATGAAGTAGCAAATCGAAGTCGAGTTGACTTAGATGCAGTCATTAAAAAATTAACCACTATTTTAGAGCCATTGATGTTGGTTTTTATGGGCGGCTTTGTCGGTGGTATCGTTATCTCCATGTTAATGAGTATGGTCTCTATTAACGATGTACCTTTCTAATTATCTTGAACGACGGATAATTCGTCATGCACCTAAGCACTTATTCAACGTTACTAAAGTAACCGGTTTTTCATTGATTGAATTAATGGTTGTTATGGCCATTATGGCGGTATTAATGAGCTTGAGTGGCGGCTTAATGCAAAAAAGTATTAACCAACAAGCTAGACAAGTGGAATTGGAGCAGGTGAGGCAACTCTTTAATAAGCTCAGTTATCGAGCCTATTATGGTGGCGGAGCAATGCAAGTACGCCTTGAAAAAAATCAGATGCAAATAGCTTACGCAATTGATGTTGCAGAGCTCCATGATGAAGATCAAAGCGAACAAGAACAAACGTCAGAACAAGACGCTGATAATCAAAACTATGAATTAGAGTTTATTGATTTTGAACAACTTACTTTTGTTGCTCAAGATTATAGTATTTCTTCTAAAGGTATTATCAGCCCTAATCGCTATCAAGTATTTTGGTTAGAGGATATTAACACTTTTGAGCTAAAGTCATTATTTAGCGAGCGTGCTTTATGACGCACATGAATTTTCGTCATTCCGGTTGTCACTTAGACCGGAGCCCAATAACTCATAGTAAAAGCTCTTCAGGTTTTACCTTAATTGAAGTGCTTATCGCTGCCGTTATTTTGTTTTCAGCGTTAGCCATTACGGCAGAGTTATACTCAGCCTCAAGTTTATCAGCGCAAAAAGCCAGTAATAAAGCCCACTTTTATCAAATCAATCCAATAGCAATAACGGCTATTAAAACTGAAATAAGACAATTATCTGAAAACAGAAAATTAGCTGAATTGTCGAGTGAGTTCACTATTTCCGGTATTCATTACCAATGGCAAGCGCAACGTACAGCCTTTAAAGCAAGAGCGCCAGATTATGATGATTTTGAGCCACCTAGGCCTCAATTTGGTTTGTTCCAGGTTACTGTTTTTGCACAAAATACGTTAACTGAAAAAACAGATGAGTTTCAGTTTAAGGTGGCTACATGGTGATCTTATGTTGACTGAGTACTATAAAAGAAAAGGCCATCGTATAGCTAAAAGCAAAGGGTTTACATTAATTGAACTCATGTTAGCTACGTCACTATTAATGATGGTGATGTTTTCTGGTTACTATGCTTATAGCTTGTATAGCCAAAAGTGGCAAAAGCGCGTACAGGTTTTTTGGCATGGCACTGAACAAGCGATTGCTTTAGATAACCTTCATAAAGTACTGAGTTCAGCTCTGCCCTATATTGTTAATGGCAAAGACAATAAAGCTTGTGTCTATTTTAAAGGCTCTGCTACTAGTATTAGCTTAATTACCAGTTCAGCAATTTTTTCAGCAGAGCCTTCACTAGTGCAGCTCCGCCTTGAAGCTATATCAGGTAGCAATAAGCATAATCTAATTTACCAAGAACAAAGTATCAAACATAGTTTAGTTTTAGATATTGAGCATCAACCCCAGTGGCAGCATGAAATTGTTTTATTAGCTAATATAACAGACTTTAATCTGTCCTATTTTGGTTGGCAGTCTTTAGAGCAGGCTATAGAAAACATTACCAGTGACCTTCTTGTTAAGAAAGATCATCGCACTTGGTATCAAACCCATCAAAGCTCTGTTAGTCGTTTGCTTCCAGAGAAAGTTCAAGTTAAATTCATCAACGACCATGGATATAGCCAATTTGAACTAACCTTTGCCCAGCACAGTGTATATCGTCTGTTGACTTATATGCGAGAGGATGTCTGATGTTAGGTATGAGAATCTATAACAATAATCTCATTACAAAAAACCGAGGTATAGCACTTATTCAAGTGTTAATCATCTCAATAATTTTGGCCATGTTGGGGATATATATTAACCAAACCGTACGCTCACAAATAGGTGTCGTGGGTTTGATGAAAAATTCTTTTTTCCTTCATTCTCAATTAGAGAATGCCGAGGCAGAATTAATTCACGGTTTATTAACTGAAAAACGTTATCAAGCTGCAGAGAGTGAAAATGCACTTGTGCAGCGTTGGAATTTTTATGGTAAGCCCTTTTTACTAAATGAAAACACTGTAGTCACAATTCAAGATTTATCTGGGGTGCTGAGCTTAAACGTTTTAGACCATACTATAGCGCGAAATCTCTTTGCACAACTTGGGTTGTCCGGCCATGAGGTACGTACTTTCTTGGATTCTCTTGCTGATTGGAAAGATAAAGACGATTTAAAGCGACTTAATGGCGCTGAGTCAGATTACTACCGTTATATAATGAAACCTGGGCCACGCAATGCATATCTGCAGACCTTGGGTGAGGTTGAAAATATTCAACAAGGGAAATTGTTAACTTCAGTTCAATGGCAACGTTATTTTACTGAAGAGGTTACTTCCAATTTTAATCCACTTAATGCCCCTGAGTTAATTCTTAAAGCATTTATCAATAATGATGCGGCTTATGAAGAAGTGCTGCAACAGCGAAATTTAGGATCTTTAACTGCATATAGTTTTTATCAAGCTACATCGATTGAAGAGAACGAGTTCGTATTATTTGTAACTGGCAGAAAATTAAAGGTAACGTTATTAGTAAAAGGACAAAATAATCAACTTAGCAAGCAATTTATAGTAGACTTGCGACCTCGTTCTTCATCAAGACCTATTGTTATTAGTCAATTAACTTGGAATCAAGTGTGAATATAGCGTTATTATTAAAACAGCCACGGTTAAAGAATTTTCTGCTAAAGCATTTAGCTTATTATGCTAACGGCTGGTATTTGTTTGAAGGTAAAACAAAACTAGAGCATGAACCGAAAAATAGTTCAAATGAAAAGTATAACTTTAAAGTTACCGATTCGTGTACAGCCAAAGTCGTGATTGTTGCTAAAGCTCATTACAGTCAGACATGGCAAAGTTATACCTCAGTAAGTAAGAAAGAACTACAGCAAATTTTGACTTTACAAAAAAATAATGAAAACTCAGCTGCAACCATCTTTCAAGTTAATAGCAATAAAGCAATTGATGGTTTTGAAGTAAAAAAAATTACCTTTGATGCACAATTACTTAATACTCTAGGCGAGCAAAGGTTGCTTATACCGGAGACCGAACTTTTAAGTTTGCAGGACAGTCAACAGCAAAAACTAAGTAAAGGTCAAACGTGGTTATCATCTTTTGAAACTCCAATGGGTACCCTGTTTGCTAGTTGTTTTGCGGATAAGTGTGTGAGCTCATACGCGGGCGGGCTTATCTCAAGTATCGATACTTTTAAATTGAGCTCAGGTTTACCTGCAGAAGTTGAATCAACTCATATCAATAAACAGTGTTATGCTAGTTTTTTATTTAATTGCGTAACGAAAGAGCCGCTTGATCGTTTGTACCCTAAAGTCGCCTTTAATGCGAAAACATGGTTCAAAGTACAAGATTTACACTTATTGTACTGGGCACCTTTATTGACAGCCTGTGCTTTTTATTTACTGAGTAATAGTTATTTATGGATACAAAGTCATAACATTGGAAGCAGCCTAGCTGAGCAAGGCAATGAAGTTACCCACTTGCTTGAAAAGAAATATCAACAAGATAAGAAAAGCCAGCTACTTAATTTACTCAATGTAGAGTTCTCAAAAACTTCCACAGTCCATAGTCACTGGTCATTAGTTTATCGGTTAGTCGAAAGTGGCATGATGATTGATAGGTTAACCTTTGCCGAAAATGTACTTAGCATTAGAGGTAAAGCTCCAAATGCTTCAAAAGTATTAACAGATATAACTAAAGTTGATGATGTCAGTAGTGCTACTTTTAAAGGTTCGGTTAGTAAATCTAGGGGCCTAGAGTCTTTTGTTCTCGAGTTAGTGCCCGTCATGGGGGGGAGCAATGCCCTGGCAAATGATAATGTGAAACTTATTGATAAAGTTCAAGGTAGAGTCGAACGGAAAGCCAAAGAGAATATTGTGAGATGAAAGCAGAATTATTGAAATATAAGCATTATTTGTTGTTGTTGTCGGCTTTGTTAGTTGCTAATTACATATTGGTGCCATTAACAGAATTTCAACTGGAACAGCAGCAAACGTTAAAGCTGTTGCAAAAAAAACAGCTAAAAACCAAAGTCTTATTTGGTAATAGCAATAATTTTATTAAGGAAACGGAGCAACTGACAACATATCTGGAAAACTCTTACCGTTATTTATTCACTCAACAGCGCGAAGCTGAATTTAAGTTAACAGCACAAACAAGTATAGAGAGGCTGTTACAGAGCTCAGGTTGTTCTATTACTCGTATTGGCTTTAAGGGAAGTCAGCAAGTTTTAGCTGCTGTTCAAAAGTGGCATCTAGAGATTCGTTATACAGGAGATGCAATGTGTTTAGTGAATACTACTCGAGCACTAGAAACAGCAACACCTTACATTAATGTTGAGGGGTATACTTATAGTGTGAGAAGTTTTGATAAAAGTACACAAGCGGAGTTTAATGCAATGCTTAAGGTCAGTGTTTGGTATAAAAGCGCTGTCGATAAAGCTCAGCGAATAGAAGGTGAACTATGAGGCTGATCGCAATTTTCATTTCAGTAATAACTGCGTTATATCTTGCCTATGCTTTTATTGTTGCACAACAGGCAAGACAAGTGACTGCGCAGGTAATAACTGCACCAAAGCAAGTTATACCGGCGTACATTAGTAATACTCCATTGTTGGTTGAACAGGTTTGGCAGCAGTTAAAAACTGATCGCATTAAAGTTAAACAGCCTGTAGAAAAAGTAGAAAAGAATGCACTTAAGGAGAAAGATGTATTCAGCATAGGAAACAATAACTATGCCCTGTACGGTATTTTTAATGCAAAGCGTGAAAATGACAGTGTTGAACACGGCAGTCATGCTAATCATGCCTTTATTCTAATTAAAGGGCTATCAAAAGAAGGTAAGTTAACAGGAACGGGCTTGCAAAAAATAATGCAGGGTAGCGAATTATCTCAAGGTGTATTTTTGGTAGCTGTAACTAGTAATTCGATAAGCTTTAAACAAGCGGATGAACTAATTAAATTTAAGCTATTCGATATTAAAGGTCGGTAGAGCATAATGCTTATATGTTACAGTCAAGAATGAATAAGAAAGTTAAGCTGTATTATTGCCTAATTTTTTTACTGAAATTAACGAGTTAAATCGGTGGTTCATAGTACATTGTCGAAGAGAACAAGTAGCAGTAGTGAAATTACTGCAATAACTAATTAGAAATATAAATTAACTTTAAAGCTCTAACGAAAGAGTTTGGAATTAAATAGCGTGAACAATAAAACAACATCAATAGCAATCTCAGTGCTTAGTCATTCTTTTCTTAATGGTGGTCAGGGTAGAGCCCAACGAAATAGAGCTCTGAGTACTAACTTACTCTCTAAAAACAATAGGCTGGCTATTTTGCTCACCCTGTCTTTTATTGTTTCTGGCTGTACCAGTACAATGATAAATCCAGACAAAGCTACGCAGGTAACTAAAGTACAATTGGAAACCTCATACCTCAAAGGTGATAAGCCCGTTATTGTTGACGAACAAGAGATATCAAAAAAAGAAGCAGATAATAACGGCGAATTTGTTCGGTTAAATAATCTAGATAAAACCAAGCAAGGTTTAAAACTAGAGGTTGATTTATCAACACAGTTTGGAAATCAGGAGCAATTTCAACTGTCAGTAAACGAACTGCCGCTTAATGATTTTTTACATTATGTGTTAGGTGACTTACTCAAGGTGTCTTATATAATTGAACCTAGTGTCAAGGCAAATGTAAGTCCTGTTACCATAGAGTTAAAAGAAAATGTTTCTGCACAACGACTATTTCAATTAGTACAACAGATACTCAATCAACATAAGGTTAATATAACCTTAAATGAACAAGTGTTCTATGTGCACCCACTGGCTAAATCAGGTAACAAGACTAATATGGCTTTTGGGTTTGGCCGTGAAGAAGCAGATGTACCACGAGTATCTACCGATATTATCCAGTTAGTGCCCTTAAAATATGGTACCTCAACACACTTGAGAAGCACTGTTAGCTCGTTAGTTGATGCTGGTGTCACTATAGACCCTGCACAAGGTTTATTAACTATAAGGGGCGGGCGAGAACAAATATTGCGCGCCTTATCTTTAGTTGACTTACTAGATAGTGCCAGTATACACAATAAAGCTGTTGGTCTGGTGAGTTTTAATTATATCGACTCAGAAACATTTATTGCTAAAGTCACAGAGCTACTTTCTCAAGAAGGTATTTTGTCGGAAACCAGTAGAGTCAACTCATCAAGTATTAAATTTGTTCCTATTGAGCATCTAGGCAAGGTTGTAATATTTGCCAATGCTGATGAAATTTTAACTCGGGTTGAGTACTGGGCAAAACAGTTAGATAAACCTGCAACCGGCTCAGAGCAAAGTTTTTATACTTATCACCCGCGTTATGCTCGGGCAGCTGATTTGGGTAATAGTTTGGCGCCTTTGCTTGGCGGTAACCAAAGTAGTAATTTTAATAACCGTTTTAGTGCGACTAATAATCAACAGGCTAATAGTGAAAGTGGTAAACAAGGTAACCAGAATAGACAAGGGGATAACCCAAATAGGCTAGGGAGCAATGGTAATAGTGTGCAAACTATTGAAGGAGATAATATCCGTTTGGTGGTCGATGAACGCTCTAATGCACTGATATTTTATTCAACTGGTAAGTTCTACCAAGGTTTGTTGCCTATTATTAAAAAACTTGATGTTATGCCTAAGCAAGTGATGCTAGAGGTTGTCATTGCTGAGGTTAAGCTTACCGGTAGCTTCTCTAAAGGTGTTGAATTTGCAATTAAAAGCGGATCGTCGGGCAATAACCAAAAAAGCTTTAGTTACAATGGTCAAGATGGCTTTGGTTATTCAATGGTAGGTTTAAGTGGCAACTTGAATATTAATTTGAACCAAAAAGATGGTTTAATTAACGTGCTTTCAAGGCCAACTCTACTAGTGCGCGACGGTGTTTCTGCCTCTATTAGTGTCGGTGATGATATTCCTACTGTTGGCAGTACCACTTCTGATCCTATCAATGGTGAGCGAGAAACTACTACTATACAATACCGAAAAACAGGTATTGATTTAATGGTTACCCCAACGATAAACGCTCAAGGTACAGTCATTATGACTATTGAACAGAATATCTCAAATGTATCGCCCGATGGCGTTGATATATCAGGTTCTCCATCAATTTTTGAACGGAAACTTACCACTGAAGTTGTTGCCGGTGATGGTCAAACTGTATTGTTAGGAGGGTTAATAAGTGAAAATAAAAGCTCAAATGCTAACGCTATTCCTTTGTTAGGAGCCTTACCTGTTATTGGGCACTTATTCCGTAGTGATTCTGATAACACTGACAAAACAGAATTAGTGATACTTGTCACACCAAGAATTATTCATAATATTAGTGAGTGGCAACGTATCCAGCAAAGCTTTGTTGAAGGTTTAGAGAATATTCAGTTTTAGTCGAATATAAGAAAAATAGACCGGTACATGCGGTAATAGTTGTATTTAAAGCTATAAAGTGTCCGAATTCACCTAAATAGTTAAACGCCTTTTAGTGACTCACTAAGGGGGTAAATTTTAAGGTAAATAAATAGTTAATTTGTTTTTTTTATTTTTTTTGTTTTTTTATTACATGCTCCTTGAAAATGTAATAAATACAAGGTAAGTTGTGCCTCGAATAGTTCATCTTTATTGGTGAAGATTTGTTTATTATTAATATGCTCTTTGATCTGAAACAAGACAAGGGCAAGGTTAAGCACATTATGATTAGCTATTAATAACAAACACTGAATAATTTTTTACTGCCAAGTATGTTTGTAAATGCTCTATGAGTTATTTAAATGATTTAGGCGATAAAAAGCTTTAAAACTAAGTGAAAAGCACGATTATTGATTAATTGGTTGTTTAATCGACAAAATTTTA
>Ga0114909_1000958_pt1 | contig 17919 bp, 16 predicted proteins | sample MalvireepMed_906_FD_87290 | JGI IMG/M metagenome (GOLD analysis project Ga0114909, IMG submission 87290) | Marine viral communities from the Global Malaspina Expedition - Malaspina viral metaG DeepMed_906 | ecosystem: Environmental > Aquatic > Marine > Oceanic | place: Mediterranean Sea...
GCATATAATACTCATAATATTTTTAAGTGCAACAATAAATTTCGTTTTTTTTGAAAATATTGTCTGTTCGACTAAAAACAAGACAATCAGCTAGTTTTATCAACAACAAAAAGCTAACTAACTACGCTATCTAAGTAATATACTATTTTTGCAAAGCCGTTAAGCGTGGCTTAGCCAGTTTTGCAGAAGTTGATTCTGGATACTCTTTCAGTAATTGACTGTATAAGACAATAGCTTTTTGATTATCATTTTCTTTTTGAGCAACCATACCTAACTTTAATAAAGCATCAGGTCGTTTTGCAGAATCCTTGTGTTGCTGAACAACAATTTGGAACTCTTGCTTTGCTTCAGCCAATTCAGCTTTATTAAAAAGCAATTGCCCTAGCCAGTAATGAGAGTTTGGTGCATAACTTGATTGTGGGTAACTTTTGTTAAACGCTCTAAATTCAGGAATAGCCTGCTCATAGCGCTTATCTTTGAGAACTAAGTTAAGTGCACGATCATAGGCTTCATTTTCAGTTAAGTTATTACTGTAGCCTTGCGTTGAGTTAATCGCTGCATTATTAGTATTATTGGCAGCAATGCTGTTGGGCACGCTGTTTAATGGCTTTAATGCTTCACTAACCCGTCTATCAAGCTCTTGATAAAGCTCTCGCTGACGTTCCAGCACTTGGCTTAATTTATGGGTGTGTAGTTCAGTTACACCGCGGAGTTCATTCATTTCCGTTTGCAATTGATCCAGCTGGCGCTGAACATTCACTTGTGCCCTATTTCTCGAGTCAAGCTTACGTTCTAAAACCAACAATTGCTCTGTTAATGAGCTCGCCCCAATAGAACTTGAACGAACATCAACAACTGGCGCTTGAGCTGCTAACGCATTAAATGCGCTAGCAGTAAACATCATGCCAAATAAAACTTTATTTAGTTTCATTTATCTACCTTTAGGTCATTGTTTTACTATAGGCTTAGTAAACTAACACTGCACGACGGTTTTTAGCAAAAGCACTTTCACTTCTGTCTTTAATCATTGGCTTTTCTTCACCATAGCTAACAACACTTAATTGGTCAGCATTAACGCCCATATTCTCTAAATAAGTAACGACTGCTTTTGCACGACGCTCGCCTAATGCAATGTTGTATTCTGGTGTACCACGTTCGTCAGCATGACCTTCGATTAATACTTTAACATCAGCATTTGCATTTGCATTTAAGAATTTAGCATGAGCATCTAAAATAGCTGCGTATTCGTCATTAACGTTTGATACATCAAAACCAAAATAGATAATATGTTCTGAGCGCAATTTAGCAAGCTCTTGACGCTTTTGCTCTTCAATTTCAGCTGCACGTTTAGCTGCTGTCACTTGAACACTGTCTTGCTCTTCATTTTGTGTTACTTGAGCATTTGTGTCTACTTGACTTTGCTCATCAGTATCTGAATTAGAGCTACAAGCTGATAAAGCTAAAAGAGGTAAAGCAATTGCTAAACTTTTTACTGTTTTATTTAAGCGCATTTTATTTTCCTTTATTCCAAAAATTGAGAGTTACGTTTTTAATATTTTTGTTTTACTAGTTATATTGTACTTTTGTCGATATCTTACCGCTTAGTTTTACCTTTATAAGAAAGGTGACCAAGCAGGTGCCTTCACTTGACCATCAAGCGCCGGTAATCTTGCCTTAAAACGACCGTCAACTGATACTAAACCGAGTACCTGTCGATTATTGTGCAATGTACTATATATGATCATACCACCATTAGGTGCAATACTCGGAGACTCATCTAAACGAGTTTTAGTTAACACCTGAAATAAACCTGATTTAAGCTCTTGCTTTGCTAATCGGTATTGTCCACGTGTTCTATTAACCATGATCAACTCTTTTCCATCAGGTGTAATCGAACCTCCTAAGTTCATTTCACCATCAAAAGTTAGACGCCTAACTTTTCCATCGACTAAATTTACGCGATATAGCTGAGGTTTTCCACCCCGTTCTGAACTAAATACTAATGAATTTCCATCTGGTGTCCAACTTGGCTCTGTATCAATGGCTCTATTGCGAGTAATTCGACGTAATTTTTTCGTCGCTAATGTCATTACATATAGGTCTGGGTTACCATCTTTTGATAAAACCATCGCCATTTTATCGCCATTTGGAGAGAAGCGTGGTGCACTGTTAATACCTTTAAAAGAACTAACTAATGTCCTTTGCCCAGAATATATATTAATGGTATGAATCTGCGCTTGTCTATTTTCAAATGAAACGTAAGCAATTTCTTCACCACCGGGGTGCCAAGATGGAGACATCAACGGTTCTTTAGAACTTAACAATACATGTTCATTAAAACCATCGTAATCGGCAAAAGCAAGCTGATAAGGATACTTTCCTTGATCACGCACAATAACATAGGCAATTTTGCTTAAAAACGCGCCTTTACTGCCCGTTAATTTTTCGTAAACGACATTACTGATGCTGTGTGCATAACGGCGGAATTGATCACTATTAATGGTGGCACTGCTTTGCGCGAGAATATGATCTTGCGTTTCAACTAAGTCACCGTTACTTAACATCGAAGTTTGACCACCAGTTATTTGGCCACGAATAACATCAACTAACTGATAACTAACCTGATAACGGCCAATTGATATTTCATTAATTTGACCAACAACAACGGCCTCTACACCTAGACCTGCCCAAGCACTATAATCAACATTTTGAGCTAATGAAGGGGTTTGCGGAAAATTATCAATCGCAACAGGGCTGAACTTACCACTGCGCAATAAATCATCACTGATCACCTTAGAGATTCTTTCAGGAACATCATCGCTACCTGTCCATTGAAAAGGTACAACGGCAATAGGTCTGGCACTATCAATGCCTCCTGTGATAATTATTTCTAACGCCGCCATCGCACGAGTTGACGTCAATGAAATAACCAACGTAATAAAAACACTCAATAATAATTTAATTTTCATTGTTATCTTTTATCTTCTTTTTTATTCTTTTTATTCTTTAATTTAAGGATAAAAAGCAGGTTTATTAAAATTCAGGCACCACAGTTACTGCAATTTTTCGCATTTCTTTAAATACTTCAGGATCTTTTGATACTGGTAAAGTTCCTGCCTTGTAAATGGCATTTTTAGCTGCATCACAAACAACTTTGTCACCATCTCCTGCCGTAACGTACTGTACATTACCTGATGGTGCTAAACTTATGGTCAATTTGCAAGACTTAGCAGTCATTGTACTGCGATCTTTAATCATATTACGATTGATACTTTGAGTGATCAATGCCGAGTAGCGTTGTATCTCTGTCATCACCTGCTGCTGACGGGCTCTATTACGAGTTGCCATTTCAGCTGCCATTTGCTCGGCAAGTAAAGCATCTAATTCAGCTTGCTCTTTTGCTGCTTGTTCCTTACGTTTTTTATCTGCTAGTTTTTTCTTGCGTAAGTCTTCAGCTTTTTTCGCTGCGGCTTCTTCTTTTAATCGCTTAGAGCGTGCTACTGCGGCAGCTTCTTCTGCTTTTTGTTTTTCTTGCTCTTTTTGCTTACGCAATTTTTCGGCTTTGGCAGCCTTCGCTTGAGAAGTTTTTGCCGCTTTATCAGCTTTAATTTTTTCTTGTTCTTTTTTCTTACGCTGTTTTTCTAATTTTTTAATGCGTGCTTCTTCTTTAGCTCGACGCTTTTTAGCTTCATTAGCGCGTCGTTCAATTGCAGCAAGGCGTCTCTTCTCAGCCGCTCGGTCGTCCGATTTTTGCTTTTTAATCTTGTTGATCGCTTTTTCAAATTTAGCTTTATCAACAACAACTGCTTTAATTGGCTCTGCTGCCTGACTCACAGGTGTAGGGGGAGGTTTTGATGAAAAATCTCCCGCAAGTAAACCTACAACTAATAAAACATGCAAAGCAATACTTAACCAAAGCGCTTTAATATAAGCTGATTTAGCAAAAAAATTCTGACTCACACTACTACTCCACTGAATCTGTCATCAAACCAACTGATGGCACACCAGCAACACTTTGCAATAATACCATTAATTGAATTACCGCATCATAAGAGACCGCACCATCACCATTAACGACAACAGGGGTACCAGGCTCTAATGCTAAATGTGCCTTAACTAAGGTAGCAACCTCTTCTGCTGACATTGGTTCTTTGTCATTGGCACCTACGGTCAAATAATAGCGACCTTGGGCATCTACACTCGCCACCAAAGGCGTTTTACTATCTTCATCTAATGGTTCAGCTTCAGCTTGTGGTAAATCAACCTTCACCCCTTGAGTAATTAAGGGCGCTGTAACCATAAATATAATAAGCAATACCAACATGACATCAATGTAAGGTACAACATTAATCTCAGCAACTTTACGGCGTCTAACTCTTTGATACATAGTGTTGCCTTACTTAGTTAGTTGCTCGGCTGCCGACTGGCGCTGTAAAATACTAGAGAATTCATCCATAAAATTACCGTAGCTATTTTCTAACTTTTCAACTTTGTGACTAAAACGGTTAAAAGCCATTACAGCAGGAATAGCAGCGAACAGTCCCATCGCAGTAGCAATTAGTGCTTCTGCTATGCCCGGTGCAACCATAGCTAATGTAGCTTGCTTTACAGCACCTAAAGCAATGAATGAATTCATAATGCCCCAGACCGTACCGAACAAACCAATGTATGGACTAATTGATCCAACTGTTGCCATAAAAGGTAAGTGTGTTTCTAAGCTATCAACTTCTCTTGATAAAGCAACTCGCATTGCTCGATGAGTACCATCGACGATAATTTGTGGATTGTTGATATGACTCTTACGTAATCGAGCAAACTCTTTAAAGCCAGCAACAAACAAGCTTTCTATGCCTTGTGTTTGTCCTTTTGCTGAAATTTCACTGTAAAGTTTACTTAAATCTGCACCACTCCAAAACTTATCTTCAAATGCTTTTAATTCTGACGTTGCTGTTTTTAATATTTTACGACGTTGAAATATCATCGCCCAACAGACAATCGAAAAGGTAAGCAAAGTAAGCATAACAAATTGTACTAATATGCTTGCTTCTAAAAACAAGTGGAAAAAAGAAATTTCAGCTGACACGTTTAAACGCTCCTAGTATAGATTCTGGAATTGCACAGGGTTTATTTTTATTAAAGTCAACACAAGCAATACGTACATTCGCAGTACAAAGTAGCTGCTGAGCTTGGTTAACAATTTGTTGTTGAAAGACTAAACTAGCTCGTTTTAAATTAACGATACTGGAATTAACCTCAAGTAGATCATCGAGCCTTGCCGAAGCAAGATTATCCATTTCAACTTTTCTGACCACAAAACCGAGCTTTTGTTGCAAAAAAAATTCTTGATTTATACCAATTTCACGTAACCATTCTGTTCGAGCTCGCTCAAAAAACTTCAAATAGTTAGCGTAATAAACAATGCCACCTGCATCGGTATCTTCGTAATAAACCCTTACGGAATGTTTATGATGGGCGATCGGCATTGAAAAAGGTAAGTTCACTGAATTTTATGTGGCTCTATAGTAATAGATAAACCATTAAGCAAACAAGGTACGGGACATAATAAATTACATTTTTATAATAAAAATCAGTACATCAGTAGTAGCAGACATAAAAAAAGCGCCAATTGGCGCTTTTTTCATCTATACAAATAATTAATTGTTTCGCACAATTTAATTATGACGCTGCGAACGTTCATTACGACGACGCGGCTGCTGTTTTACCATTGCTTCATCAGAAGCACTAATAGAAAGTGGCTGACGACGTACACGCACACCTTTTAACTGCTTAAATAAATCAGCAGGGATGCCTTTAGGTAATTGCACGAAGCTATGTTTGTCATGCAAGTTAATTGCACCGATATAACTACTATCAAGTGAGATTTCATTGGCAATAGCGCCTACAATATCACCTGGACGAGCGCCATGTTCTTTACCTACTTCTAGGCGGTATGTCTGCCAATCAACGTCGTTACGGTTTACCTTTTCTTTACGAGGTCTTTCATCACGTGTACCACGATTACTATTTCTTTCTCCACGCGCATCACGACGGTTATCTCTACCACGATCGTTACGTTCATTACGGTCACGGCCATTTCTATCGCGATTGTTTTCACGAGCATCACGGCGAGGCTTAGGATCTTCTTTAGGTTGTAACGGTTGTTTTAACTGCTTTTGGTATAAAAGAGCAGCCGCTAAATCAAGCATTGATAACTCTGACTCACTTGCCATGGCTTCAATGATTTCGCGCATGTTAACTAAATCTTTTTCACTAACAATAGAAGCAATCTCAATGCGAGCACGTTCAATACGCTTTTTACCAAGTTCTTGAATATTTGGTAATTCATACATGTTCACTTTGCCAGAAGTTAAGCGCTCATAATGACGTAGAGAGTACATTTCACGAGGACGAACAAAAGATATTGCCGTACCTTCACGACCCGCACGACCGGTACGACCGATACGATGTACATAAGCTTCATTATCACCAGGTAAGTCATAGTTAACAACTAATGAAATGCGTGGAATATCTAAACCACGAGCAACAACATCGGTAGCAACTAAAATAGAAGATTTACCAGATTTCATTTGATCAATACAACGTTCACGTTGTGCTTGGTTCATATCACCATTTAATGCTAATGCCGGGTAACCTGCACGTTCTAACTTTTCAGCAACGTCAACAGTATCATTACGCGTTCGCACAAAAATAATCATCGCATCGAAATCAACTATCTCAGCAATACGCTCTAATGCTGTCATTTTAGTGATACCACTTACTTTCCAAGCGTATTGAGTAATGTTTGCTTTCGCTTTTTTAACTGCGGCAATTTTAATGTGCTCAGGATCTTTTAAGAAACGATTCGCTATTTTACGAATGGCTGGTGGCATAGTTGCTGAGAATAAAGCCATCTGCGTTGTTTCAGGTAAATGATCTAGAATCCATTGAATGTCTTCTAAAAAGCCCATGTTTAACATTTCGTCAGCTTCATCAAGCACACAAAAACGTAAGTCTGCTAATTTAAGGCTTTTACGGCGCAAGTGATCCATTAAACGCCCTGGTGTACCTACAACGACTTGTGCACCACGTTCCAATTGTTGGAACTGTGGTCCATATGATTGACCACCATATAAAGTAGCAACACGTAAACCTTTCATGTTTTTGCCAAATGACTCAATCGCTTCTGCAACTTGCATTGCCAATTCACGTGTTGGCGCAAGCACCATTAATTGAGGTTTTCTAATTGAAGTATCTATTTTTGCTAAAGCAGGTAAACCGAAGGCAGCTGTTTTACCAGTACCTGTTTGTGCTTCACCTAAAACATCTTTGCCAGCTAAAAGCGGGGGAATGGTTTGTGCTTGAATATCAGTTGCTGAGCTAAAGCCGATAGACGTTACAGCAGATAATAAATCGCTAGGTAAACCTAACGAGTCGAAAGTAACAGCTTCAGTGTTTTGGATATTGCTTTGATCGGTCATAATTAATTTTCATCTTCTCAAGGCAGGCCAATTAGAACAGCAACAATTTTAGATAAGTGACCTTTCCTGCTTTCAGAAAGATTTCACTTCATAAATATGAAAAAATTAATAACGAACAACAGCCCACCTCAAATGATGACGTCAATGTCATGCAGAAGTGTCTATTCATTAGTTTAAAAAACTAATATAGGTATCAATTTAAATTGCTAAGTCTTTAACCTGCGTACATATACGAGGAAACCACCAGGAAGACTTAAGGCGCATAGCGAGTCAGTGCTATATTTCTTGCTAATATTAGGAGTATATTAGCAGGGCAAGTCTATTGGGCGGAAAACCCCACTCATTTCGATTTTCTTAACCTATCTCTCGGTTTGCGTTAACAAACGGCCTAGAGGTTAAAAAACAAACATCTCTTTATCGAGGCGCGCATTATACAGACACCCTAGTATAAGGCAAGAACTTTTATAAAATAATATCTTGATAAAGATCGGAGTATTTCGCTTTATGGGAATTGAAGAGGAACTTTCTTAACGAATCCCTACCCTGCTTAAAGTCTTTAAATTTGGCAGAGACAAGATTGTCGTCACTTCTAACTAGGTCTAATGCAAAAGTAACTGGGGCTTCATTAGGTAAACGCATTTCTAAAGAAGGTTGGTTTAACAATAAGGCTGCATTTTGTTCGCTAGCTAGCCTTAGCGTAATTCCTGAGGAGGAAAGCGATAATATTTCGATCTCTTGAGCATGTTCTTGGTCTTGGCAAACATTAAAAATTGAAATGTTTTCGGGAGTAGTAATCCGCCAACTTCGTTCATTCCCTTGCACATCAATTATTTCTGGTGTTCCTAAATTAGGACAAAATTCGCCTACATCATTCATTTTTAATTTAACAGGAAACCAAAGCTGATAGTGACTAATTTCAGCGAGCAAAGTTAACTGGCTAGCACCTAATAGCTTTTTTAAACTCGTCGGAATATGAGTCTGGACGCTAAGTTGGTGATCTTGTTCTATAGAGGAGTTAGCGGTTGAGCATTCAGAAAAAATATCTTGGAAAAAGTCCAACTCTTCCGTTGAGAACTTCATCATAATGGGGGACTCATTATTTTATTTTTGTTGCTTTAGTGTTAACGACTATACCTTAAAGCAAATCACAGTTCAATTTACACCCTAAAAGAGTTCAATAAACAAACAAGTGTGAAATCAAAGCCCTTTAATACTATTAACTAGAAGCTCAGGATAAACCCCTAATGAAAAACTTAAACAGATCAATACAAATAAACTAATGTTAACCATCACTTTGGAGCCGACATTATGACTTAAGTTCGGCTGTAGAGTATTTTGAGGTTCAAACAAAGACAAAATGACCCTTAAATAATAAAACAATGCAATGGCGCTTCCGATAACTAGTGCGGCGATAAGTATCCATAACTCTGCTTGTACAGCAAAATTAAGTAAATAAAATTTACCGATAAATCCCATGGATAAAGGAATGCCGGCAAGGCTTAATACTGAAATAATAACCAATATAGCTAAACTGCGTTGTTGCCAAAAAAGCCCTCGCCAGAGGCTTAGCTCTTCGTTTTGTTTTGTTGATAAACGCTGCGTTAATTGCAATACAACGAATAACGAAACTGTTGCAAGTACATAAGCACTTAAATAAAACAGTGCACTTTGCCATGCTAGATCAATAGTGTCTGTAGACAACACCAGTAAAACAACTATTAAGTAACCCATATGAGCGACAGATGAATAAGCTAATAAGCGTTTGATATTCTGTTGTTTAAGCGCTAACACATTACCTACTAACATAGAAAGAATCGCCAATGAACTAACTAAAGTAACTAAGTGACTGTCATTATAGTGGGCAGTGCTAAACCAAAAGCGCATAAATACCATAAATATGGCAATTTTCGATACGCTAGCGAGTAATAAAGTAACTGGGGTAGGAGTACCCTGATAAACATCTGGCGTCCATAAATGGAAAGGTGCTAATGACAATTTAAAAGCAATACCAACAATAAAGAGTAAAAAGCCTGCGGCATAAAAGAAATCATCACCTTGGCTTTGCCTCGCTAGCTCCGTTAATCGACCTATATCTAAAAAATATAGCGTACCAATTTGACTGTAGATAAAGGCAATACCGAGGAGCATAAAACTAGAAGCACAAGCACTTAAAATAAGATATTTAAGAGCACTTTCAACACTATATTTCGCATTTCGGCTATAACCCACCAAGCCAATTAATGCGATGCTCAATAGCTCAAACCCTAAAAACAAACTGGCAAAGTGACTGCTAAACACTAACACTCCAGCCCCTAATACGACTAACTGTAATAAAATAAAATATTCATCATGAACTTCAATCTCACTATGTAGCCATATTGAACTCAATAAGGTAATAGCTATACTCGCTAGCAAGATTAAGACAAAGGCAAAGCGACTGTAGTTATCAATATTTAGTAATGGTGTCACTTGCTCTGGTGCAGTAAAAAGTAACTTACTGCAAGCAACTAGAGCACTAGTAAAAATTACCAGAGTGAATAGTAAAATTAAGTGTTGTGAACGTCGCCATGCAACCAAAAACAAAGATAAAACAATACCGAAGGCAATCAATAATAGTGGTAGAGAGTTATCTAAAACACTCATTGTTATGGTCATAATGCCTGCCTTTATTAAACGAGTTTAAATCAAAATTGAGTATTAAAAAATGTAAGCAATAATTCAGGAAATAGGCCGATAACTAGTAATAACGTTAATAAACTAATGAAAATAACTAATTCTCTACTAGATAAGTCGTCCACCATTACATGTTGCTCACCTTGAAAGCTTTGTTGAAATAATTTCAAACCATAGATGGCAGAGCCAATTAATGCTAAAGCCGCTACCATAGTAATTCTTGGATAAACCTGATAAGCCCCAATTAAGGTAAGAAATTCACCGACAAAGTTAGCAAAACTAGGCAGACCAAAAGCAGATGCCGCAAACACTAAAGCAAAACCGCCCATTCGAGGGGCACTGGTAAAAAAGCCGCCCATATTTGTTAAGTTTCTAGAATGAATTCGGCTGTAAATCATACCCGCGAGGGAAAATAACGCGGCACTGCTTAAGCCATGAGCAGCCAACGTTAAAATTGCGCCCTGGTAAGCAAGTTCATTAAAAGAAAAAATAGCTAGAAGAACAAATCCCATATGACTAATACTGCTATAAGCAATTAAACGTTTGATATCTTGCTGAGCAAACGCCATTTTTGCCCCATAAAGTATGCTCAACAATGCTAATAGAACGATCATTGGGGCAAAGTGTTCACTTGCTTGTGGGAACAAAAACAGTACAAAACGAATAAAACCATAAGCCCCTGTTTTTAGTAATACCCCTGCCAATAAAACACTGCCTGCCGTAGGCGCTTGTGTGTGTGCATCTGGTAACCAAGAATGCAAAGGCACAAGAGGTAATTTCACTGCAAAAGCGATAAAAAAACCTAACATGATGTATTGGCTAACATTGAAGGGAATAATTAATGTTAGCCAATCAGAGTAGAAGAAACTTAACTGCCCTGTTTGTTGGAAATGAAGAAAAGCCATCGCAATAATAGCCACTAACATAAGTAAACTACTTACTTGGGTAAATATAAAAAACTTAATGGCGGCAAAATGTCTATTTTCATGTCCCCAAAGCGCAATTAGCGCCGTTATTGGTAACAGCATTACTTCCCAAAAAAAGAAAAATAGAAACATATCTATGGCTGTAAAAACACCAATGACGCCCATTATACTGAGCAGTAAATTAAAGTAATAAAAGCCGACATTTTTTGTAATTTCTTGCCACGAAATGAGTGTGCAAATAATTGCCAATAATAAAGTCAACAGCACTAATAATATGCTTAAACTGTCCAAAGCTAATGCATATTCAATTTTAAAAACAGTTAACCAAGGCAAACGGGTTAGTACGGTTAATTCATTAAAGTTTACTGTTGAAGTCAACAAAGCATAGATAAAATATAACAATAATGAACTAAACGTAAACAAGGTTACGTACCGTGCTAAACCTGCTTTCTTCTCTTCTAGATACCAAGAAGCAATTGCGCTAATTAAGAGGGTTAACATTATGAAACTGATGTTAGGCATTAATATTAACTCCCTGATGTGCTAGCAGTAAAACCAAAAGTGAATAAACCAAGAAAGAACAGTACTGCTATGCCTAAGGCGGCAACATACCAACGTAACTTACCGTTTTGACTTAATATAAGCACTTCATGGCACCAGGTTACATACCAAGCATTCAGCATAATTAACTGGTCGAAAATATCTAAACGGTTAACTCGTGTGATGAAAAGGAATGGCTTAACAAGGATTACCGAATACAGGTGGTCAAAGCCTAATCCTTGCCTAAAGAACCGTATATAGCTATTTTCCGTTTCTAAAAGAGTATTGCTTCTTGAGTTCCTGTACGATGAAAAATAAAACCAAGAGAATATAATACCTACGAACGGAGTAGCTAGTGCCACTGTGTGTAGCCAAGGTGGGTTAGTACTGTCTTGATTACCAGAGTTCACACTAAAAACCTCAATGACACTAACCTCTACAAAACCTGAAAACAAACCACCTATGACAGACAAAAGCGCAAGTACGATAAGTGAAAACTTAATTAGATAGCTAGGACTCATTTTCAGAGAATAATCAAAACGACTCTGTCCCAAAAACACCAAAAAGAATAAACGACAACTATAAATACTCGTTAATAAAGCTCCAGCAATAGCACTCCACCACAACAGCGGACCTGCCGTCGATGAGGACCAAAGCTGACTTATAATCGCTTCTTTTGAAAAGAAACCTGATGTTCCCGGCAAAGCCATCAAGGCAACTAAACCAATAACAAATAAAACACTTTCAAAAGGTAAACGCTTTAATAAACCTCCCATTTTAAAGATGTTTTGTTGGTGATGTAGGGCTGCAATTATTGAGCCTGCAGTTAGAAACAGTAACGCTTTGAAAAAAGCATGTGTCATTAAGTGAAATATGCTCATTGAAAAAGCCCCTGCACCAAGGGCCAACATCATATAACCTATTTGACTCATCGTTGAATAAGCCAATACTCGTTTTATATCGCTTTGTGCTAATGCCGCCATTGATGCAAGTAACAAGGTCAGAGCACCAAGCCAAGCTACATAACTCATAACTTCGGGTGATAGAATGAAAATGTTGTGCAAGCGCGCAATTAAGTAAACGCCGGCAGTAACCATAGTCGCGGCATGAATAAGTGCACTCACTGGCGTAGGACCAGCCATAGCATCAGGCAACCAAGTTTGTAATGGCAGCTGCGCAGATTTACCTACTGCCCCTCCTAAAAGAAATAAAGAAATCCAATAAGCGCTTTCTGAGGACAGCAACTCTTGAGCATTAGTATTAATATCTGGCAGTGATAATTGTCCCATCTCATTAAATATCATCAACAAAGCAATCACCAACGCGGTATCACCAATACGCGTAATAACAAACGCTTTTCGAGCAGCCAATACATTCGACTTATCTTGATACCAAAAACCAATAAGCAAGAAACTACAAATACCCACACCTTCCCAGCCTAAATATAAGAGCACTAAGTTATCCGCTAAAACTAAAACTAGCATAGCTGCGATAAATAAGTTCATATAAGCCATAAAGCGACTAAAGTGAGCATCTGCTTTCATATACGCTGCCGCAAACATGTGGATTAATAAACCAACACCTGAAACCACCATGGACATGACCATTGCCAAGCCATCAAAATAAAAACTAACGTTAACTTTTTCATTTGCCCCTAACGTAATCCAAGTCCATAAATATGACGTTATGACCAGGTTATGCTCAGATAATTGCATTGCCAAAAACACAGTAGTTATAAAGGTAGCAGCAATAGCAAAAATACTGATGAAACTACTTACCAACCAAGAAAGACGTTTGGCAAAAATGATTAAGATTAAAAAACTAATGATTGGATAAAAGGGTAAAATATTAAGCATAAATCACCCCTTAAGTTTATTGAGTAAATCAATATCAACAGAATTAACACGACGCTGCATCTGAATTAACAACGCTAACCCTAGCGCAACCTCACTCGCGGCTAAGGTTAAAATAAGCATAAACATAACTTGGCCATCAGCTTGTTGCCAAGCACTTCCAGCACCAATAAATGCAACACCAACAGCATTTAGCATCACCTCTAAGCTCATCAGTATAAATAGAGTGTTTTTTCTGACGATAACACCAACAAAACCAATGAAAAATAAGATACTGGCAAGTATTAATATATGACTTAAGGGGATAGCACTCACTCAGCATCTCCTTGTTGAGAGGAGTGAGATCTAATATCTTCACCTTTAGCAAAGTGATAAGCTGCAATCAAACCTGCCAATAATAAAAACGACGCTATTTCTACCGCTAATAAATAAGGCCCATAAAGTAATATCCCCACTTGTTTAGCATTTATAATGTGGCTAGTTAACTTTTGTTGTATCTCAGTATTGTTAATAGTAAAAATTAAAATACTGAGGAGTAATACAGCCAAAAAGCTTGGGCCTAACCAAACACCTATATTAAAAGTTACTTTGTTTTGATGTTTTTCAGCTTGTGATGTTCCATCTTCTGCTAAACCAAACATCATAATGGCAAAAACGAACAGCACTAATATAGCGCCAGCATAAACAATAACTTCTAATCCTGCCGCAAAAGGCGCGCCCATTAAATAAAAACACACAGCTACAGCTAATAACGACATTACTAAATATAACAATGCATGCACTGTGTTTTGCCTAGTGACGACCTTTACACTAGCTACAATAGCCAACAAACCCGCAAGGTAAAACATTAACTCTAGTGACGAAAAAATTGAGGTGTTCATGGCATTAGCCCTTTAATATCTACAGCGGAGTTGTTATTTGAACTTTTTACTTTATGTTTATCCTCTGCTTCTTTTGATAATTTAATGCCACTATGATGATAAAAACTATAATCTGGGTACTTACCAACCCCAGATATAAGAAGGTGTTGCTTTTCATAAACCAAGTTATGTCGCTCATATTCAGCTAATTCAACGTCAGGTGTTAATTGAATAGCATAGGTTGGGCATGCCTCTTCACAAAAGCCACATAAAATACAACGAGAAAAGTTAATACGAAAAAATTCAGCCCTTTTCCTGCCATCATCATCAATTGTTTGTTGCAAAGCTATGCAATCCACTGGACAGGCAGCAGCGCATAAATTACAACCAACACAGCGCTCTTCACCATCCGGATCACGAGTTAATACAATTCGACCTCGATAACGAGGAGCTAAATAAGGCTTTTGTTCTGGATATTGCACTGTATCAGCCTTAGTAAAGGTATGTTTCAATACCAAAGCCATACTTCTCAACTGACTGTAAATCATATCAAATGCAGATATTTTGCTTTTCTTAGCCATAAATACCTCCTAGTTTAAGCGCTGCCGTGAAAACTAGATTTAGTAACGCCAGTGGTAACATATACTTCCAACCAAAACTCAATAGCTGATCAAAACGAGGTCTAGGTAAAGAAGTACGTAATAGAATAAAAAATAACACTAGAGACATTACTTTAATTACAAACCACAGTAACGGTGGTAGCCAACTATCAAGCGGTGCCGGCATTAAATAGCCGCCAAAAAATAGCACGACAGACATTGCAGAGATCAAGGTGACGCTTAGATATTCTCCTAAGAAGAACAGCGCAAACTTCAATCCTGAATATTCCGTATGAAAACCAGCAGTAAGCTCAGTTTCGGCTTCAGGTAAGTCAAAAGGTAAGCGGTGACTTTCAGCAATACCCGCCATTAAAAAAATGAAGAAACCAACAAACTGACTTGTAATAAACCACGAATCGGTCTGTGCAATAACAATGTCAGTTAAATTAAAGCTACCCGACAGCAGCACTACCCCCATAACAGAAAGGCCCATAAACACCTCATAACTTACAGTCTGGGCTGCTGCGCGCATACTCCCTAATAATGCATATTTCGAATTAGAAGCCCAGCCTGCTAATACAACGCTATAGACAGCGAGTGAAGTCATAGCTAGAAAAAACAATAAACCAATATTTAGATTCGACACTGCAGTATTCGGAGCAAAGGGGATTACAGCGAAGCTCATTAGAACGCATACCGCTCCAATAAGCGGTGCTAATGTGAATACAAGTTTGTCACTAAACTTGGGTGAAAAGTCCTCTTTACCTAGAATTTTGAGTAAATCAGCTAGCGACTGTAAAATACCAAATGGGCCAACTCTATTGGGACCTAAACGGTCTTGCCATATACCTATCATGCGCCGTTCAACCCAAACGAGCATTGCCGCCATAGGAATAAGTAATGCGAGGATAATAACTATCTCAAAGAGTTTGAATATAAAGTCAGTCATCCCTACTCCTCAACATATTGCCTGTTTGCTTATCATTAATAGCAGAAGATGGGCAAACCGTGATAGGAATGTGCTGATCAGTAGTTTTTAACCGCTCGAGAATATTTTGTTGTTCTTGCTTGGCTTCTTGATAACGTACCTGCTGTATCTGTTCAAAGTTGATTGCCTCATCACTTGTGGCTATGCATATTTCTTCAATATTCAGCACGATATTGTTCACGGCATTGGGCAGTTCAAAGACACTTACTAAAATAACATCACTGTTTAACGCATTGTTGACTTTTATAATGCCGTAAACACTTATGCCGTGTACTTTAATTTTGAGTACTTGATTAGCCTGCCATTTCATACTCTTTGCCAGCACATCACTAATTTGAATTTCATTACCTGTAAACATAAGAATAAATTCAGGCAAGCTTTTGGCTTGTTCATCAACTAAGAACCATGGCAAGTTTTGAATCAAGGTGACTTTTTCAGACAATGCTTGTTCATAGGTTACGGTACTTGGCCATAATAGAGAGATATGCTGTTCTATATGATCATTAAAAATAAAAGTAAGATAATTGTCATTAACAGTACACGCTAACTCACCATTTACAGGCTGTTGAGATTGTAAAACCGCTTGATTGGAATTCCAGCTGGGTGCCCACGTAAAAGCTTGCCCGCTAGTCGTTTTTACACTGTTATTTTCCATAGAAAAGTTAAGGTAATTATGCTGACTTTTTAACGCTTGGGGTTCGTGCATAGTGTGGTTAGAAAATTGTGCCGTTCTCCCGCTAGCACGATGTGTTTGCTGCGCAAGAACATCTACAGCCTCTCCTGTTGAATATTCTTCCTCTCCTTGTGCCTGTGCTGATAATTGTTGCAAGATTTGCACAGCCCACGCTTCACCATGATCAGCGAAGTAATGATAAAGTGCATTTAATGAATCAAGGTTGAACTTAAAGTCGGACTGCTTTTTATTTTGGAGAAATAATTCGTTAAAAGATGCATCGTTAAGCAAGGTTTTGTTAAACAACTTTGTCGCTAAAAAATTAAGCCACTGCCAGTTAACTAAGATAGGCCTTTGTGCACAGTGAGCCGAGTAAAAAGCTTGCATCAAACCTTGGTAATTAACATAGTGTCCTGCACTCTCGCTAACACAGGCAACAGGTAATACCATATCGGCAATGTCAGTTAACCGGCTTTTGCTATGGTCAAGTACTATCATGCGATGACAACGCTGGCGTAGTTGCTGAATGACTTTTATCGGTAATTGAACTAGGTCTTGCTCTAAAATCAATAACGATAACAATTCATCTTTTTGTTTTTGCTTAGCTAAGCGTTGCAATATTTGCTCAATAGATAAAGTATGCTCATCTAATAAAGCTAAACAGCCAACACTATTGCACTGCTCTGCTACAAGTATTAATTCAGGATCAGCTATATGCTGTCGGCATGATAAACTTTCCATGAGTTTTTCTAACTGCTCAAGCAGGAGAATACTTTTTAAGCTAGTTCCACTGATGATCAATGGTTTTTGAGAATGGCTTATTAATGAGGTAATCGCTAATAACTCAGTTGTTAATGGCTCAACACCTGCTTGCTCTTGTTTGTATTTTAACTTGATATTTTCATCTGATATCTCATCATTATTTATTAAGATTTTATTTATTTGTTCAAGTGCCTCAACCAATTTATCAGGAGATAATATAAGAGAATGCAATGCGTCTTGATCAAATTCACTTGGCTGTACTTGCAAATTAATTAAAGCTGTCTTTGCATCGCCTGCATAAGTTTTCACCGCTGCATCTTGCCATGGGTGAACACCTATCTCTTCTGCTTTATCAAAAGTTGCATTTCTTAAAACTTGCCGCACGGACAAAGCCAAGCGCGGCGCCGATTGTTCAATGTTTTCGCCAATAATGACGACTAAATCATGTTGTTGTTTAGCTGACTGCCGATTTTCAATTCCGGCTAAACTTTCTTGTGGGTACAGCGCGAGCAATTGTTTATGGTATACAGCCACTCGCATTTCTAGGTTGTTATAACAAAAGGAAAA
>Ga0114909_1000960_pt1 | contig 17902 bp, 17 predicted proteins | sample MalvireepMed_906_FD_87290 | JGI IMG/M metagenome (GOLD analysis project Ga0114909, IMG submission 87290) | Marine viral communities from the Global Malaspina Expedition - Malaspina viral metaG DeepMed_906 | ecosystem: Environmental > Aquatic > Marine > Oceanic | place: Mediterranean Sea...
GTAAAAAGGCAGTATTAGCACATAAATAAAAGTTTGTTTATAAGTCAAAATAGCCTCTCTTTCTCTCAAATAACCCTTAAGTTAATGAAATTTAATAGAAACAAAGAAATAAATAAGAAGAACTGCTTGAATAATTTCTGCTTTGCTTTAAATTTTATATTAGCATGTAAGAAATAAAACGGTAGGGTTATCAATAATGACAGACATTTGGTTAGCGCGTAGATTAACAAAAGTATCTAAACGACAGCTTGATCACCGTAACCCATTCCAACGAGATCGTGCGCGGGTACTGCACTCAGCAGCCTTTAGACGTTTACAATCTAAAACGCAAGTCATGGGTAGTGGCCAAAGTGATTTTTACCGCACACGTTTAACTCATTCTTTAGAAGCGGCTCAAATTGGTTCAGGCATCACTGCTCAACTACGCTGTAAATATCCTGAGCAGTGCCAAGCACTTTTTCCAGATACCGATAGCTTAATAGAAACAATTTGTTTAGCTCACGATATTGGCCACCCTCCCTTTGGTCATGGCGGTGAGGTAGCATTACATTATATGATGCGAAACTATGGTGGCTTTGAGGGTAATGGGCAAACTTTACGTATTGTCGCCCGCTTAGAAACCTTTAGCGAGCACTATGGTATGAACTTATCTCGGCGTGCTTTATTGGGGTTAATGAAGTATCCACAGCAGCTTGATGAGTTAACAAAAAATACAGCTGCTGCCACCGTCAGTAACATTCGTCAATTAAAGGCACATGATTGGCATCCTCCAAAAGGTTTATACCGTGATGACCAAGACATTATTGACTGGGTATTAGCGCCCTTAAGTGCCAGTGACAGAAAGTTATTTCAACAAATCTCTTATCATGAAGACAAACACCATAAAACTCGTTTCAAGTCGCTTGATTGTTCAATAATGGAACTAGCAGATGATATTGCTTATGGTATTCATGACTTAGAAGATGCCATTGTAACCAATGTAGTTAACCGCAATGACTTCGAACAACAAGTTATCGAGAAACTTCAACAAATTGATGATACTTGGTTGCAAGAATACAGTAAAACACTTACTGAGAAACTGTTTAGCCCTGCCCATCACTTGCAAAAGGATGCGATCGGCGGCTTAGTCAACTACCTTATTACCGCTATTGAGCTAACGGACTTAAATGAACTAACAGACGTTGATTTTAGCGAACCATTATTACGATTTAATGCCACATTATCTAGAGAAACAGCAAAGGTATTAAAGATTTTTAAAGATTTTGTTTTTAATTATGTCATTAGATTAACCAGTATTCAGCGACTAGAATATCGTGGCCAACAAATAGTGATGGAATTATTTGAAGCGCTATCATCTGATCCAATGCGCTTACTACCAAATAATAGTGCTCAGCGTTGGTTACTTGCCAAAGAAAGTGGCCAAAACCATCAACGCGTAATTGCTGATTATATTGCGGGCATGACCGATGATTACGCTACTCGGCTTTACCAATCACTCTTTAATGCGGGCTCTGATAGCAGCTATCAATTAAATTAGTGATGACATAAAAACAACGATTAATATAACTCAACCGAATTAATATAATATGCTCGACATTTATGCTGGTGAACACGCTTTAAAAACCATTCAGGAACAAGGCTTTAAACAAGAATTATTCTCTAATTTTCTTGGTGCCTCTGGCGGACCTAAATGGTTTACATTATTTGGCTTAGACAAATATTTATTTGGTCATTTTTTTAACAACAGAACACATGAACTTAATTTAATTGGCTCAAGTGCAGGAGCATTTCGCGCGGCTTGTTTTGCTCAAAAGGACCCTGTAGCAGCCATTGAGCGCTTAGCCGACTGTTATGCACATACTGTTTATTCAGCTAAACCAACCATGGCAGAAATATCAGCTAAAGCAGTCGAGCTACTCGATTATGTTTATCAGGGTGACGCTGCCAAGGAAGTTGTTAACAACGATGTAATGAAAGCACACTTCATTGTCGCACAATGTCATGGTTTAACGGCATTTGATAATAAAGTAGCCCAAGGTGCAGGACTACTTGGCAGTATGTTGCTTAATAAAATTGATAGACGCTTTTTACGCTGGCAATATAAACGTTTTATTTATGCGAACCCAACAAGCAGCACGAAAATAAGCGACCCATATGGTTTTACTAACCATTATGAGAAGCTAACAGCAAGTAATTTTAAACAAGCTTTATTGGCTTCAGGCTCTATTCCAATGGTAATGTCGGGGGTAAAAAAAATTAATAGTTCTGCGAAAGGTATGTACCGAGATGGTGGCATTATTGATTATCATTTTGATTTTTCACTTAATCAAAACAATGTTCTCAATAGTAAAGACAAATCGCTGACCTTGTATCCACATTTTAGTGATACCCCTAAAGCCGGCTGGTTCGACAAAAACAGTCAACGGAAAGTATTAGCCCAGCATTATCAAGAAACAGTTTTATTAGTGCCTTCCGCTAAATTTATAAAATCACTACCTTTTGGAAAGATTCCCGATAGGAATGATTTCACTCAGCTAGATGCAAAAACTCGGATTAATTATTGGTTAAAAGTATTAACTGAAACAGAAAAGTTAGCAGAATGCTTGCATGAGTTTATAATAAATCAAGACATCAATAAGATACGAGCATTTACTCCATAATAACAATAGTTGCTTGTTATTAAATAACAGGTTAAAAAGAGTTACATTAATGATAATGTAAGCTGACTAAAACAAATAAAGTGATGATTAAATAATGAAATTTAGACCAACAAATACTTTGGCTATTATTGCTAACATTATTTTATTAACATTATTTCCTTGTTATAGCTTTGCACAAATAGAGTACATTAGCTTGCATGAAGTCGAATCTGAAGGGAAAGAAACTCTCTCAGTGAAACTCAACATTGTCGAAAAGGGACAAGCATTACCATTAAAATTTATCTTAGCTAATCAGCAAACGAGAACAACGCTTACTTCAAAGCGTCTTAATAATTATATGCTCAGACTCACGGGCCCAAGAAGTATCTCTGGACGAGCAATGATACATGTTTATCAGTTTGAGCGAGATGCTTGGCGACGTGTTAAGGGTATAAATATTTCAGGCAATATAATCCCCCAAAGCGTACCCGCAAGAACAGAATCAATTGCAACAAAACCAAAACCTCAAATAAGCACTGAAACTAGCGAACTTACTACTACTGAAGCAACGACAGTTAAAGTAACGCCTGCAACTAGGGTCGTAAAAAACAACGCAGATTGCGTGTTAACTCGCGAACTAAAGGAAACGCTTTGGAGCATAGCCAGTCGATATAAAGACCAGTGGCAAGTAGATGTATTTAGCGCAATGATTGCCATTTATAAAAGCAATACCACTAAGTTTTCCAAACAACATATTGGTCGGTTAATGGATCATTATGCTCTAAGTTGTCCAAGTCAAAGAATGCTCAAAGCGATGGGCACAAAAGCACAAATGAAAGCTGAGTTTAATCGTTTAAATACCCTGCCTTTTAAGTAGCAAGCGTTGAATCTCTTATGTATTTACCGTGAGCTAAGTTAAGGCGTGCCACTCTCGGTGCCAAGCAATGAGTTTACTGGCTTTTAGAGGCCGTGCGATATAATACCCTTGAGCAAAGTCACAGCCGATCTCAGTGACTAAACTCATAATAGCATTATCTTCAACACCTTCTGCAATCGTGCGCATGTTAAGTTTTTTGGCAATTGATAAGCTAGTATTTATCAGTGCTAATTGATTGAGATGATCTTTATTATCAATAAAATAGCTCTTATCAAGCTTTAAATAACTTAGTGGAAGTTTTTGCAAACGCTCTATAGTTGAGTGACTTTGGCCAAAGTCATCTAGTGCCAACTCAACACCACGCATACTTAAGCGATTTAAATTCACTAACTCTTGTACTTGATCACTTGCTAATACTCCTTCCGTTATCTCCAAACATAGCTTACTTGGCGACATAGAAAATTGCGCAAGTAACATAAAAATAGTATCGGCAAACTCTTCTTGCTGTATAGCAATGGGTGAGACATTAACAGAGAGCTTGATATCAAGGCCATGTAAAGACCAACGTTTCCAATCACTCATGGATTTCTTTAAAACGGCTAAGGTAATATGAACGATTAGTTCACTCTCTTCCGCTTTGTCGATAAACCTATCGGGGGACACCATGCCTAATCTAGGGTGCTTCATGCGACATAACGCTTCTACTCCCATTAGTTTTTTATTATGCAATTCAATTTGAGGCTGATATAAAACCTCAATATCATCATTTTTAATGGCTCGAATTATCTCATAAGTTTTCAGTGACTCAGCTTGCTGCTGTTGGTTACGAGAAAAACCGACCTTATCAAGGATATGATTAAAATCTAATTCATGTATTGGCTTTAACAAAGTGCCAATATAGTTTAAATCATACTTTTTGGCTAACGTTTCAACTGAAGAAATAATTTGCGTTGAAATACCACTCATAATAACAACATAACCCTTGTAACCTATTCTGTTAAGTTGCTCTAACAGCTGGATTCCATCCATATTAGGCATATTTAAGTCTAGAAAGAGTAAATTTATTTGCTTAGATTGACGCAGAATTTGCATTGCTTCTGAAGCAGAAGATGAGGCATGTACATTGAGAATATTAAAGTTTTGTTCAAGGACTTCACTAACGTAGTCCAGAATAGCGATACTGTCATCAATGAGCAGAACATTTAACCAATCAAAATTTATTTTTTGTGTTTCAACATCCATTTAAACCGTTAACCTTATATATAAAAATAGTAATACCGATAGGACTAATTTATTACAGTGCTAAGTATTAACGCTATTAAGCTAAAAGCAAGCTATTAACTTTTTATAAAAAACAGGTTGATAACAGTAAATGAGAAAATAACAGAGATAGAGGAAATTTTTTGCAGGGTTGGATTTTACTATTGCAGAGGAACTCTTTCCTCTACAATAGTTTACGAATCATTTATTAAGATTAAGCTTTGTATATTAAAGCTAGAAAATCTTTAGACTCATTTAGGTTGGTAAATTCAAATAAACGTGCGCCTGATTGGTCTTTAATGGCTACATTTAATTTGTTAACCGAAATAGACACCACTGGTGGCGCGATAGAATAAACCTTACCTTTATAGGTATAAGACATAATAGTACTCCTTTAAATTACGTTCTATTTTTTAGGATGAACCAATAAAATAAACGCAGACTAAAAGCAAAATTATTGTGACAATATGATGTAACTAAGATTTGCATGGACAACTATCGAAACATTGCAAAAAAGACAACAATTAAACTTTTTATTGAGGTGATGACTAACTGTGAAAGGGAAAGACATAACACTTTTATCACTGTGGATAAATTGCTAAATATGTGAGGCGAGAATAAATAGCGTGGGTAATATAAGGTAAGATGTAGAAAAAGTAAACACCTTTTTTAGTTAAAATAAAAAAGTGCAACAACTTAGTACTTATTTATGTCTCTACTTACGTCATTTCAATGCCGTTAACATAACCGCTAAGCGCTCAATTTTTACATTGGATAGTTGCCGGTAGTCAAAGTATGGACAAACAACCACCCTATTCTCTTTATCTATCGCAAATTCGTCATCTAACCAAGTTAACTGTGCCGATAAGGAACCATTGTCGATTAACGCTTTGGCATAAGTTCTACCGCAAATAATGTGTAAGACTTTACTACTTTTGATAAGAACAGGCGGACTAAATAACAGCACTAATTGGCTGTTTGCCTGTAAAAGGAAACTATCACGATATTTCTGCCACGTTGGTGCCAGCAAAGTAAAATTAAAATGCTCTTTAGGTAAAGCGAATAGCAGTTTAGCATAAACATTAAAAACCTTACGCCAACCATTACCACAAGCAAGACCGATCGCAGTAATTTCTCCGCGAGTTAATGAGTTTACTTGCGTTAAGTTTTGATACTCAGGCATTGTTGGAGTATTAGCAATATAGACAGCAATCTTAAAGTCTCGACATCCTAAACCAAACAAGTTAATTACCTCTATTCAAAAATGTTCTTTAGCACTAATAAAGTATGACTTAATGATAAGTGAATAAAGCGGCTATTAATATCTACTTTTTCTCAGAGCAACTACATCAGCTAACTTACACCGCCTATATTGCTAAAAAAACGAGTCATCAGTTTACATTCGGTCAAAAACAATACGGAATATGGAAAAGGGTCTAAACTAGTTATTATGATGTGCTTAAAATGAGCGTTTGTAATGAAGATATCAAACAAGATTATTTTGGCTTCAGTCGTGCTATCGGCTATCGGCATTATAACCGCTGGCGGCTTAGTCGGCTGGCAGGCATCCTCTATTGCAGCCACAGCAATAGAGAAAAGAGCATTTAGCCAATTAGTGGCTATTCGAGAAATACAAAAAACACAGATTGAAAATTATTTTAAAACCATCAAACAAGAAATTATTACCTACTCTAATGACCGCATGATCATTGATATGATGCAGCAATTACAAGAGCCTTTTTTTAACTATGAAAAACAAAGCTCACTAAAAGATAACGATAAGGTTCAGGACTATTATCAAAATGAATTCGATGTTGAATATAAGAAGCAAAATCCTTCTACTTCATTGAGCTCAATGGAAAAATATCAGCAACTAAATCAAAACACTAAATCATTACAACATGCTTACATTAGTGCTAATCCTAATCCACTAGGTAGCAAGAATGGCTTGATTTTTGCCGATGACGGCTCAAACTACAGCCAAGTACACAAGAAGTATCATGCCCATTTAGACCAATACTTAAATGCCTTTGGTTTCTACGACATATTTTTAGTTGAGCCCGATACGGGTTATGTTATTTACACGGTTTTTAAAGAGCTCGATTTTGCCACCTCTTTACTATCAGGCCCATATAAAGATACAGGTCTAGCACATGCTTTTAATGCCGCAAATCAAAGTTCAGAAAAAAATGCTAGCTTTTTAATCGACTTTAAACCCTACTTTCCATCCTATGATGCCGCAGCGGCATTTATCTCATCGCCCATATTTTCAGATTCAGGTGAAAAAATTGGTATTTTAATTTTTCAAATGCCAATTGCTAAAATAAATAACTTGATGACCTACGATAAACAATGGCAAAAAGTTGGCTTAGGGGAATCAGGAGAGACATACCTTATTGGTGATGACCACCTTCTTAGAAGTCAAAGCCGCTTTCTGATCGAGGATAAAAAAGGCTATATCAACGCCTTAGAATCTGTTGGCACCAATAAAATGATCTTAGATAAAATCATTGCTAGCGATTCTGGCATAGGTTTACAACAGGTAAAAACAGAAAGTGCTAATGCAGCACTTTCTGGACAAAGTGGTGTTAAAAACATTGAGGACTACCGTAAAGTAGATGTTCTTTCTGCTTTTGCCCCACTCACTATTGAAGGTGTGAAATGGGCGATATTAAGCGAAATAGATGTTGCAGAGGCTATGAAAGACAGAGAAGACATGCTCAATAGTATTTGGCTAATTATTAGTGTCATCATGGTGGTATTAATTCCGTTAACACTTGTCTCTGGTTTTATGGTTGGAAGGGGTATATCAAACCCAATCAACAACTTTATTGGTCAAGTCAATAAAATAAGTAATAACAAGGACTTAAATCATTCTGTTGAGTATGATGGCAATGATGAATTACTAGGGTTAGCCAACTCCTTTAATCATTTAATTAGCGAAATAAAAGAAATACTTCATTGCGTAGAAAAATTATCTGAAACGTTACTCCAGTCAACGGAAAAAATGTTAACCAACATGGATGATACAACCAACCAGACACAAAAACAGTCGGATAATGCCGACAGTATGGCTGTAGCAACAAACCAGCTTTTAGCCACTATACAAGAGGTCGCACGAAATGCTGCAGATGCTGCAAATACCGTAAAAGAAACCAGTTCAAAATGCGCTGACAGCAATCATTCTGCTGAAGATTTAGAGCATGATATGGACGAGTTAAATAAGCAAATGTCATCAGCTTCAAGTTCAATAGAGAAGCTCGCCGAAGAAAGCTTATCTATTGGCTCAGTGCTAGATGTGATTCAATCAATTGCTGAGCAAACTAACTTATTAGCTCTTAACGCTGCCATAGAAGCTGCCAGAGCGGGTGAGCAAGGCCGTGGCTTCGCTGTTGTAGCGGATGAAGTCAGAACATTAGCAAGCAGAACACAACAATCCACTGAAGATATTCGAGAGAAAATAAACTCCTTGCAACAAGAAACACAGAGCACTGTAAAAATAGTGAGTTCTTCTAGTGAAATGACCAACCATAGCATCGAAGCTTGTGAGAAAAACCGTCAAATCGTCACCGACATCTTATCGCTGGTTGATCAACTTAGTGATATGAACATCCAAATTGCAACAGCCTCTGAACAACAAAGCATGGTAGTCAATGACATTAACCAAAATGTCACTGAGATAGCCGATAATTCCCACAACATTTCTGATAAAGCAAACTTAAGCAGAAAAGATGTTAAGCACTTAAGTATCCTAGTAAAAAATCTTGAAGAAAAAATGCGAGAATTCAGCTTGTAGCTATACTTATCATGTCGACAATAAAACAACTCTTTGATTTGTTGTACTTAAAAGCACTAATAAGCTTAAGTACAACAGTTAAAGTTACAGGGAATATGATATGAAGAACTCTATACTAGCAGTATCTCTAGGCTGTTCAGTGTTAGCTGTATTTTTAAATAGTAATGAAGCCTATGCCGTTGATGGTCTATCCGCCAACATTGCCGTAACCAATAACTACCTGTGGCGTGGTTTAGAACAAACCAATGGTAAATCAGCAGTATCAGGAGGCATAGATTATGCCTCAGACTCAGGATTCTACGCAGGAACATGGGTCTCTAATGCTGACTGGGCCGATGAAATGAGTTATGAAATGGACTTTTATGGCGGTTTTGCCGGAGAGGTAAATGGTTTTGGTTACGACCTTGGTGTGATCTACTATGCCTACCCTGACAGTAAGGATGATGTAGACTTTAGTGAAGTAACAGCCAGTATTTCTTATGGCGTTTTTTCATTAAGTTATGCCGTTCTAGCTGATGCTGAAGGCGCTGATTTTGCCGATGACTCTTATTTGGCAGGTGATGTGACTTTTGAGCTGGTGTCAGAGATTGAACTAACACTGCACATTGGCACAGGAACCGATGACTTTTATGCGGGTGAAAGTTTTGTCGATTACAGCGCAAGCTTAAATAAATCGGGATTTACTTTTGGCCTGAGTAAAACTGACTTATCAAATGAAGACATGAAAGTCTTTATATCTTATGGCATTGATATTGATTTATAAGTCAAATTAACCAGCAATCATCTAGCTCTAGAGCTATTTATTGCCGTCGCCAAACTTATTTTTAAATAACGCTAATACATTAGTGCTAACATTAAGCACTAATGTATTATTTTCAACATCGTCGACAATAAATCATCATCGACAACTAACAGTAATGTTATTTCATACTGATCGTAGTATGAACATTCGTGCCATCTTGATGATCTGGTTCAAACCAACGTGCTGTTACTGACTTAGTGTGCGTCCAAAAACTCACTGTCTGTTTACCATTTGGTCCTAAATCACCCAACTTTGAAGCTCTTGAGCCAGTAAAGCTAAAGTAAGCCACAGGTACAGGAATTGGTACATTAATACCTACCTGACCAACATCAATATTATTTTCAAATAAGCGAGCATTCCAACCTGAAGATGTGAACAGAGAAGTACCATTGCCATTAGGGTTAGCATTAATAATTTCGATAGCTTCTTCTAACGTTTCGGCTTCTAGTACACATAATGCAGGACCAAAAATTTCTTGAGTATAAATATCCATGTCTGCAGTTACGTTGCTAAATAATGTTGGGCCAACAAAGTTACCGTCAGGGTAACCTTCTACTTGACAATCTCGGCCATCGACTAATAAAGTCGCACCTTGCTCAACACCACTATCGAGTATATTCAAAATACGCTTTTTAGCTTGAGGCGATACTACAGGGCCTAGATCAGCATCACGTTGTGAACCAGGACCCACTTTCATTAATTTAGTACGTTCAACAATTTCAGGTAGCCAATTTCGCGCTTCACCAACCAAGATAGTAACAGGGTTTGCCATACAGCGCTGACCTGCTGCGCCAAAGGCTGAGCCAAGCAAATCATTTATAGCTCGATCTTTATTAGCATCACCCATAATGACCATGTGGTTTTTTGCACCCATCATCGCTTGAGAGCGTTTGCCGTGTTTACTGGCATGATTATAAACATGGGTCCCCACATGGGTTGAACCAATGAATGATACCGCTTTAACGTGATCATGCTCAATTAGGGCATTGACCACATCAGGACCACCGTGAACCACGTTTAATACACCTGCTGGAATACCAGCTTCAATAGCCAACTCAACAAAACGTATGGTTGAAGAAGGTGCTTGCTCTGACGGTTTTAGTACAAAAGTATTACCGCAAGCAAGTGCTGGTGGAAACATGAATGCTGGTAACATTAAAGGAAAGTTAAAAGCAGTGATACCTAGACCAACACCAAGTGGTTTATGCAGCGTGTATGTATCAACACCTGTAGCAACATTGTTACCCATATCACCCAATTGTAAACGGGTTACAGAACAAGCATTTTCAATCGCTTCCAACGCTCGACCAACTTCGCCTTCAGCATCTGGTAAGGTCTTACCATGCTCCAAGGTAACAAGTTCAGCGAGTTCTTGGGTGTTTTCACGTACCAAGTGCGCAAAAGTCACCATAATACGCATGCGATTGGTTAAAGAAACTTTTGACCATGATTTAAAGGCTTCTTGTGCAGAGTTAACAGCCGCATCAACTTCATCTTTCGTCGCCATTGGTACACGTGCAACGACTTCTTGGGTTGCCGGGTTTAAAACATCTAACCACTCATTAGTTTGTGAACGGACTCTTTTACCATTAATAATTAGTGGAACTTCGGTAATACTCATAGCAACCTCAATTGGGATTATTGAAAACATTATTATCAAGATAGGCGTTTCTTGAGCCACGCACAATAAGCATAAACGCAACCCACTTTGCATTTATGCAACTCATTGTTAGTAATGCAAAGTTAAAAGCTGTACACTTAATTCATGAACTGGGATGATTTAAAAATATTTCTTGAAGTTGCTCGCTCCGAGCGATTATCAACAGCAGCTAAGCGACTTAGTATGGATGCTTCTACTGTGTCTAGGCGTTTGCATAAGCTGGAAGAAAGTATAGCAACAAAGTTATTCGACCGTACTCAAGAGGGTCATGTACTGACGAACGACGGTGAAATGTTACTGACATCTGCACGAAAGATGGAACAAGATGCCGAGCATGCACTAGCTAGTATTCATAATCACAATGAAGAGAACTGTGGCCAAGTTCGCATCGGGGCAACCGAAGCTTTCGGTAATTTTTTCATTTCGCCCAACCTACTGGCATTACAGCAACAGCATCCAAAAATAGACGTGCATTTATTACTCTTTTCACGTTTTGTTAAAATAAGCCGAAATGAAGCTGACATTGCTATTGCAGTAGAGCGCCCCAAAAGCACTTCCATGATTGTTTCAAAACTTTGTGATTATAAGTTACAGCTATATGTACATCAGGATTACCTAGATAAAAGCATAGATAAAGGCTTAGACAGAGACTCTCAAGGCATTGCATTAGAGCAACTGGCAGAGCAAAAATGGGTCACTTACGTTGACAACTTATTGTTTACCGAGCAACTAGCCTACCTAAAAGAATTAGATAATTATTTGGGTAGTGAGTTGCAACCAAGTTTTAGCAGTACCAGCATCATTAGTCAGTACCTTGCTATTAAAAGCGGTTTAGGTATTGGTATTCTACCCTGCTTCTTAGCCGAGAATGATAAGAGTCTAATCAAGCTTCATAGCAAGGATATCGCTATCACTAGAAGCTTTTGGTTGGTTACTCACCCAGAAAGTAAGCGCCTTTCACATGTAAATACCGTTTGGCAATATTTAAAACAGTTAGTACATCAACACGCTGACTTATTAAACCCAAGTGATTAAAAGCTTTATTGTAGAGACTCTAGAAGCAAGTCTATTTACAATATTTTAGATCAAGGGGTATACCTGTCTATTTATAATAATCTATTCGTTTAAAACAAAGCATAAATATCACGCGTTAACTGTGAGTTAATCACTCATACTATCAAGCCTGTTACTAAGTAGTGAAATAACTCACAATATTTACAACGCCTTCAAATCAAGTTATAAATGAACGCCTATTTACATATTCTTTGCACAATGATGTGTAATGATATTGATTAAGTATTTTAATATCTTTTAACAGGGTGTTTATCCATGGTTTCAATGCGTTTAAAAACAGTTCTCCCTTTATTCATAGGTTTACTTTTATCAGGCTGTGGTGGCGGAGGTGGTGGCGAAGACCCAACCCCTCCTATATTAAAGCCTACTAATAACGCACCTGTTGCCAATGCTGGCGAAGATAAAACCATTGTACTTAATCAAAGTATTAACTTATCTGGCACAGCGAGTACCGATAGTGATGGTGATAGCCTTAGTTACCGTTGGAGCATCAATGAGCAACCGGATGGCAGTGCTATTGAGCTAAGCAATGCGGCAAGTTCATCAATTAGTTTTACGCCTTTGATTGCGGGGGATTACCTTATTCATTTGGTTGTTAACGACGGTCAAAGTGATAGCAATGTTGACTCCGTTATTGTCAGTGTCGTCGGTAACTCTGAAGAGGTGACCACTATACCGCTTGATGCTTCTTTAAATATTCTACTCATTATCGCCGATGATATCGGTGTCGATAATATTAGTGCTTACGGCGAACAAGCTAACTTTAGCGCACAAACGCCGACGATTGATCAATTCGCTTCTCAGGGAATTTTGTTTAAAAACACATGGGCTAACCCAGTATGTTCCCCTTCTCGTGCTAGCATTCTTACCGGAAAACACGCCTTTAGACACAGGGTAACGTATCCTGGTCGCACACATGGCGTGCTTAGCAATAGCCAACAAACCATTGCCGAAGCTTTAGCAACCGTTGGTTATAAAAGTGCTTTGTTTGGCAAATGGCACTTAGGTAGCAATACCGGTGAATTACCAACAGATCATGGTTTTGATTACTACTCTGGCAGCTTGGCAAATCTAGAAGATTATTTTGATTGGACAAAAACTCAGGTCACTGAAAAAAATGGCCTTTCCTCTAATAGTACACAAAGCACATATGCTACCGAATTAGTTGCTAGCGAAGCGCAAGACTGGATAGGCCAACAAAGTACTCCTTGGTTTGTACAACTTGCTTTTAATGCCCCACACTCCCCTTTTCATGTACCACCAGAAAATACCTATGCTAATAATAACATTACAGGAAATGTCGGCGATAGCTGCACAAACAGCAGTGCTGATGAACCTAAAGATTGTTATCGCGCCGCTGCAGAATCGATGGATTATTACATCAAACAATTAATTGATAATATTCCTGCTGAGCAACTTGTTAAAACAGTCATTATTTTTGTAGGTGATAACGGAACTCCCGGTGGTGTTATTGTTGAAGAAGCCGGTAATTCTTTTTCAACTGACCATGGTAAAGGCACAGTTTATGAAGGTGGCGTCAATGTCCCCATGATTATTTGGGGTGGCGGAGAAACTGGAGTAATACACTCTGCAACAGTAGTCGATGACTTAACGCAAATACAAGACATTTTCACTACGGTATTAGCCATCGCTAATGTAACTGCCTTTAATACCACAATTGACGGTTTAAATTTAGTGCATTACCTTGATGATAATGTCACCTCTTTTAATAAACACCAAACTCAATACAGTGAATTAACGGACACAAATACCAATATTGATAAATGGGCAGTGTCTGATGGAGCCATGAAGTACATCCACAATGAGGGTGTAGAAGAATGTTATAACCTTGAAGACGATGCTAGTGAAGTCAATAACCTCTATGTCTCAGCGCCATCAGAAATCAGCAGATGTGATGAATTAAAGAATTTAAAACCAAACTTTTAGCAACAATTAAAGTCAATATTAAGTAAACATTACTGTCTGACTTGGTATTTATAGATTCGCCATGTATAAATTAGGTCTGTCATACTGAGCCAGCATAAAGTATTAACCTTCTATTTGTTGCTCCTATTAGAAGCAGCCCCGGAAGCTTGCGAATCATAAAAGACGGCACCTGGCCCACGAATAACTTCCACATGTGAAATTGATTCCCACGGAACGCCCTCCATAGGTATCAGTGAGTGAGAAGGCTGGTGGTACGGCACACCATCAAGTAGAAAAAGAACTTTTTGGTTAAACGCTTCATCTATGCCGCGTATTTGCACCGTGGCCCAACCCGGCATAGAGTATTGAACAATAACCCCCGGGATAAAGTTAAACATTTCCCTGAGGGTAGTTATGCCCATCTTTTCTAAATCGACACGATTATAACGAGAAACTATCGCAGGCGTTTCAATGACGGTCTCTGGCTTCTCTGAAGCAACTGAAACCTTCACACTAAGTAGTTCTTCCAAAGATAAATCAAAAAGAGCCTCTAGCTCATCACTTTGCGCCGGAGTACTAGAAAATAAGTATAAAATTATTAGCGAAACTACTAAGTAGATAACATGCTTCATAACTTCTCAACCAATGTTCTCTTTTTAAAACAGCTCGATCTCATCTTCTTCACAGTCGTTCATTTTTGATATATCTTGATTAAATTCAATGATTGCTTCTTCAATAGGCACTCCGGAAATAACCTTATCAAACATTTGACGTTCTTCTTCCATGGTATATTTACTACGAATTGTTTCTTGTAAGTTTTGCCATGCAATCGGTGAATATAACTCTGCGGGGTTAGCAATAAGCGCCGTTAAAGAGCTAAGGCTTTCACTAACATGATCTAATCTTTGGCTTAGTTTATCGTAAAACTGAAAGGCTATTATTGCTGAATGTACTTTATCTAGGGCTGTCGATGTAGAGCCTTCAATAATTAACTTCATCTTTTCACTGCTCTGCCCCTCTTGGCTTAAATTCGCAATAGAGCTCTGAATATCACTTAAATTAGTAGCAAGTCCGGTAAACGACGTAGATAGTGTAGAGACTGAGGAGTTACCCTCATTCATCGATTGATCAATCTGGGTTACAGCCAAATTAAGCATAACAATCGTTTCTTTTAATTGACTCCAGTCTAAGTCTGGACGAGAAGAAGTAGATCCTGAAAAAGAACTCATTTTTATAATTCCTTGTTCTAATTAAACTTTAAAATAAAGGTGAATAAGCTAATTATAGAAGTAAATGAGAATTTACCAGTGATTAATTTTCAGAGATAAAAATGTAGTACTTTCAACTAAACTGTGAGTAAAGTAAAAAGCACGCAGTCACTATCAACAAGCCTCCCATTAATTGATTAAATAGCTTTAATTTTAATGGGTTATTTAAAAGTATTGCTACTTTATGTCCTAATACAGACCAAGAAAAAAGCGACAAATAACAAACGATAAAATAGACCAATGAAAAGATTAGAAACTGTTGATGGCTATTAGGAGCAGAAAATAAAGAAACGCCTGCCAAGCAAGCTATCCATGCCTTAGGGTTTAACCATTGCAAGAGAAAACCTTGAATAAAAGTGGGTTGCTTATTTTCTTTAACGGCTAGCTCCTGTTTTGATGTTGCTGTTAAATAGCCCATATAAACTATAAATAGTGAGCCTGCAATTGCTAGATATTTAAGAAAGTAAGGGTACAAGTCAATAACTTTAGCAAAGCCTAAGCCAATGAATAACAAAAGCAAAATAAACCCAATTGTGCCACCTGACACGAATGAAAACGTTTTGCCTACTCCATAATTTACTGCTGAAGACAAAATAATCATATTCACTGGGCCTGGTGAGATTGACATGGCTAATGAAAATGAAACCATAGCGATTAATAACGACATAATTGTTCCTCTTTTTTGGTAACTATATAACTACTTTATTAACAAGATAAGGTGGTACAATTAAATTTCACTGTTCTAAATACTTCAATAAACTAGTAATGATAGATGAATTACGATCAATGGCTATTTTTGCTGAAACGATCAAACAAGGTTCTTTTCGGGCTGCAGCAAAAGAGTTAAAACTTTCACCTTCCGTAGTGAGTTACCAAGTGACTCAGTTAGAAAAGTCTGTCGGTACGGCATTAATTTATCGATCGACTAGAAACCTGTCTTTAACATCTGAGGGGAATATTTTATATCAACATGCCTTAGATATGATCCAAGCAGCACATCAAGGATTAAACCAACTAAGCTCTGATAAACAACAATTAAGCGGTACTTTAACCATCACGTTGCCTGCAGCCTTAATTAAATCGCAGGTAAGTTTAAAAATATCGCAATTTAGCAAGTTACATCCAGGTTTGAATTTTAAGCTATTTTATACCGACAATAGAGAAGATATAATTCATAAAGGCATTGATCTAGCTTTTAGGGCTGGTGCACTGACTGACAGCAACCTTAAGTCTAAACGAGTTGGAGACATCCATAGAAAATTAGTCTGTGCTAACGATTATTTAAAAGAAAAACGCAAGCCCTTACATCCAAGCGATTTAATGAAATGGAACTGGATAAAATTAGCTATGCTGCCAAGTCACAGAACATTAATAAATTCTGCTGGTGAAAGATGTGAAATTAGTTTTGCAAGCAATATCAGTGTAAACAGTGTCGAAGCTATGGCTCAGCTATGCATTCACGGTGTGGGTATAGCCACTCCTCCTGACTTTTTAGTCGAAAATGAAATCAACAGTAATGTTTTAATTGAATTGCTGCCAGATTGGCAAGTTGAACCGATCCCTCTTTATGCCGTTTGGCCAAATAATGCCTTTCAAAATAATAATGCTAAGCGTTTATTAGCTTTTTTATTGTAAGCCTACTACTGATAGATTGATTGATTGAATTAATTGTTTACGTTAGCTTTCTAGCGGTTAATTCTCAATTTGCTTTATTTTTATTCGATTTTTTGACTATACTTTCTTTGACGATATTTTCTTTGACAATATTATTAACCAATCAGCGAACAGTAGTTTATTCCAATGCCAAAAACCTTATATCACATTGCATTCTTTTTCTTATTCGTTTTTTCAGCCTCATCACTAGCGAACCAAATAATAAAAGTGGGTGTAGGTAATTTCCCTCCTTTTTTTATTGAAGAAAGTAGTGAAGGCATATTCATAGAGATTGTCGAAGAAATTTTCAAGCAAATACCTGAATACGAAGTTGAATATTTTTTTATGAGCAACCGTCGAATTTTGCATGAAATCAATTATGGAAAATCAATTGATGTAGCTTGTAATATTTTCCCTAGTTCGAAGGTAAATGCACATTTATCAGAGCCAGTATTTAGGTATAGAGACGTTGCGGTTTCATTAAAGTCAGATCAGCTAAAAGTAAATAATATTTCTGAATTAAAAGGCAAATCTATTGCTGCGTATCAAGGAGCCACCGACCTGCTCGGAGGAGAATTTAAAACAATGGCGCAAAACAATACTGGGTATTCTGAGCATGCTCATCCTAAAGAGACGACTCACTTGATGGTTTCTGGCAGCAAAGATATTAGAATTGGTGATATCAATATATTCTTGTACGATTTAAAAAACAAAAACTACAATAATAATAACAATATAAACGTAGAACGTAGCAATTTTACCGTGCACTATTTATGGCCCTATGTTTATTCACACATGGCTTTTAAAGACCCTTCACTTAAAGATACTGTTGATAAGGTAATAAATGAATTGAAGCTTAATGGCTCTATCGACAAAATTTACGCCAAGCATAAAATGCAATAACAATATAACTACCTTATAGATTTAGTATTTTCAGCTTTGTAAAC
>Ga0114909_1000967_pt1 | contig 17807 bp, 18 predicted proteins | sample MalvireepMed_906_FD_87290 | JGI IMG/M metagenome (GOLD analysis project Ga0114909, IMG submission 87290) | Marine viral communities from the Global Malaspina Expedition - Malaspina viral metaG DeepMed_906 | ecosystem: Environmental > Aquatic > Marine > Oceanic | place: Mediterranean Sea...
AAAACCCAAGAAAAAAATGGTTATCGCTTTAGCTTTTATTGTCAGTTTAGGCCTAGGTATTATTCTGGCGTTCTTATTTGAGCTACTTAATGATGGCATACGCAGCATTGATGATATCGAAAACAAACTAAAACAGCGTATGTTAGGTTTATTGCCTTTACAAAAAAACTACCGTAAACAAGGCCTGCCTTTAAGACACTTTTTTTCTAAGGAAGAACATGCTTTTAGTGAGTCTATTCGTACTATTAGAACTAGCTTGTTATTACTCAACATAGAGCATGATGCAAAAATAATTTCGGTTACCTCATCCATACCCGGTGAAGGCAAAACGACTGTTTCTATTAATTTAGCTTTTGCTTTAGGTCAACTAGAGAGAGTATTACTCATTGATGCCGACATGCGTAGGCCCTCTGTTGCTAAAACATTCTCTTTACCCTCATATCAAGCTGGTTTATCTAATATTGCCGCAGGAACTCATAGCTTCGAAGAGTGTTTAGTGCATGACGAAGACTCAGGCATTGACGTTATTACCGCAGGTACTTTACCACCGAACCCACAAGAGTTATTAGCCTCGGCAGGTTTTGCTACACTTATCGAACAAGTTAAAGAAAAGTATGACCGTATTGTTATTGATACGCCACCGACACAAGCGGTTAGTGATGCTATTGTAGTGGCACAGCACAGCAACTCACTTATTTACGTTGTTAAAGCAGATAATACTCGTGAAAAGGTAATTCAGTCGGGTTTAGCACGCCTATTATCAGCAGGTGTTCGAGTTGACGGAATCGTCTTGAATCATGTCGATTTAAAGCAAGCGGCCAAATATGGTGAATATACGGGGTATTACGATCAATATGGTTACAACGCGCAAGTAGATGAACCAGATAAAACTGCTAAGATTAAAACATAAGTAAGTAGTAGATAAACACTAATTAAGTCATAGGTAATAACTAAGTGATTGATTTACACTGCCACATACTACCCGGAATTGATGACGGTGCGAGGGACATAAATGACTCGTTAGCGCTTATTAACGCCGCCATTAGTGACGGTATTAGCCACATGGTTTGTACTCCACATATCCAGCTAGGTCGCTTTGATAATAATGTTAAAACCATCTCAAGCGCCTTTAATGAATTAGTACAATTAATCAAGCAACAAAGTTTATCCATTAATTTGGCTTTTGCTGCAGAAGTCCGCATTTGCCCAGAAATTATGTTATTAGCCAAGCAAAAGCAATTGCCCTTTATTGGACAATGGCAAGAAGGGTCTGGACAAATTAAAGATGTTTTATTGCTCGAATTACCTCACAGTCATATTCCAACAGGCACTGAACAGTTAATAAAGTGGCTACATCAAAATAATATTATGCCAATGATTGCCCACCCTGAGCGTAATCGAGATATCATTGCTGATTTTAGTAAATTTAAGCGATTATCAAAGCTTAATTGCTTGTTTCAGATTACCGCAGCTTCTTTATGTGGTGATTTTGGTGAAGTTCCACAACAAATAGCGGAACAGTTATTAAAAGATGGCGACGCTACCATTATTGCTAGCGATGCCCATAGTATAAAACGTCGCCCACCTAAAATGGCGCAGGCAAAGTTAGCTGCAGAAAAAATCGTTGGCAAAGACAAAGCACAACAACTTGTATTTGATATACCTAAGTTAATTAGTTCGACTAAATTCCTTGTAGATTAATATGCCACTATTTTAATGATATTAAATACTAAAAAACACAAAACCTTTTTAATAGCGGTGGCTATTTTATTAGCTCTACTGTGCTATCAGGCAGTAAAAATGTTCAGTGCTAACTTAAGTTATTACCAAGCTTATCAACTAAAAGAGCTCTGGTTAAAAAACAATGCACTAACTGACATTTCGCAATACCAAACAGCTTTAAAGGCAATTGATTACTCCAATAAGACTCACAAAGATAATCCTCAATATTTAATCACTCAAGGACTCGTTTTAGAATGGGGTGGCATCAGCAATATTTTTTCTGAACAAGAGCAACAGCAAAACTTACAGCAAGCAAAAACGTACTATTTACAAGCAGTAGCATTAAGACCTACATGGCCAGTGACTTGGGCTACATTAGCTATTTTGAAGTGGCGGTTACATGAGATAGACCAATCATTAGTTGATTACCTTAAGCAAGCTGATAAGTACGGCTCGAATACCCTAGACGTGCACCACGCCTGGGTTGATGTTGGCTTATTCTTGTATAGAAATAAAAGCCCTTATACAGTGCAGATTATTAAAGGTTTAAGGCGGCACCTAAAGCTTATGTTACAAGACAATCGAATCACCGTTCGAAAGGCTGCTGTTGCTATGGTTAAGCGACATAACGCACAAAAGCAAGCATGCAATTGGCTTTCAACATATGACTTTGATACTACTTGGCACAAAGCCGCTTTATGCCGTCTAAGTAAATAAGCTTAATCATGCTAACTGGCTAAGCTGGTTTAACGTAACTTATTCACACAACTCGTTCAAATAGCTAATTCTCTCAGCTAACTCCCTCAGCTAATCATTTCTTATCGCAATACCTGAGCGTTTAATAATTTCAGTTTCGAAACAATCAATAACACGAAGTGGATCACCACTTGGGGTGATAGATTTACTGTGCCAGATTTTGCTGCTGTGCTAACAAAATAAATATTACCTTTAGCAATAAATTCATCTTATTTAGTAGAGGTAGCTGTAGATTATAATCCCATTTGCTTTCCTATTTTGAATAGCAATATTATCGAAATGAAAGAAAATCACTTTAGTCAAATTAACAATCTAAAAAAAGGTAAAGAAAGGTAAAGAAAGGTAAGAGTTAAGTAAATCAACAAACTAACTTACTCCATTATGATACCTTTTCTGCGCTATCTAGCAGGGAAATTTAGATAAAATGATCTGTCATTGATAGCCAATGAACCCTACCGAAAATCTGTTCCGCTTACCAAGTTGAACGTATTTAATACCTTACTAAATATTTTAAGGACTGATATGGCTGATAAGATCATCCGTTATACTCAAAGAAAAACACTTTTCATAACATTAATACTTAGCCTAGCAATACTTGCTTTAACTTCCTGCGGCTCATCGGATGAAAGCAAAGGCGTTGGTTATATACAGTTTTATAACCTCTCTGAAAATTCACCCAGTCTATATTTAACGCTAGAAAATAGTGATGAAGAAGAGACTACTCACTCAGGTATTGATTACACCAAGTCCACTGCACGGTTTGACTACGAGCAAGCAAGTTATAACATGCAGCTTGCATGGCGTGATGAAGATGATGATTTAAATGATATCCATGAACAAAGCTTAACTATAAGTACTGATACCGTTGAATTCATTGTCGTAAGCAGTGATGTCTTATCACCTGAAATTTTGACTTACAGTATTCCAGCCGAAGACCCGGAAACAGAAGAAGAAATATTTAATGCACGCTTTTTAAATATGCATAACTTTTCTTCAGGTATTGATATTTATTTATCTAAAGATGATGAAACGTTTAATGAAGCAAACCTTGTAGGTAGTTATGCTTATACAGAACTTTCACAAAGTACAAACTTTGATATCGACAGTTACATTTTTTATGTGACAGCCGCTGGAGAAAAAGAGGTACAGTATCAATCTGAAGCAATCTCATTTGCTTACACCACACAATATATCTTTGTGATACGTGCAAATACTGGCGCTGGTAGCTCTCCTTTCGCTTTAGACATCATTACAACATCTTCAGGAGCACAGGAGTACATCGATAGCGAGTCAGAAAGTCAATTTCGTGTTTACAATGCCATAACCGAGCATGAATTAATGTCTGACTATACAGGTAGTTTTGACCTACACCTTAATGGTGTTGATGATTCACCTGAAGTGACTAACCTTGCTCACAGTGAGTTTAGCCCAAGTCAAGAAGTGCCATTTGGTGATTACAGCATTGACTTGCTTTCGCCGACAAACAACGAAAGTTTGCTTAAAAATCATTTACTAAGTTTAAGTCCCAACAGTAATAAATCAATTTTCTTTTATTTAGTTGAAAAGGAAGAAGATGAGAACGATGATGGTGAAGATGAAATTTCCGTACATTTAAGTTCTCTAGTGGTTAATAACAGTACGACATCAAGCATTCTAGAGCATAACGTCAATATCGTTAATTTTGTTGATGACTTTGCCTCACTCGAGTTTTATTTTGTCCGCCATAATGAAACCATTGGTACTGCAGAGCACACCTTAATCAGCCCATATGCGAGTTCGCAAGCTTTATCGCTAATGAACAATACTTATAATGTTTATGCTATAGCAAAAGAAGATAGCGGGGAATTAATTCTAGCAAGTGTAGAGTTAACTCTAGATGAAGAGAGTAATGACTTGTTTTTAATAATGGAAGAAAATTCCTCTTCCGCAACGGGTTTTACTATGACATTTAGTGCGCAAAACGACTAAATCACAACTCACTTATAGAGCCTCTCAAGGCTTAGTTTTAAAATGGACCCTATGTGAATACGGTCCATTTTATTTAGCCTAAATAACTTTAGCACCACCCTTTACTTATTAAGTGATAAAAGCACTTAATAAGTAAAGGGCCTATCACTGTTTAACAGGCAGACAACTGAGAATTCAAAGATTGCGGCGAGAAGTAAGAGTACAAGTTATAAGCTAATACAAATAATATGCAAAAGCTAACCAACTTAGCATTAATAAAAACCAAGGTAATTTATTACTTTGAGGCCTATTAGTTGGATTTTCGGCGACTTGTGCTGCAGCTTTAGTATCAACGTTTTGTTGCTTCTTTAATTGTTGCTTACGCTGTTTATCTCGCTCACGTGACTTTTTACTTTGCTGTTTTTTATATTCCGCAATACCTTTTTCAATGCCTTGAGCAATCAACTTTGTTTGCTCTTTGCTTTGACCTTTTTTTTGCGTACCCTTGGCAACTTTCAACGCTTGCTCTTGTGTTTCTTTTGATATTTGATTATTCATTATTATGACTGAAGCTTTATTTTCAAACCTTTTAAGAAAGTAGATAAAACATCATCGCTACACGCGCGATAATGTTTATGATTTACATTTCTAAAAAAGGCACTCAATTCATATTTTCCTAGAGTCAATTCGGCTAACTCTAATACCGAAATAACTTCATCAGCTTTCAACGCTAAGGCAATTTTCACTTTATTAAAAATAATGTTATTCGATAATTGTTGCTCTGTTTGGCGCATAGGACCATCACTTGGTCCTCTTTTTTCAATAATTAGACCATTTAGAAAACTGGCTAACTCAGCATCAGACATTTCTTTATAATCTTCATCGTTTTTTTCTTTATAGAATTGAATTAATTGCTCAGAGCTAACTTGCCCCTGCCCTAGTTCAAATATGCTAAGCACTTTTTCATCAGTAAAGTTAAAAATAGCGCTCAAACGGCGAAGAATATCATTGTTTATCATTAAGTAGCCTACAGGTATAAGTTGCTTTGAAAGTTATTTTCAAGCGATGTACTTAGTATAACCGACTACGCCCTGCTAACACACTTAGATATACTAAATTTTAGTGATAAGAATATTCATACTCAGCTAAATCTCTACGTAAACGGCGTTGTTCTTTTATGTTTTCAATTTCTCTCCATTTACGTTTTCGACCTTTATTCTTACTTATTTTTTCCTGTGTAAGCTCTTCTTCATCTTGAAAGTCTTGCTCGTGCCAGTGTTTATTCGTCATTATTTTTTCTCCCAAATTTTAATCAATTGCATCATATAAGCAATCTAAAGCAGGAATATGACGGTTTTTCTATAGAAGTATGACAGTTAGATGAAACTAAAGTGATGCTAGGATAAGGAGTGTTTAACAACACATTATCTCAATGCATAATTGTAATTTGATTTAATAGCGATAAGATGGGCATTGATTAACTCATTGTCGATAAAGGAAAACCGATGAATAATATAGATAACTCAGCTACACAACTTGAAGTTCTCTCAATGAAAGCGTATGAACTTGGATTAACATACGCACCTCGATTAGCACTCGCTATCCTGACCTTATTAATAGGTTTATGGATAATTAAAGGCATAACCAAAGTTTTAGAAGCATCGATGAAGCGATCTAAAGTTGATCCAACATTAATTCCTTTTATGGGCAGTTTGCTGTCTTGGATCTTAAAAGTTCTGCTCTTTATATCTGTTGCGTCTATGATAGGTATTGCTACAACGTCGTTCATTGCAGTACTCGGTGCCGCTGGTTTAGCTGTTGGTTTAGCACTTCAGGGAAGTTTAGCTAACTTTGCTGGTGGTGTATTGATTATGATTTTCAAACCCTACAAAGTAGGTGATTTGGTTGAGTCTCAAGGCCATTTAGGCGTAGTGAAAGAAGTTCAAATATTTAATACTATTTTACTTTCACCGCAATCAAAAAGAATAATAATTCCTAATGGTGCTATGTCGAATGGCTCCGTCACTAACTATACCGTTGAAGGTAAAATTCGTGTTGATTTAAGTGTTGGAGTTTCTTACAGCGCAGATATTGATCAAACAAAAGCTATTTTAATGGATGTACTTGTCGCTAACGACAAAGTTATGCAAGACCCTGCCCCTTTTGTCGGTGTGTTAGAAATGGCTGATAGCTCAGTCAATTTTGCCGTAAGGCCACACTGCTTGCCTGAACATTATTGGGATGTGTACTTTAGTGTAAATGAGGCAATGAAGAAGACATTGGATAAACATGCTATTGCCATTCCTTTCCCGCAACGCGATGTACACTTAATTCAGGCATAACTGACTATAAACCATGACTTAAGCAAAAACTGCGCTGATGATCTTCAGCGCAGTTTTAATTTATAAGTGGTGCGATTTAGTGCACCGATTTTTGTTAGCTGCGCTTATTTTTGGGTATGAAGTTCAAGATTGAAATAGGTACGACTTTTTTTACTGGAAAGTCAGTAAATTCTTTACGCTCAATAATATGGCCTAAACGACTTTCAATAGCACAAAGGTTTCTAAAGTTGTCTTTTGCCACAAAAGAGATGGCCTCACCTGAAGCGCCGGCACGTCCAGTACGCCCAATGCGATGAATATAATCATCGGCTTGATCAGGCAAATCATAATTGATTACACGTGTTAGCTCACCAATATCAATACCACGTGCCGCAATACCTGTGGCCACTAAAAACTTAACCTTACCAACTTTGAAGTCATTAAGTATTTGCTCTCGAACCGCTTGTGTTCTGCCACTGTGAATGCTTTCTGCAGCAATACCACGTTTTTCTAGCTGACTAACTAATTTAGCTGCACCGTGTTTAGTTTCAATAAAAATAAGCGCCTGCTGCCATTGCTGCTCTTTTATCAAGTAGCTCAGTAAAGACGATTTATTGCCTTTATCAACAGTGACTAGCCACTGAGTGATGTTCGGCTTATTGGCTTGATTATCTGCAATCAATATTTCTTTAGCATTATTTATGGTTCTATTCGCCAAAGCGCGAACATCGTCAGAAAGGGTTGCAGAGAAAAGTAAATTCTGACGCTCTTTAGGTAAACGCTCAATAATTTTATTAATATCATCAATAAAGCCCATATCGAGCATTCTATCGGCTTCATCTAAAACTAAAACATCAAGCTCATCAAAATGTAATGCGCGCTGATGTGCCATATCAAGTAACCGCCCTGGTGTAGCAACAAGAATATCGATACCCCATATTAAACGTTGTTTTTGTGGTTGAGCGTCAATGCCACCATACATTGCCATCGAACTGATATTTAACAACTCACTGTATTTGACAATGCTCGCCTCAACTTGCACGGCTAATTCACGCGTCGGGGTTAATATAAGTGCTCGAATGCGTTTGCCACGTAATTTATGTTCACTGTATTTAACGGTTAACATCTGCAAAATTGGTAAAACAAAGCTTGCCGTTTTACCTGTGCCAGTTTGCGCCCCTGCAATAATGTCTCGCCCAGATAAAACAACCGGAATAGCCTGTTTTTGAATAGCCGTAGGTTTGTTATAACCTAAATCAGTAATGGTATTTACAATGGGATCCGATAACCCGAGTTTTGAGAAAGGCATAGGTGCTTCATACTAAAAATAATGTTGCAATTATAACAGGAAATCGAACAGCTAAGATAGCAAACTCAATAAAATAAGACTTCACAATCTTGCTCAATTGTTCTACTTTATAGAATGTTACTTTGGTAATTAACCTTAGTTAATTGCCTTAACTAAGCGTAAACATTACAATAACCTACATCAGTGTTACAAATTAGATTAAAGAGTTTAACTGTATGGAAAACTCCGTTACATCAGCAAGCAAAACAACTGTCTCCGTGGGTAATGTTTATGTCATGACCCATTCGTTTTTTTCTGACGTGATTAGAATTGGTTGTACCCCTGAAGATCCTGAGGAATATACGAAGTCTCTTTCAGCAAAATCACCTGGCACGTATAGCTTAGTTTTTTCATTAAAATGTAATAACCCCTGCCAAGTAAAAAAACAAATAAGAGAGTATTTAAACGCACAAAAATATACCAGTGAGTTTTATCAGGTATCTACAGAAACCGCTAAAAGTTTACTTAAAAGGGAAACGTTGAGAATCCCTGCATTGAGCACTTAAACACTCTTTATTTTTAAAGCTAAGGTAAAATATGAAAGCATTAATGATAGCAATAACCACCACGGTATTATTATGTGCCTGTTCGGATAATGAAGTAGGTGATGTTTCACTTGGAATGTTCACCATGAAGGATATAAAACTAAATACACTCGTTGACCCTATTGTCACTGGAGTTACCTGCCACGTAGCAAGTATTGAAACAAACTTAAGCTTATCTGATCCTAGTGACAGCTCAATTTCTTGCCGTCAAACTGGTGAGATTACACCTGCAATGATTGCGAAAATAGACAAAAGTAAATCAGGTGAAGTGGTCTTTAAAAAGTCTAAAAGTATCTTCTTTAAAACGATGAAAGTTAGACGAATATATGATGCTAGCAATCAAACGTTAATGTACCTCTCCTATTCAACCAAAGAAACTTCAGGCAGTTTTAAGCACAGTCTTTCAACTGTACCATTGTGGGGAACCAAGGCTTACATCCAAACAGTGTTATAATCAATATGTCATATAAAACGGTGAAATAGTATGCAAGCTAGTATCTTAAGTTTCCTATTTTTTAGTCTTATTTATTCCACTGTTGGCTTTGCAGGGAATGAGATTAAGGTTTTTGATAGGCAATCGAGTGAAGATACTAGCTACGATTATCACTATGAACTTCTTGAATTAGCAATAAAAAAAAGTAGTCATAAATACCCTGATTCTTCACTAAAAACTATCGACGCTACTACTGCATCACGTGGTCGAAATATTGCTTTATTAGATCAAGAACAAATCGATGTCTATTGGGCAGGAACTAACCAAGAAAGAGAGCAAAGGTTTATCCCTATTCGCATCCCATTAGTTTTCGGCTTACTTGGTTATCGAGTACTCATAATACACCAAGATAACTTAGCTCTATTTAAGAAAATGAGGCAAGACCCTGAAAAGCTAAAAACATTAATCGCTTGTCAGGGAACATTCTGGCCAGATTCAGACATCCTAGAAGATAATGGCTACAAAGTTCAACGTGTTATACGTTTTGATCTTATATTCAAAATGCTAGCAAGAGATCGATGCCAGTATTTTCCTCGAGCAATTTTTGAAGGTTATGCGGAGCTAGCCGCTGCCAAACAAAAATTTCCTGAATTGGTAATGTTTGATGAGGTTTTATTACACTACAAATATCCAATGTACCTCTTTATTAATAAAGAAAATACCAAATTGGCTGAACAGTTACGTTACGGGTTACAAAAAGCGGCTGAAGATGGCAGCATGTTAGAATTTGCTAAATCACACGATTTAACAAAAGACTTATTTCCTTTATCAAAGTGGCATAAGAAAGCGTTTATTACCTTATCCAATAAATATTTATCCAAGGAGACACCACTGAGTAATGAAAAACTATGGTTAGAGTTATCACAATAAGTGAAAAACAGTTAACTTATCAGTATCTATTAGCGAGGGCATTCAAACGCTAACCAGTCTTTACTTTGTTGTGCATATTTTTCTAACCACATTTTAGTCGCTTTCTGCTCAGTTCTTTGCTCTAGGCCATACAAAGCAGACGCTTCTGCGATCATTTCAGTAGTAAAGTCCACTCGTTTTAGTAATTGGTAGATACAAGGCCACTGTGTCTTCACACCTGGCCAAGCAGCTTTTTTAATATAGGTAACACTTGGATTACCGCAATCATGAGTCATTTTTTTATTAATGCCCCACAATGGATCTTTTCCACAAGGTACTTCAAAAGCTGGAAAATTAACAAAGTGCCCATTAATACGAACATCTACCCAGTTCGGCGTCCAATTTAATAATACAATCGCTTGTTTTTTTCTTATCGCTGTACGTAGTTTTTGCCATATTTGTTCGGCATTTTCTAGCCGTATAATGGAAAAATTTAACGCGAGCGCTCTGATCAGTTCTCCATCTCGATAGTTCCAAGGGCCAGTATAAAAGACGCCCTTGCCTGATTGCCCATCTGCACTAAAAAGTGTCGCACAACGATTTAGCGCTCGCCAATCAGGTAATCCTGGGCATTGCTCAGCAACATAGTCAGGATACCACCAATCTTCTCGACCAAAAGCAGTATGCAAACCAAGGTCTTCAATATGACCCTTTGCAACAGCTTGCATAAAGAGGCCATCATCAAAACTTTGCCACATTTCAACCTGTAAATGCACAATGCCTTTTCTCAGCGCGCCTAATTGATCAACTGAACTGATCGAGAGGTAGTCAACCTGATAACCAAGAGCCTCAATTTTACTACCGACAATTTTTGATAATAAGCGTTGGCTGGGCCAGTCATTTAATGGCAGTACAATAGGTTTCTCACTTGCTAAAGCTGAGAACATGGTTAACGATAAGAGTATAAATATAAAACGCACTGCTTACGCCCTCAAGAGTTGTCAATTACCAATAAGAGGTAAGTAACTTCATATCTTGATATTAGTATAGTTGCGTAAGCCGAACTTTAGTGGGATTCTTTCCTATATCAGCTGATTATATTTTTATCGAGGAAGCGAGTTAATAATCACGGTTAATAACCGCTAAAAAGTCATCATCTAGTCGATGTGCTTTAAAGTCATTATCACGCATAAATTGACTTTTAGGTTTACCTAACTGCCTTGCTCTCCTAACGGCAATTAACATATTTTCTTTATCATTTTTTAGCGCATAAAAACAAGCAAGGTTAAAAGCTAATATATCACTAGTACTCTGACTTACATCAAAAGACTTACCCAGCAGTGTATCGAAAATAAGACCTTGCATATCAGCATCATTTAAAAAAATTGAAGCGGCTATAGCTTGGCTTATGATAATTGAATGGTTAGTGGTTGTACTTTTACTGTTTTCTAATAAATGAAGAGATGCAAAGACAAACTCTGCATAGAAATCTGTTAATTTTTGTGATGCACTATAATTACTAACCGTATTATACCTCAGGATTAACTTGGTAAAATAATAAGTCACTTTCGCAAGGTGTTTATCAACATAGTTAGGCTCATTTGATAACGTCTTAACTTGTAGAAAAAATTGCTGAAGTTTAGCGCTATCTTCAAGGGCTTGTTCATAACCTTTTTTCAAATTCTTCGCTAACTTTAAATTACCAATAGGGTGAACACTATAGTCATTCAGTTCGATAAACTGACTTTTACTAGCTAAACCGACTTTCAGCTGCGCCAAGCCTGTTGACAGTTTATTAAATTGCACTTCTAGCTTGATAACTTCATCACTCAAAGTTTTCGTTAACTCTTCAGTAATTATGGTAAAGCTTTGTCGCAATTCCTCTTCGTCAAATCGAATAGCAAACGAAACTTGAGTTTGAGCGGTCGGGTGCTGATACACGGCCGTTTTAGTATTACTAATCTTAAGAGTAAATCTTTCCTGTTTCTTCTTAGTGTACCAATCTAAAGAAAGTGTCTTTGGCAAACGAAGCAAGGTTTCTTTACCTTTGCCTGCTTTAGTTAACACGAAGTATTGCATGGTGAGTTGTCTATCAGGGAAAGAATAAGTTCCGGTAATAGCTTTACCTGAAGCTCCTCCTGAAAAAGCCGGTTGCCACCTAGTAATATTTGGCTTTATAACCGATGATGAATCGAGTCCTTTTTTACGAAGCACATATAAACCCACGTCTTGTTCGTAATATTTATTTAGTGCAACATTCTTTTCAATATGCTGAGCCGATCTATAATTGACTACTAATATTTTAGTGTCATCGAATAAGGCACTCTCTGGTTGGTATATTGAGAAATTTCTATGGTTAATATGCTCGCCTTCGTTATCGGCAAACAATTTAAACTTTAATGTTTCATCTTTATGTTTTAGCTGAAAATAAGCATCACCAAACCAATAAGCATTCGGCATTTCACTGGAATGTCCCGTTATTACGGGAAGAAACAAACCTAAAACAGCACCGCTAATGCCTTCATCTAGGGTGTATTTTTCTCTATTAAACTTCATTAATGATAACGGTGCTTGAGTATCACTGTTATCGATTAGTGATGAACGCCCCCAAGAACTGATATCTTCTACAAAGGTTAGTTTTTTGTTTTGTTTATAACCCTCAAAACAAACATCCTTCCAACGAAATTTCTCCCAACGTCTGTCACTGTTATCGCAACGTAAATCAATCTTGTCAGCTTTGTCTGAGATATCAACTAATGTAGCAAGGCCATTACTATAGAGGTGTGCGTAACCTTTACGCTCATAACGATTATTGGTAGAAAATTCAACTAGTTCAGCTTGATTAAAAAGCTCGATTAACTGCTCATCGCTATAACCACGAGCATCAATATTGTTATCATAAGGCTTGTTATTCTTTTCGCCTGTAAATAGCCAGTCATTATAATCATCTTGGCTAAATGATATCCCTGAAGAGTAAGACGACCTGCTAGTTTTAAAGTAATCTATTAATTGCCCTGCTTTGTTAATTTTACCTAGATGATTACCCGTCGATATAACAATCTGCTGGCTTTGCTCGTGATATAAAACGGCAGCAATTGAATTATCGACTAGCTTAACTATTTCATAATTTGAAGATGCTGCTCGATTTTCAAATAAATTAGGGTATTCATCAGCAGAGTTAGCAAGCGTAACCTTGTGCCAAAGAGAAGGTAAGATCATCAAAGCAAAGAAATAAAATGCCCTACGTTTCAGTAGAGCTAAATTGTGCTGTCGAGAAGCAATCACCATAAGAAGAAAAGTCCATTTTATTGTCTTATTATTTGTAGTGTAAGCAGCGTATTAGCCACAACATTTTTTATATTTTTTACCACTGCCACAAGAACATGGCTCATTACGGGCAGGTACTTTGTCAAAGCGCTGAGTTTTAGGTTTATTTAATACCCCTTCTAATTCAAGCAAGTTTTCATCACTATCAGCATTTACTTCAATATCTGCAATAAGCGCATGTTCTGACAAAATTGCCTCAACTTCTGCTTTACGACTTTCACTATTTACCGTTAATGATAACGGTTGAGCTTCGCTACCTAATTTAACATTTTGATTAGGTTTATAATCATTGCTGCCATATTTGCCCATGACATCGATTCTGCCTTTAAAAAAGAACTTAGACATATTTTTTCCTAGAATATATTGATAAGTTTACCGTTATTTTAACGATTCTATTTCAGCTAATGCTTGAGTAAAGTCGCTAAGCTCCATTTCTACATATTCATCATCACCTTGCCAGTTAATACCAACAATGACGTTATCTTCATTTAGGTCTTCAAGCCAAAACTCAAACCAATCAGCTAAGCTGATCTCGCTTGGCGTATAATCAGACCACTCATCAATACAATGCTGTTGAGCCAGTTCAGCGCTTGACCAAAGCGGCATAACATCAGTGTTTTCAAAATTAGGCGAGTCAAGCACAACCCAATCTTCGCTAGACTTATCTTGTAAAGCCCATAAACTTTGCGTTGGTTTAACTTCAGCTAAAAAATTAGCCAGAGTTTCAGGTGTACTATTGCTATTACTCATAGATGTTTACTTCTTCTCATTAAATAGGGGCTATTAATTAAATACGCCAATTAGCGCTAATTATACCTTTGTGAGCTGTAGCACTACAACCTAAACAACCTGCAATAACTGTGCTTGTTAATGAAGGCTAATAAATTTTAATACTTTTGCTTTTTATTTAACGATTAACCCGTTAAAATCAGCTGCTTTTTCAAGCATAGAGCCTTATCATGACTTTCCGCGTTAGCTGTATTTTAGTATTAGCACTGCTGGTACTACTATCGACATTATTACCCCCTACCCATGCCTACAGCAAGACGATTGAACAGTTCAACAATACTTTGTCTGCGAATGTCGCCAAACAGCTTAAAAGCCACAGTATTCCTGGTGGCGCCTATGTCATCGTAAAAAACAACGATATTATCGCCTTAGAAACCTTTGGCCATACTGATAAGAAAAAGTCTCAAAAAGTAAATAACAGTACAGTATTTCGTTTAGCTTCTGTCTCTAAAACTTTTGCTGCCACAATTACCACCATGTTGGCGCAAGAAAAACATTTAAACTTGTCTGATCCTATTACTAAATATGTGCCGCATTTTTCTCTAGCAAAAGCGGGAGCGGCAAAACAAATTCAGTTAAAACATCTGCTCAGTCATTCCACTGGCCTTATGCCAAATGCTTATGACAACTTATTACATGAGAACTGGAGCATGGATAAAATCATTCGCCGTTTCGATCGCGTTCAGCCAATATGTCAGCCTGCCAAATGTTATGGCTATCAAAATATTGCTTATGGGCTTTTACAGCCGGCAATAGAGGCAAGCCAAGCGAAGAGTTATGAGAGTTTACTTCAAGAGCGTGTATTCTCACCACTGAAAATGGTCAATGCTTCGGTAGGCTTTGATGTTTTTATGCAACAAGAAAATACGGCAAAACCACATATATTAAGAAAACGCATCAATACCGGTAAGAAGGATCACCAAGGAAAAGCAATAAAAAAATATATTTGGCGCACAGTGGAAGTTGAAGATGATTTTTATAAAGTTGCTCCCGCTGCAGGTATAAACGCCAGTATCAGTGATTTAGCAAAGTGGTTAATCGCTAATTTAGGTCATAAACCTGATGTATTATCACCACAACTTTTATCCGAACTAACAACACCGAGAATTCGAACGAAAAAAGATCTACGCCGACGTTTTTGGCGAGAGCACCTAACTGATGCGCATTACGGCTATGGTTGGCGTATATACCAGTTTAAAGATTATCCTATTATTTATCACTCTGGTTGGGTCGCAGGGTTTCGAGCAGATATTGGTTACTCGCCAGAGTTAGACATTGGTTTTGCTATGCTGATCAATGCAGAGTCAAATGCGATCAATATGATATCCAGCCAGTTTTGGTCACAAGCAAACGAAGTATTATAAACGTACGACTGGACAATTAAATTATTTTGATAGCTGTAATAACTTACACAATTGAATATAATATGCAAAAACAACATCTGTAAAAACATACCTTTGTATATACAGCAATATAAGAGTGAAATAATTAATGATGATACGTACTCCCACAATGGCATTATGGGCCTTAGTGCTAGTTAACTTGATTTGGGGAGTTGGCTTTGTCGTTGTCGATGGCGTCATTGATTTAATGCCGGTAAATACCTTCAACGCATTTCGCTTTGGTATTGCGGCATTAACATTAATCCCTTTATGGTTAATGACTGAGAGAAAGCATCCAGAAAAGAAAACCTTCAAAAATTCTGAATTAATTAAAACAGGATTTGGTTTAGGTTTATTACTCTTTTTAGGGTTTTCATTGCAGACCAAAGGACTACTTTATACCAGTGTTTCTAATACTGGTTTTATTACCGGCATGTGTGTGCCGTTAGTACCTATCATCGGATATTTCTTATTTAAAACTAAAGTAGGCGTAGAAGTTTGGCTTAGCGTTATTACTGCAAGCATAGGTTTATATTTTCTAACGATGGGCGAAAATATGGAGTTTAACTTCGGTGATATCTTAGTTGCCATAAGCGCAGTTTGTTATGCCGCTCATATTACTTTTATGGCACGATTTGGTGGTAGGTACCCTGTGTTAGCGCTTAGTATAATTCAATTAATTGCTGTTACGTTATACAGCGGCATGGCTTCAGGTTATGAAGAATTAATGAACTTGAATGATAGTTACCCATCACTTATTGAGCAACTAAACAAAGTGAATGTTTGGGCAGCGATACTATATTCCGCCATTCTTGCTAGTGCGTTTGCTTTTTGGGCACAAACATCAAGTCAGCGATTAATTGCTCCACACAAAATAGCCCTAATATTCGCGTTAGAGCCTATCTTTGGACATATCGCAGCCTACGTCATTCTAGGCGAGCACTTAGGTGTTCAAGGTTGGATAGGCGCAGCTCTAATTATTGCAGGTATGCTTTACTCAGAGCTTGGTGGTCGCAAAAAAGTTAAGATGCAGCCTTTAGATCAAATGGCTGCACCTATTGGTGATAAATAGCTGGAAATAATTTGGCTAATTACTTGCCCTAGTTAGCCGACACTGACAAGTTTTAAAGGCGACGGTTCAGATAATAATGACGCCAGCTCTAAAGATCGTGAACTTGCTTGCTGATTTTTATAACGATCAAATTGAATCTGTTTAATCCCTAATTGCTGAAAGTATGCTTTTAGGGTATTAAAATCTTCTCGTTCGAGTTCCTTTTCCGAATTTGACATTAATCCATCAACATAAACATTATCGCCATTAAAATTAATATTGGCGATTGCAGAGTACGGCTGACCATACTCTTCAACACGAATAGCCCGCACCATTTTCATTTCAAAAATCCAGTTATCTATTTTAATGCAACGAGACAACTCTTCTGGCTTTGTTTTGGCTATTTTTGTGGCGTGCTGTTTTGACATAGGTTCAGACATTAAGGTTTCCTTTTAGAATTTGATTATGCCTATAGGCACAAACCACCTAAGCATGAACTGCACCAAAGTGGTAATAGACTGTTCTAAAAGAATTTAAGGTGGAAGTGGCTGCAAATGCTGTTGCCTATGGGCGACAGCATTACTTTCTTAAAGCTATTTAACTTAATCCTAGTGTTATAAGTTGCATTTATATTCCGATAAAACAAACGATTACTAACAGCTAAGTGGAGAAAAATAACTGTCACCAATAAGCAACAGTCACTAAGCTAGTTATTAATCATCTTCTAATTCAATGACAGAAATTAATATAACCTCTTGCCCATCACTGCTTTCGGAAATTTTACCTGCCAATTCAATTTTTCGCTCAACAGACAATGCTGCAATAAAATCATCATGGCTAACACTTTCATCGAATACTTTATATTCAGTATTATCAATGTACAAAGCGGTATGAGCTAACACGATTATTCCACCGTCAATAATGTTTTCAACAAAGGCTGTAATCTTTATTTCATCTTGGTATTCACCCTCTTCAGCAGCATTTATTTCAACAACCTTACTGGCAAAGACGATGTCATCTTTCATCACACCTTCTGCTTTGAAATGAGTCCAATTCACCGCCGCCACTAAAAATTGTTCAAATGATATTTTAGCATTCTTGCTTCTATACTCAGTTTCTTCATCAAAATTAATAACATGATTAGCAATGGTTAAGTGCATATCAGTTAACGTGCCTTGTCCTGAAATTTTCACTTTCGCAATGTCTTGTTCATGACTGAGTTCAAGCTTTATTGATTCTGCAGTAATAACCCCTTCATCATCCATATAACCTTTAAC
>Ga0114909_1000970_pt1 | contig 17736 bp, 13 predicted proteins | sample MalvireepMed_906_FD_87290 | JGI IMG/M metagenome (GOLD analysis project Ga0114909, IMG submission 87290) | Marine viral communities from the Global Malaspina Expedition - Malaspina viral metaG DeepMed_906 | ecosystem: Environmental > Aquatic > Marine > Oceanic | place: Mediterranean Sea...
AAGTAATACTGGTAATAAAATTAGATTGGTTAAAATAATCATTGCCACACCAATTGAGGCAGTGATGGCTAGCTCGCGGATAATACCAATATCAATAGATAATAAAGTTAAAAAACCTACGGTATCACTTAATAAGGCAATTCCGCCCGGAATCAACAATGCTCTAAAGCTCGCTTGTGCTGCTGCACGTGTTGTTAAACCTTGAGCAACTTTTTTTACCACAGCATTTATCATTTGCACGCCATGACTAACACCAATAGCGAATACTAAAAATGGAATAAGAATAGACATTGGATCTAAACCAAAGCCTAATGTCGATAACATACCCATTTGCCAAACAACGGCAATAAGCGAACAAAAAATAGGTAAAAATGTTAATTTAATTGAATGGCTAAAGATGTAAACCATGATAGCTGTGATGACAAGCGCGATAACAAAAAAGAGCACCACTCCTTTTGCACCCTGTGCAACATCACCAACCATTTTAGCAAAGCCAATAATATGAACACTGATATTACCTTGTTCAAATTCCGCTCGAACCTCATTTTCTAATTGATCAGCAATATTTAAGGTATCAAGTTTTTCACCCGTATCGGGATTAAACTCCAATAATGCCGCCTTAACCATGGCACAACTATAATCATCGGCAACAATGCTACCAACAATACCCGCCTTTTCTACATTGCCTTTTACTACTGATAAGCCTTGTGGTGTTGCTTGAAAATCAGCAGGGATCACCGGGCCACCGGCAAAACCATCCTCAACCACTTCTACGAAACGTGTACTTGGAGAAAATAATGACTTCACTTGTATTCGATCAACACCTGGGATGAAGAACAATTTATCATGCACACCTTTTAGTGCAGTAAAGAATTCAGGGTTGAAGATATCACCGCCACTATCGCACACAGAAATCAAGATATTATTTGCACCACCGAAATTTGTTCGATGTTTTAAATAAGTTTTCATATAGCTGTGATTAAGCGGGATATTTTTAGTAAAAGATGCATCAAGCTTGATTTGTGTTGCTTGAAACAACAACCACATGCTTGCGACAATAAATAACATCAGCACAAAAAGCCTATGGCGAAACAAGCCAACTTCTAAACGGTTTGTCAGGGAAATCTTCATATTTATCTTATAAGCCTTTTATCGATTATCTTAAACGTTTTACTGAACACTTTACTTGGAGTACCGCTTTACGGTAGCTTAACAGCTTTAATGCCATTTTCTGAAACAGCAATTAACTTGCCTTTAAACCATTCACCGGCTATCAATGCCTTACCGTCTTCTTGAGTACGCAATTTAAAAGACTTGCCGTCATCGGTGCTTTCGAGTAATACACCGTTATTACCTAATATAAATATTCGCTCATCATCAGCTAAAACGACATCATTAAGTAAGGCTGTTGTATTTGTCTCAATTTCAGTCCAAGTACGACCATTTTTAATGCCCCTAAATACATGACCTCGTAAACCTGCAACAATCAAGTTTCCTGTTCTGGTTCGCCCTAAGTCAAAAAATGAGCCTTGATATATTTCATCTATTGGTTGCCAGCTTAGACCAAAATCATTACTTTTTGCCAGCAGTCCAACTTCGCCTAATAAAAACAAAGTACGACCATCACTTACTAGGCGATTAAAGTGAGGTAAAATGAAAGCAATTTCATCAAGGTATGCCTCTTCATCTTCCCTTTTAAGTTCTGCCAAGTATTCAACATCATCAATACTTAAAAATTCTTGGTGAAACTCGCTTTTCCAGTTTTGTCCACCATCATTGGTTCTAAAAACCATTCCGTAAGCCCCAATAGCAATACCATTTTGAGCGTCAGTAAAGTTAATATCAAAGAAAGGTTTTTCTAATTCTGCTTGGTAATATTGAATTTGCCAATTATCACCACCATCCTTCGTATGTAAAATAGTGGCATCATGGCCCACAGCCCAGCCTAGCTGTTCATTAAAAAAATACACATTGGTTAATGTCACTTGAACTGGCACATTGGCTTGTTGCCAAGTTTCGCTATCATGGGAAGTTAAGATATGACCTCGTGGCCCAACGGCAACGAGCTTATCCTCGGAAATTTTTGTAATACCTAACAATAACGATTTACTAGCTAAATTCGATTTAACTGACGGAATAAGGCCTGTAGAGGCAGATAATTGAAAAACACTAAAGGTAACGAGAAGAATGAAAATATTAGCTATAAAACGCATAAAAAAAGTACTCTGGTTAAATAAAAACGGCTGACATTTGTCAGCCGTTCTTCATTTGTCGATTATCTACGGCCTTCGCGTCTTAACGCTGCGGGAGTAAAGTCTCTTTCATTCAATTGCTTAGAGAAATCATACATCTTAGTTTCATTATCTAAACCTAAGGCGATATAACGACGTGATTGTAAGTCATGGAAAACATCTAACGTTGACCACAATGTCGGTACTTCATAATAGTTGATGGTATGAGAAATACCTACACGGTATAACTCATCACGGTTATCATAAATGTCAGTAATCGCTACTTGCCAGCTATCTTCATCAATGAAGAAAACACGTTTCTTATAAATATGACGAGTATTTTCTTTTAAACTCGCTTCAACAACCCAAACTCTGTGTTTTTCATAACGTACGAGTTCTGGGTTGATGTGACCTGGTTGTAAGATCTCATCATATTTTACTTTATCGCTATGTAGACGATAGTCATTGTAAGGAATAAGTAATTCTTTCTTACCTTTTAATGTCCAATTATAACGATTTGGCGCGCCGTTATACATATCAAAATCATCGGTAGTTCTTAAGCCATCTGACGCTGTTCCTGGTGCATCATATGCAACATTAGGTGCGCGACGAACACGGCGTTGTCCTGTATTATAAGTCCAAGCTTGACGAGGAGTTTTAACTTGATCCATCGTTTCATGAACCAATAAGGCAGTACCCGCTAAACGTGCAGGTTCTGAAACTTTCTGCTTAAACTTAAATAAAATATTTGTCTTCTCAAGTTCACTTGGTGATGCACCTTTAACGTTGTAAGGCAATAACAAGCTCTCTTGTAAACCAACATAAGTATAATCACCTGAAGCAGTTGGCGCAGCCTGACCACCACGACGAGTAACACTTTCTCCACGGTAACGTAAAGTATGATTCCAAATTGCTTCCAAACCATTTGCAGGTACTGGGAATGGGATGCCGACAGCAGCTGCCTTAATACCATTACCGCCTTCAACCAACTCCGAACGAGTAGCATTGTCATTAACGGCTTGATAAACATGCTCAGGATATGAAGCACTACGATGAGTTTGATAAACATTCATTTTAAATGTTTCAGGGTATGTTTCAAATAACTTAACTTGACCTGGCGTTAATAGTTCTTTGTAGTCAGCAACATTATTTGCTGTGATGGTGTACTCTATTTTATCAGCAGGGTAAGGGTCGACATGATGATCGCCTACACTATAACCTGCTGGTGCCTTGGTGATACCACCAGTCCATTTAGGTATAGAACCATCTTTATTTGCTGCTCGCTCTGCACCAACGGGGGTAAGTTCAGTTGACAATTTAGCTGCTTGCTCTGGTGTTACCTTTGCTAATGCATTACCACTTAACGTAACCGATACAGCCAGTGCTGCCGTTGTTATGGAAAATAGCGGTAAATTTTTTCTTTTACTTTTGTTTTTAAAAAGAGTTTTCATTTGTTAAGTACCTTTTCTTATACTTTATACGTATTACTGTTAATTAATGTTGTTAGACTGAGTCTGATTCAACAAACAATTAAATAGAGTATTTGACACTGAAAGAAACATAATCATGATCTTCCATCTTATTGGTTGTGCCAACACCACCAAAGAAACCATTGTATGACAAGTCTGCTGACCAACGGCTTTGATAGTCAAACGTCAATCCCATAGAGACTGACTTTCTATCTTCTATAAACATAAACAATGGATCTGGCGTTACACCCTTAACATCATGGGCAAATACAATACGCGGTGACATGTTAATACCAGCGACAACATTGGTATAATCTAATTTAGCCACTGCGCGGTAACCCCAGGCAAACTCAGTTGGGAATGGATTAGATTCAATTCCATTCTGTAATGCTTTCTCTACTTCATATGCACGACGACCATCGATAAAGATTTCACCACTTCGTGCTGTGCCTGGGCCGTTTAATCGTAACTCGCTTTGTGCGGGCATGTCGTTGATATTAATGCCACCCACTTCAAATACACCGACAAATTGACTAGCACCTAAGGTAGGGCCAAACAAATGTGTTAAGGTCATTTGTGCTTGCAATGTATCCGAAAGCAAAAAGCCATCTATTCTATCGCCAGGGTTGAAATTTTGACCATTAGTGTCAACCATCTGTGAAAGACCGTCTAACCCTGCATAATCTGGGTTACCTGTATTTGCAAGTTGCTGAGGAACCGCTGCAAAAAGTAATTCAACATCATCAATTTGCAATGGTTCGTCTTGACGATAACTGACTTCACCAGCAAATGCAGTACTACCAAGTGTAGTATTAAAGCTTAGCGCATACATTTTGATATCTTCAGGATAAACTAACTCAACACGAGCAAATGATTCTAAATCGGTATAATTATCTTCAGTAATTGTATTACCGACTAAATAACCCACGTCGGTTGCAAGCGATGTTGCACCAAAATTCGCGGCAACACCAGAGAAGATAGGTCGACGACTATGGTAGTTCACATGGTATAAACTTACCTCGGTATCATTAAGTTGTGGTAGGAACCAAGATAGGCGTAAACCGTATTGGCCGCCATCTTCTGGATCTTTCTCAGCTTTACTGCCAGGTGCTCTAAAAGGAACATTGCCAACATAGGCTGAATAAGCAGCGCCAGCTTGCTCAGGCGTCATTTGCCCTGCTTTAACGGCATTACCGATATCATTCAAACCAGAGATTAAAAAATCTAAGTTCATATCTGGATTGCCACCAAAACCTAGCTGAACATTATTATATTGTCCGCCATCTCCAGCAAAATCATTTGTTGAGAAATAACTGCCTGGTGGTGGTAAAACAGTTTTTTCCCATGAATACTGATAAAAGGCTTCAACGTTAAAACTATCCGTAATCCCTAACGAAGCCCAAACTGCACCAAAAGGAATGAACGCTTCTTTAAGTTCAGCACCTGGTGCTCTTAAGCGAGCAATATCTACTGGATTTATTTCACTAACACCATGAGAGATAAGTGTACTTTCACCCCAGTTAATCACTTGGTTACCTACACGAACAGAAAAAGGCATTTCACCAAGATCAAAGTCACCATATACATAGGCATCAAGTAAACGTACATCACGACATACTTGTTTTTTAGCTTCATCATCACGACAGGGATCGAATGTGTCGCCAGTTATAGGGTTAGACCAAGCTCTATCTTCATCCATCATGGCATAGTCGTAATAATACATACCACGTACAAATATGCCGACATTTTGATAGTGAATGTCTAAATCATGACTACCTTTAAGAATTTTTGAGAAACTTTCGCCAGAATTGTAATTTAAATTACCGTTATCACCATTGGTAGAATAACCGCCCGCACCTTTTTGCCAAACAGTCTCTTTTGAAGGTTGAAAATTCGGGTCAAGTAAAGAGAAGTTACTAAAATCAATACCGTTATTGGCATTATTAGACTTACCAATATTATCATTCCAATTTCTATCTTCTACTCGCCAACTTGAGCCGACACTGAAAGTAGAATCAAAACTAATCTCTACATCGCCCACTTCAAATCTTGCTGCATTAGCATTATTAACAGCAGTTGTTAATAATGTCATTGAAAGTGCTGCTGCGATACCAACGGCTAAAGGTTTTTTAGCAAAACCATTGCGAGGCTTGTTTTTCATTTATTATCTCCCCTGTCCCGAACATGTTGTATAAGTGAAAATACACCATTAATCGTTTATTATTTTGTAATGAAAGGTGTTTTATTTTTATCTACCATCAATGTGGATAAAACAATAATTGCATCATTTCACTTTGGTAGCAAGGGTAAAAATATCAGTTAAGGCGCTGTATTTTAATGACTTGGATGAAAAAAGTGCAATTTAAAGCTTAACTAAAAAGCCAGCGTTTTAAACTAGCGTTTAAATTATTTTTTCCACTCTGGAGATTTTTTTGACTAAGTTGATGAAATAACACTTAATTACTAACTTATACCTTAAAGTGATATAGCTAAAATGGTCTGACCACTGTTTAAAGCTATTACTCTAGCATGAGTTATTTTTAACCTTCAATTAATTTTAGTTAGCGATAAAAATTTTTGATTTAGTGTTTCTAGACAAAAATATCCTCGAATGCCGGAATTAGTGAGGTGTTTTCTTAAATGCATTGCGGGAAATTGAACCCTGACACCTTGCGCTGTAGTAGCAATAATTGACTGAGCTCGTCCCTGATAATAAGGCAAGAACTCATCAGTCGTCATGTCAATGGTGAAGTAATATTTCATAGATGTAATCTCAGGCTTCTATTAAGGTAAATTTATAGAAGCCTGCTTATTGGTACTTAACGATTGTATTTTCCGGTATTTAGAACAATATTAACTTAAGGCTGCATCTAGCTTTTCTTTTAAATCATTAGACAGATTAGATAATGTATGCAGTTTAACCAGTTGTACTTTCATTAACTGTTGATGTTCACTAGAGAAACTTTTGTACTGGATAAGTGGCGTAATCAACCTTGAAGCAACCTGTGGATTGATATCATTTAACTTTGCGATGTGTTCGGCTAAGAATTGATAACCTTTTCCTGACTTACAATGAAAAAACTCTGGATTATTCATAGCGAAAGCGCCGATCAATGAACGTGCTCTATTTGGATTTTTTAAGCTAAACAATTTATGTTGCGTTAATGCACTTAACTCAGCAAAGATGCTTTCATCAACCTGACTAGCAGCCAAAACAAACCATTTATCCATCACCAATGTAGTCGCTTGCCATTTTTGTAAAAAGTGCTGCATATCATCAGTAAAGTTTACTAAATTGTTTTTAGCTGCACAATTCAACGCGGCAAGGCTATCGGTCATGTTTTCAATGCTAACATCGCCATTATTGGCCGCATACTGATACTGCTCAGCAGATAATCCTTGGTGGGCAGATAAAACACTTAAATAGTTCAAGCAAACATTTTTTAATGCTCTATTTGCAACTGCATTATGATTATCCTGTTGAAGTGCTTGCTGGCAAACTCGATAACTATTGAATAAGTTATCTTGCGCGCCATTAGCGATAAAGTTAGTTAATTTTTTAATCGCTTTAATAAGCGCTAACGGTTCAACCTCATACATAAGTCCTGCGGCTTCATCAAAACTTGGTAGCACTAATTGCTCAGCGATAAAAGCTCGATCGTTATCGCCACTTAGTAGTTCATTAACCGCAACAATCAATTCATTTGGTAATACAAAGTCTGGTGCAACAGTCAGCTTTTGCAAATACGACATAAATAACTTCTGACCCGCATCCCAACGACAAAAACTATTAGACGCAGTTTTCATTAGCAATAACAATGTTTCATCATCTTGAGAGAAGTCAACTTTCACTGGGGCTGAAAAATCAGCCAACAACGCCAAGGTTGGTTTTTCTTCAAAACCGGTAAACTGCCAACTTTGTTCATCAGAAGTTAATTCAAGTAACAGACTTTGATTAGCTTTTTGATCAGAGTGAGCGATAAGCTCAACCTGAATTGGAATGTGTAGTGCTTGTGGGCTTTTTTGTTCTTCAGTAATTGGAGATTGTTGACTCAAGGTTAATTGATAACACTTTGTTTTTTCGTCAAATGTTTCTTTTACCGTTAACGTAGGCGTGCCTGATTGGCTATACCATAACTTAAACTGAGTTAAATCTTTACCACTTGCATCTGACATGGCATTAATAAAGTCATCACAAGTGACCGCCATACCATCAAAACGCTCAAAATAAAGGTCCATGCCTTGACGAAATTTTTCCACACCAATCAAGGTATGCAACATCCTAATGACTTCAGCACCCTTTTCGTACACAGTTAGCGTATAGAAATTATTCATTTCTAATACTTTTTCTGGACGAATAGGATGAGCCATTGGCCCTGCGTCTTCGGCAAATTGTTGTGAGCGTAATAACCTAACATTTTGAATACGAGTAACCGCACTTGAGTGCATGTCCGCACTAAATTGTTGATCACGAAATACTGTTAAGCCTTCCTTCAGGCTTAATTGGAACCAATCCCGACAAGTAACACGATTACCAGTCCAATTATGAAAATATTCATGAGCAATAACGGCTTCAATATTAAAATAATCACTATCTGTAGCGCAGCTGTTATCAGCTAAAACATATTTAGAATTAAAAACATTTAAGCCTTTATTTTCCATAGCGCCCATGTTGAAAAAATCAACCGCCACTATCATGTATATATCAAGATCGTATTCTAAACCAAAAGTTTCTTCGTCCCACTTCATTGATTTTTGCAACGAAACCATCGCATGTTTCGCTTTAGCTAAATTACCTTTATCAACAAAGATTTCCAAAGCAACTTCACGACCTGAACTGGTAGTAAACTTATCTTCAAGTAAATCAAAATCCCCGGCAACTAAGGCAAACAAATAACAAGGTTTTGGGAATGGGTCATGCCAAGTGACAAAGTGTTGATTGTTTTCTAAATCACCTTGGGCAATCTTGTTTCCGTTTGACAATAAATAAGGGTATAACGTTTTATCTGCAATGACTTTAGTCGTAAATGTTGCCATAACATCAGGTCTATCTAAGTAATAGCTAATGCGGCGAAAGCCTTCAGCTTCACATTGTGTACAAAAAGCATCACCTGACTTAAATAAGCCTTCTAACGAGGTATTATCTTCAGGATTAATTTCGGTGCTAATCGCTAGCGTAAAAGTATTATGCTTTGGCAGGTTCTTTTCAAAAATAGTAAGGGAATATTCATCAAGATGATATTGCTCTTTCGTCAAAACTTGCTCGTCAACTGAAATTGACAACAGCGTTAACTGCTCACCATTAAGTATTAAATTGCCTTGCTTATTCCCTTGCCTTTCTACCTTTAATTCACTTAGTACTCGGCTACAACTATCATCTAAATTTATAGTGAGATCTACAGTAGTTATGCTGAACTCCACTGGTGAGTAATCTGCAAGAAAACGTGCTTTTTTATCTGACATGTAAGTACCTATAAACTAGATGAAAATATAATGGCTTAAAAATAAAGAGTTACGCTGTTTGTTCGCTGTCTTTAACAGCTGTCTTTGTTGCTAGTTTTTTAATGTTAAAACCAATAAAGCCATATATCACAGCTAGAATCGGGTTAAACCAGTTAAAGAAACAATAAAATAAATAATCAAGTGGGTTTACCATCAACACCGATGACATATAAACCGCACAAGTATTCCATGGGACAAGCGGTGAAGTAATAGTTCCTGAGTCTTCCAAGGTTCTACTTAATACTAGGGGATCCAAACCACGACGCTGATACTCTTCCTTATACATACGGCCAGGCATCACAATTGCCATATATTGATCGGCAGTAAGTACATTGGTACCAATACATGTAGCGACAGTGCTGGCAATTAAGCTGCCCGTTGACTTCGCAGAGGCTAAGATTACATCAACGAATTTTTTCAACATGCCTAAATGCTCTAACACTGAACCAAAACTTAAAGCACACATAATAAGCCAAACGGTATTAAGCATTGATGACATACCACCACCGCTGAGTAAATCGTTAAGTTTGTCATTTCCTGTTTCAACAGCCACACCATCAAAGAAGGCAGCCCAAATGACTTTAATACTAGCAGTAGTGGCATCACTATCACTTGCTAAACGTTGTATCAATTCCTGTTGGAAGAATAATGCCCAAACACCACCAATTAAGGCGCCGATTGCCACAGCTGGAAAAGCTGGCATTTTTTTAATCGCAAGCGTTAATAACACCAATAAAGGTAATAAGTTAAAAATTGATATATTAAACTGCTCTGCCAACTGTGTACTTAACAAGTCGATACTTTCATTATTAGCGACGACAGTTTCATTAAGTCCAAGAATTAAAAAAATAGTAAGCGCGGTAACAATAGATGGCATTGTTGTCCAAAACATATAACGGATATGTGCAAATAGTTCACTACCGGCAATGGCGGGAGCTAAATTAGTCGTTTCTGAAAGTGGCGATATTTTATCACCAAAATAGGCACCTGAAATAACAGCACCTGCAGTGATAGCGGGAGATAAATCTAAACCTTGGGCAATACCAATTAACGCAACACCAATAGTTGCTGCGGTTGTCCATGAACTACCTATACTCATGGCTACAATTGCACACATCACACATGCAGCCGCGTAAAACCATGACGGGTTTAATAGTTGCAAACCATAATAAATCATCGTTGGTACTGTACCTGACAATAACCAAGTACCAATAAGTGAACCTACCGCTAAAAGAATTAATACTGCGCCCAGAGAAAGTGAAATTCCGTTAACTATCGCTTTTTCAATAGAATGCCAAGTATGACCGTTTTTAATACCGATAACTATTGCAATACCCATAGCGACAAGCAAACCAATTTGATTAGGCCCATACGATGAATTATCACCGAAGTAGAATACCGCTAAGGTAAGTAAACAAATTAGTGAGATAACAGGGATGCTTGCATCAAGCATACTAGGATTTTTTGCGGAGTTTAACTCTGACATGAAGGTTTAAGCCTCTATTATAATTATTGTATAGTGATCTGCTGATTTAAATCGTTAACTTTTCAAGCTTTAATATAAAGTAGAAAAATTAAAGCCGCCTCAGCGGGCGGCTTTATTTGCAAAGAGTTTATTATTTTTTAGCGACTTTTCCTAATGAAATAAAATCAAAAGTAATTCGTGCCGTTTCATCTAAAAATGGGTCCAACTCATCTAATTCGTCCGATAAATCATCTAAATCAGTTACTTTTTCTTTACCTAAATGAACTAATTGTTCGTTAACTCGGCTAAGACGTTTAACTTTGCGCTCTTCGCGCTCTTTTTTACGATTAGCTAAATTAAGAGAAATAGTTTTATCGTCTTTCTCTGCTTGATATACGCGAATATCATCTAATAAATAATTAAACTCACGATTATCCTTGATGCGTTGTTGATATAGCGATGTTAAGTACTCAATATCAGTGCTTAATTCATTAAGTGGCGTATATTGTGCTTTATTTATATGATCCCATGGCAGAGCATTTTCTTCTTTACTCTCGCCCCAGTCTTCTGGGTCAATAGCGGTTGGGAAAGCAATGTCTGGTAAAACACCACGATGTTGAGTACTACCGCCATCAATGCGATAGAACTTTGCAATAGTATACTGAATGCTGCCTAATGGCTTCTCATAAAGGTCATATACACGATCTAAACCACGGTGCTGCTGTACTGTACCTTTACCGAAAGTATGTTCACCAACAATAACACCACGCCCGTAATCTTGGATAGCTGCAGAAAAAATCTCAGATGCTGAAGCACTATAACGGTCAACCATAACGGTCAATGGGCCATCAAAATAGCTAACTCCATCTCTATCACTATTAACGACAATACGATTAGCACCATCACGGATTTGAACTACGGGTCCTTTATCAATAAATAAACCGGTTAATAATGTTGCTTCAGAAAGAGAGCCTCCACCATTACCACGTAAATCAACAATAATACCCTGCACTTCCTGGTCTTTCAGCTTCTCTAGCTCTTTTTTAACATCTCTAGATAGATTGTTGTAAAAACTTGGGATAGTGATCACGCCAAGTTTTTTACTATCAGCATCATCAGGGTTTTCAAGATACACTTCAGACTTTGCTGCTCTGTCTTCTAACTTAATGATATCACGAACAATTGATACTACTTTTATGTTCGCCTCATCATCGGAGTCACCTGATAGTACCTGCAGACGTACTGTCGTCCCTTTCGGTCCTTTAATTAATTCAACAACGTCGTCTAATCGCCAGCCAATTACATCTTCAAATTCTTTATCCGCTTGGGCAACACCAACTATCTTATCTTTAGCTTTTAACTGTTTTGACTTATCAGCAGGGCCACCAGTCACTATACGTTGGATAACAGTATAATCTTCGATTGCACGTAACTCAGCGCCAATCCCTTCTAAAGATAAGTTCATATCTACTTGAGAGCGTTCGGCATTACGAGGAGATAAATAGGAAGTATGTGGTTCAACAACACGTGCAAAGCTATTCATCATCAGCTGAAAGGCGTCTTCGCTTTCACTTTGTTTTAAACGTTTAATAGCGTAATTATAACGTTTAGTTAGTACTTCTTTCGTTTTAGACCACTCTTTGCCTGTCAACGTTAAGTTTAGAACGTCTGACTTTACTTTTAAGCGCCATAGTTCATTTAATTCAGCTTCAGAAGCTGGCCAAGCAGCATCTTCACGGTCAAAGAGATAACTTTCATCAAGAGTAAAGTCAAATGGATTTTTTTTACTATCAGTGCCAAGTAAACTTAACGCGTATTCATAACGTTCTAGTCGCCTTTGCATATTTAGATTGTAAATATCGTAGGCAATCGTTAACTTTCCACGAGTCAGTACGGTATCAAACTCGAGGCGATTCTTTTCAAAACTGTCGATATCACTTTTCAAAAACACATTACGCGCATAATCAAGTTGCTTTACAAACCGATCAAATATCTGACCTGAAAGTTCGTCATCAATTTTTACTTTTTTATAATGGGCACGAGTAAATCTAGCCGTAATTCGCTTGCTAGCAGTTGCATGTTGACTTTCTGGTACTAAGACAGGTAATTCCTCAGGTACGGAGGATTTATCAAAAGCGAGTGCTTCGCCAGAAGTGACTAAACCAGAAAGCGTTAACCCTGACAGGCCTAAACCTAGAGAGAAGGATACGGCAAGAGCGGTACGACAAAATTTATGCATGCATTAAACTCCAATAACTTATAAAGCAAATTGAAAGGTATAAAATCCTTTCAACAACTAAAAGACAAAATTTATGAATAAATATTTTGCATTTTAGTCTTAATCACCATGCCAGAATCAAGCTGAACACTAATATCATCACCAGATATTTCGGTAATAGATGCGTTCATAGGCGAGTTACCTAATTGTACTTTAACTTGGCTACCTACTTTGATTGTAGCTGATTCAACAGGTTTTAGTGGTGCAGATTCTTTAACAGGCGCTTTTCGTGCGGTTGTTGCTTTAGCTTTAACAGCTTTAAATTTAGCTGACTTTCGCGCTTGAGCCTGTTTATTATCACCTTGTTTACCTTTATAAGGTTTATTAGTGTCTTTGTCTGTAGTTTTTTTGTTACCAAATTTTTCTTGGCTCTCTTTTAATGTCTTGCTCGCATGTGCAGCTTGCTCTTCATCAATTTTAGCAACATCCTTGCCATCAATATCAACACGAAAAACATCAATCTTTACTGCTTTCAAATAGCGCCAGCTGCTGGTGTAGTGACGTAAAGCTTGGCGTAAACGTGTTTTACTCACGGTTTCATCATCACCAAGTTTTTCAGCTAAATCTTGAAAAATACCAACTTTTAATGGTTTAACAGGACCTTTTATTGAAAAACACTCAGGGAATTTTTCAGCTAAATAAGCAATAATTTCTTTAGTACTGGTACGTTTGGTCTCAGTGTTTTCTACTGATTCAGCGTCAGTATTAATTTCGTTTTTCACGTCGGTTTTTGATTCCGTATTGGTTTCGCTTTGCATAACTTCACTTTTCTACAATTTAAATTAATTTAATTTTCATTCAAAGCAACGAGCCTTTGAACGAGGTTAGTTCTGGTATTACTGTTGTGCTTGTAAATGCTGTTCTCTGTTATCAAGCACATGTTTACACCAATCATAAATATCATCGGTTTCAATATCAGCAAGCGCTTCCTGCCCTATCCAGGTATCCCAGATCAAAGCTAATAGCTGCTCTAAAATCTCCGTTTCAATATCTTCTTCGGCCAAGTCATATAAGGTATGATAAATTTCATTAATACGCTCAGCCACTTCTTCTTCCTGACCATCCCAATCACCAACTATTTCTTGGGTAACGAGATAATCGTGTATTACGACAAATTCTTTCATCAGCTTCCGCTTTACTTTGCTATAGTTTCTTCAAATAAAGTCACTATGTTGGATAGCCCTAACTCATCTTCTATATCAAAGCGGTTAAACTCGGTACTATCAATATCTAAAATAGCTATTATTTTACCTGATAGTCTTATAGGTAAAACAATTTCAGCATTGCTGCTCGCATCGCAAGCAATATGGCCATCAAATTGATGGACATCAGCAATTCGTTGTACAGTCCCCGTATCTGCGCTAGTACCACAAACACCTTTAGCAAGAGGAATTCTTATACAGGCAACTTTTCCTTGAAAAGGACCTAAAACTAATTCATTGTCAATCAAGCGATAAAAACCAACCCAATTAACTTTATCTAGTCGTTCAAACAGTAAGGCACTTATATTTGCCATGTTAGCGATAATATCAGATTCGTCAGAAATTAGCGCCTTAGTTTGTTCTAAAATTTCTTGATAAAACTCTTTTTTATTTTCTACTAACAAAGTCATAAAAACGTATTTTCACTCTAATTAGATAATTGTCATTAAGGAAAAGTCGCTAACATACCTAAAAACACCAAGAAACTAAAGCTTTTACCTCAGAAATAATGAGATTATTACTCTGTAATTGCAAATTTCATTAAAACACTGGCATTAATCGTTTGGCTGCCAACTAAAGATGAATGGTTTGTCGAGCTTGCTTCTCTCATCATTGCTTGTGCATATCTAGGTTGGTAATTGTTACTTGACTGCTCTTTCAGGTAAATGAGTTGTCCTAAACGTTTACCTGAATGCTGTATCATTTTTTGCGCTTTGTGCTTAGCCTGCGTTATTGCCAGTAATAAAGCTTGTTGATAATACTTATCACGCTGAGTGACACTCATTGATAAGGGAGAAATATGACTGACATTGATTTTAACTATGTGGGTAAGAAATTGGTCGTAGTCATCAATATTATTAAAATTAATTTGAATGCGTCGACTTAATTCAAATAAAGTACTTTTACCATTTGTCTGCTGGCCTTGCTTGATCTGATTGCTCATATCTTGGCCATCAATAAAAACACTGCCTTTATTGTTTTTATTAAACTCTAATCCTTGCACAGTTATTGAGGGTTTCTCTTCTATAACTCTTAAGTTGACTTGAGCAGAGCTAATATCAGCATTTTTTATACCAAGCTTTTTTGCCGCTTGCATTACCAAGTTACTTTTTTTATCGACTAAAGCTTTCAACTTGTTCGTCACGCGCCCTCTTTCAGTAATACTCAGTGACAGTTTAAAATTATCAGGCACTGCAGTTACATAACCACTTCCCGACACCTCAATTGCGGTATCGACCAGACTGTCAATGTTAGCGTTTTTTGCCTGTAATTGTGTTGAGGTAAACACAATTAGAGTTAATAGTAATAATTTACTAACGTACATTCTCATTTTCACAGTCCCTTTACATAAAGAATAAAGTCTTCTTTGTCTTTATCTGATGCCTTTTGCCACCAATATTTTAACATAGGTAAGCTCTGTGTTTTTGATAACACTTGCTCATTAAAGCTTTGTTTTTCAGCTGTTGAGTTAACATTTACTTGCTCGACACTACCGGTATGCTTGTTAGATAAACTCACCTGATTGCTTTCATTAACCTTTTGAGATTGTATAGGTAATGCGGTAACCACTTTTTCTACCTGCTTAGCCAGCTTATAATCACTCTGCTTTTCTAATGTCAGTGGCAACGCTATGGCGTTTTCATCAAGAAGCATTATTTCTGGGGATTGCGCAAATTTCTCGGCTGCTGATAAGCCTTTTATATCCGGCGTCCTTAATTTTAAATGCTGTTGCTCGTTTAAAGTAAACTTAACAATAAAGAATTCTGATTCAACTAAACGTTCTTCTGCAAAGTCTATATCTTCATAGACATCTTTATATTTAATTAATAATGTATGACTGCCTTTAGATAATTCAATGGCTGCTGTATTAGAGAAAGCATCGGCGAAAAAACCATCACTTAAACGTTTATCATCAAGTTCACGTAACACTAAGTTATCTGAGACTGATAAGGTTGCAGCAGAAATATTCCAGGAAAATGCAGATATTAATAGAAAAGCGCTGATAAGAGGTAAACGACAAGTAGATAAAAACAAAATTAAATTCCTTTAAATAAAGAGCAAGTATCTATGATTTGTTCAACTTAACTGAATACACTTTATAAACTGCTTAGCTATTAAATTAAAGTAAAAAGGTAAAAGTTTTAGAAACTTTTACCTTTTTATTAACTATCTTTTGACTGAGCAATCTTATTTTCGATATTTTTGCGCGATGCGGCAATATGACGACGCATTAATAATTCTGCTAATTCACCATCACGATCACTAATTGCTTGAATGATATGGGAATGCTCTGCAAAAGCCCTACTAGCTCTTGGACTATGCATGCCAAATTGACAGCGATACATTCGCACTAAGTGATACAGCTGCCCGCAAATAAGATTGATTAATTGTTTATTGTGACTTCCAAGAATAACTTTGTAATGAAAATCAACATCACCTTCTTCTTGGTAATAAGCAACACCTTCTTTTAACGCTGCGCTATCTGCGTGTTTACTGAGCATTTGCTGCATAGCAACTATTTCATCGTCAGTCATGTTCAACGCAGCTTGACGACAAGCCATACCTTCTAGAGCCTCACGAGTAATATATAACTCTAACAAGCCTTCAATAGTACAATCGACTACTCGCGAACCAACATTGGCTTTACGTTCAATTAAATGACATTTTTCTAGGCGATTTAATGCTTCTCGTAGGGTGGAACGACTTATTTGATAGTGCTTAGCGAGTTCTGGTTCGCTAATTTTACTACCTGCAGCAAACTCCCCTTCCACAATGGCATGTTGCATTTGTTCAAATACTTTATCTGCGGTTGTTACCGCGACTTGCTTGGTCGGATTTTCAAATAACATAGATCTAAATACACAACAAAAGATTAATAACAAGCTGGACGCTATCGAATAACTCACTCTAACATAACACAGCTAATTTTATACCAAGCCTCTTAAGTTATTTAACCGGTAAGCTGTTATTCGTCAGATTAATACGGCAATAAAAACGTTACCCAGTAAATACTTTACTCAATAAACACCAAGCACAAAAAAGCCCACGCAATATTCAATATTGCGTGGGCTTTCTATATTTTCACTTTGTTCACTCTATCAAGTACAAATAAAGTGGCATCCCTAAGGGGATTCGAACCCCTGTTACCGCCGTGAAAGGGCGGTGTCCTAGGCCTCTAGACGATAGGGACACTGACAATGACTGAAAGTCATTTCAAACTATCTACCAGATCACTCTGGTGATTCAGTTTATCTTAGTCAATGATAGTAGACATTTCGAAAAACTAAAACTCTAACATTCTTATTTTAGCAATTACCACAAAGTATAAGAGAACTATTTCACTTTTATGCACTTACATTACCTATACAAAAGATAAAATAAGTGGCATCCCTAAGGGGATTCGAACCCCTGTTACCGCCGTGAAAGGGCGGTGTCCTAGGCCTCTAGACGATAGGGACACAGAACTAGCTAAAAGCTAATTTTACAGCACGTTTGATTTTTTAAAAGTCCAAACAAACTTTACAATGCTTACTCTCATAAATGAGATTGGCATCCCTAAGGGGATTCGAACCCCTGTTACCGCCGTGAA
>Ga0114909_1000977_pt1 | contig 17594 bp, 16 predicted proteins | sample MalvireepMed_906_FD_87290 | JGI IMG/M metagenome (GOLD analysis project Ga0114909, IMG submission 87290) | Marine viral communities from the Global Malaspina Expedition - Malaspina viral metaG DeepMed_906 | ecosystem: Environmental > Aquatic > Marine > Oceanic | place: Mediterranean Sea...
ACCATCAACAGTGCCATTGATAACACCGCTATCAAAGCCAAATAAGAAGCCGCCAATGGTAGCAACACAGGCAATAAATGTTATAAAAAATGTTTCTTTATTCATCGTTAACTCTCTGTACTTTATTATTTTTGTAATATTTTAAAACTTTGCTTTGAGCTGTTCCATCTGCAGTTGCAACGAGCAACTTAATTCCAGTGGCATTTGCGGATGTTCAACTTGGTTATTTAAAATTGCCTCGCCAACCGCTTCTGCTTCAAAATTAAAACCAAGACTCTGACGAGCATCACTAAAATGATCGATCTGTTCATCCAATTGATATAACGAACATTTATCCGCGCGCCAAAAATTAGGAATAGCAATATATCCTTCTTCTCCAATGATATACGCCCAATTTTGCAGCTTACATTGAAAAGAGGTCGCTAGCGTTAATCTTACGTCATCGACCTCGGCCATGATGATGACATCTTTTTCAACACCGTTCGGCGCCATTTGAGCATTAACCATAAAGGATTCGAGTGGCTTTCTTAGAAAAAATTGTGCGATGGCAATCGGGTAAATACCCATTTCAAGTAAACAACCACCTGCAAGCTCCGCACTCCACTCTCTACGCTCTGGGTCGTAAGGTAATGGATAGCCGAAATCTGCTTTTATGTGTTTAATTTTGCCAATACGGCCATCTTCGACCCACTGTTTTGCTTTTTTAATTGCTGGAAGAAAGTAAGTCCACATGGCTTCCATTAAGAATAAGTTTTTCTCTTTTGCTAAAATTTGTAACTGCTGACATTCACTTGAACTGACTGTGAACGGTTTTTCGCAAAGCACTGACTTCCCTGCCATTAATGCATCATAAGAATGTTGAAAATGTAAATTATGAGGTGTCGCAATGTAGACCACATCAATCTCTGGATCATCGAATAATTGCTGGTAACTTTGAAACGCCTTTTCTATATTATGTTTTTTAGCAAATAATTGAGCGTCGGTTAATTGCCGAGCCGCAACAGCTAATAGTCGGCCATTGGTGACATATTTCATATCATGGCAAAATTGCTCAGCGATAACACCGGTGCTGACAATTCCCCAATTTAACTGTTTCATGATTGTTCCCTAAGTGTATTTAGTGCTATCGATGAATACACTAACGCCTTATATCGCAGTTAGAGATTGACGATGAAGAGCTTTGTTGTCTGAATTAAAAACTTGCTCTAATTCTTCTAAAGATTTGCCCTTAGTCTCAGGTAATAATTTGTATATCAAAACAAAACCAATTAACGCAAACCCACCATAAATTAAAAATGTTAAAGCTGTACCAATATTGGCCAACTCCCAAGGAAATACAAATTGAACGGTAAAGCTGACAGCGCTATTTATTAGCCCAACAAAAGCTATACCAACTCCTCGTAATTGGTTAGGAAATATTTCGGCTAATAGTACCCACATTACGGGGCCTAAAGAAACAGCAAAAGAAGCGACAAAACCAAGTATGCCAACCATGATTAATAACGGATTGATATTAGCCGCTGCTTGTATCAATTCAGCCTGATACTGACGAACAATACCTTCTCCTAAATTTTCATTCAGCGCTTTTTTATAAACTAAATCTGACGAATAAGTGACTCCTATCATTGGCGTGACCTTTTGTCTCACTTGTTCGTTAGTTAACTTTTCAACCGATTGCTGGGTAAGCTGATAACTAGCTTGATGAAAGCCATAAGCCGCAATAGACATACTAACAACAACACCTGCGAGACCTAATAACATTAGGGGTTTTCGGCCTAATTTATCAATTAACAACATCGCAATAATAGTAAAAAACACATTGATAATACCTACCCATATTGCTTGTGAAAAAGCTGCATCTTGCCCTATACCACTTTGCTCAAAAATGCTTGGTGCGTAAAAATAAACCGCATTAACGCCCGTGATCTGCTGGCTAATACCAACCACTAAACCAATAACTAAAATCAATCGCATATTGGAGGAAAACAGTGTTTTTAACCGGGTTAATAAAGGAGGTAATTCATCACCATGTTGTTGCTCAATTTCATTGATCAATTGTTGACTATCTTGATCAGGAAAAAGCTTCTCAAGTACTGGTTTTGCTGTTTGTTGTTGGCCATTACAAATTAACCAACGTGGACTTTCTGGAATGATAAATAATAAAACTAAATACAAAATTGCCGGTACAATTTCTAAACCCAGCATCCAACGCCAAACATTTTCCGTGATACCTAAAGTGATCGCTAATTCACTTGCTCCACCACTCATTTTTAACAAGTAATAATTTGCGAAATAAGCAACAGAAAAGCCAACAACAATATTAAACTGGTTGATTGAAATCATTTTTCCGCGGTATTTAGCCGGAGATATTTCGGCAATATACATAGGTGCTAACACTAATGAAGCAAATGCTAAGCCGCCAATAATCCTAGCGGCAACCAGCATAGTGTAACTAATAGCAAAAGCCGAAAGTATCGCGGATACAACATACAAAGCGGCGATGGTGATAAGAATTTTTTTCCGGCCAAACAAATCAGATAATGGTCCAGCAAACAGAGAGCCAATAACAGCGCCTAAGGTAGGTGCACTAACGACAAAGCCTTGTTGCCATTCGTTAAGTTGAAACTCAGTAGTGACAAAACCAACCACACCGGAAATAACCGAAGCATCAAAGCCGAAGATAAAGCCGCCTAAGGCGACAACAACAGCATAAAAAATACTGGTAGATATTGAATTAGACATTGTTCTACTCTTATTATTATTTAATAATGTCAACAATAAAACCACATTGTTAACGCTAACACAAGCTTTCCGAGCTTGATTTTATCATTTATTATTTACTGTCGACATTTCAGACGAATATCATCCTACCCCCCAACCCTACCCTTAAAAAACAACCGCTTACAATAACCTAGCTAATCTATTGGTTTTATTTGATTATTTATACAATCTAGTTAATTTTAAGCGAGCACTGAAAGATATTTATTATCTATTACTATTGTCAACCAACAAAACCAATGCTAATGTTAGCGCTAACAATAATTATATGTACTGAAATGGTTATGATGTATTTAGGGATTGATTTAGGAACTTCAGGTGTAAAAGTTATCTTACTTGATGATAACGACACCCTCATTGCACAAGCATCAGCACCACTTGAGGTATCCATTCCTCAACCACTTTGGTCTGAGCAAAACCCTTCACACTGGTGGCAAGCAACAAATGAGGCAATAGCAACACTTAAAAACAAATACCCTCATGAATTACTTGCAGTTCAAGCCATTGGGTTGTCTGGTCAAATGCATGGCGCAACATTATTAGATGATAACAATGACATTATTCGTCCTGCCATTTTGTGGAATGATGGTCGCAGTGAAGGACAATGTACAGAAATCGAAAAGCGAGCGCCTAACTCGCGTAATATCACCGGCAATATCGCGATGCCTGGCTTTACGGCTCCTAAATTACTGTGGGTTGCGCAAAATGAGCCCGAGTTATTCGCTCGCATTAAAAAAGTGTTATTACCAAAAGATTACTTAAGATTTCTTATGACGGGGGATTTTGCCTCGGACATGTCTGACAGTGCCGGGACACTTTGGTTAGATGTAGAAAAGCGAAAGTGGTCTACTGAAATGTTAGCTGCAACAGACTTAAACGAATCGCATATGCCTGAGCTATATGAAGGCACTGAAGTCACGGGAATATTAAGTGCTCAAGTTGCTGCCAACTGGGGAATGAACCAAGTACCGGTTGCCGCAGGTGCTGGAGATAATGCTGCAGGAGCTGCTGGTATTGGCGTGATTAATCCTAACGAGGCCTTTTTATCACTTGGTACTTCTGGTGTCTATTTTGTTGCAAATGAGTCATACCTACCAAATCCAGACAGTGCCGTTCATACCTTCTGTCATTGCATTCCAAATACTTGGCATCAAATGTCTGTCATTTTAAGTGCTGCTAGTAGTTTATCTTGGGTAACTCAATTAACAGGTGCAGATAATGAGCAAAGCTTATTAGATGAAGTTGCTTTAGAAGACTTCACCAGGCCTTGCGCGGTCACTTTCCTGCCCTATTTATCTGGTGAACGTACCCCTCATAATAACCCGAATGCTCAAGGAGTGTTTTTTGGCCTAGGTCATGATACCTCTCGTGCGGTACTCGGGCGAGCCGTCTTAGAAGGGGTTGCTTTTGCCTTTGCTGATGGTCAAAAAGTGTTGCTGGATGCTGGTACAAAAATAGAACAAGTATCGGTTATTGGCGGAGGTGCACGCAGCGAGCTTTGGGGAAAAATATTAGCCAGTGTACTTAAACAACCCCTTATTTACCGTGAAGGCGGCGAAGTGGGTCCTGCATTTGGTGCTGCACGTTTAGCCCGCATGGCGGTTACGGGTGAGTCACCTGCGGCAGTTTGTCTGCCAGGTAAAATCAAACACACCATCGAAGCAGACCCGGTAATGACTGAGTATTACCAAGTTCATTATCAAAAATATCGAGATTTATACAAAAGTGTTGTGGGATATTTTTAGCAATAAAAGTCCATTGAAAGCACGACTCAATTAAACAGAAATTAATTCATTATTTAATAGCTATTGTGAAGTGGAGAAACATCATGACAGAACAATTTTTCAACAATGTAAACAACAAAATTCAATTTGAAGGCGCAGACAGTACTAACCCTTTGGCCTTTCGTTATTACGACGAAAACCAACTAGTACTTGGCAAATCAATGAAGGAACACCTTCGTTTTGCAGCGTGTTACTGGCATAACTTTTGTTGGACTGGCTCTGATATTTTTGGTGAAGGTACTTTCGACCGACCTTGGATCCAACCAACAGGTAACCAACTTCAATTTGCCGAGCAAAAAGCAAAAGTTGCCTTCGAGTTTTTTGAAAAGTTAGGCGTCCCTTACTTCTGTTTTCATGATGCCGATATTGCGCCTGAAGGTGCTTCTCTCAAAGAGTTTCATGCCAATGTCAATCACATTGCAGACATCTTCGAAAAAGAAATGTCTCGCACTGGCGTTCAATTGTTATGGGGTACTGCAAACCTTTTCTCAAATACACGTTTTTGTGCAGGTGGTTCTACAAACCCAGATCCACAATTATTTGCTTATGCAGCTGCGCAAGTTAAACACGCAATGGATGTAACACACCGTTTAGGTGGTGAAAACTACGTATTATGGGGAGGTCGTGAAGGTTATGATTCATTATTAAATACAGATCTGAAACAAGAAGGCGAGCAATACGCACGTTTCCTTAAAATGGTGATTGAACATAAACATAAAATTGGTTTCAAAGGTACGTTATTAATTGAGCCTAAGCCACAAGAACCAACTAAACATCAATACGATTACGATACGGCAACAGTTGCAGGCTTTTTACATAAGCACGGCATTGCTGATGAAGTTAAAGTGAACATCGAAGCGAATCATGCAACATTAGCTGGGCATAGTTTCCATCATGAAATAGCGACTGCTTGTGCCGAAGGCATTATGGGTAGTGTTGATGCTAACCGTGGCGACATGCAAAACGGTTGGGATACAGACCAGTTCCCTAATGATGTTGCTGAATGTTCATTAGTCATGTATGAAATTTTAAAAGCAGGTGGTTTTACCACAGGTGGCTTTAACTTCGATACGAAATTACGCCGTCAATCATGTGAGCGTGATGATTTATTCATCGGTCACATTGGTGGGATGGATACCATGGCTAAATCATTACTTAATGCGGCAAAATTAATTGAAGATGCCCCGTTATCTGACTTTGTTGCTAACCGCTATGCTGGTTGGAAAGACAACTTAGGCCAAAGCATCATGTCTGGTGGGCAAAGCTTAGAAAGCTTATCAAAACTTGTATTAGAAGAAAATATTAATCCTAAACAAGTATCTGGTCGTCAAGAATTACTTGAAAACATAGTTAACCGCTACGTATAAGATTTTTTCAACAAACTATTTATAAAGGTATACCAGTGATAAGCTTTTATCACTGGTATAAATTATCATGAATTTATTAGCACAATTGAAAAAAGTCACTACCGTAGTTGCCGACAGCGGTGATGTAGACTCGATAAAAGCGTTAAACCCTACCGATGCCACTACAAACCCGTCGTTGATTTTACAAGCTGCAAAGTTACCTCAATATAAGCATTTAATTGATGATGCTATTGAGAAAGCTGGCGAAAATATTGATGATATTTGTGACCAATTGATTGTTAATTTTGGTTGTGAAATTCTCAAACACGTTCCAGGTCGTATTTCTTCTGAAGTCGATGCAAGGCTTTCATTTGATACGCAAGCAAGCATTGAAAAAGGCCGTAAACTTATTCACTTGTACCACGACGCAGGTATTGATAAGAGTCGCGTGCTGATCAAGTTAGCCTCAACATGGCAAGGCATAAAAGCCGCAGAGCAACTAGAAAAAGAAGGCATAGCGTGTAACCTCACCTTGCTATTTTCTAAAGCACAAGCCATTGCCTGCGCTGAAGCTAATGTGACGCTTATTTCTCCGTTTGTTGGCCGTATATTAGATTGGTACCGTGCCCAAGAAGAAAATCAAAAAGAAGGAAAAGACTATATTGGCGCTGATGACCCTGGAGTGAAATCAGTAACAAGTATTTATCACTACTATAAACAATATGGTTATAACACAGTGGTAATGGGCGCAAGTTTTAGAAACATTGGTGAAATCATTGAACTCGCCGGTTGTGATTTATTAACCATCGCGCCAAAACTATTAAATGAACTGCAAGCGACCCAAGGTACATTAACAACAAAACTCGCTGTCGGTAACGTCACCTTAAAAAATCAAGACGACATTACACCATTAACGGAGTCGACATTTGCTTGGCAACATAATGAAGATGCTATGGCAAGTGAAAAACTCTCTGAAGGTATTCGAAATTTCGCTAAAGATCAGGCCATATTGGATCAGTTAGTGACTAACCTAGTTAATCAAAAAGCAATCGCATAATTAGTTATAAATAATTAGCTTAAAAATAAATAGACAAAAATCCCCCCAATTTTTTAGGGTGATTTGTGCTTATTTTTAAGCAACAACGTTTTCATGGAATAACAAAATGCATCAAGAACCTCCCTTAACAGCTGGAAAGTACTTGTCACTCATGCTCAAGAAATGAAGCTTCAACACATGAGTGAACTGTTCAAGAAAAATGAAAATCGTTTTGAACAGTTCTCTATTACGCTAGAGCCGTTTTTACTCGATTATTCAAAGAACTTAATTTCAGCGGAAACCATGACAAAGCTTTTTGAGCTGGCCAAAGAATGTGAAGTTGAGCAGTGGCGTGAAAAAATGTTTTCTGGTGAGCGCATCAACAGTACCGAAGACAGAGCCGTGTTGCATACCGCATTAAGAAGCCGCTCTGACAAGCCAGTTATGCTTGACGGTAAAGATGTTAAAGAAGATGTCCAACACGCGTTAAATCATATGAAAGATTTTTCCGATAAGGTACGTCAAGGTCATTGGAAAGGCTATTCAGGCAAACGCATTACGGATGTAATTAACATTGGTGTTGGTGGCTCTAACCTTGGCCCACAAATGGTGACTGAAGCCCTTAAACAATACAGTGATAACAGCGTTAACGTTCACTATGTATCCAATGTTGATGGGACTCAAATAGCCAATGTATTGCGCCCGTTAAACCCGGAGAAAGTATTATTTATTGTTTCTAGTAAAACATTTACCACCACAGAAACCATGACCAATGCTAAAACTGCGATGAAGTGGTTAGTGTCTTCTTCTTTCGATCAATCGGCCATTGCTAAGCATTTTGTTGCCGTGTCATCAAATAAGAAAAATGCTACGGAATTTGGTATTGCAGAAGAAAATATTTTTGATATGTGGGATTGGGTAGGCGGCCGTTTTTCACTTTGGTCAGCGATTGGTTTGCCCATTGCGATTGATTTGGGGTTTGAGCGTTTTATTGAATTACTTGAAGGTGCCGATGAAATCGATCGACATTTTTATAATACAGCCTTAGAGCAAAATGCACCTATTATTTTAGCGTTACTGAGTCTGTGGAATTGCACCTTTTTAGGCGCACAGTCACAGGCTATTTTACCTTATGATCAATCGTTACATATGCTGTCAGCTTACTTGCAGCAAGCCGAAATGGAGAGTAATGGTAAAGCAGTTAATTGGCAAGGTGAGGCCATAGACTACCCTACTGTTCCCTCTATTTGGGGAGAATTAGGTATTAATGGCCAACATGCTTTTTACCAATATTTACATCAAAGTAATAACATAGTACCTGCGGATTTTATCGGTTCAGTAGAAAGTGTTACCCCAGTAAAAGGGCATCATGAAACGCTGATGGCTAACTTTTTTGCGCAAACACAGGCATTAATGCAAGGAGTGAATGAGCAACAAGTTAGAGAAGATTTGAAAGCAAAAGGCAGAACTCCTGATTATATTGATAAAGTTGCCCCGCATAAAGTACATAAAGGCAACCGTCCGACTAATACCATTTTAATGAAACGCATTTCACCGCGCTCAATTGGCAGCTTAATTGCGTTGTATGAACACAAAATATTTACCCAAGGTATACTTTTGCAAATTTGCTCATTCGATCAATGGGGTGTGGAATTGGGTAAAGGGTTAGCAAATAATATCCACCAAGAGCTTGCTAGTAGCACCATCAACGTTGAGCATGATAGCTCAACTTTAGGTTTAATCCGATTTTATCAATCACAAACTAACAAGGGTTAAGTTGATGATAACCTATGTTTTATCAACAAGCTTTGGTGATGAAGTTCATATTACCAATTACGGTGCAAGAATAATAAAATGGCAAACTCAAGCAAATAAAAAACAACGTAACATAATATTGAGTTATGAAAAAACATCTGATTACTTAAATGATGAGTTTTACCTTGGTGCGATAGTCGGCCCTTATGCAAATCGCATCAAAGATTCGAGAATTGATAACCTAAATAAAGATAATATTACTATCAATTTGGCTAGTAATGAAGGCAAGCACCAATTACATGGAGGCCCATTCGCACTAAGTCATCAATTCTGGGATGTTTTATCGCAATCAAATAATACACTTATTCTATTTTGCGTACTTAAAGATGGGTTTAATGGATATCCCGGCCCTATTCATTTTGTCGTGACTTATAAACTAAAAGAAAAGGGCAAGGGTGAGGTAAGTTTATTTACCAACATTAAAATAACGAGTAAAAAAGTTACAATTGTTGGGCCAACAACACATCCATATTTTAACCTATCTGGTACTCGCGAAAACGTAAGTAAACACTATTTACAATTACACGCTAATGATTATACCGAGCTAGATCAAAGCAACATACCTACAGGGCGAGTTATAGATATCAATAATAATGACAAGTTCAATTTTAAAAATAAAAGAACACTAGGCATGAAAGGAGGAATACAAAAATTGGATGACAACTTTCTTATTCAATCTATATTAAGTAAAAAGACCATAGAACAAGCGGTGTTATCTAGCCCTAATAACGATATACACCTTCACGTATTTTCAAACTACCCTTGCCTACAAGTATATACTGGGGAGCATTTATCAGCACCTTTCATCGCGCACCAAGGTATATGTTTAGAGCCTCAATTTGCCCCCAACAGTCCAAATCAGTCAAATTTCACTTTCGAGTTAACTACTCCTGAAAGACCACTAGATGTATCTATTGAATATCGTTTAATTAAGTCTGAAATACTTGATTAGACTCCCGTTCAACAATTTCAAAATCAAGCACATGCCTAAATTCTCGACTAGAGAATTTTGTGCTATCCGCAAATTTCTTTGATGCCAAAAGCTCAATCGCTAATTCTGCCATTTCTTGGATTGGTTGTCTGACTGTAGTTAAGTGTGGCGTAACTGTAGTCGCTAAATGCCCATCATCAAAACCAGCAACAGATAACTGCTCTGGTATCTTCAATTGATTCATATGGGCTGCTGATATTACTGCTGCGGCCATTTCATCGTTAGCGGCAAATATTGCTGTCGGTTTATCTTTAAGCTTCAGCATTTTTTTAGCCGCCTCAAAGCCAGATTCATAGGTAAATTGTCCTTGTTCAATATACTCTGGTGGCACATTTATTTGATTAGAGCGAAGAGCATCTAAATACCCCTGATATCTTAAGCGACTCGCTCCTTGGTTTTGATTACCTATAATATGGCCTATTTTTCTATGCCCTTGTTTAATGAGCATTTCAGTTATATCAAAGCCAGCTTGATAATCATCCATACAAATATATGGAGACAAATTAAGTTGTGAGTCAGGAGCAATTCGGACAAAAGGAACATTAGCTTCCATTAACGTGGTCAAAACTTCAGGAATATCACAGACTGGAGGCAATAAAATAATGCCATCAACTTGGGTGACCTCGATCAAATCTTTAACGGCGACAATTGATTTTTCAATGTTTTCATCGATTTCATCCGCAACTAAATGATGACCCGTTGCTCGACAAGTTTTTAAACCGCGCAATAGAAACTTACTCACATAAGAAGTATCTAAGTCAAAATATAGTAAGCCAATAAGGAAAGTTTGCTTACCTGCGAGACGGCGTGCAGCAACATTAGGGCGATAATTAAGCGCTTTAACTGCCGCCAACACTAAAGCTGTTTTTGCTTCACTAACTTTTGTGTCTTTACTCATGACTCTTGATACTGTCATAGTTGACACACCTGCTTTTTCAGCAACGTCTTGAATGCGAGCTCTTTTTTCTTTAGTCATTTGTTGAGTTTTTCCTGTTTACCAAGTCATTAACTGAGAAGAAATACTATAAATCCAAGTGTACTCTATCAAAAATTGTTAGCGATATCATTGGATTTGATAGTATTTCTTTTACTAAAGTGGTTAAGACTAAAACACTCAGCATATGATTTTAACTCAACGGTAAATACTTGATGAGGTTAATTATAAAATAAAAAGAAAAATGCTTACTTTGAAGAGAAAACATAAAATATACGTTAGGTTGCTTATTTTCAAATTAGAAAACTAAATTAATAAACTTATCTCAGTTTGTACCTTAAGCCGCCATGGAATGATTAAATTGATATCTGCTGTGAGCGGAATGACTGACTTAGATATCAGTTTTGATTAAACTCTATTTTGAAATTTGAAAATTATAACTCTGACTTTCAGTTCCTTAAAAAGCAATGGCTATTTCTTGTAGCTACTTGTTAAAAAATCTCAAATAAAGCCAAATCTTTCTATAGCAACGCTGAGCTCTACCATCGTTGGTCTACCATAAAAACTGGTATCTATATGGTAACTACTACCTATCCAAACGGGAAGTTGAGTTGAATTGTGTCCATGAATTGAAAAATCCAAACACCGTCATTTTTCAAGATACTCCCTTTATTATATAACTCTCTATCCGATAACAATGCAGCAACTACCTTTGATTTATTGGAAGGTGGGTTTTCCCAATCCCATACGGGTGGTCGTGTGTGAGATAATCCAATTCGATGGCCTTGGTAATCAACTACTAACGATAAAGATTGCTTTATAAGCCATTGGCAATGGGCGATTAATAATTCTTCGGAAATTAATTTATGCCACTGTCCACTATTCTTATTCCATAAGCCCTTAGCACCTTCATCACGAGCCATTATCGACTCAATCATAAGATGCTCGTGATTGCCTAGCACCACTAAAGCATCTAGATCTCGTAGCAACACCAAAACAGCGAGGTTATCTTCTCCACGATCAATAATGTCACCTAAAAAAATTAACTTATCTTTATTTGGCTGAAATCCAACTATAGTCCATCGACTCTTTAAAGCGCTTAAGATGACCATCTAAATCACCAACAACGAAGACTCGCTGACTATCAGTTAATGAAATATGACGCACAGTAGGAGCGGAAAGAATTGCTTTAGTTGATATTTTCATGGGTAATAAACGCCTAAACGAGTTATTTAAATTACTACTGTATTTAACGAATATAAAACTACTAAGGTAAAAAAAATAAAGGATTATAAAGCGCACAAGTTGTCATAAGACTTATGACGAAAATACGTTCCCAGCGAGTTAGAAAAGTTAAACTAACGTTTGATGAGACGTCCATTACTCCACTACAATATAATGACTACAAATGAGAGACATTATTATCGTTAACTTGAAGCATTGAATAAGTAACCTTTACTAGAGGACTTTTTGAACCATATTCCAATTTAGAAACTCCTCACTGCCGAAGTGAATGAGCTGACCTTCAAAATTCTCCTGTCCTTTGCCACTAATATGGTCATCAATCAAAACATCTCCTTTTAATAGACTTTTGTTTGAACAAATTATCAATCGTTCTACAAAATCAAAGCCTAAATATTTTTCTATCCAAATGCGCTTTTCAGTGTAAGACAAAGGATTGTGCTCAGAAGGTGCTGTCAATATATAGGGTTCGTAATCTTTTGATTGTTTGAGATACTTTACAGTTTCAATGCCGCCTTCTATAGGAACAAGATTTTCAAAAAAACCACGCTGTGATTGAGGGAAACCTAGGGATGGATACTGCTTTAAAGCTTCCGCGTGAGCGTGCGAATAATCACATAACACATCATCCATATCTATATAAATTATCATTACTGTTCTCTTTGAAATTCGAATGTTAAACCACTATAACGAGATTGAATTATTACCATAAACGCTATGGTACAAAATGCCTCATGACTCAGGAAGGGGTAAGATTGTAGCCAACATAATTCTTCCAGAATACGGCTTAGAGGACTTGCACTTTAAAGTTTGATATTTCCTAAAATAAATTAAGACCAAATGCTTTTTTGACGCTATTTAATACTTGATTTGACTCTTCTTGTGACTTTTCACTACCAACCCTAAGAATGTCGATCAACTGAGATTTATCTGAAATTAATAGCTCTCTGCGCTCTCGAATTGGTTTCAAGATATCTTGCAAGCATTCCTCAAGAATTTTTTTAGTTTTACCATCGCCTAGCCCCCCTTCACGATATCTCATTTTCAACTGTTCTATATAAGCTGAGTCGGAATGAAATGCGTCTAAATAGGTAAAAACTATATTACCCTCTACTTGGCCTGGTTGTTCAATGCTTAAATGCTTGGGGTCGGTATACATCGATTTAACCGCTTTTGATATCTGCTTATCGGTATCACTTAACAAAATACAGTTACCCATTGATTTCGACATTTTACTTTTACCGTCACAGCTTGGTAAGCGTGAAACTTTGCTTAATAACGGAGTGCACTCAACTAAAACTTCTGCTTGGGCAATATGATTTAGCTTTCTTACTATTTCATTTGTTTGCTCAATCATCGGTAATTGGTCCTCTCCGACAGGGATTAAGGTTGCCTTAAATGCAGTTATATCTGCGGCCTGACTGATTGGATAGGTTAGGAATCCTGCTGGAATTGAGCTACCAAATGACTTACCTGCAATTTCACTTTTAACGGTAGGGTTTCTTTGCAACCTAGCAACTGACACTAAATTCGAATAATACATAGTCAATTCAGATAAAGCAGGAATTGCCGACTGTAAGCAAATAGTCGTTTTTAAAGGGTCTATACCAACGGCTAAGTAGTCAGCAACTACATTTAAAATATTAGAAGAAACTTTGTGTGGATTATGACCGTTATCGGTTAAGCCTTGTAAATCAGCAACCAAGATAGTCTGTTCATAGTCGTGTTGTAACATGACTCTTTGTTGAAGCGAACCAACATAGTGACCTAGGTGCAATTGCCCTGTCGCTCTATCGCCGGTTAATACTCTTTCTTTTTTAGTGGACGGTTGTTCTTTTTGCATAATATGACTCCTGGTTTGTACCATCGGAGACATAAAAATAGTTATTCATAAGCAGTCTTCCGACGGCTTTGAATAGATGTGATTCAGCGCCGCTCTATAAAATAGAGCGCCACCAAGAAATAAAGATTAGATTGAATGTTTTATTATTTTGCATAATAGCAAGGTATCACTCAACGAAAATCAATTCAATCTATATATTATATTCGATGAAATAACGACTTCTTAACCATTGGGTTATTGAGTGGAATATACAGCGCAATCCAGCAGTATTTTGTAAGTTTCTTTGTCCTAAAGCGCCATAGATAACTAGCTAGTTCCCTCTCCATTACTCATAAAGCGACAAAATTGTAATCTACATAATTAATCATAAACTAAGAGTGTTAAGGATTCCTAACACATATTGATTATGAAGAAGAAAAACTAACAGCACTGGTTATAAGTATCAAACAAATTGTCAATAGCAAAGCCCTAGAATTTGATAAACAGTGCCTTCCCAAATGTTCAATGAAGGAATTAGAAAACTACATAACAATGCAATTTTGCCTTTGGGATGTCGAAAGTACCTAGGTTACCCCTTATTGTCTAAAAAAATCCCTAGAAATATTGAATGATAAGTTTAAGGCAGCTAAATTAACTAAAAGAAATATTGAACTGGCCCAAAATCTATTAACACGACAAAACAACTATTCTTTGCTTATAGTTACATTTACTCGCTCTGTACCGACTAAAATGAGGTAAGAATACAAAATAAGTTAACCGCTGCCCAATTTTGAAAAATCAAAGTGGCTACATTGCACTCATAAAGGGCCTAGAATGGGCTAGATCAAAACAACCTCCCCTCCCCTCCCCTTTCTGCTCTACATTTTCCCTTTGGCACATTTATCTAATCATTAAGCTGTTGGATAAAAAAAACGTCCCCTCATTAACTAAGTTAGACTTATTTACTGGTCTTGGCGGATTTGTTGTCGCTTGTAATGAAGTAGGCATAGAAACAATTTTCACTTCTGAAATTGATACCTACAACGTTAAGCTAATAAATCAAAAACTTGGTCTTGAGAATGGAGGGCTATCAGAATGGATTTCTGATTTTTCTACTGAAAAGGTTCCAAGAAGCATTAAAAACAGAACAAAGCGGATTAATGTAAAAAAAGCTAGTTATTTTGTTGTATTCAAGTAGACCCTATGCTTAATACGACCAATCGTGCCTACACAGTTTTGTACTCAACACTAAGAAGAAAAGATGGTAATAGTGGTGAAATACAGAGAGCTAAATGAAACGTTTAATGCTTGCATGACGACAATTGAAACTATGGTTCTGTTTCAATTCAGAATAGGTGTGAGTTTACAGATTCAGCGCTATATTGATTCTCTTGAATGTACAGTTTGGAAACTCACCTACGAAAAAACCTTCCTTGTAAACCCCATTTACAACATCATCTTGAGTAACTTTCATTCTCTGTAAACCCCGTTTACAAAGAATAGCTAAATTGCTGCAAGAGTCTTATTGTACTCTTGCACCAAAAGTGTTGCGAAGTATTCCTAATATTTAATTTACTTTTTCATCATTCTTATAATCTGACTGAGCCCTCTGTTAAAGTTAACTTTCTAGTTAATATTTTTATTATGTCGAAAAGTCATTGACTCGTTTATGATACTCCAATTTCCATTAATTGTTAAAATAGTGACTGTTCTATGGATTGAAAATCTATATTTAGGTGCACTTTAGAAGAAATCTATTCGAGTTAATAACCCGTTGGATAATACCAATGAGAACAGTACTAATCCATTCTGTGATGCCCGGTGGAGAGAAGCGTAAATTTAAACAAATCATTGAAGGTCATGAGTCTGAACTAGATGGTATCAAACGGTTTATGATTAATACAGACATACCTATAAATGACATCCTTTCTTTTTTAATGATAGCTCAAGCCAAAACTGATGACATTAGATTTTATTCCTTCATAAAAAAACTGGATTCAAAATTCGTACAAGGCTCAGGACAAAAGTGCCAAGTATTAACGGCATTAATGCATACAAGGTTTAAGCTTTTATCTAATAATCAAAAATAAAACTTCTGGAGCTTGAGAGAAATAAAGTAGTCGAAGGTAACTCATTAAACATGCTAACTGTAATAGGTAATAATTATGAATGGAACTCAAATAGTGCAGGTAGAAAACTACTCAGCAACTTTGAGGGTTAAAAGCCTCATATTAAGTGTAAGATTACACTACAAGAGACTATACCAAAAAATGCATATACGGGGTTGGTCTGACACTTTTAACAATCGACTTAATGAATTGCTATTACTAGAGCTGAAACTTAAGCAACAAATCCATCAGGTATAAATAAAAAATCAACTAAAATATTTTGTGATATATTCTTTTCGATAATAAATGCACTTTACAAGGAATGTAACTATGGTTGGTTTAACATTAGAAGACGAAAACAGGTATGTGGACTCATTAACAAAGATAGGTACAGTTTTAGCTGTTATTGGGGGGATTGTTATAGGAGTTTGGCAATACACAGATGAAGCTGAATTAACTGCCGTAAAACCTATCAGAGACAAACAGCTCGAAATGTATGAAAAGGTTTCTAACGAAACAAAAAAACTGATAAACGAGAAACACATAAAAATCACGCAGATGTGGGAGAAGCTCTCAGGGAGATATATTTAACCGAGTTTGTGGTATACGGTGATAAATCTACAAACCTCGCTTTTGCAAAATTGATTAATCATTCACGAGATGTAGGAGCCAAGAACGAAGACAGCATCATTAAAACTAACTCATTGATTAAAGCACTCAACCAATGCATTCGTTTTTCTTTCACAAGGAAATGGGATCAGAATTTCGAGGTTCTACTTGAAGATAAAGATAGTGTTGAAGGTATGACTTTTAACTGCAAGAGTTAATTCATTTACTTACTGAAATTATAAAAGTCCTATTGTCAGTATAATATCCTTAGTATTCATACTAACAACGAAGGAGAGGGCAATAGGTTGTACTTTATCTTTTTTTCATGCTTTAAACATCTGCGTACCTAGGTTATTAAACTTTTAATCAGTATGCACCTTTAATAAACTTTGCCCCTTCAAATTCCCTAATAATTATTAACAGTACCCAAGTACATTTCAAATGGAGACATTATAACTATTACTCATGAAAATTTTTAGAGGAGTAGCTAAACTTGTTAATGAATGAGTTAGGAAACTATGAAACTCTAATAACGACTTTAAATAAAAATATTACTTAATACCTTGTTACATAAGTTACCTCCTTATCTGCACTTTGATACCATGTATGGTTAAAACTGCTTTGATTTTGATGGGGGGATTAGTAAAAATATTCAGAATCCAATTCATAACCTTACTACATCTTTAATTGCATTTGCTTATTACACTGATACGCTAAGTTCATTACCTTATTACAAAAGGAATAAAGGATGATTACTCAACTTAACGTAGACACCTATGAGACAACTTTCAGAGGTTAAATCTACACATGAGGATGGGATATGTGGAATAAAAGAGTAGGGGGGGAGAATCAACCCAAAAAACCTTTTGGCTGTTTAGATGAATTCGAGAAAAATATAAAAATTGGAAGAGCATTTCTTCACTGATGGCTGTAGGGATTACATGATTCCTATTGAGTACTGTAAACCCCGTTTACAAATGTATTAACTGCGTCATATTTTATTGTAATGCTTGCCTAACAAGATTCAATTGTTTTGGTTTACCCAAATATAATCTCGCTATCGTTCAATATGATTTTGAAAGAAAATTTATTTTTAGGGGAGGGTGAAGATTCATTCTTTTTCTGCCAT
>Ga0114909_1000988_pt1 | contig 17427 bp, 15 predicted proteins | sample MalvireepMed_906_FD_87290 | JGI IMG/M metagenome (GOLD analysis project Ga0114909, IMG submission 87290) | Marine viral communities from the Global Malaspina Expedition - Malaspina viral metaG DeepMed_906 | ecosystem: Environmental > Aquatic > Marine > Oceanic | place: Mediterranean Sea...
ATAGTAAACGTCGTTTTGATATTGAGTATTTTCAACAGTTATTGCGTGGTGTTACTCAAAATATTAATGATATTGATGCGGCAATCTCACCTTATGTTGATCGCCCACTTGATGATATTGATCAAGTTGAAAAAGCAATATTAAGGGTAGCAGTGTACGAGTTAAAAGACTGTACTGATGTACCTTATCGCGTTGTTATAAATGAAGCTATTGAATTAGCCAAATCTTTTGCTGCTGAAGATAGCCATAAATTTGTTAATGGCGTATTAGATAAGACAGTTAAAGTTATTCGTGCAGAAGACTAACCCTAAATAGTAGCTAGAATCGATGAAAGAGTTTGAGTTAATTAAGCATTTTTTTACTAAGCAATCAGTAAATCGTAAAGATGTGATACTTGGGATAGGTGACGATTGCGCAGTCATTGCACCTATTGAAAATCAAAATATTGTTATTACGACTGATACTCTTGTCGCTGGTGTTCACTTTCCATTCGATACCAGCCCTAGGGCTATCGGTCATAAAGCGGTTGCAGTAAACTTATCTGATTTAGCCGCTATGGGCGCTAAGCCTAGCTGGTTGTCTTTAGCTATAACTTTACCTGATATCGATGAGGCTTGGTTGAGTGAGTTTTGTCAGGGTGTGTTTGACCTTTGTGAGTTTTACAATGTTCAGCTTATTGGTGGCGATACAACCCAAGGACCACTAAGCATAACTATAACGGCTCAAGGGCTAACACCTGTTGATGGTTATTTATCTCGCTCAGGAGCAAGGTCTGGAGATTGGCTCTATGTTACTGGTGAGCTAGGTGATGCTGCCTTAGCATTACAGCATATCACTGGTAGAGTTGAAATCGATGCAAACTTCATTGATGCGATAAAAGAAAAGCTTGATTACCCTAAGCCTAGAGTATTAGCAGGGCAAGCCATCCGGGAATATGCTTCTTCAGCAATTGATTTGTCAGATGGTTTAATCGCTGACTTAGGACATATTTGTCAAGCATCAAATGTCGGCGCTAATGTTGTACTTGATGCATTACCGTTATCTACTATTATGCGTGATAATTTATTGACAGATGATGCTATTAATCTGGCTTTATCTGGTGGCGATGATTATGAATTATTATTCACTGTCTCAGAAGATAATAAAGTTGGCATGGAAACCGCTTTATCACATGCAGGAACTCAAGTGACGTGCATCGGGCAAATTAATGCCTCTCAAACAATTACTACTACTTTAAATAATAAACCTATTCCAATCAATACTGCTGGATTTGAACATTTTACTAAATCATAGCAGAAGTGTGCTTATCAAGTTTACGCCTTGGAAGCTTATTAAGGGAGTACAACGGTGACCACAACTAAGCAGTCAGTTAACTTTAATTTGACCAATCCAATTCATTTTTTAGCTTTAGGTTTTGGTAGCGGTTTGGCACCCAAAGCGCCAGGTACTTTTGGTACGCTGGCGGCAATTCCTGTTTTTTTATTACTCAGTTTATTAACTCCTTGGCCTTATCTAATTGTCGTACTATTGCTCAGTATTGCAGGTATTTATATTTGTGGGAAAACAGCGAGTGATGTCGGTGTTCATGATCACGGTGCGATTGTTTGGGATGAATTTATTGGCTTTTTTATTACCATGTTTATGGTGCCGTTAAGTATTAGTAGTATTCTTGTTGGTTTTATTTTGTTTAGAGTTTTTGATATTTTCAAACCATGGCCAATCTCTTTAGCAGATAAGAAATTACATGGCGGTTTTGGCATAATGTTTGATGATGTCTTAGCGGGCTTACTTTCCCTAGCTATTATGCACCTTATCTTTTAGTTTCATTGATTACCCAGTCATAAAGCTGTTTACTTTATTGCTTATCTTTATTGCTTATCTTTATTGCTTATCTTTATTGCTTATCTTTATTGTAGATCAATAGTATTTCTTTAATTTTTAGGCTATGTTAAATCTAGGTCGTAAGCAATCAACAAGTTTTAACGAACTATTTTGTTTTAACACTTGTTTTATTTTTTATTGCCCTTAGGTCTATTAATAGCGCGACACTGTTTTGTCGTGACAGGACTTAGTCGTTAAAGTAACAGTAAAAAAGGAATACCTATGAAAATAAATCTTTCTGGTCATCATGTAGAAGTTACTGATTCAATCAAAGAACACATCGAAGAAAAATTCTCTAAAATAGCAAACCACTTTCCCACGTTAATCGCCTTAGACGTCATTATTGCGAAAGAGCATAATAAACATCAAGTTGAATTAACGACAACTTATGAAGGTTCACGAATATCTGCAACAGGTACGGATAATGTTATGTATCCTGCAATTGCTAGTGCGGCGAAAAAATTAGATGCGGCACTTAAACACCGTAAAGGACAATTAAAGGCTAACTTACATACTAAGCCAGAAGCAACGACACCTGAAATTGCTCATGAAAAAGTACAAGAAATGAATCTAGCTTAACTTCCATTCATTTTTTTACTTTAAAAGCTGTAAACTTTGTTTACGGCTTTTTTTATGCTTTTTTTTACAGTAATCATACAAAAAGTTACGGCATTTACAGTTCGCTATGTAATAATCAAAGTCATAATAAAATCAAGGCATTCGTCTACAAGGAACCTATTAATGCTTAACTACTTCACTAGCAGAAAAATACTTGCTCAGCAGAGTCAAAACAAAAGTAAATTTGTTAAAATAAGCCTATTAAGTTTATTCTCTTTGACACTGTTTGCATGTGGCCAACAAGAAGTTAAAACTAAACCTCCCGCCCCAGCGGTATCCGTTTATACAATCTCAACTGAGGATATTGGCAGTTACCGTGAATTTGTTGCGCGTACTGAAGCGTCTAAAGAAGCAAATTTGCGAGCTCGTGTAGAAGGTGAGCTGATTGAGCGCCACTTTAGAGAAGGCTCTATTGTTGAAAAAGACCAAGTTTTATTAAAAATTGACCCTGCTGCCTATCAAGCCGCTTTAGCATCTGCAAAAGCGGATCTAAGTTCTCGTATTTCTGGAGAAGATAATGCGGTTCGTAATTTAAAGCGGGCAAAGGAGTTAATTGGTGATGGTTATATTTCACAATCAGATTTTGATAGGTTAACTACTGAAGAGTCACAAGCTAAAGCAGCCGTGAAATCAGCACAAGCGGCTCTAGAAAAAGCAGAGTTAGACCTTAGTTATACTACCATTACTGCCCCTTTTACCGGGCGAATTGGTAAAGTAAATTACAATGTCGGTAATGTTGTAGGGCCAACAAGCAGTGCCTTAGCCACATTAACGTTAACCGACCCTATTTATGTCAGCTTTCAAGTAGAGGAAAGCCTTTATGTCTCTTACTTACAGAGCCACCATAAAACTAAGAGTGCCGAAGATATCGCATTAAATGTATCACTTCGTTTACCTAATAATTCTGAATACCCTGAAAAAGGGCGATTAGACTTTGCTGATACTGAGATAGCGCAGGGAATGGGAACCGTAGAGTTACGTGCAGTTTTCTCAAATACTGATGGCATCATTTTACCTGGTTTATTTGTTACCTTAATTACAGAGAGTAAGAAAAAGCAAAGTATGGCGTTAATTCCACAAGCTGCAGTACAAGAAGGGCAGCAAGGGAAGTTTGTGCTGGTTGTTGACGGTAATAATACTGTTAAACAGCGCCATGTGGTATTAGGCCGAAGATTAAACGCTATGTGGGTTGTTGAAAAAGGCTTATCTGCTGGTGAAAAAGTGATTATTGAAGGTTTGCAAAAAGTTCGTCCTGGCGTTGAAGTCAAGCCTGTTGCTAAAGTTGTAGATGCCTTAACGGGTACTATTACTCAAGCTGACGAAAATGATAGCAATACAGCTGTTACTAAGTAAGTTAAGGACAACTTTATGATCAGTAAAACATTTATTAATCGGCCAAAGTTTGCCTTTGTTATTTCAATTGTTATCACCTTAGCAGGTCTGATTGCGATGAGCGTATTACCCGTTAATATGTACCCAGAAATAACGCCACCCCAAGTACAAATTTCAGCAGTATACCCAGGTGCTAGTGCCCAAGTTGTTGAGGAGTCGGTGATACGACCCATTGAAGAACAAGTCAATGGTGTTGAAGATATGATGTATATTGAATCTTCAGCTTCTAATAACGGTAGTGCGGTTATTACGGTATTCTTTAAAGTAGGCACGGATGGTGATATCGCTCAAGTTAATGTGCAGAACCGTGTCGCGCTAGCAACGAGCTCTTTGCCTTCAGAAGTGACTAGGCAAGGGGTTGATGTTAAGAAAAAGTCAAGCTCAATGCTGCTAGGTATTAATCTGTTCTCTGAACAAGAAGGTATCAACCAATTATTTCTAAGTAACTATGCTACCAACTATTTAACTGAACCATTAGGCCGAATAAAAGGTGTTGCTTCGGCTGAAGTTATGGGTGAAATGACTTACAGCATGCGTGCGTGGTTAAATCCTGAACGCATGTCTTCTCTTGGTGTAACCGTCACTGAAGTACAACAAGCTTTACAAGAACAAAACATGATTGTAGCTGCAGGTAAATTTGGGTCTAGCCCAACTTTACCTAATCAGCAATTCGAATATTCAATACAGGCAAAAGGCCGCTTAAAAACACCAGAAGAGTTTGGTCAAACTATCATCCGCGCCCAAACTAACGGTAACTTTGTTCGCTTAAGTGATATCGCACGGTTAGAACTAGGTGCAGAAGATTATTCAACACAAGCAAGGCTTAATGGCAAAGAAACCGCTTTTTTAGTTATTTATCAGTTGCCTGATGCCAATGCCACTGAAGTAGCTAGTTTAGTTAAAGCAGAAATGGAGAAGTTATCAGCACGCTTTCCTGATGGCTTAGAGTACGTAATTCCTTATGATACAACCGAGTTTATTTATCGCTCAATGGAAGAAGTGAAGGTTACTTTGTTTCAGGCGATTGCACTTGTGGTTTTAGTGGTGTTTTTGTTTTTACAAAACTGGCGCGCCACTATAATTCCTACACTTGCTATTCCGGTCTCATTAGTCGGTACCTTTGCTTTCATGATTTTAATGGGCTATTCCATTAATACCATTACTTTATTTGGTTTAGTGCTAGCAATTGGCATCGTTGTTGATGACGCTATTATTGTTATTGAAAATGTCGAACGTATTTTAAAGGAAGAAAAACTACCAATCAAAGAAGCGGTAACAAAAGCGATGGAGCAAGTATCTGGGCCCATTATTGCCACCACTCTAGTGCTTTTAGCTGTTTTTGTTCCTGTAGGGTTTATGCCCGGCATAACAGGTGAGCTTTATAAGCAATTTTCAGTAACCATTTCATTTGCTGTATTAATCTCTTCATTGAATGCCTTAACATTAAGCCCTGCGCTTTGTACTGTTTTATTAAGTGCGGAAAAAATGAAGCCCGTCAGCTGGTTAATGCCCTTTGAACGTATGATTACTAAAGTTACTGGCAGTTACACCAATGTGGTCAGTTTTTTCCTTAAGCGTATCGCCCGTGTTGGTGTTTTTGTTATCGTTATTTTTGTTGGCGCCGGTTGGTTAACAAACACTGTACCAACCGCTTTTTTACCTGCAGAAGATCAAGGCTATTTGTTTGTTGATATTCAATTACCTGATGCCGCTTCAAGTGTTCGTACTCAAGCTGTAATGGATAAAATTACCCCAGTGATTCTTAATGATGCTTCGGTAGATGACATCATCACTGTCTCTGGGTATTCTTTATTAGGAGGTGCGGGTTCAAATAACGGCTTAGCGATAATTCTTCTTAAAGATTGGGATGAACGTACAGAACCAGAATTAGGCTTAAGGCAAATTATTCCTCGATTAATGGGACAGTTATGGAGTATGCCAGACGCACAAATCATGGTGTTTAATCCGCCTCCCATTCCTGGCTTAGGTAATAGTTCTGGTTTTGAGTTTAAGCTACAAGACAGCGAAGGTCGAGATCCTGCTGAGCTAGCGCAAGTTATGAATGGCCTAATTTATGAAGCTAACCAGCGTACCGAGCTAACTCGAGTATTTAGCACCTTCCGTGCTAATGTGCCGCAGTATTTCTTAGAAGTAGACCGGAATAAAGCTAAAGCACAAGGTGTGGCGCTATCCGATATTTTCTCTACTCTGCAAGCACAGCTTGGTTCTTTATATATTAATGATTTTAGCCAGTTTGGTCGCACTTACCGCGTAACTATTCAGGCTGAGACACAATACCGTAAAGATCCTGCAGACTTACGTTATTACTTTGTTCGTAATAAAGATAATGAAATGGTACCGCTGACGACTTTAGCTAAGCTAACACCAATTCTTGGGCCTACAACAATTAGCCATTTTAACCTATATCGTAGTGCTAGTATTACGGGGCAAGCTGCGCCAGGTTTTTCTTCTGGTCAATCAATAGCTGTCATGGAAGAGTTGGCCAGTAAACTGCCAGCCGGTTATATTTATGAGTGGTCAGGGCAGTCTAAGCAAGAGTTAGAGGCGGGTGATTTAGCGCCGATATTATTTGGTTTAGCCATCATCTTTGTTTACTTATTTCTTGTGGCGCAATACGAAAGTTGGACCATTCCATTTTCCGTAATTGCTGCTGTGCCCTTAGCTTTATTTGGTGCAATGCTTGCGCTGTATACCGTCGGGATGGCGAATAATATTTATGCGCAAGTTGGTTTGGTTCTCCTGATTGGTTTATCAACTAAAACGGCAATATTAATCGTTGAATTTGCTATGGAGCAGCGAGCCGCAGGCGAAACAGTATTTAATGCTGCACTCAACGCAGCAAGAATGCGTTTTCGTGCGGTATTGATGACCGCATTCTCATTTATACTAGGTGTACTACCTTTAGTTTTCGCTACCGGGGCTGGTGCCGGTTCTCGTGTGTCGTTAGGTATTACCGTACTTGCAGGTATGGTTGCTGCAACATTATTTGGTACCTTATTAGTGCCGTACTTTTATTTGTTAGTACAGCGTATGCGAGAAAAATTTAAAGGTGAGTCAACAGCAAGTTAATTACTGCTCTTATCGATGAACTAAAAAAGGACAGCTAGTTAGCTGTCCTTTTTGTTTTTGTCAGTATTAAAAATGCCCCTTACTCTTGAGGTTCATTATCAAGCAATGTCTGCTCTTCTTGTTGTGCTAATTTAGCGCGCTCAGCTTTAGAGACATACTTAGGTTTATTACTCGTATGCAATTTAGCATTCATTTTTTTCACTTTCTTCTTTAAAATGCTATTAATTTTTTTCTTTCTATTCATATCGTTCTATCTTTACTTAAATTAATGGAAAATCAAGGTAATCACTATTAAGGGTACATAGGGAAAGGCGACCGTAGGTTTTAGCGCACAGCCAATGTATTCATTGATTAACTTTGTAGTATTTGGGCGGTTATCTTGCCAATGACTGTAAAGTTGATAAGCCTCGAAATTTTCTTGTTCAAGTTTAATGATAGCATTACTTAAGCGGCTTTGATAAGTTTTCCAAATTGCTTCTTGAAACCATAATACAATAATAATACACAGAGCTAGCATAATGTTGGCTGCTAAACTTATTGAGAGTACTGTTAATGTTATTGTAATGAGTTTGATAACTAAGGCATATTTTTCGTAAGTTTCATAATTATTATGTAAGGTTTGCCATTGTTGACTTGGCGGAAGAGATTGTTTTTCAGTCATAACTTAAATTGGGCTTTTGATAGCACTAGGGTTGAAGACATAATGCTGCTATTATGCGCGCATTCGCTTTCCTAAGATAGCATTGCCTTAATTTTATGCGATATTTGAGGTAATCATTTTATATCACTTGAGGAGTATTTATCTTGAATACTAAACCATCATCGTTAGCTTTTTCTTCGCTTAATTTGCATAAAGAGCTAGTAAAAAATCTGTCCTCTCTTGGTTACCATGAAATGACACCTATTCAAGCGCAAGCTTTACCATCAATGCTAAAGGGCAGTGATGTTATTGGTCAGGGGAAAACAGGCTCAGGTAAAACCGCAGCTTTTGGTTTAGCTTTATTGAATAAGCTTGAAGTAAAGCGTTTCCGTATTCAGTCTATGGTGCTTTGTCCTACTCGTGAGTTGGCTGACCAAGTGGCAAAAGAGTTGCGAAAGTTAGCGCGTGCTATTCATAATATTAAAATATTAACCTTGTGTGGCGGCACGCCCTTTGGTCCGCAAATAGGCTCGCTTGAGCACGGTGCACATATTATTGTTGGTACCCCAGGTCGTATTGAAGAGCATGTAATCAAGGGTACATTAAAACTTGATGATTTGAACTTATTAGTACTTGATGAAGCTGATCGAATGTTAGAAATGGGCTTTCAGGCAGCTTTAGATAACATTGTTGAACGCACTCCTCTGGATAGGCAAACCCTATTGTTTAGCGCTACTTTTCCTCAGCAGATTAAAATGATTAGTGAAAGCATCATGGAAGAGCCAGTCATGGTTAAAGTCACAGCAACTGAAGATAAGTCGACTATAAGTCAAAAATTCTTCAAAGTCGCAGATGATGAAGAGCGTATTGAAGCATTGCAATTATTACTACTTGAGAAGCAAACAGAATCGACAGTTATTTTTTGTAATACCAAAAAAGAAACTCAGCAAGTTGCTAATTACTTACAAGCCGATGGTTTTAGTGTTTTGGCCTTGCATGGTGATTTAGAACAACGCGATCGCGACCAAACTTTATTACGTTTTGCCAATAAAAGTGCAGCCATTCTCGTAGCTACTGATGTTGCAGCTCGTGGTTTAGATATAGATAATCTTGATCTTGTCATCAATTATCATGTAGCCCGAGATACTGAAGTACATGTGCATCGTATTGGTCGAACTGGTCGGGCAGGTAGTGAAGGTATGGCTTACTCTTTATATAGTGATAAAGAAAGCTACAAAATAGGTTTGCTTGAAGACTACCTAGAACAAGTAATTACTGCTGAATTGTTACCATCAACGGCCGTTCTAGCGAATGAACGCACACAAGCAAAAATGGCAACCATCCAAATCGATGGTGGTAAAAGACAAAAGGTACGCCCAGGTGACATTTTGGGTGCATTGACGGGGGATGAAGGCGGTAAGGGCATTAAAGGCGATCAAGTTGGTAAGATAAACGTGCTTGATAATAAAGCCTATGTTGCTGTAACAAAAGGCTCATTAAAAGTAGCCTTGAAAAAACTTACCAAAGGAAGAATGAAAGGTCGCACATTTAAAATCCGTCATTTGACGGTGTAATTTATTTTATTACCTCTATGAAAAATGCGTACCAAAAGCTGCTTGATGATGAGCAGCTCTGCTTCGATCAAGCGCAAGTTACGGCGATTGATGCGTTGACTGAACTATCTAAGCAATTAGTTACCCACCAAAAATACAGAACATATTTAAGTCGAAGTACTAGTCAGTCCCCACAGGGATTATACCTTCACGGTAGAGTAGGGCGTGGTAAAACGATGTTGATGGACTTGTTCTATGAAAACTTAACGATTAAAAAGAAAAAACGTATTCATTTTCATCACTTTATTGAAAGTATACACCAGCAATTAGCTAAGTTATCGGGTTTGAATGACCCATTAATCCGTATCGCTGAGAGTTGGGCGAAAGAGTTTCATCTTTTATGCTTTGATGAGCTTTTTGTCAATGATATTGGTGATGCTATGCTGTTAAGCGGTTTATTCTCTGCATTATTTGATCAAGGTATTACTTTGGTTGCAACGTCGAACTGTAAACCAGAGCAGTTGTATTGTAATGGCTTACAACGAGAACGCTTTTTACCGACTATTTCACTGTTAAATCAATACTGCCAAGTCATTTCAATTGATGGTGAGGTAGATCACCGATTAGGGCAGTCTTTAACTTCAGCTGATGGCCATTATCAAAATTATTTCATCATGGGTAAACAGGGTAATGACCAGTTAATAAAACGTTTTAAGTTATTAACACAGGTTGGAAGTTTCAATGCCGGCACGATAAAAGTCAATCACCGAGATATTGCTTACCTCGCTAAGGAAAAAAGTACTATATATTTTGACTTTTTTGCTCTTTGCTCTGGGCCACGTAGTCAGCGAGATTATATGCAATTAGCACAGCAATTTTTAGTCGTCTTTATTAGTAACATTCCACAATTTTCTGGCAGTTTGATACCTGCGGTTTTTTCTGGCGTTGAAGATAGTTATCAGCGCAGTGGTGTGCTTATGGGGGAGTTGCGACAGTTAGACGATGAAGCGCGACGATTTATTGCTTTAGTTGATGAATTTTATGACCAAGGAGTAAAATTGGTTGTTAGTGCAGAAGCTGATATCACTAAACTCTATCAAGGTGAGCAACTTGCTTTCGAATTCGCTCGATGTCAATCCAGATTGTTTGAAATGCAAAAATCTATTGTTGGCACTAATCACTAGAATTTAGTCATTTTAGCTAAAAGTTTACTTCTAGCTTGATGAAGTAAATGTTCTTTGAAATCCTAGTTAACTGATATCGTTATGAAAAATATATGGCTTATAGTTGGCACTGCTTTTGTAATACAGTTATTCATAATAAAACCAATTTAGATAATAAGGCTTCAATATGAAAAAAATAATGACTAGAACGACTTTCCAAAAAAGCTTTGCAGCAAGTGTTATGATCTGTGCGGTTACTTCAACCTCTGCTTTAGCTCATCAATCTTGTGAAGTAGACTTAAGTGCAGGCATCAGTATTAATAACAGAAGTATCGAGTTTTTTGCTGATACTGCAAGTGATAAGGATAAACCCGCAGAGAGCTTGTATGAAATTATTGGTGATAATCAGCTTGTAATCGATGATGACGCTGTCAAGCTTACTGCTGAGCAGCAGAGACTTGTTCGTGACTATGCTACCAGTATTAGAACCTTAGTTCCGCAAGTTAAAACATTAGCGATTGAAGGTGTTGATTTGGCAATTGATGGCGTTGACTTGGCTTTTAATCAGTTATTAGGGCAAGGTAATGATGTTAGCAGTCAATTAAATCAGGAGCTGTTACTTGTTCGTGAAGCTATTGATAATAAGTTATCTATTGAGAAAGGTATTACTTTTGGCCTCAATGGCACTGATGGTCAGGATATGATGAATGACTTGATGGGAGAAGAGTTCGAACAGCGTATTGAAAGTGTTGTTGAGAAGGCGGTGATGAGCTCAATGGGCAGCTTATTAGTTGCTCTTGGTCAAGAGATGTTGTTCTCCGGCGGAGATAGTGATGCTTTTGAAACACGTATGGAAAAATTTGGCGATGACATTGCTAACCAGATGGAAGCCCGAGCAGAAAAACTCGAGCTAAAAGCTGAACAACTATGCTTGGAAATTCAGAAAATAGACTTACTTGAAGAGCAATTGAAGTTAGAAGTAGATGAGCTAGCACACATCAATATATTAACGACGAAAGTTGATCTTAGCCATAACGATGAAGCAGAAAAGAAGCATAAAAATTTGATGTAAGGTTTCTTTTAGTGTCGGGCACGAGAAATGCCCAGTTGCTAATAACAAATGATCTACACAGAGGCTCAACATTGTTATAATGTTTGAGCCTTTTTTATCATTAATAATGAATCATAGTTCGAGTTTATGCACGCAGTCCATCAGTTACATCAATACCGTAAAAGTCTTAGTACGACCACCTATAAAGCGCGTGGTCAACGTGTCGTTCGTTGTGAACTATGTCAATTAGCAAAGCAGTATTGTATTTGTTCGTTAGCCCCACAAAAGGGTGATATAGACACTAAGGCCGGTTTTTTATTTTTGATGTACGATACTGAAGTACTCAAACCAAGTAACACTGGCAAACTTATCGCTGATTTAATCCCTGACTGTTATGCTTTTTTATGGTCAAGAACACAGACAAACCAAGAATTACTTAAGGTACTAAGTGATGATAAGTGGCAGCCATTTGTTGTTTTTCCACAAGAATATGCTGACGCTGAACGTAAGGTATTTACCAATAAAGTATCGAGTGAAAACGGTAAAAGACCTCTCTTTATTATGCTTGATGGTAGTTGGCGTGAAGCGAAAAAAATGTTTCGTAAAAGTCCTTACCTAGATAAATTTCCAATAGTTTCCTTTGATGCTAAGGCTGTTTTAACAACTAAAAGCAAGTTAGCCGATGAACAAATGACTAGCTACTCTCCAGTAGGAAATGATTCGCGATATACGGTACGAAAAACTGAACTTGAACATCAGTTCTCTACTGCTGAAGTAGGTGCACGGGTACTTGATATGTTAGGGGAACACGATAATGCACATTTACTGGATTTGTGGTTTGATGTGTTTAATTTTCAATACCAAAAAAGTGTTTGCCAGAGGAACAAGGGGAAAGTTGATGCTGTTAGTCAATATCAAAACTTTCTTACTCGTACAACTAACAGCAGCTGTTGATATAAAAAAGGTCACTATATAGTGACCTTTTTTATATTTTATTTGTTTGAAAGCTTAATGCAAAATACGAGCACGTATCGTACCATCAATAGCTTTTAACGCTTTTAACGCTAAGGTACTGTCTTGTGAGTCAATATCAATAACTACGTAACCAATTTTATCATCAGTCTGTAGGTACTGCGCTGCAATGTTAATGTTATGCTCAGCAAAAGCTTGGTTGATTTGTGTTAATACACCTGGTTGGTTATGGTGAATATGCAACAAGCGACTAGTATCTGCTTGTCCAGGTGTTGAGTGTTCTGGTAAAGATACCTCTGGAAAGTTTACTGCAGACAAACTTGAGCCATTATCAGAATATTTAGCTAATTTAGTGGCGACTTCCAAGCCAATATTTGCTTGGGCTTCTTGAGTACTACCACCAATATGTGGTGTAAGAATTACATTATCAAACTCGCGCAGTGGTGAGATAAACTCATCATCATTGCCTTTAGGCTCTACTGGGAAAACATCAATCGCAGCACCGGCAACTTTTTTACTTGCTAATGCTTGTGCTAATGCATCAATGTCAACTACTGTGCCGCGAGAAGCATTAATAAATATCGCCCCTTCTTTCATTGCAGAAAATTGAGCTTCGCCTATCATGTTCTGTGTTTGTTTAGTTTCAGGTACATGTAAACTAACAACATCAGCTTCACCAAGTAGAGCAGGTAGTGAAGGTGCTTGACTAGCATTACCTAAAGGAAGTTTAGTTTCTACATCATAAAATCGAACGCGCATACCTAATGTTTCCGCTAAGATACCAAGTTGCATACCAATATGACCGTAACCTATGATGCCTAGTGTTTTACCGCGGGCCTCAACAGAACCTACCGCTGATTTAAACCATTCACCACGATGCGCTTTTGCACTTTTTTCAGGGATACCACGAAGCAATAACAAGGTTTCACCTAAGACCAATTCAGCAACAGAGCGGGTATTAGAAAAAGGTGCGTTAAATACCGGTATACCGCGCTTTTGAGCAGCAACTAAATTAACTTGGTTAGTACCAATACAAAAACAACCAATTGCTGCTAATTTTTTAGCATGACTTAATGCTTCTTCCGTTAATTGAGTGCGTGAACGGATACCAATAAAATGAACATCAGCAATCTTTTTGTTTAATTCTTCAGGTGATAATGATGTTTTTATTGACTCAATATTTGAGTAGCCCTTTAATTTCAGCTCTTCTAAGGCACTTGGGTGAAGGCCTTCAAGTAATAAAATCTTAATTTTGTCTTTTGCTAATGAATTCTTGTTCACGGTACTCATAAAATGGCTTCACTTATAGTAACTAACGGTCGTAATGCAAAAGACCATAGGTAAATGGTCTCTTGAATAAGGTAAATTGTCTATTTTAACTAGCGTTTGGATGGCTAGATATCTAAAGTTGAGTTAAACATATCATATAGTGTATAAACTCTAAAGACATTTATTACACTCTTTATAGGTAAATAATCTAATAAAATGCTTTTTCGAAGAAGATTAGTGCGTTACCAGCTTATTGGATAACTTGAGTACCTTGTTGTGTCCCTAATACCAATATATTTGCACCACGCAAAGCAAATAAGCCGTTGGTTACAACACCTACAATTGCATTGATGTCTGTTTCTAATGTCTTTGGATCAAGTATCTCTAAATTATGAACGTCAAGTATTACATTGCCATTATCAGTTATTACTCCTTGACGATATACGGGATCGCCACCTAGTTTAACTAGTTCACGGGCAACGTAACTACGTGCCATCGGGATGACTTCTACGGGTAACGGGAATTGCCCTAATAGCTCAACTTGTTTAGAGTCGTCGGCAATGCAGATAAACTGTTTAGCAACAGCAGCAACAATTTTTTCACGAGTAAGGGCTGCACCTCCACCTTTGATCATTGCCATGTGTTTAGTTATTTCATCTGCACCGTCAATATAAACATCTAAGACATCAACACTGTTTAAGTCAAATACTTCAATACCGTGGGCTTTTAGCCGTTTTGTTGATTCTTCCGAACTAGAAACTGCGCCAGATATTCTGTCTTTTATTGTTGCTAAGGCATCAATGAAATGATTCACCGTTGAACCTGTGCCAACTCCTACGATACTGTCGTCATTGATAAAGGTAAGTGCTTTAATAGCTGCTGATTTTTTCATTTCATCTTGAGTCATGGATTTGCCTATAGTAGGGTTTGTTGATTTTCACAGGTGTTATAATTCTAAGAATTATAACACCCTTCTTAAGGCAAAACGAAACCTAAAAGTAGTAGTTTTTTGATGGGGTGATAATTTCAGCAAGAGGAATATCCCAAATTTCTGTTGGTATTTTATCTACCTGCTGACAATCATGAGCTAAGCCAATAGCATGGAACTTGATAGTTTTAACATGTGTTGTACCCGCTTTTTTTTCTTTATACCAGTTTGCCATGGTTCTATCATAAAATCCGCCTCCCATACCAAGCCTTGTACCACTGCTGTCAAATGCAACCAAAGGTGTAAAAAGTACATCCAATTGATTCAATGGACATACTTGAGAAACGTCAAGCACTGGCTCTAAAATGCCGTATTTATTCTTTGTCATTGGGGTGTTTTTTTTATATCGCAAAAACAATAAATGCCCAGTGGAAAAAGGGTGTAATACAGGTAAATAGACCTCTTTATTTTGTTGCCAGCACCAGTGAATAAAACTAAGAATATCAAGCTCACTGTCATTGCTAAGATAAGTAGCAATGCGTCTAGCATTTATTATATTGTTATTAGTAATTAGGTTTTGTTTAACGTGTGCACTAGCTATTTTCTGTTGTTGTGCTGTTAATTCTTGGCGACGGGAACGTACCATTTTTCGTAATTCAGTACGGGTGTTCATATTAAAGTGCCTTATCATAGAGCAGTTAAAAAAAAAGCTGATAGATTACTCTATCAGCTTAATACTTTTGAAGTAACTTGTAATGATTAGCTACGTGTTTCAGCAACACCTTCATGTGTACCTGTTACTGAAATTTCTTCTTCTAATTTTTCTTCTAGGTTTGTAGTGTGGTCGCCTTCTGCTCCATGCATCCATTCTACTAACTTGTTAGCACTTAAGAAAATAATTAACGCAGTAACTAGTGCAGCAGAACCAACAGACATAAAGATAGTACCTGCATTAGCAACTTGCTCTTCACCTTCACCGACAAACTGGCCGATAAATGCAGCAAGTTTATTTGATAAAGCAGTAAAGAAGAACCAAGCACCCATTAATAAAGAGGTGAACTTAACCGGTGCTAACTTAGACACCAAAGATAAACCAATAGGTGATAAACAAAGTTCACCTAAAGTATGAAATAAATAAGCAAAAACTAAGAATAACATGCTCACTTTAACAGTAACATCGCCACCTTGGACCATTGTTGCCCATACCATAACGAAGAAACCAAGCGCTAAAAACACCATAGCTAAAGCAAACTTAACAGGGGATGTAGGTTCTTTTGAGCCCATCTTTATCCAAACAGATGCGATTACTGGTGCAAGCATTATAATGAACATTGCATTTAACGATTGGAACCATGTTGCTGGAACTTCAAAGCCCATAATATTACGATCAGTAAATTGAGAAGCGTAAATATTGAATAAGCCACCAGCTTGTTCAAAACCAGCCCAAAAGATTACTGAGAAAACACTCATGATCAAAATAACTTTAGTACGATCTTTTTCTTCTTTTGTTAATGCACGAGCTTTTAAGTCTTCTTTTGCTGCAGTGATTTTTTTAGCTGATGGTACAACACCAATTTCACCTAAATATTTATTTGCCAAAGTAAGCTGTAAGATTAAACCGATTATCATGCCGCAACCAGCAGCGATAAAACCGTAATGCCAGTTAACTTCTTCACCTAAGTAACCAACAATAAGAGGGGACATAAAGGCACCAAGGTTGATACCCATGTAGAAAATTGTAAATGCACCATCACGTCGGTGATCGCCATCTTCGTATAATTCGCCAACTAGACTAGAAACGTTGGCTTTAAATAAGCCGTTACCAATTACAATTAAACCCAAACCTATATAGAAGACAGTTTCTTCCATACCTACAATCATGGATTTAGGAATACCTAAGGTAAAATAACCTAAGGAGAAGATAATGCCACCGTAGATAATCGCTTTACGTTGGCCAATATAGTTATCTGCTAACCAGCCACCGATCATTGGGGTTAGGTAAACAGCCATAGTAAAGCTACCGTATAAACCTAAAGCATCGCCTGTTGTCCATCCAAAACCACCGTCTTGTACGCTGGCTACTAGATAGAGTACCAGTAGAGCGCGCATGCCGTAATAACCGAAACGCTCCCACATTTCAGTACCAAACAACAAGAAGAGTCCTTTAGGGTGGCCAAACAGCGTCCCCGTATTAGGTGTAGTCATATAATAATCCTAAATTTTATTTTTTATGTTTACTTGCGTTAACTTGTATTAATAGATGTTTGTATTTTTGTTCTATATGCACGGGTTATTGATTTATTATTATAAAACCGGCGCGTTAAAAATTTGTATACAAAAAAATATACAATGTGAAGTTATACCCGTGTGCTGCCTTAAAGGCAAGTATTAGCCATTAAGGCAAAGTTGATTGCTGTGTTTTTATACTCGGTTATTGTAGAGAAATCTTTCCTTCATTACCCAAGAGCTAAGGTAACGACATATTCAAAGCAATAAAAATGAGGGCTAATATTTGATATAAAGAAGTTAGAACGATGAAATATATTTTGTAGCTAAACCGCTACCTCATATTGTTTGATTATTTATAAACTGATAAACTTCGTCGCTGAATAATTTGCAGTATATCGGCTACTTGAATAGCTTTTTACTGTTATTGCTAGCGTTAAAACCATCAACGCAAAGCATAAATCAAAACGTATTATAGGAATTATTTTCGCCAATGATGACATCTTTCAAAACTCTGCTAGCCTTCGTTGCTATGCTGACTTTTTCTTTGACTTCGTTCTCTGCGCAAATTAGCAAGGAACAGATAGAGCAGTTTAAAAAACTCCCGCCAGGTCAGCAACAAACTCTAGCTAAAAGCATGGGCA
>Ga0114909_1000989_pt1 | contig 17383 bp, 10 predicted proteins | sample MalvireepMed_906_FD_87290 | JGI IMG/M metagenome (GOLD analysis project Ga0114909, IMG submission 87290) | Marine viral communities from the Global Malaspina Expedition - Malaspina viral metaG DeepMed_906 | ecosystem: Environmental > Aquatic > Marine > Oceanic | place: Mediterranean Sea...
GCGGCACCATGTTCGTCGTGCTCGCCAAGTTCAGCGTTTCGCAATTTTTGGGGGCTTTCAAAGCGGCCGCCCGCGCCTTCAAATTCAAACTGCCGGAAACCCAGGCCAGCATTGAGGAGTTGGTGGAGATCGCCAACGTAGCCCGGAAAGAGGGTGTGCTGGGCCTCGAAGGCAGGGAGATCAGCAGCCCTTTTTTGTCCCAGGGCATTCAGATGCTGGTGGACGGACAGGACAGCAAAACCATCAAGGAGCTTCTGAACAAGGAGCGTCTGATGACTCTCGACCACAATCGCTCTGGCGCCAAGGTCTTCACGGCCATGGCGGACGTGGCGCCGGCGATGGGCATGATCGGCACACTGATTGGTCTGGTTCAGATGCTGTCGAACATGGAAGATCCCAAATCCATCGGCCCGGCCATGGCGGTCGCCCTGCTGACCACGCTTTATGGCGCCATGATTGCAACCATGTTTGCAACCCCGATAGCCGACAAGCTTTCTCTGCGAATGACCGAGGAAGCACGCATGCAGTCCCTGTACATTGATGCACTGGTTGCCATCCAGGAAGGGACCAATCCCCGTATCATTGAGCAGATGCTTTCAAGCTACCTGCCACCCAAAGAACGTGAAAAAGTGGCCGAAGCAGAAGGCGCGTAACCATGGACGAGTTACCAGAAGAGGAAAAGCCGGGGATTCCGGCGTGGGTTGTCACCTTCGCCGATCTCATGTCCCTGCTGATGTGCTTCTTTGTTCTGCTGCTGTCCTTTTCCGAGATCGACGCCCAGAAGTTCAAGCAGATTGCCGGTGAGCTGTCCAAAGCCTTTGGCGTCCAGCGGGATGTGCCGGCTCTGGAGATCCCGAAGGGTACCAGCCCCATTTTTGACAAGTTTTCCCCGGCGCCGCCAGAGCCCACCGTAGTCAACGAAGTCAAACAGACCACCACGGACGAAGCGCCGGAGCTCCAGACCCTGAAAAGCCCCACCGACATGGCCGTTGAAGCCGCCATGGAGGAACAGATGCAGGAAACCATGGACGATATCCTGAAAGTCCTCGAGCCGGCGATCGCCGATGGGCGCATCAATGTGAGCGAGGATCAGCGGCGAATCGTGATTCGGGTTGAGGAAAAAGGCTCTTTTCCTTCGGGCTCGGCTCAGCTGACCTGGGAGTTCGAGGGCCTGCTGCTGGATATGGCAGAGGTGATTGAAGGCATTCCCGGTGACCTGACGATCGAGGGACACACCGACAACGTGCCTATCCGGACCGACCGTTTTTACAGTAACTGGGACCTCTCCGCCGCCCGTTCAGCCGCCGTTGCCAACGTTCTGGTTGCCCGGGACCAGGTGGAACCCACCCGTCTGTCCGTCACCGGTCTGGCGGATACCGAGCCGCGGGTACCCAACACCTCTGCGGAAAACCGCGCCAAGAACCGGCGCGTTGAAATCATCATTGATCTCTCCGGCCCGATGCAGGAGCAGGAAGTACGCCTTCGGGAACTGATCCAGTCCGAATCGGATGATGCCGAATCCAGCCTAGGGATCGAATCCGAATCCGACAGCTCGACACCAAACGAAATCAGTTGGTAAGCGCACTCTATTTTGGTGCGCTACACGCTAAACCGCACAGTATTAGTGCATTATTAGAGTGAAAATAGTACCTCACATTTCTAAAAGCCCCCTCAACTGCCCTTCAGCTCTTGATATGCCTTGTTTTGGAACAGCTCTTGCTTTAGCTGCACCTCAACAATGCACAAGTCAACGTAAACGGTCCGATAGAGGCCGGACACACAACATCAGGAGCGAAAACCCGTGGACATCACGAGTGCAGTACATACCCTGACAGAAAGCGCCAACACGCTATTCATCCTTATCGGCGCCATTATGGTGCTGGCCATGCATGCCGGCTTTGCCTTCCTGGAAGTGGGCACGGTTCGCCACAAGAACCAGGTCAATGCCCTCGTCAAGATCATGACCGACTTCGGCATCTCCGCCGTGGCCTACTTCTTTATCGGCTATTACATCGCCTACGGCAGCCATTTCATGAGCGGCGCCGCCGAGCTCACTGCTGCCAACGGCTATGATCTGGTGAAGTTTTTCTTCCTGATGACGTTCGCCGCGGCCATTCCCGCCATCGTGTCCGGCGGTATTGCCGAACGCGCCAGGTTCTACCCGATGCTGATTGCCTCAGGCCTGATTGTCGCCTTTATCTATCCCTTCTTTGAGGGGCTGATCTGGAACGGCAACTATGGTTTCCAGGGCTGGCTGGAGAACCAGTTTGGTGCATCCTTCCACGACTTTGCCGGCTCCGTTGTAGTGCACGCGGTGGGCGGCTGGATCGCCCTGGCGGCCGTACTGGTTCTGGGTGCACGAAATGGGCGCTACCGCAACGGCAAGGTGGTGGCCTTTGCCCCCTCCAACATCCCCTTCCTCGCCCTGGGCGCCTGGATTCTGACCGTCGGCTGGTTTGGCTTCAACGTCATGTCGGCCCAGACCCTGGACGGCATCAGCGGCCTGGTGGCCGTGAACAGCCTGATGGCCATGGTCGGCGGCATCCTCGTCTCCATGCTGCTGGGCCGCAAGGACCCGGGCTTTATCCACAACGGCCCGCTAGCGGGACTGGTGGCGGTATGTGCCGGCTCTGACCTGATGCATCCGGTAGGCGCTCTCGTGACTGGCGGCGTAGCAGGCGCCATCTTCGTATACCTGTTTGAATGGGCGCAGGCCAAGATCGAACGGCTGGACGATGTTCTGGGTGTCTGGCCCCTGCACGGTGTCTGTGGTGTCTGGGGCGCGATTGCCTGCGGCATTTTCGGCCAGCAAGCGCTGGGAGGCCTTGGCGGCGTCAGCCTGATGTCGCAGATCATCGGCTCAGTAGCCGGCGTGGTTGTGGCCTTTGTCGGCGGCCTGATTGTCTATGGCGCAATCAACGCCATCTCCGGCCTGCGCCTGACCGAAGAGGAAGAATTCAACGGAGCGGACCTGAGCATCCACCGGATTGGGGCGACCGCAGTCGAGTGACGCCGGTTCACGGAGCAGTTCACTCACCGTATCCGGTCAACTCCATATAGCCGACCCCGTCATGGCTGCCGGATACCGACACCGGGCTTTCCCAATATGGGTAAAGCCCGGTGTTCCGATAGTCCCCCGCTGGCGCAGCCACCTCCAGGTTCAGGCCAAAGTCTGGCACTTCCAGACGCCATGCACGGGGATAGCCGTCGCCCTGGGTTAATGGCCTAAGGCTGAGCTGATCGGCGCCAAGGGCGATGGGCTCGCCATCAGCCGGAATCCAGGTTCCGGCACGAAAGCCACCGTCTTCTTCCCTGAGCTGGAAAGCCATCAGTTTGTCGCCCGAATCCAGGTGCAGCGCAAACCAGTCCCAGCCCTGCTGGCCGGATTTCAGAAACTGGCTGCTCCACTCCCGGTCAAACCAACCCTTCCCACTGACGTCCAACGTCTGATCGCCCAGGGTGACCCTGCCTTCTATCTGCAGGTCCACCAGGCTGAAGTACATGGAACCCTCGCCATCGGCGGACTTGGCACTGAAACCATGGTCGCCGTGTGCCACGGGGGCACCGTTGATGCTGAGGGACAGGTCATAGGACCAGCCATCCGTCGACACCTGCAAACGCCATGAGTCATCGTCGGAAGCGCTCTCAAGCTGCCAGTCGTCCAGCCAGACAGCCAGAGGCTCTGCCCGTGCGCCGGCATGGCCGACGTCACCGCGGGCCAACTTCTCCGCGAAGTAATGTCGGGTATCAAAGCTCACCGCGGCGTGAGCCATCCAGGCCGCCTCCAGGGGCCAGGTGTTCGCCTCCGGCGGCTCAGCGCTCGCCGGCCTCGGTGTAATCGCCTGGCGGAACTGGGTCCATTGCAGGCCCAGAGGTTGTCCATCTGCGGTCCTCAGGTTGGCAGTCAGGTACCACCACTCGATCCGGTGTTGCGGGTGGGGGCCGAAGTCGTCCGGAAAGCTCAGGCGATCACCCGCTCCGGGCTGGAGAAACGGCACCTCGGACTCCGGATCCGCAACCCCCGCCAGGCCAGCAAACCCGGTCTGTTGCCGGGATTCTGAACAACCGCCGAGGGCCAGCAGCAATAGCAACCAGAGACAGCGACTCATCGTTCGCCTCCCACCAGGGCGTTGGCGTTGCCGGGCAAGGAAGCCGGCGATCTGAGCTGACGACTCATCAGCAAGGCGATACTGAGACCGATCAACAGGCTCAGCACACCGAGCTCAAACCAGAACCCCGGATAGATTGCCATGGGCAGGGACCAGCCAAACGCGATGGGATTGATCCGATGCACCAGCACCCAGGTCAACCAGACACCCAATGGCAGGGCCAGCAGGGCAATGGCACCGGTCAACGACACTGACAACCGGACCAGTTGGGCCGAAGCCTGCCTTCGTGACAGCCCCCACACCACAAGCAGCCGGAAATACCAGGCACGGGTCGAGAAGAACACCCAACCCATCATCAGCAGGGCGATGGCCGACAGGATGAGTGTCAGGGTGGTCATGGCCCGGGTCAGCAGAAAGGTCTGGTCGAAAATGGCGGAGGCAAGCTCCTCAATCGCCCGGTTGTCCCGGACCGTCAACGAATCAACCTGCCAGACCTGCTTTAGCCCATTGGTCACCTCCTCGATGGAGAGATTGCCTGGCGATACCGACAGGCTCTGAAAGCCGGTGGTGAAATCCGCCGGCAGAACCGAAGGATGAATCAGGATCTCGCCGGCAGGACGCCCATAATCCGGATAGATAGCCAGCACGGGAAATTCGAAGGACTGGCTTCCGAAAAGTACCGTCAATGTCTGGCCGACCGCTATATCCTGCCGGCGCGCCAGCTGTTCATTCACCATCACGCCCTGGCCCTGTTGCAGTCGCTGCCAGGGCTGCGGCGCTGATTCAAACAACTCCCAACCGGTCACCAGTGGGCCAACGGGACCGATGGCAAAGACGTCTACCCTCGTTTCTTCCTCATCCTCGCCGCCCGGCAGGGTTGCCCGGCCACGAATGACCCGGTGCCACAGCCCGGAAGCAGAGAGCCCCGGCTGTTCAGCGAGCCAGTCGAGAGCCAGGGCAGCATCTGCTGATTCCGGGACTTCGACGTAATAGTCCGCTTCCAGTCTCTGCGCCAGCCACCGGTCAAACGTACTTTCAAAAGTCGTAACCAGTGCCTGCACCGCAAGGACCATCGCCATGGCGAACTGCAGGGCTACCAATGGCAAGGCCAGGCGACGAGCCAGCACGGCAAGCTCTCGATGGCGCCAGCGTGCCTGCAGATCCCTGTCGTGGCCGGACCGCCAGTCTGCAAGCGAGGCAATCAGCCTGGGCGCGAGAATTCCCGCCGCCACGAATACCATGGCCACGGCAATGAAAAGCCAGAGCAGATCGGTGACCCACACCGTCAAGGCGAGGCCTGCGATCAGAACCAACAACACCAGGCAGCCGTATCGGCGGTTGCCTCCCATAAGCCCCCGGAAAATTGGCCGGAGGAAATCCGCCAGACAGGCAACCAGAATCACGGCCATCATGGTGACAAGCGGCACCAGCCAGCTCCCGCCCTGGCCTGCGTATAACGGCTGATCGAAGAGCCCTTCAAGCGCCTGCCCGAAGCCGCTGCCCAGACCAGCCGCCAACCAGCGGCCAAGCCAGATTCCGGGCAGGACACAAACCGCAGCCAGCAAGAGGATCTCGACAACCAGCAAGCGGTTCACCCGGCCATGGGGAACGCCAAACCGATGCAACAGGGCAAAGCTGTCGCGACGTTGGGCCAGGCCGAGCAGGTAAACACTTCGCACCAGCAAAGCGGTAATGAGGAGAACCAGGATCCCGAGGGCATCCAGATTCAACAGGAAACTGTCACCCAATTCACCGGTAGCCGGGCCAACGCTGAACGGCACCAGCTGATAGCCGGGTGGTAGATCGCCCTTGCTGTGGTCATCAGATACCAGCAGCGACAATTCGCTGCCCTGCTCACGGGCCAGTTCCGCCGCTTCACTGATATCGACAAAAGGCCGGCCATTCAGCTCCCCACCCCAGGGCGACTCCTGCCCTCCGGGGGTCTGGAAGCAGCCCGCTGCCAGAGGGTCGACACCCACGACTCGACCGCCTTCCGGCTCGGAGACCTCCAGCCAGGGCATGACACAAAGCCCGGCTCGACGCAGCTCCACGAAGTCGTCCACAGTTACGGGGCTACCATCTGTGCGAGCCACCTGCTGGCGCTCGGCCACCGCCGACTCGCTCTGGTCGAGACTGGCCCGGGCCTGGCTGGTGAGATGATGGACGCCCGTCCAGAGCATAGTGGCAAGCACAATCATGGCGGCCAGGGCCAGCAACTGGAGAGGATGGCGACGGTAGTGGCTGAACAGGGCGGCCGGAAGAGTCATCGCGGGCTCAGGTTTCCGGGAGATGGCCCAGATCCAGGTGCTGGCTGCAGCGGGTCGCCAGTTCGGGATCGTGGGTGGCGAGGATCAGTCCGCAACCGTGACGGGCCTGCAGCTCGAAAAGCTGCCCGATCACCGCCTCGGCGGTATGCCGGTCAAGACTGCCGGTTGGTTCATCGGCAAGAATCAGGGCCGGCTTCATGGCAAAGACCATGGCAAGCGAGGCACGCTGGCGCTGCCCGCCGGACACCTGATCCGGAAAGCGGTCCGCAAGCTCGCCAATGCCCAGTCGCTCCAGCCAGTCCCGGCAATCGTCCTCGGGTTGACCGGCAAGCCGGGCCCGAAAACGCACATTATCCAGCAGCGACAGGGCAGGCATCAGATTGGCTTCCTGGAACACCACACCGATCTGTTGTCGGCGTAGACCGCCCCAGCGAGCGTCGGCCTTGCTTGCGGCCTCCGTTGACCGGGCATCAAATGTTTCTCCGAGCACCTGAACAGTGCCTGAATCGGGCCTTTCCAGGCCGCACAGGATGTTCAACAGGGTGCTTTTGCCGGACCCCGATCGGCCTGTCAGCGCCAGCGATTCACCCGCACCGAGTTGCAACGAGAAATCGGTAAGCACCGGCACCGGCTCATCGCCGCTGCGAAACTGCTTGTTCAGGCCTCGGGCCGATAGCAAAGAATCCACCATGCTTGTCCTGTCACTCGGGCGCCCCGATCGGCTCTGCCATCTCGCCATGCCGCCGTGCGCGCCATTCCCGGAATTGCTCCAGCCAAGAAAGCAAGGCAGGAACCACCAGCAACACCAAAAGGGTCGAAAGCCCCAGACCAAACGCGATGGACGTGGCCATGGGAATCAGGAACTGGGCCTGCAGGGACGTCTCGAACAACAGGGGCAGAAGACCACCGATCGTTGTCAGCGATGTCAGCATCACTGCCCGAACCCGCTGTACCGCCGCTTCGTTGAGCGCATCCGTGATGTCCAGTCCTTTTTTCCGCTGCTGGTTATAGAAGGCTACGAGGATGATCGCGTTATTGACCACAATCCCGGACAGACCGAACAGGCCAAACAGGGAGAGAATGGTTAATTGCAGCCCCATCAGCCAGTGGCCCAACAATGCGCCCACCAGGGCAAAGGGAATGATGGCCATGACAATCAGTGGCAGGCTCCAGGACGCAAACACCCAGGCCAGCACCACGTACATAAGCGCCAGACCGATAACCAGGCCGGTTTGCATATCACCCAGGGTTTCCCGCTGGTCGGCTGCCCGGCCCTCGAAGCTGTAACGCACGTTATAACGACTGGCGATGTCGGGAAGGGCCTCGGCCTCAAGGCTGGTGAGGATCTGGTCAGTGGTGCTAACCCGGGTGTTCAGCCCAGACGTCACCTCAACGGCCAGTCGCCCTTCGGCGTGTCGCAGGGCCTGGAAGCCCTGTCGGTGATCCAGGTTCATAACCTGGGTCAGGGGCACAAAACGACCGTCCGGAACCCGGATCGTGATACGAGACAGGGTCGAAAGCCGCTCGCGCTGATCTTGTGGCAGCTGTACACGAACTTCCACTTCATCCCGGCCATCCTGGTAGATCTGGGCAATGCGACCATCAAAGGCCGCCCGGAGCTGGCGACCCAGATCCGACGTGGTCAGCCCCAACGCCTCACCATAGGCACTCACCTGGTAAATCAGCTGCTCCCGCCCCCAGGGCATGTCATCTTCCACATCAAGTACGCCAGGCAGCGTCGACAGCGCCTGCCCCAGTTCGTCGGTGGCCTGCTTTAGGCGTTCAGCGTTCTCACCGGTCAGCCGCACGTTGACGTCGCGGCCAGGAGGCCCGGCCTGGCGCTCGGAAATCGTCAGGTTGTCCAGCCCGGCGGGGGTCTCCAGCCGGCTGCGCCACTCGGTGATGAATTCCGGGTTGCGCACCGAACGGCGGTCGGAAGGCACCAGTTCGATCATCATTGAGCCCAGTTCGTCACCACTTCGGGAGCTGCCCTCGGCGCCCTGGGTTGCACCCCGTGTCGTTACGGCGTGAAGGATGAAATCGCCACCCAGGGCTTCTTCCGTCTCATTGAGCGTCGTCTGCATCTGGGTCAGGAAATCATCCACCGTGCCGCGATCGGTCCCGGCCACAAAGCTTGCGTTGGCATAGAAGACCGAGGGCTCCGGGGTCGGGAAGAAGTTGAAACCCAGCCGACCGCCGGCCAGCAGGCCGATGGTCACGATGGCCAGGGCCAGGGCACTGGCGACCGTGGCGCCCCGATGCTGGAGACTGTATCGGGAGAAGCGCCGGAACCGGCCTTCCCGGAACCGGTCGAACCGCTGTTCAAAGCCCTGCCGGAAACGTTCAATCGGGCCCGGCTTTTTCGGCTCCGACGCCTGAGATTTTTTCTTGCGCCGGGGTACAAAGGCATGGCGCAGATGCGCGGGCAACACGATAAAACACTCAAGCAGCGAAGCGACCAGAACACAGATCATCACCAGTGGTATATCACCCAGGATATTGCCGATGACTCCGCCCACCACCAAAAGAGGCATGAAGGCCGCAACGGTGGTCAACGACGAGGCCAGTACCGGCCAGACCATGCGTTTCGCTGCACCTTCCGAGGCATAGATGGACTCCTCTCCCATTCGGGCATGGGCATCGGCATCCTCGCCCACCACAATGGCATCGTCGACGATCACCCCCAGTGCCATGATCAGTGCAAACAGGGAAATCATGTTGATGGAACCACCGATCAGCCAGAGCACTGCCATGGCCGCCAGAAAGGCAGTGGGTATCCCGACGGCCACCCACAGGGCCACCCGACCCGGCAGAAACAGGTACAACAGACAGATCACCAGCACCAGACCGCCCAGACCGTTTTTCACCAGCAGGGAAATACGATCATCCAGCAGTTGCCAGGTCTCATCGTACACCTCCAGTTCCACCGTTGGCGGCAGCACCGGCCGAGTATCCGTCAGCCAGTTTTCCAGGACTTTGGCCGCTTCCAGAGAATTGCCGTTTTCCGATCGCTGCAACTGCAGCTCAACCGCCGGCTTGCCGTCCTTTTCCAGCGTTACCTGGCTCTCACGGGCCTCCTGACGAATGATGGCGACATCGCCAAGATGGAGCTGAACCCGCTCACCACTGAGCACCGGAATGTTCTCAAATTCCTGCGGGCTGCGTCGCTGCTCAACCGCGCGCAATTCCCGGGTGGCGTCCTGCTGCGCCATCATGCCCGCGGGCAGGTCGCGGGAAATGGCCGCCACACGTTCCGCTATCTGTTCCAGTGAAAGCCCCAGTGTCTCGAGCCGCTCCACCGGTACATCAATGCTGATCTGCTGTTCCGGCAGGCCGCGGATCGACACCCGGTCAATGCCGCGCTGGAGCAGTTCATCTTCAAACCGGTACGCCATCTGCCGCAACTCACTGCGATCGACCTCCCCGTATACCAGCAACCGGGCCACCGGTTCATAACGTTCAATGCGGGTGACCTGGGGCTCCTCCGCCTCGGCCGGGAAGTTGGTGAACTCGTCCACCTGCTGGCGCACGTCATCCAGGGCCTGGATCGGGTTGGTGCCCTCCTCGAACTCAAGCGTGATGGACGAGACACTCTGGGCCGAGGTGGAGGTCATTTTCTTCAGACCATCGACGCTTCGCAGTCGCTGCTCAAGGGGGTTGGTGATGCCCTGCTCGACATCCTCAGCGGACGCCCCACTCCAGACCACGCGGACACTGACCACGTCCAGGGCAAAAGTCGGGAAAAACTGGATATTCATGCGGGTGAGTGCCAGTACGCCACCCAGCAGCATTACCAGCATCACCAGGTTGGCAGCGACCCGATGGTGAACAAAAAAACCGATGACGCCCTTTTTCCGCCTCATTGTGCCGAAGCTCCGGAATCCGCGACATCCACCTTGAGGCCGGTCACCGCATTGGGCAGGTGTGTGGTGATCAGTTGCGCGCCAGACACCAGGGCTTCGCCAGACACCAGAAGGCGACGCTCGCCATTGCTACCCCGGGCTTCGCCAATGCGCTCGATCCGGGCGCGCTCCATCCGGCCATCTGAGGACATCAGATAGACGCTGTCCGCGCCGTAGAGGGCGCTGAACGGAATCGACACGGTATTGCTGCGGGCGGCCCGCTCCAGGGTCACGGGCAACAGGCCTCCCGGCCGTATTCCACCGGCCGCGCCCTCAAGTTCAAGAATGGCTTCAGTACCGGAGGCATCGCTGGTGCCGGCGAAGCGGGTGAGCCGGAACCGGTGCTGATCCCCCTCGCTGGTGGCCGTCAGGGTTTCCCCGCGGGCCAGCGCATCCAGGAGTTCGCCACGGAACATCTCCGGGACCCGGGCCCTGAGTTCAAGACCATCCACGGGATAGAGCGACAGCAGCGGTTCGTTTCGGCTTACCTGATCTCCCTCGGCAACCCGGATATCGGTCACCATGCCGTCGAAAGGCGCAACCATACGGGCTCGTTCGGCATCCCGCCGCGTGCTGAGCAGGTTTGCCTCGGCCTGGGCCAATTTTGCTTCGAGGCTCTGCAGCCGAGCCGGGTGCTCTTCAATCGCGCGCTGCCGGGTATTCACCGTCAGCTCGGCTCGTGCGGCAGCATCGGTAGCCGCCTCCAGCGCTTCGCGGGAGGCCAGGTTCCGGCTAACCAGCGATCGAGTGCGCTCCAGCTGTCGGCGGGCGTTCTCGAGAATCGCCTGCTCGCTGGCCAGCGCTGCCTGGTCATTCCGGTAGCGCACCTGCTCCGATCGGATCTGGGCTTTCAGATCGTTTACCTGAGCCTCGGCCTGAGCCAGGGCGGGTTGGATATCGGCCTCATCCAGAGCCACCAGAAGCTCTCCCTCACTGACACGCTGCCCCTCCGACACCGGTCTGGCACCGATACGGCCCGCCAGGGTGGCGGTCACCGTCAGTTGCTCAGGCGCAAGAACCTCTCCGTAAAGGGGCAAAACCGGCGTGTGGGTACCCGGCTCAATCTGCTGAACCTGAACACGCCAACTCCGCTCGGTGGCACTGACCTCTGCAGGCTCCGGGCGTGTCATCTTGAGAATCATGAAACCGGCGATACCGACGGCGAGAATCAATACGGGAATGAGTCGTTTGGACATTACTTGCTGGCCAGCTAAGGTAAAAAAAGCCCGTCGGGCTGTTAGGTTCAGACTACTATACAATCAAGGCTCGTTTTCGGATCGGACAAGCCTGGGTCCTGCGTCAATTTTACGCGGTGTATCCTCCATTCATGGCAACGGAGAGTATCTGTCTTGGCAGTAGAACATCATGTCAATCTCCTGAACGCAACGCTGATCAACGGGTTGATCGTTGCCGTCGTGGTCCTGATCCACCACGAAGTACTGATTAATTTGAGCGGACTCCTGTCGAAAATGCGGCAGAGCCATCGGTTCCGGTTGATTGCCGCCGTATTCGGCGTACTCGCCGCACACACCCTGCAAGTCTGGATCTTTGCCGGTGCTTTTTATCTCATGCACCATGCCGAAGGCTGGGGCGAACTTGGCGGCAATTTCAGCGGCAGCATCCTGGACTGCGTCTACTTTTCTTTCACCACCTTCACCACCCTCGGCTACGGCGATATCGAAGCTTTCGGTATCCTGCGCTTCCTCACCGGTATAGAAGCACTGGCCGGGCTGGTGCTGATCACCTGGAGCGCTTCGTTCCTGTTTGTGGAAATGCAGCGTTACTGGCCGACTCGTTAAGGAAACCCTACCCCCCTAGACTTTAGTCGAAGATCGACGGCTACTTTGCGTGAATTCTGATCTAATACCTGAATCTCTCAGAATGTGCATTGTCTTTGTACATATCGATTCAGCGCTCCGGATACCCAGACCAGACCCATGGAAAGCTATAGGGAATCACAGAAGCACCTTGCCCGTCCGTACCGCAAAGCCGTGCTGAAGACGCTGCTGATCCTCACCGCCATCAGCGGTCTGCTGTTTTTCACGCTCAACATCCAGAGAGAAAATTATCCCCTGGCCTTCGCCGAGCTGGGCATGGCGTGCTACTCGGTTTTTATTTTCTGGGCCATCGGCAACACCAAACACCTTGAGCGCTGGATTCTGGCGTTCATCCTGCCCTTCTGCCTCACCATGATGTTCGCCCTCACATCACCCCGGGCCACAACAACCGTTTTCGCCTGGGTTCTGTTGATCCCCATACTTTCTCATCTCCTGATGGGTCGACGGTTGGGCCTTCTGGTATCCGCTGTATTCATGGGTACAGCGGCCGCGATTTTCTTCTTCAAATACCACGATGCTCCAGAGATGATGCAGCCTCTTCCTATTGCCAATATGGGGTTGATGTCCCTGACCATTCTCGCGTTCTCCCATATTTACGAGATCACCCGGGAGCAATCCGAATCACGCCTGCTGAAAATGGCCCAGACCGATGCACTGACCGGCCTCGCCAACCGGGCACGCCTGAGCGACGTTTTCGAACAGGAGCGCAAACGCAGCCTCCGCAACGGAACCCCGCTTTCCATGCTGGTGCTGGATCTCGACCACTTCAAACAGGTCAATGATCAGCATGGTCATGAGGCCGGCGACCTTGCGCTCCGGCATGTCGCCAGCACACTCCGGGCTTCGCTGAGAGCGACCGATCTTGCCACCCGGCTGGGTGGCGAGGAGTTCGCCATTCTGCTCACCAACACCACTGCAGACCAGGCCCATAGAGTGGCAGACAAGATCCGGAATGCGATTGAGTCAAACCCCGTTCCTCATCAGGACCAATCCATCGGGCTCACCATCAGCGGCGGCATTGCCCAGTTTGGTCCGGACGGCGGAGATCTGCGCAGCCTGATCGGCCGGGCGGACCAGTACCTGTACCATGCCAAGGATTCGGGCCGTAACCGGATCATCAGTTCCGACGGCGCTCTAACCCCCTGCCAGGCGTAACCACCTCGTTCAAACCCACTTGCAACGCGCCAGCGTGTAGTAAAGCAGAGGCACGACCACTACGGTCAGCAAGGTGGACATGGCCAGGCCAAATACCAGCGATATCGCCAGGCCGTTAAAAATCGGATCGTTCAGAATGAAGTAAGCACCCACCATCGCCGAAATGGCCGTCAGGGCGATGGGTTTGATACGTACCGCCCCCGCCAGGACCACCGCCTCGTCCAGTTCCACACCCTCCTCGATCAGCTGCCGGATAAACACCACCAGCAGGATGGAGTTGCGCACGATGATGCCGGCCAGGGCAATCATGCCGATCATGCTGGTGGCGGTGAATTCACGCCCCAAAAGAGCATGACCGGGCATGATACCGATCAGTGTCAGCGGGATGGGCGCCATGATCACCAGGGGCAGAATATAGGACCGGAACTGCGCCACCAGCAGCACAAAGATCATGAATATGCCCACGCTGTAGGCGGCCCCCATATCCCGGAAAGTTTCGTAGGTGATCTGCCATTCGCCGTCCCACTTCAGGGTGCCTTTTTCCGGCAACGGGGGCTGATCAATGAAATACTGCTCCGGTGCGCCGGCCTGTTGGTTCAGACGCTCAACCATGGCAAACATGCCGTACAGCGGTGAATCAATCTCGCCCGCCATGTCCGCGGTAACGTAAGTCACCGGCAAAAGATCCTTGTGGTAGATCGCGCCCATCCAGTCGGCTTCACGAACGTCGGCAATGCTCGCCAGTGGAACCAGCGTGCCACCGCGACTGCGCACGTTCAGCGACAACAGTACCGACGGCTGGGCCTTGTCGCCTTCGCCGAGAATCACCCGGATAGGAACCGGGTACTTGGCATGATCATCATGCAGGAAACTGACATTGGTCCCGCCCAGGGCCGTCTGAAGGGCAGCAACCACCTGGGCCTGGGACACGCCAAGCCGTGCCGCCCGATCCCTGTCCACCACCACTTCCCACTGGCGTGTGGGCGACTCCAGCGTCGTATCGATATCCACCAGGCCATCCACCCGGGTCATGCCCTCGGCCACCTGCCGGGCCAGTGCCGCCCGGCGGGTTTCATCCACCGCATAGATCTCCGCGACCACGGGTGAAAGCACCGGCGGCCCTGGTGGCACCTCGACAATCTTCACGCTGGCTCCGTACCGCTCACCGATCTCGGTCAACGGATCCCGAAGGGACTGGGCAATATCATGGGACTGCCGGTTCCGATTCTCCTCATGAATAAGGTTTACCTGGATATCGCCGTGATAGGGCTCGCCACGCAGGTAATACTGCCGCACCAGTCCGTTAAAATTGATCGGCGAGGCGGTGCCGGCGTAGGTCTGCCAGTTGGCCACTTCGTCCACCGTCTCCAGATAGCTGCCCATTTCCATCAGCACCCGCTGGGTCTGCTCCATGGGCGTGCGCTCGGGCATATCCACCACCACCTGCAGCTCGGACTTGTTGTCAAACGGCAGCATTTTCAGGATCACCGCCTGGAATACCGGCAGCGAAGTAGCAGCCAGGGTCAGCCCCACCACGCCCAGTGCCAGCAAACGACGCCGCCAGGGATGATCGCCCAGGAACGGACCGAGCACAGTCCGGAAAATTCGCAGGGACAAGGGGCTAACGCCATCAGCGGAGCTGGAAGCCTCCTCGGCTTCGGCGGCCTGCTCCCCCTTCTTGTGTTTGAGGAGCCTGAAGGCCAGCCAGGGCGCGACCACAAAGGCGACAATCTGTGACAGCACCATACCGGCCGAGGCGTTGATCGGAATTGGACTCATGTAGGGCCCCATCAGGCCACTGACAAACGCCATTGGAATCAGCGCTGCCATGATGGTCAGGCTGGCCATGATGGTGGGTGTGCCCACCTCGTCCACGGCAACGGGAATAATGTCCTTCACCGCCCGCCGGGAGTTCTGGATCCGCCGGTTGATGTTCTCGGTGATCACGATGCCATCGTCCACCAGAATACCGATGGAGAAGATCAGCGCAAACAGGGAGACGCGGTTCAGGGTGAAACCCCAGGCCCAGGAAAACACCAGGGTCAGCAGCAGAGTAATCAGGACCGCAATGCCGACGATCAAAGCCTGGCGCCAGCCCATGGCCGCCAGAACCAGCAGCACGACGCACAGGGTGGCAGAGATCAGATCGGTAATCAGTTTGCGGGCTTTCTGGGAGGCGGTCACGCCATAGTTCCGGGTCACCAGCACCTCCACGGATTCCGGCAAGGCCCGGTTACGCAACTGCGCCAGGCGTTCTTCAATAGCCGTGGTGATATTGATGGCGTTCTCGCCCGGCTTCTTGGCGATGGCCAGGGTAACCGCCGGATAAACCTCGCCGGGCTGGCCAGCCACGCCGGCTTCCCGGGCCGGCCCGAATCCGGTCATTACACTCTGGTCCGCCACGGTGCCTCCCCGGCGGACCTGCGCCACGTCCTCCAGGTACACCGCGGAGCCATTGTGCATGCCCACAACAAGGCGCCGGACATCCTCCACGGTTTCCAACAGCGTTCCGGCCTGGACCGGTATCGACAGGTTGTCCCGGGCAATCCGTGCCTCCTGGCTGCTGGTGTTGGCCGCCATCAGGGCGTTCCGGATGTCATCGATGGTGAGGTTGAACCCCGCCAGCAACGCCGGATCGAACCGGATATCGACCCGATCCGGGATCCCGCCGGTGGTATAGACATCCCGGGTGCCGGGGACCCGTTTCAGGGCGACTTCCAGCATGTGCGCCAGGCGAGTCAGTTCCTCCCCCGTATGCCCGTTGACCGGATCATAGAGAGTGAGTGTCATCACCGGGACATCATCAATGCCCTTGGGCTTGACCACCGGCTGGGCAGCGCCCAGGTTGGGCGGCAACCAGTCCTGGTTGGAATACACCTGATTGTAGAGCCTGACCAGGGCTTCCTGCCGCGGGATGCCCACCTCGAACTGCACCGTGATCACCGCCTGGCCCTGGCGGGACACGGAATAGACATGCTCGACGCCCTTGATCTCGCTCATCACCTGTTCGGCCGGCGTGGCGATCGCGCTTTCCACCTCCCGGGTGCTGGCGCCCAGAAACGCCACCATGATATCGGCCATGGTGACGTCAATCTGGGGTTCTTCCTCTTTGGGTGTGACCACCACAGCCAGCACGCCAAGAATGATCGCCAGAATGGCCAGCAACGGTGTCAGGTGGTTGTCCTGGAAGACTCGGGCAATGGCGCCGGAGGGGCCAACAGGCGGCAAATCACGGCTCACGGGTTCGACTCCTCGCCCGTTCTTTCAAGCGGATTCAGGCGCTCGCTGCCCACCAGGACAGACGGGTTTGTAACTACCCGCTCGCCCTCGCTCAGGCCCGCAAGAACCTCCAGCCGGCCATTGTCCCGCACGCCAGTGCGAACCTGCCTCAGCCTGGGCTGATCCTGATCATCGAGCACAAACACCGCCCGGAGCTCGCTGCGCTGGATCAGGCTGCTGAACGGAATCCACAGGGTCTCACGGCTGGCAACCGGCACACTGACCTTCACCAGCATGCCGGGAAACAGGGAGCCGTTGGGTTCACTCAGGCGCATCCGCAGACGGAAGGTGTGAGTTTGCGGATTTGCATAGGGGTAGAAGGTCATCTCACCGGTTTCCAGCACCCGGCCATCGGCCAGGGTAACCTGCGCCTGACGCTCCGTGCGGGCCAGTTTGGCGTATTTCTGGGGAAGGTCAACCACAACCCGAAGCTGTTCCAGGGATAACCCACTGAGCAACGGCTGACCGGGATTGACGGATTCGCCAACCTCGACATGGCGCTCGGTGAGAATGCCACCGTAAGGAGCCAGCACGCGGGTATAGGAGAGTTGCTCCTGCGCCTCGGAAACCGCACCTTTGGCTCGCTCCACCCTTGCCCGGGCGGCGGCGAGGTTGTTACGGGCCTGATCGAACTCTTGCCGGGACACCAGACCCCGTTCGTGCACCGCTTCAATACGCTCAAACCGCTGCCTCGCATCCGCCAATGCGGCTTCAGCCTCTTCCAACCCGGCCTGGGCCTGACGCAAACGGGATCGCTGCTCACTGTCCTCCAGCTGGACAATCAGGTCACCGGCGGCAACGGAATCATCCACATCAAAGGGCAGGCTCTGGAC
>Ga0114909_1000997_pt1 | contig 17305 bp, 11 predicted proteins | sample MalvireepMed_906_FD_87290 | JGI IMG/M metagenome (GOLD analysis project Ga0114909, IMG submission 87290) | Marine viral communities from the Global Malaspina Expedition - Malaspina viral metaG DeepMed_906 | ecosystem: Environmental > Aquatic > Marine > Oceanic | place: Mediterranean Sea...
CCATAGGTATGTTGGACTCCCCAAGCAGTGGCGACTACATTTTTGATGGTGAAAATGTTGCCGGATATTCAGAAAAACAACTCTCGGTTATCCGTAAAAAAAACATTGGGTTTATCTTTCAAAACTTCAATTTGATAGATGAATTAACCGTTGCTGAGAATATCGAATTAGCACTCATTTATCATAAAATTCCGGCAGCGGAGCGTCAGGCTAAAGTTGCAAAAGTAATGGATAAAGTAGGTATTGCCCATCGTGCTAAACATTTGCCTAGTCAGCTCTCTGGTGGACAACAGCAACGTGTTGCTGTTGCTAGAGCGGTAGTTGGCGACCAGCAAATGATATTAGCGGATGAGCCAACGGGAAACCTAGATAGTGCTCACGGTCAAGAAGTCATGGAAATGCTGCAAGCATTGAATGAGGAGGGCACGACCATAGTTATGGTGACTCATAGCCCAGCTCATGCTGATTATGCTAGACGCACTATTAATTTATTTGATGGTCATGTCGTGGCGCAAAGTGTAAGAGCTGCTGAGAAAACGGCTTAATCAGAAATCAGGAGAGTATTATGTTTCGTAATTACCTTATTACCGCTTGGCGCAATATCATCAAAAACGGTATTTTTTCAGTCATTAATATTTTTGGCCTTGCTATAGGTTTGATGAGCTGTATTTTAATCATGTTATTTGTTCGTCAAGAATCAGGTTTTGATACTTGGCTTAAAGATCATGAGCAACTTGTGCGCATGCACACTGCTTATTCAATTCCTAATCAAGAACCGTTTGATTCGGTGCGCTCTGCAGGCAGCATGATGGAAGCGATTCGTGATTATGCTAAAAATGAAATTGAAACTGGTGTGCGTTTCATTCAGTTTAATATGACTGTTAGGCAAAATGAAGACGCTTTTCCAGAGCAGTTTACTATGGTTGATGGCAGTTTTTTTAATGTCTTTGACTTACCGCTTATCCATGGCTCTAAAGAGTCTTCGTTTAATAAACCTATGGATTTAGTGATCAGTGAAGAGTTAGCTTATAAATATTTTGGTAAAAGTGACGTCATAGGTGAAACACTTACTGTTTGTTGCATAGACAGTAATACCACAACCTTAACTATTACTGGTGTAATGAAAGATTTACCGGATGCCACGCATCTCAATACCGATATGTTGGTTTACTTACAACCAGCCTTATTCAGTGAAAATGATGGCATGTTAAATACTTGGACAAGCTTAAATGTTTATACCTATTTTAAATTAAATTCAGGTGTCAGTGCTGTGCAATTACAAGAGCGCATCAGTTTCTGGATGAATAATGAAAGTCCTTTAGTTAAACTGTTAGGTAAAATTTTAGGCGGAAAAGCTTCAGGTAAACAAGTGACTGACATTGTGAAGTTGAAAGTCATGCCTGTGGCAGATTTACATTTACAGGCAAAAAGTCAGGCTGGTAACGGTAGTGATTTAACGCCAATGGGTGATAGCAATATGATCACTACTTTTGTTGTCGTTGCCGCTTTAGTTCTGTTAATTGCCTGCATAAATTTTATGAACTTATCTACCGCCAAAGCGAGTAAAAGAGCGAGAGAAGTGGCAATGAGAAAGGTCTTAGGCGCTAGCAGAACTCAAGTAGCGATTCAATTCCTAGGCGAGGCCATAGCCTTGGTTCTCTTATCATTACTGTTTGCTTTGGTCGCTGTTGAGTTGGTACTACCTTTTTATAATGAAGTATTAGGTAAGGACTTAGAGTTGAGATTATTAGCGGAACCAACTTTATTGCTTACGTTAATTGGCTTGGCTATTTGTGTCGGCATTGGTGCTGGCATTTATCCCGCGCTTTATTTATCACGTTTTTTACCCGGTCAAATATTAAAATCGAGTAAAAGTGTCGAATCAAAGAGTTCGACAAAATTTAGAAGTGTTTTGGTGGTTTTCCAGTTCGCCACTTCGATAATTTTAGTGATATCTACCTTGGTTGTTTATGGTCAAACGATATTCTCTAACAATATGAACGTGGGCTATCAAAGTGATAACAAGTTAGTGCTTAATATTCGTAACGCTGGTGATAACTTAACAAGCTTAAAGCAAGAGTTACTAAGCTTACCTGAAGTGACTAGCGTGACTTTCTCATCAGAAGCACCATCACAAGATAATGAAAACAATGATAATTTTAAACTACTAGAGCCGCATGCCAATGGCGCAGCTAATCAAGCTGAATTAGTGAATTATCATAATATGGGTTATGGTTTTTTTGAAGCCTATCAAGTAACTCCAGTAGCTGGACGTTTGTTTGATGAAAACTTTGGTTCAGATACTATTAAAGCTGTTCCTGAGGGGGAGCTAGGGCAGTCTAGTGTGCTATTAAATCAAGCTGCTGTGAAAAAGTTTGGCTTTAACAGTGCGCAAGAGGCGATAGGCAAAACGTTAGCAAGTAATATTCGAGGTGAGCAGCACTTGACCATTATTGGCGTGATTCCAGACATTTACTTTCGTTCGATTAAATTTGGCGTCAGAGCAACTGTTTATACTTTAAATCCTCAACGTTTTCGTGTCGCCAATATTGCATTTAGCACCAATAATGTACCTAGCTTAATTAGTACCATTGAAAGGGTTTGGAAAAATAATGTGCCTATGCAGCCGATTGACTTGGAGTTTCTCAGTGAAATGATGGCAGCGCAGTACCAAGATGAAGTAACTACAGCGCAGTTGTTCTTGGTATTTTCATTAATTGCTATTGTGGTTGCTTGTTTAGGATTGTATGGCTTGTCTGCCTTTACTGTAGAAAGGAGAACCAAAGAGATTGGTATTAGAAAAGTTATGGGCGCTAGTGTTAAGGATATTGTTGGCTTACTTATTTTACAATTCTCTAAACCTGTGATGTTAGCAAACCTTATTGCTTGGCCTATCGCAACTTATTTCATGCTAACTTGGTTAGAAGCATTTCCTTATAGAATTAGTGCAATTTGGCTAGTGCCTATTTGCTTAGGTGTCGGTTTATTATCATTAATTATTGCTTGGAGCACAGTGGGTGGTAATGCTGCCAAAGTAGCTAGAAAGAATCCAATCAAAGCGCTTAGGTATGAATAGGTTAGAACAAGTATCTTTTGAAATTACCTAAGTAAGTTGTTTGAGCTGTTTAAGTGGTAAATATAAAAAGTGGCCAATAAGCATTGGCCATTTAGCTTTAACATGGCTTCATAAAATTTTGTCAAATTTTGTCAAATTTTGTCAAATTTTGGAAAAATTTGATTTCGCCCTGAATTTTTTGCCTGATATAAGTATTTGTCAGCGCTGTTGATTATCTCGTCAATGCTTTGACTGCCACTAAGCTGCTCAATACCCATGCTAACCGTTACTTTAATGGTTTTCTCGTCATAATGAATGATGTGTTCTTGCAATTTCTGTTGAATTTTTTCTGCAATAATGTTGGCGTTTATAGCGAGAGTTTGTGGCAAAATAAATAGAAATTCCTCTCCTCCCCAGCGGGCTACACAATCTTGTTCTCTGATATTATCGGTAAATAATTTTGCTAGCTCTAGTAAAACAGCATCGCCAGCATTATGACCGTATTGATCATTAATTTTCTTAAAATGATCTACATCGCACAAAATAATAGACAAGGATTCTTTATTTCGTACTACTCTAGCTTTTTCATGTTTTAAAATACCAAGCGCATCACGTCGGTTTGATAAATGTGTTAATGGATCGAAGTGTGCTAGTTGCTGATATTTATTACTTAGCTCTAAAATATGTTTAAACGATTGTTCTCTAGAGTATTCATATAAAGCAGATAAAAAGGTAACGGTTAAAAAGGAATAGACTAGGCGTAATTTAAATTCAGTGCTGTAAGTCGCATGAGTAATGAACTCAGTTGGTACAAACATTATCGCGATAACAATGGCAATAAAGATGGCAATTTCAACCAAGCCTCGCTTTAAACCATGGATAAATACCGAGACAGGTGAAACAATAAATATCCATAAAGGTCCTGTGTTCTCAACACCACCTGTGAATACCAGATAAAACATCATTAAATAGAGAGAATAAAGAATGATTGCTGAGCTTAGGGCGATATTATCGAATTTCCGATAAACGTAATAACCAGTAAAATAAATAAAGCTGGCAAGAAATAAAGTGCTTGCTAGCACATAATTATCGTTGAATAGCGCTACAATGCCCATTGCTGCGGCAATTGACATGCCTACTAGGGCAAATAATGAAACAACATGAGGCTGACTGCTTTGTTCATTTTTTAGGTTGTTTTTTTTAAGTGTTTTGGGCAAAAAGTTGAACCTTGTTACGTTGCTCTATTGAGACTTTAGGATAACTTAGCATGTTAGTATGCAGAACAACACTTACCAGCATAATTTTTTCTTTGTTGGATATTGTACAATTAACGACTTAGTTATAAAAGGCATTACGAGTTCATGTAGCGAGCTCTTTTTATCTAATTAGGAATTTTTTGTCTCATATATCCATAGATATTTGAATAAACTATACAGCGTCGTGAATTACGCTTTATTGTTAATATAACTTTTTCGTGCACATAATTTGCACATTGATTAGTTATTATTAATGTTATGTATAACTATACATTTCTTCCTGTTGCTCGATAGCTTAGGGTACTGTTTTTAGATGAAAATTCAGAATAAACTTTTTTTAATTTTATTTGGCTTTAGTTTTTTATTAGTAACCATCTTGGTTTTGCTGATGCAATGGAGCATTGGCAAAGGCATGGTTGACTATGTTAATACCCAAGAAATTGAAAAACTTAAACCTGTGGTTATAGAACTTGCTGAAGAATATAGGACCAACAATAATTGGCTTACTATGGCAGGGCGGCATGACAAATTTCGCCGCCTTATTTCAGCGCAACTTAAAGGTAGTGAGTTTTCTCCTAGGCAAAAAAATCATCATCCTGAGCGCAGGCCTCTTCATCGACCGCCACCAAGGCGTTTACCATTTGAACAAAATGGCGAGCAAGTAAAGACGGATTTTCTTGCTGGAAAATTACCGCCTCCGCCTGAAAGTGAAGCCCATTACGCTCTATTAGATAGTAATGCTAATACTGTTGTTGGCAGGTATATTGAAAATATAAAATATAGTCAAACCCCGATAAAGGTTGGTGAAGTAGTTGTTGGATTTTTTGCCGTTTCTAAGCGAAATCGACTTACTCAAGGTTATGAAGTCGACTTCGTTGAACAACAACAACATTATTTATGGGTAATTGCCTTGCTGGCGATGAGTCTTGTTGCTTTAGTTACGTTGCCTTTGGCACGCCATGTGGTTGAGCCCATTAAACAAATCACCCGCGGCATGCATAAACTTACCCAGGGTGACTATCAACAATTGATTGAGTTAAAAAGACAAGACGAATTAGGACGGTTGAGTCGAGATTATAATGAGTTGGCGCTTACTCTTGCGGAAAATGAAACAGCAAGGAAGCGCTGGTTGGCCAATATCTCTCATGAATTACGCACGCCTATTGCTATATTACGTGGTGAACTGGAAGCCATGCTCGATAACGTCAGACCGTTGAGTAAAGATAATATCGCATCAGCAAATGACGAGGTAAAACATCTTCAGCGGTTAATTGATGATTTAAACCAACTGACAAGTGCAGATATTGGCGCCATGCGTTATCGTAAAGAAGAACAAGATTTAACTCAGCTAATGCAAAGTGAATTGGATAAGTATCATAGCTATTTAAATGAAGCAGGTATCAAACTTAGCCTTGATATTTGCCAGCAAAAAGTTGCTGTTTATGTTGATAAAACTCGTTTATATCAACTGTTTGAAAATATAATCAATAATGCCGTTAAGTATTCATCGGCAACGGACTTTTGCATTTCTTTAGCTATTGAAAAAGTAAAAGGTAAATCAATAGCGCAGATAAAGTTTGAAGATAATGGTGTTGGGGTTGAAGATCAGCATCTAGCTCATTTATTCGAACACTTATATCGTGTTGATGATTCTCGAAACCGCAAAACTGGTGGTTCAGGTTTAGGTTTGTCCATTTGTCGCCATATAGTGATTGCTCACCAAGGTGAAATCTCTGCTCAGCGAGCAAACTTAGGTGGCTTAGCTATTATTATTAACTTACCCTTGCTCTAGTTAAGAGCGATGGGCAGTAAAACTATTACTTAGCCTTAATTTATTAGAGTTGTATTATGTCAAAGTTGATATTGATTGTAGAAGATGAAATTAAACTGGCGAGCTTGTTGGCTGATTATTTTAAGCAAGCAGATTATACCCCGCATTTAATCCATCATGGTGATGAAGTGATTGCATGGGTCAAACAGCATCAACCACAGGCTATTTTACTCGATATTATGCTGCCGGGTAAAAATGGCATAGATCTCTGTAAAGAAATTCGTCAATTTTCCAATGTGCCTATTTTAATGGTTACTGCAAAAGTTGATGAGATCGACAGATTATTAGGTCTAGAACTAGGGGCGGATGACTATATTTGTAAACCGTTTAGCCCTCGAGAAGTGGTGGCCAGAGTAAAAGCCGTGTTAAGGAGAACGCAAACCCTTGGGAACATGGACAGTGCTTTACAACTTGATGAGCATAGATTTACCGTTGGTTTTCATCATCAGGAAGTAACGCTAACCTCGGTTGAATTTCAGCTATTAAAACCTTTGGCGAATAAGCCTGAGCGTATTTTTACTCGGGAGCAATTAATGCAGAATATGTACTCTGATCACCGCATTGTTAATAATAGAACCATTGATAGCCACATTAAAAAGCTACGTAAGAAGCTCGCCGATATTAGTGAAGGTAAAGACTGGATACAATCGGTGTATGGCACAGGTTATCGCTTAGTTTTATAGAACATTTCAAACTCCCATAAACTAATCTCCTCTTTTTCTGCACATTTTTTGCAATTTCTGTTGTTAATCTTATTTTGAAAGTAAATTTGATAAACATAACAACAGGATATTTTTATGGGTACTTATACTACACGAATAATAGCTGTGACATTATTAGTCATAGCATCTAGCCAAGCTCAGGCTAAAAATACGGAATCAAATCAAGAAAACCCACGCCAGCGCCCTTGTTTTTCATCAATTGATACTAATGGCGATGGCGATATTGATCTTAATGAGTTCTCGTCACATAAGCTTCCACATGGTGATCATCAAACTGTTTTCAATACAATTGATAGCGACAAAAATGGCATTATTAGCCACGAAGAATTTGTTAATCATAAACCGCCTCATCGAAAGAACCGCAGAGAAGAATAATGATGATTACTTCAATGGATAATGCCACACAGCTTAGTGTGTCTTCACTAAGGGCGGAGCAAAATTTAACAGAAGAGCAGCATATGCTGATTTCAGAGACCTTGTCTAATTTCGATGTTAAGCAATTAACCGAAGCAGATGCACTTAGTATTGTTGAAGCATTTTCACAAGCAGGCATTCAAGCAAGTGCTACACTTGAAAAAACTATGGCTGGTTTAGGTTTTGATGCAAAGAGCATTGGTGAGCTAGCCAAAGTAACTGACACGGTTAACAGACCAGCTCCTCCGCCAAAGCAAAACGCAGAAGAGATCACCTCTATGGTTGATTACTTAGCCGAACTGTTAAAAGAAAAGTTGGCGGCGAACAATAATCGTCAGCTTAGTGATGAAGATAAACAATCGATATTGGCACAAGTTTTTGAAAAATTTAATATTGAAGATGGTAAGTCCATTATCAATACTAACGCCTAAGTGTATGCTTTAATTAGTTTTGTGTTGCTTTTTTTAAGTTATTTATATTTGAGAGTAAGGCCCCACTTCATTGATTCCTTATTCGGTGCACATTTCCTGCACATTAGCGCTTTAAGATAGTGACATAACGAGAAGATTTACTCTGATGGAGATTTAACAATGAAACAGAAATTTGCTAACAGCCAAGATGCAAGTTCTATATTAATCAGCCTGTTCCTAGTGTGTTCATTGACAGCTTGTGGCGGCAGCAGCGACAGTACTACGAGTAATGATACTAGTGATCAAGGTACTAACGTAGTTAATTCACTGCCTACAGTTGAAGCAGGAACTGAGCAATCGGTGACAGAAGGAACGATGGTCAACTTAACCGGCTCAGCTACTGATGCTGATGGAGCTATTGCCAGTTATCAATGGTTGCAAACCAGCGGTACCTCGGTTGTTATTAATGGTGATACGTCAGCCAATGCCAGCTTTACCTCTCCTGCTGTCTCTGCAGATGAGACGTTAACATTTCAGCTGACTGTTACCGATAATGATGGTGCCAGTGCTAATGATAGCGTTAAGATAACTGTAAACAATGTCACCGCGGGCAATACTGCGCCAATTGCAAATGCAGGTACAGATCAGGCCGTTTTTGTTGGCAGTACAGTTATGTTGTCAGGAATGCAAAGCAGTGATGCAGATGGAGATGATATTAATTACTCGTGGAGTTTATCAACCATTCCTAGTGGTAGTGTTGCGACTTTGTCTAATGATACTGCTGTTGATGCTAGCTTTGTTGCTGATGTCAGTGGTAGTTATGTTGTTTATCTCACTGTTGATGACGGCATGTTAGACAGTGAAATAGACAGTGTTGAAATCACTGTTTCAGAAGTAGTCACGGGCTCTACTGCTGGTATTTTATGTGATTACAATTACAGTGAATATAATGACTCTCCTTCTGTCTCATATGTTAGTGCAGCGCAGTGGAGTTGCTCAGAGGACGAACGAACACTCAGTGCTAATGGGATACCCGACCATGAGGTAGGTACTTTCCCAAATTCTCATAACCCAAATGCTATAACAGAGCAAACAGTCTCAGCTAATTATGCATTATCACCGACAGAAACAACCACGGCTACTACGCTTGGCGGCCCAAGTGGCGCGACTGGTTATGTACTTAATGGTGTTAAAATTGATGCTAATACGGCAGGTTCTTGTGATGATTCAGGTAGTTCATGTAGCTTGATAGATAATAGTGGTGGCTGGCATATAGAGGCATTAGGTCAAACAAGCTTCAACTTTGGTACCGATGATAACAATGCACACGTACAACCTGGGGGCTCATATCATTATCATGGTATGCCAGAAGGTTTTGTCACTAAGCAAGGCGGCAATAGCACAACAATGACAATTATTGGCTGGGCAGCGGATGGCTTCCCTATTTATGCTCGGTATGGCTATAGTGTAGCAAGTGATGCTGCTTCCTCGCTTAAAGCGATGACTGGTAGTTATCAATTGGTGAGTGATGTAAGTGCTTCTCGACCATCAACAGATGTATATCCCCTTGGTACTTTTGCTGAAGACTGGCAGTACGTTGAGGGCTCAGGTGACTTAGATGAATGTAACGGACGAGTAGGTGTAACCCCAGAATTCCCTCAAGGAATTTACCATTATTATGCCACAGATAGTTACCCTTACTTTCAGCGCTGTGTAAAAGGTGAGGTAACAGTTTCAGGTGGTATGCCACCACCGCCAAATTAAGATGAATAACTAGGACTCAGTTCAGATGTGAACTGAGTCAGCGTTATTGTCACTAGCAAAAGCCACCGCTAAATTACTTTAATGAAATCAGGAATTACACTTGATGCAATATCTAAAAAACAAGCTATTAAAACTTATTTCGGTATTATTAACTCTGATAGTCTCAACACATTCATTTGCACATGTGATGGTTGCACAGCACGGCACGCTGAATATAGTCGATGATGGTGTTTTCATGGTGCTGTCATTGCCTGTGTCTGCATTTGAAGGCATAGATGATGACCAAGACAGTAAACTTTCTTCCGCGGAATTTAGTCTCCACCGCACCGCTATTGCGAAAACGGTTAAAGAAAGCATTTTATTGCAAGACAAAACTGGCAAACTAGACTTACAAGGCATGATGCTTTCGCCTGTTACACCACATCATTCTCCAAAGGAGCCCGCAGCTCAACTGATAGTTATGGGCCGATTTGCATTAGCTGATGTTAATAGCGAGCTGCAATATCAAGTCAAATTGTTTGGTAAATCACCGACTGAACAAGTATTGGAAATAACAGCAACGAACAAAGCTGAAAAGAAAAAGCATGCTTTTTCATTAACCGCCAAAGAGTCAAATGTGCAGTTATTTCGCCAAGAGCTTGTCAAATGATATGTTAGCTAAACAATGCTCTATTAATAGACCTTGTTACTAGTAATCTTAAAGCTTAGTCAATCTTTAGTGCCCTTTTAAGGGGCGCTAAATGAGGTTCAAAGTGCCGCCATTGTTCGGTAGCACTTTTATAAATTGGTTGACGAACCTGCTCAGAGCTTGGTGTTTTGATTGTGCGTTTGGTTTTATGAAAATCAAGGCATGATTGCTCAAATGCTACCTCACAAAAATTAAGCATTCGGCGTACTTGCTTTTCTAGGTCATTCACAACCTCTTCATGACTTACGGTTAAGACAAAATCAGGTATAACTTTCTGCCAATGTGCCATTAACTTTAAATAAGCTTGATAGTATCGACCTATGTCATCAAGGCTATAGCTAAACTCTTGCCCTTCAGCAAATAACTGCTTAAAGCCACTAAAACAACAGGCCATGGGCGAACGCCTAGCATCAATTACTTTAGCATTAGGTAGTATTAAACGTATTAAGCCTAAATGAAGGAAATTATTAGGCATTTTATCGATAAATAATGGCGCACTTTCGCGATATACCTGTGTCTCATTGATAAACTGTTGGCCAAAGCGTTTAAAGTACTCTGGATTAATGCTGCTTAAATTCTGCGGGTATTGGTTTTCTTTATTATTATGGTTTCGGCCACGTAAACGTGAAGCTAATCCTAATATATTGTGCAGTTCCATGGTGCCGTCAATTTGTGAGTGCGAGGCAAGAATTTGTTCAAGTAAGGTGGAGCCTGCGCGTGGCAAACCAACAATGAAAATAACTTCTGGCGATTCATGACCCAAACTCCCGCGCTGCTCAAATAACTCTGCAGTGCAATATTTTATTTGTTCTTCAACTTGTTGTTCTATTTTATTTATATCAAAACTATTATGAGCGTGTTGTAGGTCATTACCTTGTTGGTAGGCTTGGAAAGCCTGATCGTATTCTTTTCTATCTTCAAAGGCTTTGCCCGTTGCAAAATACAACTGCACTCTGTCAACCAAAGCTAGCGCTTGATCTTCTTGTTGCACTTGCATTTGAGCGATTTCTTCATCACTAAAGCGGTAAGTTTTGCTATTAGCCAGGCTCCAAAATGCATCGCCATAACTTGGTTTGACAAGATAAGCTTGTTGGTAAGCATTGATGGCTGCTTTAATATCGCCTTTTGCCTTGAGTGCGTGGCCAAGCTGTAAGTGAAAGCCAGCAATGCTATTACCTTGCATTGCATCTTCTGAACTGGCTTGTGCTATTGCTTGTTCAAATAAAATAATAGCCTGTTCAATGTCCCCTAAACCAGTTAGCACATTGGCTTTGGCTACTTGAAAGCTTAAGTTGTCTGGTTGAATTTTGAGTAGTTTTTCAACTTGTTGCTCAGCGGCTTTGAATTTACCTAAACGAATAAGTAAGTTGAGGTATTGAGAGCGTGCATGAAGATGCTCAGGTGCTAGCTCAAGTGCGCTTGCCAACAGAAATTCAGCATCATCATAAATTTTGATTTCAATACCTATTTCAGCAAGTAAGCACATGCCACCAATATGACGTTTATTATTTTGTAGAAAATGACGGCAAATTTGCTCCGCTTTTAATAACTTTCCTTCATGCATCAATTCAGTAACTGCGAGTAAAGCAGGTGGAAGCTTTTTTAATTTAGCTAACTGGTTAGCGGCTTTTTGTAATGCCTCTTGTTGCTGTGTTTCACGATAAAGTTGAATAAGCTCTTGCCAACTGGCAGCTAAGCTTGGATTAAGTTGTACTGCTTTTTCAAAAGAAGCTTTAGCCGATGTTGACTCACCTAATGCGAGGTTGATGTAACCTAACTCTTGATTTGCACGACTGTGTGTTTCATCAAGCCTAAGTAACTCATTGATGCTGAAAAGTGCTTGGCTTGCAGCTTTACCATAACGCTGCGCTACGGCAATTAAATACCATAATTCAATTTTTTGTTGCTTATCATCCGTTTGCTCTATTTGTTGCTTACCTTGCTTGATAGCATCATTGAATTTTGCCGTTTGAATTAGTTGCTGAATTGCTTTTAATTGCGACTCAAATGAGGGGAAGGCTGTTTTATCCAATGACTTGGCTCCAGAGGTAGCGAGAGAGGGATGACTATTTGCTTTATACTTTATCAATAAAAAGCCGCTTGATACAAAGTTCAAGCGGCTTTTTTATCGGTTAATTTATTCTTTAGTAAAAATCATAAGAGAATCTAAAACCAACTGTGCGTGGCCTATTGGTGACAACTTTTGGAGTAAACTGTTGGGTATCAATATATAAAATGGCACTTTCATCCGTTACATTATCAATGAATATTTCAGCTGACCATTCTTCATTTGTTACACCAAAGCTTAAATTGGCTAAAATGTAGCTGTCTTGCACATAACGACCCCCCGCAAAGGTTTGGCCATTACTGTCTTGGTAATTTACCCCAGCATAAGTATCAGCTTCTTTTTTAATGCTTAGTCCTGAACCTGTGCCATAAACCAAGTTAGTCGTATCTTCTAATACATACGCATCCATGGTCATGCTAGATAACCTTTCACCGGTATAACTTACTGAGCCTCGAACATAACCAGTCATATCTTGAGAGACATTATAGAAGTATTCAGCTTGCAAGTTACCAGAAAAGTCAGCTGAGTAAGGAAGTTTACTGCCCACTGCAGGAGCAATACCTGCAAGCTCATCGTTGACTGACGTTAGCTCAGTATCAATAAAACTAAAGGCACCACTGATAACAAGGTTGTCTGTAGCGACCCAAGTGAAATCACCATCAATGCCCCTTATTTCAGCATCGCCTACGTTATCAGTAAACACTAAGAAACTGATATTGGTCGGGTCAAATCGCGATGTTTGCAGGTCTGATATTTTTGAGTAATAGGCTGTAGCATTCAAACGTAACGTTTGATCAAGCCAGATTGACTTAACACCCAACTCAACGTTATCTAAGCTATCAGTAGTTGAATAAACCGGAATTCGAAAACCATCGAAGGCGCCTTCTTGGTTTTTAGCTAAACCGCCGCCAACTCTGTTAGTTACAGGCGGTCTGAAGCCTTCAGAATAAGAAGTAAATAGCATGACATCATTTGATACTCTCCAATCCAGTGATGCTTTAATGATAGTATCATCTACGGTTAACGTACCGTCATTATCAAGTAAACTAGTCTCTAATTGCCCATCAGCAATAGCAGCCTGTATAGCAGCAGCTTCTTCTGCACCAAAAAACTCTGTTAACGCGGCATCACTACCATCACCAAAGGCGCGTAATCGGCCACTTACATCAACAGTAGTTGTAGCTCCTTTAAATGAGTCATCAATTTGATACCAGCGTGCACCAAAGCTCGCGGTTAAGGTATCAGTGATATCAAACTCTACCTGACCAAATACTGCAATTTGATCTATGGTGTGAGTGACATCATTAACGAAACTTATTTCAGATGAGAAAGGTCCGCCATTACTATTAATGCCTTCAGTGCCAGCAAGTGTTCTCTCTAGGTTAGTAAAATAAGGTAAGCTGGTATTTCCTAATTGGAATTGACCCACGGTTGATAATTCTTGAGAGTCATAAAAAACACCGGCAGTGATGCGCCAGCGGTTCTCCGCTGATGTGTTTATGCGAAATTCATGTGTGATACGTGATGTGCTTGTTTTTTCTTTATAAAATTTTGTTGGGTCTACACATTCCTGCGCTTCAGGTGCACCAGCATAATTACACGCATAATAGGCTGCAAATGAGCCACCATTGGTGTAACCAGTGTAATCAATCGTTGAATCAATATCTCTATCAAGATAGCCACCGGTATAAACTACCTCTAAATGCTCTAGTCGACCTTCTAATGTCCATGTAGTTAAACCAAAGTCATCGTTGTTATTTTCAGGAATAAAACGGTTGGTTGATGATTCGCCGTCTAGGTTTGGATCATAAGCGAATACACCTTCAGTATCGAGTGATTGCTGAGTATGTTGAACTAACAGTTCCCAGTCATCATTGATTAAATATGACAGGCCAAAGCGCGCACCTGAATAACTTGCTGTATTGAAGTTATCTTCAACTAAGGCATCATTCTTAGGAGCAGTGACCGGAACACTTTCAGGATCAGTTAACGCACCACTTGAAACTCGGCTAATAACAACGGCACTGCCGCCATAACCACCTTCACCGGGTACATTTAAAATATTATCTATCCAGCCACCTTGATGATCATTATAAGCGGCAACACGCACAGCAAGTGAGCCAGTCAACGACATGTTGAAATAAGCTTCAACTGAATTGCTCATATCACCACCGGAAGTGGAACTAGTGCTGGTATCAAAACCAGCTGAAAAACCATCATGGTTAGGTTTATTGGTGATTAGGCGAACGGTACCAGATTGTGAACTAGCACCAAAAAGGGTACCTTGTGGTCCAGGTAAAACTTCAACTCGCTCAACATCGGTGGCGTAAATGTCTAAGTTACGTCCTTGCATTGATACAGGCTGTTCGTCTAAATAAAAAGCAACAGAGGGTTGTAGCGCTTGCACAGATGATACAGCAATGCTGGTTTGCGTCGTTGCTGCCCCACGTATGTAAATTTCATTTTGTCCAGGGCCAGTACCCTGAAAAACAACATTGGGTAAAAACTCAACATATTGGTCGAAGTTTGAAACCCCAAGCTTTTCTAAGCTATCGCCTGTTAATGCTGTAACGGTAACCGGTACTTCTTGAATGGACTCTGCGCGTTTAGTGGCGGTAACTTCAATCACTTCAATTTTTGCTTGTTCCGCTTCGGGTGCTTCTTCAGCTAGGGCTGATGTAGAAGCAGCCAGTGCAGTTAAGACAGCACAGTGCAGCTTAGTGAATTTCATGTTAAGTATCCCTTGATTTGGTGTTTTTAGTGTTTTTCATTAGAGTTGATATAATTAGTGTTCTAACTATATTTTTTTATGCTGTAAAGCTTAGCAATAAAATCTATTTTTTTCAAAATGATACGAAAATGTTATTAAATAAGTCGATATGTTATTTAAAGGTTCATTTAACGCATTATCATTTGCAGCATGACGTTAGCCGATATAATATCAATTCAAATTAAATTTAGGAGAATGGCTTGCCTTCACCGAAAAAGAGTCAACTAAATAAGCACGTATTTATTAGTGCCTCATCTATTATCATTGCGCTTTTACTTTATACCGCAGTACTGCCTACACAAGCACAAGCCTTATTTACTGTTATTCAAGCCGCTATTATTGACAATGGCAGCTGGTTTTATGTTTTAACCGTGGCACTGATCTTCTTCTTTGTGATCTTTTTAGGTTTCTCTCGTTACGGAGACATACGGCTAGGACCAGACCATTCAACACCTGACTACTCATTAACGACATGGCTTTCGATGTTATTTGCCGCTGGAATGGGCATTGGTTTAATGTTTTTTGGTGTCGCGGAACCTGTAATGCACTACCTTGCTCCGCCAACAACGCAAACGGGAACAGTGGAAGCTGTTCAAGAAGCAATGAAAATGACTTTCCTTCATTGGGGGTTACATGGTTGGGCTATCTATGCCGTTGTTGCATTAGTTTTAGCATATTTTAGTTATAGACATAATTTACCTCTCACGTTGCGTTCTGCTTTATATCCACTAATTGGCGAGAAAATATATAAATGGCCAGGGCACTTGGTTGATATTTTTGCCGTTGTTAGTACTGTTTTTGGTGTCGCTACTTCGTTGGGTTTGGGAGCCTCGCAGGTTAACGCCGGGTTTAACTATTTGTTTGACATTGATATATCCACCACTAACCAAATAATCATTATGTGTGTGATAACCGCACTAGCGGTTACCTCCGTTGCTACCGGGCTGGATAAGGGAATTAAAAGGCTTTCTGAAACCAATATGATTTTAGCGGTGGCGCTATTAGTACTCATTTTTGTGCTTGGTCCCTCGGTATTTTTATTAAAAGCCTACTTACAGAATATTGGTGAATATGTCGCTGATATTGTGCACAACACCTTTAATTTGTTTGCTTATAAGAAGACAAATTGGATAGGTGGTTGGACTATTTTTTATTGGGGCTGGTGGTTAGCGTGGGCGCCTTTTGTTGGGTTATTTATTGCTAGGATTTCTCGTGGCCGCACCATTAGAGAGTTTATCTTAGGGGTTATGCTGATTCCGACCATATTTACTTTATTGTGGATGACCATTTTTGGTAATAGCGCTATTGATTTGGTCTATAACCAAGGGGTCTCTGCTTTAGGGGATATGGTAAATGAAAACCCTTCTGTTGCCTTGTTTGTCTTTTTGGAGAACTTTCCTTTTACCTCAGTTCTTTCTTTTCTTAGCGTCTTGATGATAGTGATATTCTTTGTCACTTCCTGTGATTCCGGTGCTATGGTTGTTGATATGCTTTGTTCGCACGGTAGCAATGATACTCCGTTGTGGCAGCGCGTTTACTGGGCTGTAGGCATTGGCGTGGTCGCTGCAATATTACTGCTTGCTGGCGGTCTTAATGCGCTACAAACTATGACCATTGCTAGTGCTTTGCCGTTTGCAATTGTGCTATTACTGGCTATTGTTGGTTTGATTAAAGCATTAAGAGTTGAAGCTTTTAAACAAGAAAGTCAGCTTATAACGGCTATTCCTCAGTCTAGCCATGAAAATAATGATGGCTGGCAAGTTAGGTTGAAAAATATCGTCGACTTCCCGAATAAAACCAATGTTAATAAGTTTATTAGTCAGACCGTCGTTCCCGCCTTTGAATTAGTGGCTGACGAACTGCAAAAAAATCAAATTGCAGTTGAGATATCACATGAAAATGGCTTGAGCTTAATTGTTGATCATGGTGAAGAGCAAGAATTTATTTTTCGGGTTCTTGCTCGAAAATACTCACAGCCTGATTTTATCAATGAACTTGATGACGATGAAAGCAGCTATTATCGAGCCGAAGTTCATTTAGGTGAGGGCGGGCAGGATTATGACATTATGGGTTGGTCAAAAACTGCGGTGATCAATAATATTATTGATCAATACCATAAGCACCAACATTTTTTACATTTATTACGTTAATCACTTTGAGTGCTAGCTTTAGTGATACTGCTAGCACTCATCGCATCTAGTTCTAGTAATGGCGCCGCATCTATTTCATTGGCATCCATCATGACTGCGATACGTTCCATGGAAGATAGCAGTTGTGATTGCTCCCACTCGGCTAAGTTAGCATAATTTTCAATAAAGTGATCTTGC
>Ga0114909_1000999_pt1 | contig 17290 bp, 18 predicted proteins | sample MalvireepMed_906_FD_87290 | JGI IMG/M metagenome (GOLD analysis project Ga0114909, IMG submission 87290) | Marine viral communities from the Global Malaspina Expedition - Malaspina viral metaG DeepMed_906 | ecosystem: Environmental > Aquatic > Marine > Oceanic | place: Mediterranean Sea...
CACATACCCCGTTGCGACAGGCTGCCGGCACAGCTACGCCAGCCCGCGCGGCAGCGCCGAGCAAGTCTGCCTCCGACGCCGCAATGAAGGCGATACCAGAGGGCCAAAGCCGCACCGCCCGATGTTCACTGCCCATATCAGTCGGGGCGCGATGCCGGACTTTCAATACCCAGGGTATCCCACAGCTCGTCGACGCGTTTTTTCACATCTTCGGTCATGGCGATCGGCTCACCCCACTCCCGGGTGGTCTCACCCGGCCACTTGTTGGTGGCATCCATCCCCATTTTGGAACCCAGGCCGGATACCGGCGAGGCAAAGTCCAGGTAATCGATGGGCGTATTCTCCACCAGCGTGGTATCCCGGGTTGGATCCATCCGGGTAGTGATCGCCCAGATCACGTCTTCCCAGTTACGGGCATTCACGTCGTCATCCGTGACAATCACAAATTTGGTGTACATGAACTGCCGAAGAAACGACCATACCCCCATCATCACCCGTTTGGCATGGCCGGGGTACTGTTTCTTCATGGTCACCACTGCAAGGCGATAGGAACAGCCTTCCGGTGGCAGGTAAAAATCCACGATCTCCGGGAACTGCTTCTGCAGAATCGGAATAAAGACCTCGTTCAGGGCCACCCCGAGAATCGCCGGCTCATCAGGCGGGCGACCGGTATAGGTACTGTGATAGATCGGATCCCGGCGATGAGTGACCCGTTCTACGGTGAATACCGGGAAGTGGTCCACTTCGTTGTAGTAACCGGTGTGATCACCGAACGGTCCTTCCGGCGCCATATCATCCGGGTAGATGAAACCTTCCAGCACGATTTCAGCGCTCGCCGGCACCTGCAGATCGCTCAGCCCCGCCTTGACCAGCTCGGTCCGGCTGCCGCGAAGCAGCCCGGCAAAGGCGTATTCCGACAGCGTATCCGGCACCGGCGTCACCGCCCCCAGAATGGTCGCCGGATCGGCACCGAGGGCCACAGCCACCGGATAGGGTTGGCCGGGATTGCTCTTCTGGAACTCCTGGAAATCCAGGGCACCACCGCGATGACTCAGCCAGCGCATGATCAGACGGTTGCGACCGATGACCTGCTGCCGGTAGATGCCCAGGTTCTGGCGTTCTTTATGGGGCCCACGGGTAATCACCAGTGGCCAGGTCACCAGCGGCCCGGCATCGCCAGGCCAGCAATGCTGCACCGGAATCTGATACAGGTCCACCTGATCCTTTTCGATCACGACATCCTGGCAGGGCGCGGAACGCAGTACCTTGGGGCTCATGCGCATCACCTGCCGGAACAGCGGCAGTTTTTCGATGGCATCGCGGAAACCCTTGGGGGGATCCGGTTCCTTGAGAAACGCGAGGAGCTTACCGATGTCCCGAAGCGCCGTGACGTTATCCTGCCCCATGCCCAACGCTACCCGCTTCGGTGTCCCGAACAGGTTGGCCAGCACCGGCATGTCATAGCCCTTGGGGTTTTCAAACAACAACGCAGGACCACCTGCCCGCAATGTACGGTCGCAGATTTCGGTCATTTCCAGATGGGGGTCGACTTCAACGCTGATGCGTTTCAGCTCACCCAGCTTCTCCAGCTGGTCAATGAAGTCTCGCAGGTCGTTGTATTTCATCGGTTACTCCGTTCAGATATGCCAGTACTACGGAGATCGGTGGTCGCTGGACTGCTTTAAAGCAGTTGGAACAAACTGCGCGCACGTGGCATGAACGGCGGAGCCGGGGAGAACCTCCCCGGACCGTGCATTGCCAGGGATGGCAATGCCGAGCCCCCAGGGATGGGTTCACGGCGTGTCCGGGGAGGTTCTCCCCGGCTCTGCCCGCCCCCAAAACCAGAGGCGCTAGTCCTAGCTAGGAAGAGATCAACGACGCTTCATGGACTGGAAGAACTCGTCGTTGGTCTTGGTGTCCTTGAGCTTGTCCAGCAGGAACTCGATGGCGGCGGTGTCATCGTCCATGGAGTGCAGGAGCTTGCGCAGGATCCAGACCCGCTGGATATCCGCCTCGCTCATCAGCAGATCTTCGCGGCGCGTACCGGAGCTGCGGATGTTGATGGCCGGGTATGTACGCTTCTCGGCAATCTTGCGATCCAGGTGGATTTCCATGTTGCCGGTGCCCTTGAACTCCTCGTAGATAACCTCGTCCATCTTGGAACCAGTGTTGACCAGCGCCGTGGCAAGGATGGTCAGGCTTCCACCTTCTTCCACGTTACGGGCGGCACCGAAGAAGCGCTTGGGTTTTTCCAGGGCATGGGCGTCAACACCACCGGTCAGGACCTTGCCGGAGGACGGGATCACCGTGTTGTAGGCACGAGCCAGACGGGTGATGGAATCCAGCAGGATGACCACGTCCTTCTTGTGCTCTACCAGACGCTTGGCCTTTTCAATCACCATTTCAGCAACCTGCACGTGGCGGGCCGGCGGCTCGTCAAACGTGGAGGCGATGACCTCGCCGCGCACGGTGCGCTGCATCTCGGTCACTTCCTCTGGCCGCTCGTCAATCAGCAGTACCATGACATGGCACTCTGGATTGTTGCGGGTGATGGACTGGGCGATGCTCTGCATCAGCAGTGTCTTACCGGCCTTGGGCGGGGAAACGATAAGCCCGCGCTGGCCTTTACCGATGGGCGCAACCAGGTCCAGGACCCGGGAGGAGAGATCCTCGGTACTGCCGTTACCGGCCTCGAGCATCAGGCGCTCGTCCGGGAACAGCGGCGTGAGGTTCTCGAAGAGAATCTTGTTTCGGGCGTTATCCGGCTTGTCGAAATTGATCTCGCTGACCTTCAACAAGGCAAAGTAGCGCTCACCATCTTTGGGCGGGCGAATCTTGCCTGCGACCGTGTCGCCCGTGCGCAGGTTAAACCGGCGGATCTGACTCGGAGAGACATAGATGTCGTCAGGCCCTGCCAGGTAGGAGGCGTCAGCGGAACGGAGGAAGCCGAAGCCGTCCTGCAGAATTTCCAGTACGCCGTCGCCGTAGATGTCTTCGCCGCTTTTTGCGTGCTTCTTCAGGATTGTGAAGATCACATCCTGTTTGCGCGAACGAGCCAGGTTATCGAGGCCCATCTCTTGCGCAATATCGAGCAATTCGGGCACGGATTTCTGCTTGAGTTCAGTAAGATTCATAGTTTGTTGGATTTTCAGGAATGGAAGTAAACGAGTATTGGAATGACAGGGGTGCCCCTGAACGTATTGATCGTAAAAAAACGCTGAACTTGGTGCTGGCCAGTTGGAGCAACCGGTGTAGATGGAGTCCGGAATTAAGGTACTGAAGCCAGAGAGTGGGAACAACCGTTCGCCGGGCAAGAGCGATCATCGGCCACCTGACTGGCGAATGTCAAGTGCACTGCACAAATTAACAGCAATTTCACGCCAAACCGGCCACAACCGGCCGCTGGCGCCTCCCCCTGATGGGTTACTCCCTTCCATTAAAAGCCCGTGATGGCGATACTGGCGTATAACAACTTTTCAACGATTATGGAGCCCATCCATGAGCAGTGTACCCAGTACCGAAATGAAACCCCTGAACGTTGCCCTGCTGACCGTCTCCGATACCCGTGGGCCTGAACAGGACACGTCCGGGCAATTTCTGGAGGACAGCGTGGTCGAAGCCGGCCACAACCTGGTCGCCCGCCGGATCCTGCCGGACGACGTCTATCTGGTGCGGGCCTTGTTGTCCGGCTGGATTGCCGATTCACAGGTGCACGCAGTGATCATTACCGGTGGCACCGGCCTGCTTGAACGAGATAGCACACCGGAGGCGGTAAGGCCTTTGCTCGACAAAACCATCGAAGGCTTTGGTGAGGAATTCCGCCGCCTGTCAGCCGCCGAAATCGGATCATCAACCGTGCAGTCACGGGCGATGGCGGGAATGGCAAACCACACGGTGATCTTCTGCCTGCCCGGCTCGACCGGCGCCTGCCGCACCGGCTGGGAAGGCATTCTCCTCAGTCAGCTGGACAGCCGTCACACACCATGCAATTTCTCGGGGCTGGTCTTGCGCAAACCCGAGAAGCCAATGTCGCGGCTCAACGAAGTCATTGGACAGCGCGCCAAGCGCTGAGGCAGAAGACATCCCGATCGGAGTTAAGACTTGATGGCCAAGCCAAACCTCACGCCCCTGGAAGATGCCCTGGACCACTTGTTGTCGGAAGCACCGGTGGTTGCGCAGATTGAAACCGTCGCACTGGCCGACTCCCTGGGCCGGGTACTTGCCGAAAACCACTATGTGCCGGCCGACGTGCCGCCGGCTGACAACAGTGCGGTGGACGGATACGCCCTGCGCAAACAGGATCTGCATGGAGACCGGCCAATACCGGTCTCGGCCCGGATTCCGGCCGGTGAAGCGCCGAAGCCCCTGGAACCCGGCACCGCTGCGCGCATCTTTACCGGCTCAGAGATTCCCGAGGGCGCCGACTCGGTGGTCATGCAGGAGCGGATTGAGGTGACGGAATCCGGCATTCTTGTACAGGCGGAAGTAGACGAAGGGCAGAATATTCGCCGCCGGGGGCAGGATCTCACCCGGGGCGATCTTGCTCTGGCAAAAGGTACACAGGTACGTCCCAATGAGATGGGACTACTGGCCTCCATGGGCGTTGCCCGGGTTGCCGTCCTGGCGCGGTTGAAAGTCGCCATTCTCTCCACGGGAGATGAGCTGGTGGACCCTGGCTTGCCGCTCGGCCCGGGCCAGATCTACAACAGCAACCGCTTCACCCTGATGGGGTTGCTCACCGAAGCCGGTTGCGAGGTCGTTCTGTGCGAAACACTCAGGGACAAGCGCGAGGCGACCCGCGAAACACTGCAGCGTGCGGCCGAGGCCGCTGACCTGGTTATCACCAGCGGTGGCGTATCCGTGGGCGAAGAGGACCACGTGCGTGCAGTGCTGGAGGAGTCAGGCAGTCTGTCGCTCTGGAAGATGGCCATCAAGCCCGGGAAACCGGTGGCTTTTGGTGCCATCGGGGGGACCCCGGTGCTGGGACTGCCCGGCAACCCGGGGTCTGTGCTGGTCACTTTCCTGATGGTGGGCATGCCCTATATCCGGAAACGCCAGGGGCGCAACCCGAAACCTCTCTCGGGCGAGCGGATACCGGCAGACTTTACCATTGACTCGCCGTCAATACGCCGGGAGTTCGTCCGGGCCCGCAAGGAATCCCGGGGATCCGGGCCGGTGGTGGCCGCCTATCCCAACCAGAGCTCCGGCATCCTGAGCTCTACCTGTTGGGCTGACGGCCTGGCCGTGGTGCCTGAAAACAGCACCGTCAGCCCCGGCGACCTGCTAACCTACTACTCGTTTGCGGAACTGTTGAGCTGACCATGAGTGATAACACGATTACAGTGCGCTTCTTCGCCCGTCTGCGCGAAGACCTGAAAACCGACCAGCTGGCTATCGACGCCAGGCCTGGCCTCACAGCGGGCGATGTACTTGCAGAGCTGGCCAGCCAGGGCGGCCCCTGGGATCAGTTGCAGGGCGACCAGCCGGTTATGATTGCGATCAACCAGGCCATGGCGAAACCGGGCTCTGAGGTGAAAGCCGGCGACGAGCTTGCCTTTTTCCCGCCGGTCACCGGAGGTTGAGATGATTTCGGTCCAGTCTGACGATTTTGATGTGGCCGCTGAGTACGCGGCGCTGCGTGACAGTGGCGCCGGCACCGGCGCCATTGCAACGTTTACCGGCCTGGTGCGGGACAGCGGTGACTTGCAGGGCGTTACCGGGCTCTACCTGGAACACTACCCCGGAATGACCGAACAGGTGATCCAGGGGCTCATTGATGACGCCTCGAAGCGCTGGGATGTGCGCAAGGCCCGGGTGATTCACCGGGTGGGCAGGCTGGCGCTGTGCGACCAGATTGTCTTCGTCGGGGTGTGCAGCGCCCACCGTGGGGACGCGTTCGCGGCCTGCGAGTTCATCATGGACGCCCTGAAGACATCCGCTCCGTTCTGGAAAAAGGAAATCACCTCAGACGGGGAGCACTGGGTGGAACAGAAAGAATCCGATCGGGCGCGCTCCGAGGACTGGAAGTAACTGGCCATAAAAAAACCGCCCGTGAGCCTGGGCTCAGGGGCGGTTTCTGGTGACCTGCCTGCAATCAGAGATTGCTGTCCAGGAAAGCCGCCAGCTGGGATTTGGAGAGTGCGCCGACTTTCGTGGCGTCCACGTTGCCGTTCTTGAACAGCATCAGGGTGGGGATACCGCGGATGTTGAACTTCGGCGGGGTCTGCTCGTTCTCGTCAATGTTGAGCTTGCAGACTTTCAGTTTGCCGTCGTATTCGTCGGCAATCTCTTCAAGCACCGGGGCAATCATCTTGCAGGGGCCGCACCACTCTGCCCAGTAGTCCACCAGAACGGGGACGTCGGACTGCAGTACATCCTGCTCAAAAGAAGCGTCGGTTACATTTACGATATTTCCGCTCATTACCTTTTCCTGATTCATGCACTACTGCTGCACATCGGCATGTCCCTTTCAGGGAATAACCTGCCGGGCACAGGTGCTGTTGACTGTCGCTGAAGGCTGTCCGGGTTATACGAACAACCTTTCACCCAAATCACGGTAAGACATACTTTACGCGATTGATCAGCCGGATGTGAAGCGGTAAGAACCGATCCAGGCCTGACCCTCGTCAAATGCGCGGTTTTCCGGTTACTGACAGGCCTGAGGGATTTCGCTTATAGTACCCCGCACGTTCATCTCAAAAGGATTCCGACCACGTGACGGCCGCATCCACCGCCGAAAACGCTGCCGCCTCATCCGAGGTACTCGCAGCCATCGACATGGGCTCGAACAGCTTCCACATGGTGGTTGCCAGACTAGTGCATGGGGAAATCCGGACCCTCGAGAAGATGGGAGAAAAGGTTCAGCTCGGAGCTGGGCTGGACCAATACAACCGGCTCACTGAAGACGCCCAGGAGCGGGCCCTCGCCTGCCTGGGACGCTTCGCTCAACGGCTCAAGGGCATGCCGCCAGAGGCGGTGCAGATTGTCGGCACCAACGCGCTTCGCGTGGCGCGCAATGCCCATCAGTTCATGGCCCGGGCCGAAGAAGCGCTGGGCTATCCGGTAGAGATCATTGCCGGCCGCGAGGAAGCACGCCTGATCTATCTGGGGGTTTCACATACCCTCTCCGACGACATCGGGCGTCGACTGGTTATCGATATTGGCGGTGGCAGCACCGAATTCATCATCGGCCAGCGGTTTGAACCCCAGGAGCTTGAAAGCCTGCACATGGGTTGCGTGTCGTTCCGTAACCGGTATTTCCCGGACGGCAAGATAACCAGGCGGCAGATGGACAAGGCAGTGACCCACGCAGAACAGGAACTGCTCAACATCCGCCAGCATTACCGCTCCGTGGGATGGCAAAGTGCGGTGGGCTCATCCGGCTCGATCAAAGCCATTGCCAGCGTATTGGCGACCCTGAAGATCACCGACGGCACCATTACCCTCTCCGCCATGCAGGAACTTCGCAAGCGGCTGGTGGACATGGGTAAAACAGAAAAACTGGGAGATCTGGGCGTACGCTCGGACCGCCAGAGCATATTCCCGGCCGGATTTGCCATCCTGATGGGGGCATTCCAGTCCCTTGGTATCAAGGACATGGCGTTCGCCGATGGTGCTCTGAGGGAAGGTCTGCTTTACGACATTGTCGGGCGAATCCAGCACGAGGATGTCCGTGAGCGAACCATTTCCGCGCTTCAGGAGCGTTACCACGTTGACCAGGCACATGGCGCTGCCGTTGAGGAAACGGCCGTGGCAGCATGGCGACAGGTTGCCGACGCCTGGGCCCTGAACACCCCGGCAGATGAAGAAGTACTGCGCTGGGCCTGCCGACTGCATGAGATCGGCCTGACCATTTCCCATAGCCAGTACCATAAACACGGCGCCTATCTGTTGCGCTACTCGGATCTGCCCGGCTTCACCCAGCAGTTCCAGCGCGACCTGGCAACTCTCGTGCGCGGCCACCGGAGAAAATTCGCCTCGGCAATCTTCGAGGGCCTGGACCCGGAAGACATTGCCAGGCTGCGTTACCTCTGCGTGCTGGTGCGCCTGGCGGTTCTGATTCAACACCCACGCAACATGGAGCCGCCTCCGGCCTTCACCCTGACGGCACACAAGGACAAGTTGGTGCTGGAGTTTCCGTCAGGTTGGCTGGATGACAGGCCACTGACCCTGGCCGACCTGGAAAACGAACGGGACTATCTCGCCAAACAGGACTTTGTTCTGGAACTGAACGGCGGCTGAGCGCGCTCAGCCAGCCAACTCGGCCTCCAGGGACTCCACCTCTTCGCTGACTTCAAGCCACTGCGCCTCCACCTCTTCCAGGCAGGCGGTTGCGGTGGCCTGCTCCGCCAACAACTCTTTCAGACGGGTCTTGCCGCTGTCGTCGTAAAGGTCGGGTTCGGATAGCTGCTCTTCCAGAGCTGACAGCTTCTGCTGAAGCTGGTCCATTTCCTTTTCCAGCGCACTCTGTTTTTTACGGTAGGGGCTGAGTTTCTGGCGAAGAGCCGCCTCTGCCCGCTTGCGCGCCTTCCGATCTTCGGCACTCTCGGCCACCGCCTCAGCGGCCTCGGGCACCCCCTCCTGGCCGACCGGCACTCTCCTAGGTGCCTCGGTTTCGTCTTTCCGGCGGTCCGCCAGCCAACGCTCATAGTCTTCCAGATCGCCCTGGTACTCCGTTACCCGACCATCATTGACCAGCCAGAACTCGTCCACGGTGTTCCTTAGCAAGTGCCGGTCGTGAGAAACCACCACAATAGCGCCTTCAAAGTTCTGCAGCGCCATGGTCAGAGCCTGGCGCATTTCCAGATCCAGGTGGTTCGTGGGCTCGTCCAGCAGGAGCAGGTTGGGTCTCTGCCATGCGATCACGGCCAGCGCCACGCGGGCCTTTTCGCCACCGGAAAACGACCGGATGGCACTCAGGGCTTCATCGCCATGAAAATCAAAGCCACCAAGGAAATTCCGTATACTCTGCTCTGACGCCTTCGGGGAAAGCCGCTGAAGATGCAGGAAAGGGCTGGCATCCAGATCCAGGGACTCCAGCTGATGCTGGGCAAAGTAGCCGATGGCCAGATGCTCGCCACAGGTACGATCACCAGACATCAACGTGCCCTCACCCCGGAGTGCATCCATCAGGGTAGACTTGCCCGCACCATTGGGACCCAGCAGCCCGACCCTGCTGCCCGGCAACAGGGTCAGGTTAATGCTGTTGAGGATTGCAGTACTGCCGTGCCCGGCCTTGCCATTGCGTATCGACAACAGCGGATTGGAAACCTTCTCGGCCACCGGAAACTCGAAGCTGAACGGCGAATCGATATGGGCCGGGGCAATGCGCTCCATCCGCTCCAGAGCCTTGACGCGGCTCTGGGCCTGACGGGCCTTCGTGGCCTTGGCCTTGAACCGATCGATGAACCGCTGGATTTCGGCGATCCTGGCCTGCTGGCGTTCAAAACCGGCCTGCTGCTGGGCCAGACGCTCACTGCGCTGGCCCTCAAAGGCTGAGTAATTACCCGTATACAGTTCCAGGTTACGGCGATCGAAATGCACGACATGGGTAGCGACCCGATCCATGAAATCGCGATCGTGGGAGATAAACAGCAGGGTACCGGGATAGCGCCGCAGCCAATTCTCGAGCCACAGACAGGCATCCAGATCCAGGTGGTTAGTGGGCTCGTCCAGAAGCAGCAGATCGGACGGTCGCATCAGGGCCTGGGCCAGGTTCAGGCGGATTCGCCAACCACCGGAAAACGCCGATACCGGCCGGTTCGCGTCCTCGTCCGAGAATCCCAGCCCGCGCAGCAAGGCCTCGGCCCGGCGGCCGGCGGACCAGGCCTCGTGCACATCCAGCTCACCGTGTATGCGGGCAATGGCATGATCGTCACCTGCGGCCTCGGCCCTGGCAAGTTCACCTTCCAGGCGGCGCAAATCCAGGTCGCCATCTAGAACAAAATCCCTCGCGCTGCGCTCGGTGGCTTCGACCTCCTGCGCCATGTGGGCAATCCGGCAACCACCCGGCAGAGAGACCGCGCCCTGCTCTGGCGCCAACTGGCCCAGCAAGAGCTGGAAAAGACTGGACTTGCCGGCACCATTGGCACCGACGATCGCGACACGCTGGCCGGGTTGCACCGTCAGGCTGACGGATTCTAGCAACCAGACGCCGCCCCGTTGTAAACTGAGATCGGTTATCGTTAACATGCTTTCATTTTATCAACGTAAAGTGTTCAGGGAAGGCACAGCGCCTATGTCGGTCCGCTCGGCGACCACCCCGGATTTTTCGACACCGCCGCTGGAACTTCCGGCAGATCTGGAACCGGACAACCCGCTCTGGCGTTTTGCCCTGGCGTTCTGGAAACGTCCGGATGTCCAGAACAGCTGCCTGGCGCTTCAGAATCAGGGCTGGAGCGTAACGCGGATTCTCGGTGCGGCCTGGCTTGCACTCTCTGGCAGGGTCTTCGCCGGGGTCGAGGACGCTACGGTAACAGAGTGGCGCGACCGTGTAACCGTTGCCCTCCGGAGCGCGCGAAAATCGCTGCCCGGCAGCGCCGACAACTGTCAGAAGCTTCGCACCGGCATCGCCGGCCTGGAGCTTGAAGCCGAACAGATTGAACTGGCCCTGAGCTGGCGAACGCTAATGACCATTAACCCGGAACACGCAGACATGCAGGGACGCGACGCACTGATCATCAACAATCTGTTTGCGGCAGCACCGACCTTACCCGTTGAGGGCGATGCAAGGCCCTTGCTGAATACACTGGCCGATACTCTGGCCCACTTTCCCAAGGGAGACCATCAGCCATGATGATGAAATGGCTCATACGGCTCTCGTTCCCGGCTCTCGGGTTATTGCTGTTGCTGATTTTCTTCGGTCTGAACGACCCGGAGCAGGTCTCCGAACCTGTGGCAGAGCACGAGCAGCCCGAGATTCCCGCGTTTGAAGGACTGGTTCCGTCCCCGATTCCCACCGAGGGCCCCGAAATCGTGTTCAAATGGCAGGATACCGACGGCAACTGGCACTACGCGGACCAGCCGCCCGAACAGGGCCGCTGGAACACCCTCGCTATCGAGCGACGTGACAAGGTCTTCCCCCGGATTCAGCCGCAGGAGCCGGAAACAGACTGGCAATCGCCCTACAGCGCACCTTTCTCCCTGGGACCCTCCGCTGCCGGTACCAACGGCAGCTGAGCTGACACGTCCGGTTTCTTAACACATGTTCAGTGGCATCTGATGCCGGAACCCGTTACCTTCTGCGTTCTGACAAACACAACGCGGGGCCCTGCCCCAAGCACCGACGTTAAAGGATAATGCAATGAAGAAAACGCTCCTTGCACTGGCAGTGACCGGCCTCGTGGCCGGCTGTTCCACACCCCCCGAAGCCCCGGAACAACCGAAACTGGATTCCACCGATCAGAAGGTGAGCTATGGCATGGGCCTGGTTCTCGGTGAGCGCATGGGTAACGACCTGCCGAATCTGCAGATGGACCAGTTCCTCCAGGGCATCCAGCACGGCCACGCCGGCGATGAAGAAGCCAAGCGCATGAGCCGCGAGGAAATCCAGCAGGCTCTGATGACCTACCAGCAGCAGCTGCAGGAAGAGCAGGGCAAGCAGATGGAAGAATTGGCCCAGAAGAACCTGGATGCCGGCGAAGCCTTCCTTGCCGAGAACGCAGAGCGTGAAGGTGTGGAAACCACTGAATCCGGCCTGCAATACGAAGTGCTTGAGCAGGGTGACGGCGAAAAGCCGGCAGCAACAGACACCGTTCAGGTGCATTACACCGGTGAACTGCTGTCCGGTGAAGTATTTGACAGCTCCCGCGAGCGCGGTGAGCCGGTTACCTTCGCCCTGAACCAGGTGATTCCCGGCTGGACCGAGGGCCTGCAGCTGATGAGCGAGGGTGCCCGTTACAAGCTCTACATTCCGTCCGATCTGGCCTACGGCCCCGGCGGCAACAGGGCGATCGGCCCCAACGAGACCCTCGTGTTTGATGTCGAGCTACTCGAGATCAACCCTGGCTCCGGAGACTAAGCGCCAGAACAGGCAGCTGTCAGTTCTGAGGCTGCCACACGAAAAAGCCCCAGCCGGCGATGCCGGACTGGGGCTTTTTTTGATTCAGGGATTTCTCAGGCAGAGGCTACTTTGCCGGCATGGGCATTGTGCAGATGCTCGATCAGAAAATCCTCCATCTCGAACCGGGTCTCCAGAGTTTCACCCAGCTTCGACAATTCACCGAACAGTTCTTTGACATCCTCTTCGGACAAATCCCGGCCATCCAGCCGGTCATTGAAGTTAAGGGCAACCTCGGTGGTTTGCTCAATACGGGGATAAACCTTGGCAGCCAGCTCCAGCCCGCCATCGTTAAATTCCCGGGCCTCTCGCACCAACTGCTCGTAGATCTCGAAATGACCGGTAGACACGTAGTCCACCAGAACTTCACACAGGCGTACGAATTTTTCTCTCAATGCTTCGGTCTGCGAGAAGTCGCTTTCTCCGGACAGGTCGCAGTAATGCACCAGAAGCTCCTGACGCTCCTTGAGCCAGCGATCAATCAGTTCGCTGACGCCGCCCCAGCGCTCCCTGGCATTTCGGCAATTTTCCAACATGACGCCTGTTCTCCGCTTGTCTTGACTACTTCTGTTTCGGTTTTGATTTTTATTAGGTTTGGATCAAGTTACCCCATGGCTGCGGTTCCCCGCAACCGTTTCAGCCTCGAATCCATTCCCGGGGTTTTTGCCGGCGAAACATCAAAACCAGACCGGTGATGACAAGCAGAGAGAAAAAGACAGCAGTCCAGCCGGGTATGCTCAAACCCAGGAACCGCCAGACCACTTCAGCGCAGTCCCCGGTGCCCTGGAGCGCGGTAGACAGAACCTCGAACCACGGCAGAACGTCCAGCATGTAGTCCACCGAAGGCCCGCATGCCGGCACCTGGTCCGCCGGCAGGCTCTGCAGCCACAACTGCCGCCCGGCGACACCCAGCCCTGCTCCGGCGGTCAGCATCAGCAGGAACCCATAGATCCGAACGCCGAATCCGGTGGGGCCATGGAGAAAGGCCAGGAAACTGACCAGACCGGCACCCATGAAACCGAAGCGCTGTAACCAGCAAAGCGGGCAGGGCTCAAGCCCCATCACATGCTCCATATAAAAAGCCACACCAAGGAGTGCGGCACATACAAGGAAAATAAGCCCGAAAACCCATCTGCTGGTCAAAAGAACACCTCGAATCGTGAATTGAAACTGCAAGCGGCCACAGGGCCTGCTATTCTCGTCACTTAACCCTAAACCACGATCAACTTCAAGCCTATGACACGCCAGCCAAAATCTGTTCTGACGCTTCTGTTTCTGTTGTTTGCAACGATCTCTTTGCCGGCCGTTTCCCAGGAAGAGGAAAATGCCGACGAGGACGTGGCTGAAGAAGAAAACAGCTTTACCGACTACATCAGCATGGATCCACCGTTCGTGACCCACGTGGGTACGCCCGGCAACAAGCCAACCTATCTGAAAGCCGCGGTCAGTCTGCGGGCAAACAGCGCGAGCGCACGGCCTGCCGTGGATGCCCACATGCCCCGATTGCGACACGAACTGGTCATGCTGTTTGGTGAGCAAACGGATACCGATCGCCTCACCTCAATGGAAGGTCAGGAGGCGCTGCGCGAAGAAGCCAAACAGCGAATCAATGCGGTTCTGGAAGAGCAGCAGACCGGCGAAAGCATAGCCGGCGTGCTGTTTACGGAGTTTGTCGTGCAGAAGTGAAGCTGGAACCGGCCAGTGGTTCAGGCGATCCGCGAGAACAGATCATCTGACTGGTCGCGGTCATCACGGGCCACCTGATCGGCATCATCCCAACCGGCTTCCCAGGCCGCAATAACGACGTCACCACGATAGGGGCAGCGGGATTTGTCCATGCCCATGTTGGCCGCCATATAGCCCTGACGGTAAGCCTTGTTCAGGGCTTCCACATCCCAGCCGAGTTTGATATCCCTTGCCATCGCAATCCCCTCCCGATCCTGATGTTACAAAAATTAACAGCCGGACCGGAGGGAGACAAATCTTTGTTCGGTTTCTGTGCGTCAGGTCCGCAGACTCCTGCGACGCCTCCCGAACCCAACGCTCAAGAGCGCAGGTACTGTTCCAGAAACTCGCTGAACGACAGGGTATCGGCGCTTTCCATGTCGGCCTGCTCGGTCAGGGATTCTGACGTCATAGCCTCAAACGCGCGGCGCACATCATCACCAAGACCTTCCTGCCTCAGGCTCTGCTGATGCTGCCGCGCCATTTCCATGCCCCACTCCCGGTGACCCAGGCCAGAGGAACGCATGGCATCGAGAACCCGGGCAGACGGCACGGTCCATTCACCGGTTAACACTTCGCGCTGGGCGGCAAGGGCGTTGCGGTAGGTGTCATCACCCCGCCAACTATCGAGCAGTTCCGCAAGGGGCTCCAGCTGCGACAAAATGTCGTTCGCAGCGTCGGATACCGGGGTACGATGCCCACCACGGCAAAGCGCCAACTCTCGATAACGCCCATTGGCGACCACATCCTTGTAGTTGTCATCCAGGCGTTCACACTCGGCATCGCCAATTCGGGGAGAGTCTGCTAACAGGCAGTCCAGCAGGAACAGATCCAGAAAATCGATCTGGGCTTCGTTCACACCAACCGGCGAGAAGGGATCAAGGTCCAGACATCTCACCTCAATATACTCCACACCCCGGGCTTCGAGGGCCTGGATGGGCTTTTCCTCACGCTGCGTCGTGCGTTTGGGGCGCACCGCGCTGTAATACTCGTTCTCGATCTGCAGTACGCTGGTGTTGATCTGGATGAACTTGTCGCCCCGGCGGGTGCCGATTTCCTCATAGGCCGGCCAGGTGGTGTGGATAGCCCGGTCGAGCGTCTGAGTGTAGGTGCTGAGCTCGTTGAAACAGATGTTCAGGGATGCCTGTGCGTTGTTGTGGTACCCAAGATCGCCCATCCGTAACGAGGTTGCGTACTCACCGAACCAGGTGCGTTCATCAAATCGCGAGAGATCATGGTTCACGCCGGCTACAAAGCTGGCATCCAGGGCGGGCGAAGCACCGAACAACAACATCAGCAGCCAGCTGCGGCGGCGGAAATTGCGAATCAGCCAGAAATACTGGTCCGACTTGAAGTCTTTCAGGCTTTGCTCGTTGCCCAGCAATTCCTGCCACTTGTGCCAGAAACTGTCGGGCAGGGACAGATTGTAGTGGGCGCCCGCGATGCTCTGCATCATACGGCCGTAGCGCACGGCCAGTCCCTGCCGGTAAACATGCTTGAGTTGGCCAATATTGGAGCTGCCATACTCGGCGATGGGGATACTCGGGTCACCATCCAGCTCACAGGGCATGCTTGTCGCCCAGAACACTTCGTCACCCAGGTTCTGCTGCACAAACGTGTGGATATCCCGCAGCGATTTCAGCATGCCTGCCGTGCTGTCGAACACCGGCGTGATCAGCTCCAGCAAGGCCTCTGAATAGTCGGTGGTAATCCTCGGATGGGTAAGCGCCGACCCCAGGGCTTCGGGGTGCGGAGTCTGGGCGATGAAGCCGTTGCGATCCACCCGCAGCCCTTCTTTTTCGACACCCTTGAGGAAACCATCCCAGTCGCTGGCAGCGAACTGACGAAATACGGAATGGCGGGATTCAGCCATGGTCGACTCCTGCTGCGGCCGGCTTGCTCTTGTGCATAACCGGCCGGTGAAAAGATTGTAAACCCGTCAGCTGTCCTTGCGCGCCGAGGCAAGTGCCTGGGCCAGCGCACCAGCCATGGCGCCCTGTGGGGATTTCTGACCGGAACCGCCATTACCGGCATTCCGGTTTCCGCCCTTGCGGCTGGCTCCGGAGCGGTTGGCAGCCATTGGCTTGCCTTCGTTTTTCTCGCCAGGCTGATCGTCCATACGCATGGTCAGGGCAATTCGCTTGCGCGGGATATCCACGTCCATCACCTTGACCTTGACGATATCCCCGGCCTTGACCACTTCCCGGGGATCCTTGACGAAGGTGTGGGACAGCGCGGAAATGTGCACCAGGCCATCCTGATGCACACCAATATCCACAAACGCGCCAAAGTTGGTCACGTTGGTCACCGACCCTTCCAGCACCATGCCGGGTTTGAGATCGCTCAGGGTTTCGACCCCTTCCTCAAAACTTGCGAACCTGAATTCCGGTCGCGGATCCCGCCCCGGTTTCTCCAGTTCCGAGATGATGTCCTTGATAGTCGGCAAACCGAACTGTTCTGTTACGTAATCCTGGGGATTCAGACCACGCAGGAACGAGGAATCGCCGATGATATCGCCCACTTCGCGATTATTTTTCCGGGCGATGGCCTCGACCACGCCATAGGCTTCCGGGTGCACGGAGGACCGGTCCAGGGGGTTCTCGCCGCCGGCAATACGCAGAAAACCCGCCGCCTGCTCGAACGTGCGGTCCCCGAGACGGGTGACCTTGAGCAGCTGTTTCCGGTTGCGGAACATGCCGTTCTGGTTGCGGAACTCAATGATGTTCTGGGCGATGGTCTGGTTCAGGCCCGAGACCCTTGCCAGCAGTGGCGCTGACGCGGTATTCAGATCCACACCCACGCCGTTTACGCAGTCTTCCACTACGGCATCGAGGCTTCGTGACAGCTGCACCTGGGAAACGTCGTGCTGGTACTGCCCCACCCCGATGGATTTCGGCTCGATTTTCACCAGTTCGGCCAGCGGATCCTGCAACCGGCGGGCAATGGACACCGCGCCGCGAATGGTGACATCCAGATCGGGCAGTTCTTTTGAGGCGAACTCGGAGGCTGAATAGACCGAAGCACCGGACTCACTGACCACGATCCGGGCCAGCTTCAATTCGGGGTAACGCTTGCTGAGGTCGCCGACCAGCTTCTCCGTTTCCCGGGAAGCGGTGCCATTGCCAATGGCCACCAGTTCAATCTTGTACTCCCGACACCAGGCCGCCAGCTGCTCGATGGAACGGTCCCATTGGTTCTGCGGCGCATGGGGGAAGATGGCACCGTGGCCGGCCACCTGGCCAGTGCCATCGATAACAGCCACTTTCACCCCGGTGCGTAGCCCTGGATCCAGGCCCAGGGTCGGACGTGGACCGGCCGGCGCAAGCAGCAGAAGATCCTTGAGGTTGGCGGCGAACACGTTGATGGCTTCGGTTTCTGCCGCTTCGCGGACCTGTTCCATGAGATCGTAGCCAGTATTGGTGGAGAGCTTAGGCTGCCCTGTCCCCCGGTCCCTCGCCGCAGACCACCACTATTGTGCAACAGCGCAGCGCGCGAGCTGCGGCTAGA
>Ga0114909_1001003_pt1 | contig 17256 bp, 16 predicted proteins | sample MalvireepMed_906_FD_87290 | JGI IMG/M metagenome (GOLD analysis project Ga0114909, IMG submission 87290) | Marine viral communities from the Global Malaspina Expedition - Malaspina viral metaG DeepMed_906 | ecosystem: Environmental > Aquatic > Marine > Oceanic | place: Mediterranean Sea...
GGTCCAGCCCTGTCAGCCTTGGTTTTCGCGCAGGCGGGCCACGGCCCATTGCGCCGCGTCGGCGACAGTCGCGTCCGGATCGTCCAACAGGCCCTGCGCCACAGGGGTCAGGCGCGCCTGACCGGAATTGCCGATGGCATAAAGCACATTGCGAATGAACCGGTTGCGCCCGATCCGCTTGATCGGCGAGCCGCTGAACCGCAGACGAAAGGCCGCATCATCCAGCGTCGCCAGCTCTGCCAGATCGGGGGCTCCGACACCGCCATGATAGCGCAAATCGCTCGCCGCGACGGCGAATTTGTTCCACGGGCAGGCGGCAAGGCAATCGTCACAGCCGTAGATGCGGTTGCCCATCTTGCTGCGCAGCTCTAGGTCGACCGGCCCGTTGTGTTCGATCGTCAGATAGGAAATGCAGCGCCGCGCATCCAGCTGATAGGGCGCGGGGAAGGCATTCGTCGGGCACGCCGTGAGGCAGGACCGACACGACCCGCAGTGATCCACCTCTGCCGTGTCGGGGGTGAAATCCAACGTGGTGAAAATCGCGCCCAGAAAGGCCCAGTTCCCCCAGTCGCGGCTCAGCAGATTGGTGTGCTTGCCCTGCCAGCCCAGCCCCGCCGCCTGCCCAAGCGCCTTTTCCGGCACGGGGGCCGTGTCGACAAAGACCTTCACCTCGCAGGGTTCCTGCGCCACCAGCCATCGCGCCACCCGCTTGAGCCGTTTCTTGACGATGTCGTGGTAATCTCGCCCCTGCGCATAGACAGATACGCCCGCCTTGTCGGGGTGGTTCAGCACCTCGGTCGGGTCGTATTCGGGGGTGTAGCTTTCGGCCAACATGATCACCGACCGCGCCTCGGGCCAAAGTGCGGCAGGGTTGCCGCGCCACGCCATACGGTCCGCCATCCACGCCATCTGCCCGTGATAGCCTGCATCGACGAAAGCCTGCAGCCGTTCGGGCACATCAGGCACCGCGTCGGGGCGGCAGATCCGGCAGGAAACAAAGCCTTCGTCCAGCGCCTGCGCCACCAACCGGCCCCGCAGGGCGTCCGTATCGGCAGCCGATGTCACAGACATCGGGCGCGGCGTGGATCAGAAATCAAGGTCATTGTAATGCTTCGGCGGCGGGAAGCCCGGCACCTGATCGGCCAGCAACGACCGGAACGCGGGGCGGGACTTGATCTTGGCGTACCAGTCCTTGACCACGTCGGACCGGTTCCAGTCCACATCCGAGATATAATCGAGCGAGGATAGATGCGCCGCCGCCGCGAAATCGGCCAACGTCATCACGTCGCCTGCCAGCCAGCGCCGGTGGTCCAGCAGCCATGCCATATAGTCGATGTGATACTTGATCGCCTTGGCCCCGTCCTTGACATTGCGGCTGTCGGGAAACCCCTGCTTCATCACCTTTTTATTGACCCGTTCATACAGCAGCTTCGAGGTGACCTCGTCGTGGAACTTGTCATCGAACCAGCTGACCAGACGACGCACTTCAAGCCGCTGAACCGGATCAGAGGGCATCAGCGACGGTTCGGGTCGGGTCTCTTCGATGTATTCGCAGATCGCGGCGCTTTCGGACATGATGATGCCATCAAGCTGCAATACGGGCACCTTGCCCGCCGGATTGCGACGCATGAAATCTGGGTCTTGCTCCCAATACCGCTCTTCGACGCGTTCAACCTCGATCTTCTTTTCAGCGAGGCTCAGCCGGACTTTGCGGCAGAACGGCGAAAGCGGGACGTGAAACAGGCGAGCCATAAGGGGTTCCGGTACTAACAAACAGGGGTTTCATCCTCATGCCCGTCTTGGTTGGGTTTTTCAACTCTCGAAACAGGCTGCCCGTCCGTCCTTGCTGATTGTCGCCGCACCATCGCGGATCTGTGCGCTGCGCTTGCGCACCGCGGCAGAGGGGCGCGCGGCCGAACGGGTTTTCGGAGACGGCAGGATCGCGGCCAGCCGCGCCGCTTGGGTTGCGGTCAGCTTGGCGGGAATCACCCCAAAGTAATGTTGCGCTGCGGCGTCAACACCAAAGATGCCTTCGTCGAACTCGGCCACATTCAGATAGACTTCGATGATGCGCCGCTTGGTCCAGACGGTTTCAACCAGCGGCGTGATCCCGGCCTCAAGCGCTTTGCGCAACCATGTGCGGCCATGCCAGAGATAGACGTTCTTGACCGTCTGCTGCGACAGGGTGGATGCCCCGCGGTTCGATCCTTCGGCGATGGCGCGTTTGATCGCGGCCAGATCAAAGCCCCAGTGTTCGCAGAAATTCGCATCTTCCGCCGCCACGACAGACCGCGCCATGACGGGTGCCACGTCTTCCAGCGCGACCCATTGCTGGTCCACGCCCCCCAGCCTGCGGCCTTCGCTGAACATATAGGGGGTCGTCGGCGGGTTGATTACCGCAAATAGCAACACCAGGGCGATCAACAGGCCAAGCACAGCGAGCACCAGCTTGAACGCGCCCCGAACCACACGCCTTTTGAGCGACCGCAGCTGCGCCGCAGGGGACGGGGTCTTGGACTTGGCTTTGCCCTTGGATTTGGAGGATGCGCGTTTTGCCATAGCCATCAGCTATATCGTGGCAATGGCTTATTGTGAACGGGCACTGCGGGCGGAAATCCCTTTTGCAAGATAGGCCCCGATCAGCGCAGAGGCCTTGGGCGACGGGTGGGTGTTATCGCTGGCAAACAGGCTGGGATCCTGACGGTCGATGACGGTTTCTGAATCAAGGAATGTCACCCCCGGGGTTTGTGCCGCAAACCGCGCGATGCGGCGTTCCAGCAGCACCAGATCATCGCGACAGCCCTCGAATGACCCTTTGCCATTGCCGGCGTAGTACCCCATCCACATCACCTGCGCGCCCGTGCTGCGCAAACGTGTCAGGAAGGCGGGGATTTCCCCAGTAGCGGCATCCGCCGCGATCAGCGTGTCGACCACAGGCGTACAGGCCCCGCATTTGCAGTCGTTGAACCCCAGATCATTGGCCCCGCCGTTCACCACGATCCAGTTCCACTGCCCGCCGGGGTACTGATCCTGAATGTCGAAACCGACAGCGGACAAGAGCGTGCTGTCATTGCTGAACTGCGCCCCGGGGACGGCCTTGCTGACCACATTGCGCCCGAGGCTGGCTGCCATCGCATCGGGGATCGCCTGATCGCTTGATCCGTTCCACGCCATGACGGAGTCGCCAATCACCAGAATATCGCCGCCGCCCTTGGGCGCAGCATCGGTACAGGCCGCAAGCGCGAGCCCCACCAGCAAAAGCGCCATCAGCCGGACGCGAGAGGTAAGTGTTTTGATCATCCCGTAACTATAGGCCGGTTGCGGCCCCGGTAAAGCGTGGGCGACGCACAAAAGAAATCGGGCGCGAGGTTTCCCCCGCGCCCGATCTATCCGTTTTGCTTACTCCGCCGGGATCGCGTGTTCTTCGACGCTCAGCGGGGCGGGCAGATGGACCAGCATCTCTTTGGGGCAGATCTGCAGGAAGTTATCCTTCTCAATGTCCCAGTGCTGCAGGATGTCTTCGGCCTTGCGGCTGTTGGTTTCCTGCAGGTGCCGTTCAATCAGGCCCTTCAGCTGGTTTTCCCAATGCTCGACCGTGACAGGGCAGGTCACCAGCGTTTCGCGGTTCAGCATTTTGTCGGCCTTGCCATCGGGGTTGTAGAGATAGGCCATACCGCCCGTCATACCCGCGCCAAAGTTCGCACCGATCTCGCCCAGGATCACGGCCACACCGCCGGTCATGTATTCACACCCGTTGCTGCCGCAGCCTTCGATCACCACATGCGCGCCCGAGTTCCGAACGCCGAAACGTTCTCCGGCACGGCCTGCTGCGAACAAAAAGCCCTTGGTCGCACCATAAAGCACCGTGTTGCCGATGATGGTGTTGTCAGAGGCGACGATGGTGCTGGCCATAGACGGGCGCACGACGATGGTGCCGCCCGACAGACCCTTGCCGACATAGTCATTCGCATCGCCGGACACTTCAAGCTTGAGCCCCGGTGCCGCGAAGGCCCCCAGCGACTGCCCTGCCGAACCGGTCAGCTTGACCGTCAGGTGATCGGGCTGCAGCTGGTTGTTCATGCCGAAGTTGCGGATGATGTGGCTTGAGACGCGGGTGCCCACGGTACGGTGCGTGTTCTGCACCGCATAGCTCAGCTGCATCTTCTCGCCATCTTCAAGGAAACGCGCGGCGTCGCGCACGATTTCAGAGTCCAGCGTGTCCAGCACAGCGTTGCGTGGCTTGTTGCGGTCATAGACGATCTCTGCCGCGCCATCGACGGTGATCAGCAGCGGGTTGAGATCCAGATCGTCAAGATGCGCAGACCCACGGCTGACCTGTGCCAGAAGATCAGCACGGCCAATCACGTCATCCAGGCTACGCGCCCCGATAGAGGCGAGCAATTCGCGCACTTCGGTGGCGTAGAAGGTGATCAGGTTCACGACCTTATCCGCGTTGCCGGTGAACTTGCCACGCAGCGCTTCGTCTTGGGTGCAGACGCCGACGGGGCAGGTGTTCGACTGGCACTGACGCACCATGATACAACCCATCGCGATCAGCGCGGCGGTGCCGATGCCGTATTCCTCGGCTCCCATCATTGCGGCCATCACGATGTCACGCCCGGTGCGCAAACCGCCGTCGGTCCGCAGGGTGACGCGGTCACGCAGGTTGTTCATCGCCAGAACCTGATGCGCTTCGGTCAGGCCCATCTCCCACGGCAGACCCGCATATTTGATCGAGGTCGCAGGCGAGGCGCCCGTGCCGCCATTGTGGCCCGAGATCAGGATGATATCCGCCTTGGCCTTTGCCACACCGGCCGCAATCGTGCCAACGCCCGAGGACGCCACCAGCTTCACGGTCACCTTACAGCGCGGGTTGATCTGCTTGAGGTCATAGATCAGCTGCGCAAGGTCTTCGATGGAATAGATATCGTGGTGCGGCGGGGGCGAGATCAGGGTCACGCCCTTGGTCGAATGGCGCAGACGGGCGATCAGGTCGGTGACCTTCATGCCCGGAAGCTGACCACCCTCGCCGGGCTTGGCCCCTTGGGCAACCTTGATTTCAAGCTCTTCACACTGGTTCAGGTATTCGGCAGTCACACCGAAACGGCCCGACGCCACCTGCTTGATCTTGGCCGACGGGTTATCACCGTTGGCCTCGGGCACGAAGTGCGCCGGATCTTCGCCGCCTTCGCCAGAGTCGGACTTGGCCCCGATGCGGTTCATCGCGACGTTCAGGGTCTTATGTGCCTCGGGTGACAGCGCGCCAAGGGACATGCCCGGCGTCACGAACCGCTTGCGGATAGAGGTGATGGATTCGACCTCTTCGATGGGCACTGGGGCCCCCAGCGGCTTGATGTCCAGCAGGTCGCGCAGATGGATTGGCGGGTTGCTTTGCATCTTGGCGCTATACTGCTTCCACATCTGGTAGGACGCTTTGTTGCAGGCCATTTGCAGCATGTGCATCGACGATGCTTCCCATGCGTGGGTCTCGCCGGATTTGCGCGCCTTGTAGAAGCCGCCGATGGGCATGACGACGCCATCCCCCTGCCAACCACGGTCGTGGACCGCTTCGGCCTTGCGTTGGATACCGGTCACACCGATCCCGCTGATACGGCTGGTCATGCCGGGGAAGTATTCCGCGCACATCGCACGGCTCAGCCCTACGGCTTCGAAGTTCAGGCCGCCACGGTAGGAGGACATGACGCTGATCCCCATCTTGGCCATGATTTTCAGCAGCCCCTGATCAATTGCCTCGCGGTAGCGGGCCATCGCGGTCGTCAGGTTCATGTCCAGCAGACCACGCCCGATACGATCCGCCAGCGAATCCTCCGCAAGGTAGGCGTTCACCACGGTGGCACCACAGCCGATCAGCACGGCAAAGTAATGCGGGTCCACACATTCGGCCGAGCGCACATTGAGCGAGGTAAAGGTCCGCAGGCCCTTGCGGGTCAGCTGGCTGTGCACCGCAGAGGTCGCAAGGATCATCGGCATCGCCACGCGGGTCGCATCGCTGAACTGGTCGGTCAGCACGATGTGACCAGCGCCGGAGCGCACGGCGTCTTCTGCCTCGTCCCGGATGCGGCGCAGGTTTTCGCTCAGGCTGTTGCCGCCCGGCTCGAACGTACAGTCGATGGTGACGGAGTTCGCGTTGAATTCGGTCATCAACTGATCGAACTGCGCGTTCGCGAGGAACGGGCTGTCGAGCACGAGGATCTCGGTCTGGGCGCTGGATTCATCCAGCACGTTCTTGAGGTTCCCGAACCGCGTTTTCAGGCTCATGACGCGGAATTCGCGCAGGCTATCGATGGGCGGGTTGGTGACCTGGCTGAAGTTCTGGCGGAAGAAGTGGCTGAGCGGGCGGTACTGGTTCGACAGAACCGCCGACGGGGTGTCATCGCCCATGGATGCCAAGGGCTCTTTCGCATCTTCGGCCATCGGTGCCAGGATCTGCTCGAGGTCTTCGATGGTATAGCCCGCTGCCACCTGACGGCGGCGCAGCTCATCGCCCGAGAACAGCGCCTTTTCTTCGACATCGCCAAGCGCTTTGTCCAGCTCGTTGATTTTGCCGACCCATTCACCAAAGGGACGCGACGCGGCGAGCTTGTCTTTGATCTCGGTGTCGCCGAACATCTTGCCTTCTTCGATGTCGACCGCCAGCAGCTGACCGGGGCCAAGCGCGCCTTTGCGCACGACATTCGCCTCGTCCTGCGGGACCATCCCCGCCTCGGAACCCGCGATCAGCATGCCGTCACCGGTGACGACGAAACGCATGGGGCGCAGGCCGTTACGGTCAAGACCGGCGCAGACCCAGCGGCCATCGGTCATGGCCAGCGCTGCGGGACCATCCCAAGGCTCCATCACCGAGTTGCAGTAGGAATACATGTCGCGCCATGCCTGTGGCAGCTCGACCGCTTGCTTTGACCAGCTTTCAGGCACCAGCATGGTTTTCGCCATCGGGGCCGAACGACCCGCGCGCACCAGGACTTCGAACACCGAATCCAGCGCGGCAGAGTCGGACGACCCCGCGGCGACGATCGGTTTGATATCTTCGGCCATGTCGCCAAAGGTGCCCGACGCCATGCGGATCTCGTGGCTTTTCATCCAGTTGACGTTACCCTTGAGCGTGTTGATCTCGCCGTTGTGGGCCAGCATGCGGAAGGGCTGCGCCAGCCACCACTGCGGGAAGGTGTTGGTCGAATAGCGCTGGTGATAGATCGCAAACGCGGATTCAAAGCGTTCGTCCATCAGGTCGGGGTAGAAGTTGGCAACATCCTGCGCCAGCATCATGCCCTTGTAGATGATCGACCGGCAGGACATCGACGCGATGTAAAGCGTCGGCACCTGAGCCGCCAGCGCGGCTTTCTCGATGCGGCGACGGATGACGTAAAGCTCGCGCTCGAATGTTTCCTCGTCCACGCCCTTGGCGTTGGAAATCAGGATCTGTTCGATCTCGGGACGGGTCGCGTTGGCCTTTTCCCCCAGAACAGAGGTGTCCACGGGCACGTGGCGCCAGCCGTAGATATAGTAGCCCATCCGCAGCACTTCGGTTTCAACGATGGTCCGGCAGGTTTCCTGCGCGGCAAAGTTGGTGCGCGGCAGAAAGACCTGACCGATGGCGATCAATTCGCCTTCGCGGGGGCTGTGACCGGTGCGACGCACCTGATCGTAGAAAAAATTGACGGGGATCTGCACGTGGATGCCCGCACCGTCGCCGGTCTTGCCATCGGCATCCACCGCACCACGATGCCAGATCGCCTTGAGCGCCTTGATCCCGTTTTCGACAACCGCGCGGCTGCTGGAGCCGTCGATGTTCACAACAAGACCCACCCCGCAGGATGAATGCTCTTCTTCTTCGGAATACAGACCGTTTTCTGCCATGAAGGCGCGTTTTGCTTCTTCGCGTGCTACCCAGGCGTCATCATATTTGGTCATTTGGAATCTCCTAAATCGGGCGCGCCCGAGGCGCGAAATATCAGTTGAAAGGGGCGCTTATTCGGCCGCGATGGCCACGCTGGCCCCCATCTTTTCAAGGATCGCCTGCGCACAGTCGCGCCCGTCCTTGATGGCCCAGACCACCAGCGACGCACCGCGCACGATATCGCCCACGGCATAGACGCCATCCAGCTCGGTCGCGCCGGTGATATAGTCGGCCTTGACCGTGCCCCAACGGTTGACCGGCAGCTCGGGCGTGTTCCACAGCGTGGGCAGGTCTTCGGGTTCAAAGCCAAGCGCCATGATCACAAGATCCGCCTCTTCGACATAATCGGCGCCCTCGATCACCTCGGGGGCCTGACGACCCGAGACATCCGGCGCGCCAAGGCGCATCTTTTGCACGACGACGCCGGTCACCGGATCACCGACGAACCCTTTGGGCGCGGACAACCATTCGAAGACCACGCCTTCTTCCTCGGCGTTTTGCACTTCACGTTGCGAGCCGGGCATGTTGGCGCGGTCACGGCGGTACAGACATTTGACCGAGGTCGCCCCCTGACGGATCGAGGTCCGTACACAGTCCATCGCGGTGTCACCGCCGCCGATCACGACGACGCGCTTCCCTTGAGCATTAAAACGGCCGGAATCGAATTCCTCTACCTTGTCGCCAAAGCTTTTGCGGTTGCTCACGGTCAGGAAATCAATCGCGCGCTCAAGGCCAACGCCGCCCACGCCGGGGGCCTGGATGTCACGTGTTTTATAGACGCCCGTCGCGATGATCACGGCGTCATGCTTGGCGCGGATATCGGCAAAGCTGATGTCGACGCCCACGTCACAGTTCAATTCAAAGTTAACGCCGCCTTCGGCCAGCTGGTCGTTGCGGCGCATGACCACATCTTTTTCCAGCTTGAAACCGGGGATGCCGTAGGTCAGCAAACCACCCGCGCGGTCATAGCGGTCATAGATGGTGACCTGCACACCCGCGCGGCGCAGCACGTCGGCTGCGGCCAGACCACCGGGGCCCGCGCCGATGATGCCAACGGATTCTGCGCGTTCGGTCTTGGGCTTGATCGGCTGCACCCAGCCATTTTCCCACGCGGTATCGGTGATGTATTTCTCGACCGAGCCGATGGTCACAGTGCCGTGGCCGGATTGTTCGATCACACAGTTGCCTTCGCACAGACGGTCCTGCGGGCAGATGCGGCCGCAGATTTCGGGGAAGGTGTTGGTGGCCTGGCTGACCTCATAGGCCTCTTGCAGCCGCCCTTCGGCGGTCAGGCGCAGCCAGTCGGGGATGTTATTGTGCAGCGGGCAATGGGTCTGGCAATAGGGAACGCCACATTGACTACAGCGGCTGGACTGCTCCTGCGCTTTCTCATCCGCGTATTCCGCGTAAATCTCTTTAAAGTCTTCACGACGCAGATTCGGCATCCGTTTTTCGGGCATATCCCGGGAAACCGTTGTAAACTTGAGCATTGGCTGCTTTGCCATCTTGGATCTCTCCGCCTGAAACACGTTGCTGCCCCCTCATACACAGGGGCTAAACGATTATAAAGGCAGCATTGCTGACCTATATGCGGTTTATTTCATATCGACCCAAAAAATCCCGCAAATTTATCACATATTTATGTCCGTTACGGACCCAATTACAGGCTTTCCTTCCAGCCCCCCAAAGTTATACGCCTATGCCATCGCCAATGAACCAAAGGCCGGCCCCCTTATGACCCTGTTCCAACTGCTGCTTGTCGCAATCATTCAGGGTCTGACAGAGTTTCTGCCTGTCTCTTCCTCGGGTCATTTGATCCTGCTGCCCACGCTGACCGGCGGGCCGGATCAGGGGCTTGCGATTGATGTCGCGGTGCATGTGGGCACCCTCCTTGCGGTCGTGCTCTACTTCCGGTCGGAGGTCGCAGAAGCCACCATCGGGCTTGGTCGCCTGCTGCGCGGCAAGATGGACACCCCCGGCGCAAGGCTGGCCGCCCTGCTGATCCTCGCAACACTTCCGGTGCTGGTCGTCGGGCTGGCGTTCAAGCTGCTGGGGATTGACGAAATGCTCCGCTCTGTCGCGGTGATCGGCTGGACCATGCTGCTCTTCGGTATTGTGCTCTATTGGGCGGATCACACGGGACGCAGCGATCGGGATACTGGCGACTGGGATGTCAAAGGTGCCGTCTGGATGGGGCTGGCGCAGGCGCTTGCGCTGATCCCCGGCACATCGCGGTCGGGCATCACCATCACCGCCGCCCGCAAACTGGGCTACGACCGCGGCAGCGCTGCCACACTGTCCATGTTGATGTCGATTCCCACGATCCTCGCCTCTGGCGCGCTTTTGTCACTGGATGTGATCGGGCAAGCCGACGCGCAGCTCGCGCGCGACGCGTCGATCGCTGCGGGCTTTGCCTTTGTTGCCGCACTGGCGGCACTGGTCCTGATGATGCGCCTGTTGCGCAGCGTGAATTTCACCCCCTACGTCATCTATCGCATCCTGCTGGGGACAGCGCTTTTGGTATACGCCTACAGCTAACGCAAAAGGCCCCGCCGTCGCCGGCAGGGCCTTTCCAAATTCGACATCGAAATCGTTAGGTCCGCAGGTTCTTCGCGGATTGCTTGATCTCGTCATACTGGCCCGAGGGGCGGAACCGCCACAGATACTCGGGCAGGACGGAGCCCATGGACACGGGGCTGATCCCCAAAGCATCAAAGCCCTGCGCCCCCTCGCCCACAACATTGTCATGCGCCAGGTTCTTGACCTGATCGCGGGTCAGCGTGTTGTTCTTGACAAGGCCGAGCGTCACCGATTGCAACACATCAAGACCAAAGGCGATCACCTTTGCCACGAAAGTCGGCAAGGCGACAACCATGCGGCGACGGTTCACCACATCAAGCATACGTTGCATCAGGCCGCGAAAGCTTTCGACCTCAGGGCCACCCAGTTCGTAAATACCGGCAGCGGCCTTGCCTGTCACTGCAAGCTCCGCCGCGTGGGCCACGTCATCTACATAGACGGGCTGGAACAGCGTATCCGCACCCACAGCCGGGATCGCAGGGCTGATGCGCGTCATACCAGCGAAACGGTTAAAGAAGTCATCCTCGGGGCCGAACACGATCGAGGGGCGCAGGATAACAGCCTGCGGCATATGCTTGAGCACACCGGCCTCTCCCATCGCCTTGGTCTGGGCATATTCGCTATCCGCCTCGGCATCCGCCCCGATGGCAGAGATTTGCACCAAACGCGCGATCCCTTCGGCGGCGGCCAAGCGCGCAATGCGTTCTGCGCCGTCGGCCTGAATGGCGTCAAAGGTGTTCTTCCCCGCCTCGGCCAGAATACCGACGCAGTTGACCACCGCATCAGCGCCCTGCAGCGCATCGCGCACCGAAGCGTCATCACGGATGTTGCAAAAAACCGGTTCGACCTGGCCGACAGTCCCGTAGGTGCGCACAAACAGCGCCTCGTTCGGGCGACGCACCGCGACGCGCACACGCCATCCCGCCAACGCCATGCGACGAACGATATACCGCCCCACAAACCCGGAGCCGCCGTAAACCGTGACCAGCTTTGCCATGATGATACCCCTGACCAGAAAATCTAGCGCTACAGATACATCCAGCCCCCCTCGGGAACAAGCAGCAATTCCGGCAGAGATCCCCTCGAAAGCCCGACCCACCGCACCAAACCTCGGTTTTCCGGATTTATTTTCACGCCGTTTCATTTTGTTGCGAAAATCTAATTGACACCCCCGCCCCACAACAATAAACGCTCCCTCACAACCCCCCTGTGCCCAGGTGGCGGAATGGTAGACGCGCTAGCTTCAGGTGCTAGTACTGGCAACGGTGTGGAGGTTCGAGTCCTCTCCTGGGCACCACTTATCCCCGATAAGTCGCTGATTTCGCTTAACTAGCACACAGCCAGATCCATTCGATCCACCCTGCCATCCCCCTTTCTCATATTACTGAGCAACTCTTTTATTACAGAAAGTTCGTCGGGGGTTTTTTTGAAGCCCTTATTCCTAGTATATCATATGAATGAGTTCTTCAGCTGCACATGCCTCATTCGAAGTCACTTGCATTGACGACTGGCCCGTTACGGAAGAACCTCTTGCGGGGACACGAGACAAAAATACAGTTCTCGCTCCCGATGGAACGCATTTTGTGTTCAAAGAACCCAAAGAGTTGCGGCCAGCTCAGATTTGGTCCGAAATGGTAGCATCGTATATCGCGGGCGATATGCTAGGTTGGCCCGTGCAAACTACCTCAATTGCTAGACGCACGGGTAGGGTCGGCACACTGCACAGATACATATACGATCCGAGCCGTGAAAACATGACATTTGGCTTCCAATTCTGCGTTGAAAGCGATCCAGATTTCGACTTCGAAAAAGGTACTCGCCACACGATAAAGCTAATTGAAGGCATCGCGGAGCAGGAATTGGCTGTCTCCGCAGACAGCTACTTCAAGTTCTGGGGGCAAGCTCTCGCGTTTGATACCTTGATCTCAAATGTTGACCGGCACGCAGAGAACTGGGCTGTAATTCAATCAGCCAGAGGAGCTCGAATGGCGGCACTTTACGACAACGGGTCCAGCCTGGGCTGCGGGATCGACGAGAAGGGACTAGAAAAGTGGTTTAATTCATGCGGCGAGCTGATTCCTGAAAAGATAAGCCAGTTTTTGAAGAACGGGCGACATCACGTTCGAGCAGGTGACCCGGCGAAAAGGGGGGGGCGCTTCAACGAAGTAAATTCTTACTTTTTGAACGGACATGAAAGCGAAGTTTCGTCATTCCAACAATGTGCAGACTTAAATCTGGCTTTGGTATCTGAATTTCTTGAAGGCCTATCTTCTATCAAAGAGTTGCCACCGAACTACTTAATGACAAGACAACGAGCTCGTCATATACTTTCTATATTGCATTGCGGAAGGGACCGAGTTAGGGGCGTCCTTCATCAGGAGCGAATCGGATGATTGAAAATCCTATACAGACTACACGCGCACTGCTCACATGGCAGCGACCTCTCGAGGCTGGTGAGCCCCGCGACAGGCATATCGTTGGCGAACTACGTGAGTCAAAAAATGGAATGCAGTTTCAATATCTCAGCGATGAAGCTCTTGCCGAGGCTTTCGACCTTGGCTTCGAAGGCTACCCGGGATTGCCAATCGCGACATATCAATCCGAACCCCGTTCGGACAATGTAGAAGCTATATTTATGCGTCGCTTGCCGCCAATCGGAAGGGCCGATTTCCAAAGGTTCAAAGAGACCTTTGGTTTGGCCTCCAATGCCGAACTCACTTCCTTAAGCTTACTTGCTTATACTGGTGCTCGGATGACGAGCGATAGCTTCGGTGTAGCCGAGACTTTCGACGGCTTTGACGGCCCGTTTGACTATATCTTTGATATAGCAGGTTATCGTCGGTACACGAAAAATTCTGCTGGGATGGCTGTCGGAGATGCGGTTCAACTTGTTCAGGAAACAGATAATCCTCGCGATCAGAATGCCGTGAAAGTGCTGAATGGGAATGGGGATTGCCTAGGGTACATCAACAGAGCACAGTCAGAGGCTATCGCCCACCGACTACTATCGTGCTCAGTGAATGCACAGATTTTCCGCTTTAACGGCAGGCAGGACTATCCAAAGTTGTTCATATATTCGCGGATACAGCCATCAGGACGACGGATCGCGGCGTGAAATAAAACTCATTTGCCGTCGATTGCCTGCTGCATCGTAGGCTTGTGGTCCCGATTGCAAGGCCGGATACCCTAGGCGAAGGAAATTAGCTCTTTGATCGAGGTGAAAAGAGCAGATGGGCCACTTTTGCCGGGGAGACTTTAGCAGAAGCGCTGGCTCGGACTGTCAAGTGAGTTTAAGAGTCTACATTAAAGAGTGCCGACTTACCAAATACATATGCTAGGTCGACCCGGAACAGATTTGTTTTTGGTTCTGGCTCGGCCGCGCCTGAACAATTGCTGCCCAGCCAGAAGAACTAGGTAACCGCTAGACTAGTTGATCCCATCGAATATCGTCAGTATCTGCTGAGATAAAGTAGCCACATCAAAGGGCTTTACGATAACACCGAGCGCTCCTGCCTCGAATAGCTCCTTGTTTTTGTCGACGCCTGCCCGGGCGGTTATAAAGATAGCCGGTATCTTGGAGTAGCCCTTTAAGCTTCTGACATTCTCTAACGTCTCTACGCCGTTCATGTTCGGCATCATTACATCCAACAGCAAGACATCGGGCTTGAATGCTTCCACTGCGCTCAGCGCTTCACTGCCGGAAGCGCAGCTTATGACCTCGAATTCGCCTGAAATTTCCAATGAAAGTCCGACCAACTCTCGTATGTCATCGTCATCTTCGACGTGGATCACCTTGATCATTAAAAATCCTTAAAGTTGGCTGTCTTACAAAACACTGAGGAGCGCTTCAGCCCGCTAGATACTGCATGTCGGCATTTTGTCCAGACGCCCGGGCGGTAATGGTTTCGCCCCCTCTGGGGTCAATGGTGCGAAGCTGCGCCTGATGACGCTACCACCAGCGGGGGATCTGCTGGGAAAGACCGCACGTCGAACCACTTGAACCGGGTCCCATCAGGATTTCTCTGATCACCCATCACAATCTGGGCTTGGTTCACGCTGTTGCGAATAAGGCCCGCGCGAAAAGCCCGCAGGTCGATCAGGGACCACGACTCCAGCCGAGATTGATCGGCGTTCGAATGCCCGTAGAACATCCAGTCCCCGTTGCCGTTCACGATTTTGGAAAGTTCGGTCTGTCTGCCAGACGCTACAGCCGAGCGGACGGTGAACTGGTGGGGATACCGGCGAGCATAGCCAGGACGACGCACGCGGGCTGCTACGCGCATGTCACGGGCATCCAACATCATTAGGTCAGTGGCTTCCATGTGGTCAAACGGATCTGGGGAAGTTTCCAAGAGGTGCCCGCCGATCAACTGCTTTATTTCAGGCAGGAACCTGTCAGACCAGTTTCTGTTGGTGGCATAGCAGTTCATCTTTCACAGTCTCCAATGCGGCCCCCACCGCGACGCCCGCGCCTCGTGATTGAAGCGCGGGCGAATGTGCATGGTTCAAGAGTCGGGTTAGCTCTCGCGTGGCTTAGCAGCGACATATTCGGCGCGCTTACGCAGATAGTCAGCAACCGTTTTTCGTGCCTGAATGTACTGCTCGCTTTGGATGCCACCGTCGCTATCGATGTCGACCCATTCAAGCATTGCAGCCGCATCGTCATGGGTGGACGGGTAGCCATTGGCAATCTCCGCACCGACGGCCTCTATCTCGTTTTCTAAAGCAGTGAACTCGCCAGCGTCATCGTCGCCTTCAATCTTGGCAATCCGGCGTTTTAGGTCTTTCCAGTGATCGAAGCGGCTGGCAACTGTTCTCTCCGCATCAACGTAGACCTCACGAACTCCTGCTGCACGCTCAATCCTGTCCAGATCATCAAACAGGCTTTCAGCAATACCGCCCATCACCCCGAACAGTTCGGTGTAGCCCACCTTCTGCAAATCCACAGAAATAGAAGTATCGCTTGCCGCCATACCCACGCGGGCCAAAGAGTAAAGGCTATTGATCCCAGTCAACAGGCGGCGGTCTGGCGTGTCAGGCAAATCGGTATCCAAAATTGAACGTGTCATGCGTCGGCTCCCCGTTCAAAATTTGTGCTGTCAAGCGCACTGGCAAGGACATCAGCGGCTTTCAAGGATTGACCGCAGAGAGTGTAAATCGCGTTGTGCAGGTGGCTGGATTCCGTTGTCTGATCGATCAAGATTTCCAATCCTTGCAGCAACCCGTGCAGTACCGTCGCAGCATCCTGCATATCTTGGCGGGTTTTGAGTACCTTCGTGGTCATGATGTAGTCCTTTCATTTGAGTTCAGATGGCTGTGTCGCCCACACCTGTCTTGCTTGAGCAGGGTGCTGTCTGCTTTGACAAACCACCGCATCCAGTGTGTTCGAAGAAAACGTCGTATCATTGGCGATGCGAACAGTTACGTTGATTGCGAAACCCGTCGATCACGAGAAGCAGGCGTAGTCTGACGTACCTGGCCGTTTTGTTGGGCGGCCCTTAAAGCTGCACGCAGCACGCCAATTCGAGCATAGTCTGTTTGTGCCCAGCGCTCTTTACCTTCGAGGGCTGCGATTGACTCTTGGATGCGAGACACTTGGGGAGAAGCTTGCTCCTGCTTTTCCCGCAGCGCCTCCATAGTGCGGCGATGCTTTGCATTCGCCCAAGCAGCCTTCAGCGCCCGACGCATGATCACTCGAAAGCCGTATAGTGCCACGTTGGCCTTACGAACGATTTCCCAAGCTGCGGTCATAATGGCCTTGCGGTCGTAGGGTGCTGCGATTGTCATGGCGGTTGCCTTTCGTAGTTGATAGAAATACTATAATGTTGACCGCAAACAAAGTCAATAGATTTTCTATCAAGTTAGGTAAGTACATGACAGGTGAGCAAGTTCGAGCGGCAAGGGCACTGCTGAAGTGGTCAGCGAAAAAGCTCGCTGAAGTGAGCGGAGTAAGCTACCCAACCATTCAACGGTTAGAGAGCAGGGACGGCCCTCTGGCTGGATACGCCGATACGCATGACGCGATCCGCAAAGCGTTCGAAAGTCATGGCATCCAATTTATGGTAAGTGGGGAGGTCGCTACGGGTCTCGGCGTAGCCATCGGCAGAGAGGTTTAGGATGCCGATTGCGATTTAGGGCCATCTCTACCCGTTACTCCCTAAATGAGTACATCAACACCGGAGGAGTGTAACACAACATTGGAAGCTAATTTTCTCCAATGTTTCGATACTTTTCTCCGGTGTTTTTCTAACGAGATGCGAGAAATGTGTTACGCATCAATAACTGAGGGCAGTGTCAGTTCTTGCTTATCCCATCAGTTTCTTAGTGAACTTCACAAGTCTTTCTGCTTGGAAGGCCACAGATTTCTTCCCGGTGTCGCTCAGCTCACCAGGTGTGCAGGAGTACCCATAAGGGTTTCCCCCGTCCTCAAACTTAATTGGATCGGCGTAGCCTGGTGGCACAATGATCGCCCCCCAGTGCATCGCAGTCGTATAGACCGACTGAATCGTCATTTCCTGCCCACCCTGCGGATTTTGTGCGGATGTGGTCGCGGTGATAGTTTTGTTTGCTAGAGCGCCATTTTGCCATAGTGGCCCCAGAGTATCCACGAACGCACGGAACTGACTGGACGGCACCTGTGAATCGGCATGCGAAATTGACCCACTTGGGTGGGTTATGAGCGAGTAAAATTGACCCACCTGCCACGTTAGCATCCGCGCTGGATAGCGCGGAGGAATGAGCAGGTGATATTGATGGAA
>Ga0114909_1001019_pt1 | contig 17079 bp, 14 predicted proteins | sample MalvireepMed_906_FD_87290 | JGI IMG/M metagenome (GOLD analysis project Ga0114909, IMG submission 87290) | Marine viral communities from the Global Malaspina Expedition - Malaspina viral metaG DeepMed_906 | ecosystem: Environmental > Aquatic > Marine > Oceanic | place: Mediterranean Sea...
TAATGTGAGTATCCACACAAATTGCATGATAACTAATTGTTAAAGAAGCTTAAGTCGAAAGACTTAAGGAGCAAATAATCGCATTCGTTATTTGCTGTGCTTGGTAGCTAACGTTGCCGTTGCCCCGAAGCGAGATGCGCATGATACGCTCCTCAGTTTTGATGTCAACGTTTTATTTTAATTAAAAGCTAATTAATTTTTAGCGTTAATCTTTTTAAACGTTAAGTTAGCTAAAAAGTACATTAACTTACTAGATAACTTATCAAAACAGTTCTTTGGGATGTCCCTTGGAACTGGTGGCGCATTGTAGAGTGTTTAACGAAAGGTTCAAGTATTATTTCAAACAAAATACATTTAATTGTCTTATTGTCGTTTAATGAATCAATTTGAATATTTCATCTACAATTTAGCGCTAGTTTTTATATTTCATAATTGCAATTCTCCATTAATTGCATGATTTTCACACTTGGTAGTTGCACAATATAAAAAGCTCGGTAACATAGAATTGCTTTTTACAATTTATTACAGAGCTAATGTAATTATATAAAAATCATTTATTAAAATAATAATTAGGTATCCATTATGAAGTCTCCAACTGTTTTAACAGTAATAGTAGCTATTGTTTTTGCTGTTATTGCTTATATCCTTTCAAATACACTTTCACCTGTTAGTCCTGCTGTTATTGCTGGTATTGCATTTATTAGTGCTTTCGTTGCACCATTGCTTGGTAATACAACGCCTAACAACTCTTCTTCTCAATCTTCAAATAGTTCTGATAACTCCGCAGAGGATGCTCGAACGCTTTATGTAGGTAACTTGCCTTACCGTGCCAACGAAACAGCCGTACGAGAATTATTCGCCAATCACGGAACTGTTCTTTCAGTTAGATTAATGAAAGACAAGCATACTGGTAAACGTCGTGGATTTGGCTTTGTTGAGATGGCTGCTAACGATCTTGATAATGCGATTGCGGCTCTAAACGATACTGAGTTTCAACAACGCACATTAAAAGTTAGAGAAGCTAAAGAGCGCCCAGAGCGTACTGAAGCAAACGACCAAGAAAGTTAACCTTTCAGAAAAGACTCTTTTTAATAGAAACCGCGACATTATGTAGCGGTTTTTTTTTATGGCAAACTACACTTAGGTTATTAGTTTATTAATTAACTTGTAGACAAAAACGAAGGTGGTAGTAAAATCCGCGCTGATATCTTTTTTCATACTCTTTCCAAAAGGCTCTTTTATGTTTAGTCATATTCATCCCGATAATTATTCTGAGCAATTATCTAAAAAACAGCACGCTATCGCTGAGTTATTCAATGACTTTAATTTGCCTAATGCTGACGTATTTCCTTCACCGCCGATTAATTATCGTCAAAGAGCAGAGTTCAGAGTCTGGCATGATGGCGATGATCTTTTTTACATTATGTTTAACAGTAAAACAAAGGAAAAATATCGAGTTGATGACTTTCCTGTTGCGAGTCAGTTAATCAATACCGCAATGAAGGCTCTGTTAACCTCGATTAAAAATCATAAAGAGCTTCGATATAAGCTCTTTCAAGTCGATTTTTTATCAACTTTAAGTGGTGAGCTTTTGATCAGTATGCTTTATCACAAACCACTTGAAGAGAATTGGCAAGTGGAAGCAGAGAAACTAAAATCTCAATTATCTGCTATAGCGCCTGTTGATATTATTGGCAGAGCTAAGAAGCAGAAAATTATAGTTGATAAAGATTTTGTCATGGAGTCTCTCAACGTTGATGGTAAAACCTTTATTTACCAACAGGTAGAAAATAGCTTCACCCAGCCTAATGCAGTGGTAAATGAGCAAATGTTGCTATGGGCACGTCAGGCAACAAAAAACGATGGTGGCGATCTGATCGAGCTTTATTGTGGTAATGGAAATTTTAGTATTGCCTTAGCAGAGAACTTTGATCGAGTATTAGGAACTGAGATTTCTAAGACATCAGTTCGTTCAGCACAAATTAATATCAATAAAAATAACATGACCAATATCGATATAGTACGTATGTCGAGTGAAGAATTTAGTCAAGCAATGAATGGTGAGCGACAGTTTAGACGATTAGAAGGTTTTGATTTAACCACTTATAACTATGATACTGTACTTGTTGATCCGCCACGCGCGGGATTAGACAAAGATAGTATATCTCTGATCAGTCGCTTTAAGAAAATCATCTACATTTCTTGTAATCCTGAAACATTAAAAGATAACTTAGCACAGTTAGTGCTTACTCATAATATTGAGAAGTTTGCTTTGTTTGATCAATTTCCTTATACCGATCATGTTGAAACAGGCGTGATATTAAGTCGTAAGTAGTTTATCAATAATGCAGGTTAACTAACGACTTTTAGCTGCTTTACGACGATCACTTAGTTCAGCAGCACCACGAGCGATAAAGCGAAGCTGCTGAATAGTTTGTTTGGCTAACTGATCACGTTCAACTTTGTCATCAATATCTAAGGCATCTGAACCTGCACTGAAAACAATGGTTACAGCAGCGTTGGCTTGCATGTAAGCGACTTCAGCATCAAGATCTTTAGCTTGCTGTAGGTAATCACAAAGTTCCATCGTAAAATAACGAATTTCTCGAATTACAGCAGCGCGAAATGCTGCTGAGGTTCCTGAGCGTTCTCTTAACAATAATCTGAAAATGTTACCGTTACTTTCAATTATCTCCATAAAAGTTTGCACGGATATTTGAATTACTGAGCCGCCTTTGGCTATACGCTGCCTAGCCTGACGCATTAACTGTCTCAAGGTTAAACCCGCTTCATCAACAAGTGTTAAACCTAGCTCATCCATATCAGAAAAATGTCGATAAAAAGACGTTGGAGCCAAACCTGCTTCTTTTGCAACTTCTCGTAAGCTCAAACTAGAAAAACTACGCTCAGCGCTAAGTTGGTTTAAGGCAGCATTGATTAATTGTCGGCGAGTTTTTTCTTTCTGCTGTGCTCTAACACCACTCATGATTATTGCTCTTTTGAAAGTACTAAATATTTCTTTTCTTATCATACTGTAATAACAAATAAATGTCAGTTGCAGTGTTATAGAGTAAAAATATAGTAAACAATTCCTTGACTGGTCAGATGATCTAGCTAAACTACAAATATCAGCGTACAAGTGTACGCTTAAATATGTATTATAATTATATTTTACTAACTGTAATTTAGAGAGAGAAATGAAAAAACCCGATATTATTTGGCTCAATGTTGCCGTTTTTCTAATAACTTTTTTAGTAGCAGCTATTGCTGTGCCTTACCGAGCTTTTACTTATGGATTTGATAGTAGTGAAATAATTTTTGCCGTACTTTGCTTTATTTATTGCGGCATGTCTATCACGGCAGGCTACCACCGTCTATGGTCACATAGAACCTATCAGGCACATTGGAGCTTGCGGTTTCTTTTCGCATTAGGTGGTGCTTTTGCTCTGCAAAATAGTATTCTCCACTGGTCGTCAGATCACCGTATTCATCATAAACACGTTGATAATAATGACGTTGATCCTTATTCCGCAAAAAGAGGTTTTTGGTATTCTCACATAGGCTGGATGTGTCGCGAATATCAGGCACATAGATACCACGACTATAAGAATGTCCGTGACTTACAAAAAGATGCGATTGTTGTTTGGCAGCATAAACATTACTTATTACTGACCTTATTGATGAACATAGGCGTACCTGTTGCATTTGGTTTATGGCATGGCAATATTATAAACAGCTTGTTGTTAGTCGGTTTTTTCCGTTTAGTCATGAGTCATCATACGACCTTTTTCATTAATTCTTTAGCTCATATGTGGGGCAAACAAACGTATAGTGATAAAAATACAGCTAGAGATAATGGCTTCCTAGCTTATTTGACTTTTGGTGAAGGGTATCATAACTATCATCATATCTTTGAAAATGACTATCGTAATGGCATACGTTGGTGGCAATTTGATCCAACTAAGTGGTTAATAAAAACCTGTCAGTGGTTAGGTTTAACACATAATTTGCGTGTAAGTCCCGAAGACAAAGTAGAAAAGATGCGCATTGAGATGATGCTTAAGCAGGCAAAAGCAAAGTTAATTTCTCGGCCTAATGCCGAACAAGCATTAATATATCTTCAGCAAGAGTACGAATTGTTAATTAACAAAGTTAATGCATATTACCTGATAAGAAAAAAAGTCTTACATGAAAAAAGAGAACACCTGTTAGCCGAAGTAGAAAGTTTAGATTTAATGGCTCAATACCACGAATTAAAACAAAGGTTAGCTGAACAGCGTCGAAGTTGGCAACTTTTAACAGAAAAACTCGGTTAACATCAATAAAATGGCATAAATACTCTATTACCATTTGCCTCAAATCCTGCTAATATTTTCATATTGAATTTAATTGAATAAGCATGGTTTGAGGACTCTCTTTTGACTAAAGCAAAAAAAGCTAAAAACACCAATGAAAACTTTGATTATGATGTGATCATTATAGGTACAGGCCCTGGTGGTGAGGGCGCAGCCATGAATTTGGCTAAACGACAAAAGAAAGTCGCGATTATTGAACGTTATCATCAAGTAGGGGGCGGATGTACCCACTGGGGCACTATCCCTTCCAAAGCATTACGTCAATCTGTTAGTCGTCTAATTGAGTACAATTCAAACCCATTATTTAACCATAGCGACCAATCTAAGCAGCTAACCTTTCAGGATATTTTAAGCCATGCTTCTGCGGTAATTCGCAAACAGGTTAACTTGCGTAGTGGCTTTTACCATCGTAATCAAGTTGAGCATATTTTAGGTGAAGCGACTTTTGTTGACGCTAATACCATTAGAGTATTACGCCATGATGGCTCTGTAGAAAAGATTAGTGCGAAGCAAATAGTTATAGCAACCGGTTCAAGACCATATCACCCAGATGACATAGACTTCAACCATCCTAGAGTATACGACTCGGACAGTATATTAAGCCTTAAACATGCACCTAGACATGTCATTATTTATGGTGCTGGTGTAATTGGTAGCGAATATGCCTCTATTTTCAGAGGCTTAGGTGTCAAGGTTGATTTAATTAATACCCGTGACCGTTTATTATCGTTTTTAGATGCCGAAATGTCAGATTCTTTAAGTTACCATTTATGGAATAATGGCGTTGTTATTCGCCATGGCGAGCAAATTGAAAGTGTTGAAGCAAACGATGATTCTGTAGTTGTCCATTTAGAGTCCGGTAAAAAAATGCGCGCCGACTTATTATTGTTTGCTAATGGTAGAACAGGCAATACAGCTGATTTAGATCTAGCTGCAGCAGGTTTAAAGGCTGACGGTCGCGGACAATTAAAAGTTAATGACTGCTATCAAACTGAAGTTGATAACATCTACGCTGTTGGCGATGTTATAGGTTATCCAAGTTTGGCAAGTGCAGCTTTCGATCAAGGTAGAATCGCTGCTTTATCGATGATGGACAATACGAGTAAGGCTAAATTGATTGTTGATATCCCTACAGGTATCTATACCATTCCAGAAATTAGTTCTGTTGGAAAAACTGAACAAGAGCTAACAGAAGCTAAAATCCCTTATGAAGTTGGTCGAGCCCAGTTTAAACATTTAGCACGAGCACAGATCTCTAACAATTTGGTAGGCTCATTAAAGATTTTATTTCACCGTGAAAGCAAAGAAATATTAGGTATTCACTGTTTTGGTGAAAATGCTGCCGAGATAATTCACATTGGTCAAGCAATTATGCAGCAAAAGAATGGCGGTAATACCATTGAATACTTTGTTGAAACTACCTTTAACTATCCAACTATGGCAGAGGCATTTCGTGTAGCAGCATTGAATGGCTTAAATAGATTATTCTAATGTATATTAATAAAAAATTAAGTTGGAAAAAGTGCAAATCCATATTTATAATAGTGAGCTTGCTCATTGTTATGCCAACTTGGGCTCAGGATAGTTTTTCTATTTACCTTGTTCGTCATGCCGAAAAACAATCAGAATTAAAGAACCCTTCTTTAACGGCTTGTGGTTTAGTGCGTGCTAACCAACTGGCACATACCCTGTCAAAGGCCAAAATAACCAGTGTTTATAGCACTAGCTATCAACGTACTAGACAAACCGCACAGGCCTTAGCAGACTTAACTGGTTTGGCAGTAAAAAATTACAATCCAAGTAATTTAGAACAATTAGCAGTGCAGTTACAACAGAATAAGGAAAACACATTAATTGTTGGGCACAGTAACACTACCCCTGCGCTAGCCGAATTATTGAGCGGTCAAAAGGTAGATCCATTAACTGAAGATGATTATCAATTCTTATATCAAATTCAATTTGTCGGTAAGAAAACAATTTTAACATTATTCAAGCAACCATTAGTTTGCAAGAAATAGTTTTTTTAATACTCTGGCTACAAAGTTTACTTTAAAAAAAATTGTTATAAATTCACAATAAAAAAGCGCGACTATTGTCGCGCTTATAATACATCATCTACTGATATTAGCTTATTAGGTCATATAACCTTCAGGAATTTTTAACGCTGCTACACCTGAATCAACTGCAGCTTGTGCTACTGCTTTAGCAACCGCTGCGCAAAGACGTGAATCCATCGGTTTAGGGATAATATAGTCTTTACCAAAGGTTAACTCTGTTTCACCACTTGCCTTTAATACTTCTTCAGGAACAGGTTCTTTAGCTAAAGTTCGGATAGCATGAACTGCTGCAACCTTCATTTCATCGTTGATTGTACGAGCTCGCACATCTAATGCACCACGAAAAATAAACGGGAAACATAAAACATTATTAACTTGATTCGGATAATCAGAGCGGCCAGTAGCCATAATTAAATCGTTACGAGCAGCAAGCGCCAATTCAGGTTTAATCTCCGGATCTGGATTTGAGCAAGCAAATATCACCGGATTATCTGCCATAAGTTTCACTTGATCTTGGGTTAATAAATTTGGACCTGAAACTCCAACAAAAACATCGGCACCTACAATTGCATCATCTAAAGTACGTTTGTCGGTATTATTTGCAAACAATTTTTTGTATTCATTTAAATCGTCACGACGGGTATGAACTACGCCTTTAGAGTCCAACATGTAGATTTTCTCACGCTGTGCACCACATTTAATTAACAACTCCATACAAGCAATCGCTGCAGCACCAGCCCCTAAACAAACGATATTTACTTGTTTTATATCTTTACCTTGTATATCTAATGCGTTCATCATGCCAGCAGCTGTAACAATTGCCGTACCATGTTGATCATCATGAAAAACTGGGATCTTACAACGTTCAATTAGAGCTTTTTCAATTGCAAAACACTCTGGTGCTTTAATATCTTCAAGGTTAATTCCACCAAAGCTATCAGCAATGTTAGCGACAGTATTTACAAACTCATCAATAGTCTTATGCTTAACTTCGATATCAAAAGAATCAATATTTGCAAAACGCTTAAATAATAAAGATTTACCTTCCATTACTGGTTTCGACGCCATAGGACCGATATTACCTAAACCTAATACAGCAGTACCATTACTAATAACAGCAACAGTATTACCTTTTGCTGTGTACTTATAAACATCTTCAGGATTATCAGCTATTGCACGACATGGCTCTGCAACACCAGGACTGTAGGCAAGTGATAAGTCATGACTTGTTTCAGCCGCGGTGGTTAAGGCAACACTAATTTTTCCTGGTGTAGGTTGTGAGTGGTAATCTAAAGCTTGCTGGCGTAGATCTGTCATTGTGATTCCTAATGCGTTGTTTAAGGTTTTAGTTTTGTTATTTGTGAAAGTATAGCTAGGTTTTAGTTATTATTATTATTTCAGCCCGCTTTACTGATTTATATGGTATTGCAATTATCTAGCCGAATACAAGTCCGTTTTACTATATAACATCAACGTAAGCTATAACAAACAAGGAGACAACACATATCTAAATATCATTTATTTCATAAATATTGGATATTATTAATTAACTATTCCAGTAAAAACTCTCCTTTAATATGCTATAGCATGGATTAAGCCAGCTAGAACACATTATCTAGTGCAAAGTGCTATATATCTAACTATGATGATCAAAATGAATTATTCCAGACATCCGATCACTAAATTTTATGGTTTATGTCCATTGAAAATTTTGCAAAAAAAAAGTCCAACCTTAGTTGGACTTTTTATTGAGCTATGATCTTAACCAAATAAGCTAACTCTTATAAAAAAGGGTTTACTTTAATGATTGTTTCAACACGATCTGGACCTGTAGAAATAATATCAACTGGAATACCAGTAATTTCCTCAATACGCTTTATATAAGCAAGTGCATTAGCAGGTAGTGCATCAACAGACGTTGCTCCTACAGTGCACTCTGTCCAACCAGGCATCTCTTCATATACAGGTTCAATTTTTTCATAACCTTCAGCAGCCGTAGGCGGTACAGTGATGATATCACCTGCTTCAGTTTTGTAGCCTGTACAGATTTTTAACGTTTTTAAACCGTCAAGTACATCAAGCTTAGTTAAACAGAAACCTGTAACGCTATTTACTTGAATGGCACGGTGCATTGCTACTGCATCAAACCAGCCACAACGACGTTCACGACCGGTAGTAGCGCCAAATTCATGACCTACAGTACCAAGGTGATTACCAATTTCATCATCTAACTCAGTAGGGAAAGGACCAGAGCCAACACGTGTAGTGTAAGCTTTAGTAATACCTAAAATATAATCTAAATGGCGAGGACCAACACCACAACCAGTAGCAACGCCACCTGCAGTAGTATTTGAAGAAGTTACATAAGGATAAGTACCATGGTCAATATCAAGTAAAGTACCTTGAGCACCTTCAAACATGATTGACTCACCCGCAATACGAGCTTGGTCTAATATTTCAGAAATATCAGCAGTCATGTTTTTAATGGTATCCGCAACAGCTAATGCGTCAGCTAGTACTTCTTCATAATTCACTGGTTCAACTTTATAGTAGTTAACCAATGAGAAGTTGTGATATTCAACAATCTCTTTCAGCTTAGTAGCAAAAGTTTCTGCACAGAACAAATCACCAACACGTAAACCACGTCGAGCAACTTTATCTTCATAAGCTGGACCAATACCACGACCTGTAGTACCAATCGCCTTATTACCACGTGCAATTTCACGCGCAGCATCTAAAGCATTATGATAAGGAAGAATCAATGGACAAGCATCGCTGATAAGCAAACGTTCACGTACAGGTACGCCTTTTGCTTCTAGCATAGTGATTTCTGTCATTAATGCTTTAGGACATAATACTACACCGTTACCAATTAAACATTTTACGTTATCACGTAATACGCCAGATGGAATTAAGTGTAATACGGTTTTTTCGCCGTTAATTACTAAAGTATGGCCAGCATTGTGACCGCCTTGATAACGAACTACGTACTTAGCTTTATCGGTTAGTAAGTCAACGATCTTACCTTTACCTTCGTCACCCCATTGAGTGCCGAGAACTACTACATTTTTGCCCATGTTTACTATTTCATAAGAAAATTAGGCGGGGATTTTACCAAAAAAATATTTGTAGTCCAAGTAAAAAAAGCGGCTTTTTCCACCGCTTTTAAAATAACCTATTAAGTTAAGAGCTTAGCAGAGTAATTATTGATATCCCCATGGAGCTTCTGGTGCAGCTATCGGCTTAGATAAATCAAAATCAACTCTAAATTCTCGGCCTTGGCGTATTAAGCGATAAGTAAATTTTTCTGGGTAGACATACATTTGCCAAGTATTGCCAACCGACTGAGGAATACCTTGCGCAACAAACAATTCTTTAGAATACTGGTCTGCAGGAAATGATTGCATGTTTGCCCACCCAGCATCAATGGTGTGACCACCATACATAGTCGAAATGTCGAAGCTACCATCTTTATGACGATGGTCATGTTTTAATGATAAACCTGAACCCGTTTTGTTAATGATCCAAGTACGAGATGAGTCATCGCCAACATGAAAAGGAATTTGTAATTGGCTATCACTACATTTTCTCACATGCATAACTAAAGTTTTATTTGCAAAGCTACTTCCGTCAGCATTATCCACTGTAACTTTTCCCTGATAAGCTTTACCACAATGCTGGCGTAAGTTATCAAAAAAAGTGTCATGTGTGGCAATTGATACTAGTGGTGCTTCTGCGGCAAATAGAGCAGGTGTTAAACTCGATAATGCCAAGCCTAATATGAGCGAATATGTTTTCATTTATTATCCTTTATTGATACAAAAACTATAAAATTAAAAAAGCCAGCAATATCGCTGGCTTTTAACTAATAGTCACTATAATTCTAGTGAAAAATTGTTATTTTTTACCGTCAGCACCATTTTTCAAGTAACGGAAGAAATCATTTTCAGGCTTAACAACCATGATGTCATTCTTGCTACTAAAGCTTTTTTCATAAGCTTCAAGACTACGGAAGAAGCTATAAAAGTCGGCATCTTTACTGTAAGCATCGGCATAAACCTTCGCAGCTTGAGCATCCCCTTCACCACGTATGGTAAAAGCGTTTTTCTTAGCACTAGCCAGCATTACGGTAATTTTTGCATCAATAGTTGCCCTAATTATTTCCGCTTGTTCTTGACCTTGAGATCTATGCTCTTTAGCAACGGCTGTACGTTCTGCGCGCATACGTTCGTAAATAGAGTTACTGACCTCAGTAGGTAGATTAATGGCTTTAATACGCACATCAACGACTTCTATTCCCAGATCTTCACGACTGCTAGCAGCGCTTTCAAGTGCTTTAGTCATAATGGCTGAGCGATCACCCGATACAATTTCTTTAATGGTTCGGTTACCAAATTCAGTACGCAATCCGTTATTCACTTTTTGCTTTAATAACGCACGAGCGTTATCTACTGAACCCGATGTACGTAGGTAGTAAGTTGAAAAATCTACAATCTTCCACTTTACAAAAGAGTCGACCATTAAATCTTTTTTCTCAGAAGTAACAAAACGATCTGCAGATTCATCTAATGTTTGAATACGTGCATCAAGTTTTCGAACACTTTCAATAAATGGAATTTTAAAGTGTAAACCTGGCTCAAAAACTTTCATTTCACCAGAAACACTATCACGTTTTATTTTTGAAAATTGAAACACGATACCACGCTGCCCTTCATAAATGATGAAGACCGATGAAACCACTAATACAAACAAAAGCGATATAATCGCAATGGAAAAATTCTTCATTGCTTAGTTTCTCCCATTACTAAATCTATCAGAACGCGAACCAGAGTTAGACGGCGCAGTGTTCACGCTAGGTTGACTCGCTGGTTTATAATTGCTGCTCGCATTGCGATTAGTATTACTCTGCTGTTGAATAATTTTATCCAACGGTAAATACATCATGTTATTGCCGCCATCAACATCAACCATTACTTTACTGGTATTGCTGTATACTTTTTCCATAGTAGCTATGTATAGACGTTGACGTGTCACTTCAGGCGCTGCTTGATATTCTGGTAATATTTTTTCAAAGCGAGCGACTTCACCTTCTGCGTCTAAAACAGTTTGCTCTTTATAAGCAAGAGCTTCTTGTTCCATACGCTTCACACGACCACGAGCACGGGGCTCAATGCCTCTAGCATAAGCTTCAGCTTCGCGAAGAAAACGTACTTCATCTTCTTGTGCAGAAATAGCGTCATCAAAAGCATCTTTTACTTCGTTTGGCGGTCTAGCATCTTTAAAGTTAACATCAACAATGATCAAACCTAAGTTGTATGGTGCAATTATTTTTTCTAACTGCTGCCATACAGATTGGCGAATACTTTCACGACCACTAGTAAGTATGTCATCCATATTAGAATGACCAATAACATAACGCAGTGCACTATCAAGAGATTGATTCAAACTGCCATCAGCATTCGTCACACTGAAAATATAGTTTCGCGCATCAACCACACGATATTGAATTTGCATTTCAACATTTACAACATTTTCATCTTGTGTAAGCATGAAACCCGAAGAAGGCATTTCACGTGTGCTTTGCATATCAACAGGAATAATGCGATCGATAAAAGTCCACTTCCAGTTTATACCCGGACCTACAGTACCTGAAGATTCTCCAAACCTTAGCACTATGCCCTGTTCTGCTTCCTTAATGGTATAAAAGCCGCTGAAGGCATAAACCACTAGAGCGACAACAAGTATAATGCTCATACCGATGCTAGAAAAACTTTTACCAGAACCAGTGCCACCTTTAGTAGTTTTACCACCAAAGATACCGGTTACCTTCTTACCTAGATCATTTAATAACTCATCTAAGTCTGGCGGTCCTTGATTTTTACCACCCTTGTTTTTCCAGGGGTCTTTATCATTATTCCCCGGTTCATTCCAAGCCATACTGTTCTCCACTAAACTGGGATTTTATTTAAATAAAATTGCCCGACCAATTAAAAAATATTAATACACAATAGTTAACTATGATTCAACATAATCAGCTATTTTACTATCTTCGCTTTTTACTAACCTTTGCCATTCACGAGAAGGTAGTTTCACTTCAATATGACAATGCCCTTGTTCGTCAAAGCTTTCACTAGTGATGCAATTTAACTTATATAATTCACCGCGTAACTTACCAGCATTCGGCGGTATATTTAGCTGATGATTAACAACCTGCGTACCTAAACGTTCTGCTAGCGCAGTAAATAACAGATCAATACCAATATTCGCCTGTGCTGATAACCAAACACGGATAGGCGTACCTTCCTCATTTCTATCAATACGTGGCTCAATATCTGACAGACTATCAATTTTATTACAAACAACAAGTTGCGGTACTTCATCCGCATCAATTTCTTTAAGCACATATTCAACTTGTTCGATATTTTCACTACGTCTATCGTCCGCTATATCAACCACATGCAACAAAAGCTCAGCTTCTCGTGTTTCTGTTAACGTAGCTTTAAAAGCAGCAACTAAATCGTGAGGTAAGTGACGAATGAAACCCACAGTATCTGCAAGAATAACGCGCCCAACACCTTCTAATTGAATACGCCTGAGTGTTGGGTCTAAAGTCGCAAAAAGCTGGTCAGCTGCATACACTTCAGCTTGAGTTAACAAGTTGAACAAAGTTGACTTCCCGGCATTGGTATAACCGACCAATGACAAAGTTGGCAATTCAGCTCGTGTACGAGCACGTCGACCCTGCTGCCTTTGCACTTCAACTTTTTCTAAACGTTTACGAATGTTAATCATGCGTTCACGCAATAAACGTCTATCTGTTTCAAGCTGTGTTTCGCCTGGGCCGCGTAAACCTATACCACCTTTTTGTCTTTCAAGGTGAGTCCACCCGCGAATCAAGCGACTGCTGATATGACGCAATTGAGCTAGTTCAACTTGCAGTTTACCTTCGTGGGTACGTGCTCGCTGAGCAAAAATATCAAGAATTAAGGTGGTACGATCTACCACACGACATTCACATAGGGCTTCTACGTTTTTCTCTTGTGATGGTGTCAAACTGTGGTTAAATAAGACCACATTTGCATCATACAATCGCACTGCCTCGGCTATCTCTTCAGCTTTACCACTCCCGACAAAAAACCTCGGATGTGGCGTATTACGCTTACCTGAAACAACAGCTAATGCGTCGACGCCAGCAGAAGACACTAACATTTTAAATTCAGTTAGGTCTTCACGTGTACTTTCATCAGGAAAGTCTAAATGAACAAGTACGGCTTGTTCTCCCGCTTGATAACGATCAAACAAAAGTATTAAACCCAACCCTTAACTTAACTGCTAATTTAACCGAAAATTTTGCAACGAACGAATTATGCATCGTTAGATTGTTCATCTTCTAGGCTAGGTGTAGGTGCTGTATTCACTGCACGGGCAGGCACAACAGTAGAAATGGCATGCTTATATACCATTTGACTTACAGTGTTCTTCAATAATATTACAAATTGGTCAAACGATTCTACTTGTCCTTGTAGCTTAATACCGTTGACTAAGTAAATTGCAACTGGAATGCGATCACGACGTAAAGCATTTAAAAATGGGTCTTGTAAAGATTGCCCTTTTGCCATCAGATGGTCCCTTTTATTATTATAAAGGTCAGCAACTCAATTTATCCTTGAGCAACTAAAATAAAATGTAGATAAGTTCTCTACGAAAATACTGTTTTATAAAACGCCAACAAGACGTTGTAAATAAGACAGTTAACAAATTAATTATACATCAATTTTCAAGTATTGCTTTATATTTGCCTGTACTTTAATGCTTTGCCTTAAGCAAAGATAAAACTTGCGCTAAGTTGTCTTTATCATCGGTAGTTAACCAATGTAAATCAGACCAACTTCTCAACCATGTCAATTGTCTTTTCGCTAATTGCCTCGTTGCACATACACCACGAAAAATCATTTCTTTATGATCATAATCACCATCAAGATATTGCCACATTTGTCGGTAACCAACACATCGTATCGAAGGTAGGTCGTGATGTAAATCTGCACGAGATTTAAGTTTAAGCACTTCTTGTTCAAAACCTAAATCAATCATTTGCTGATAACGTTGTGCAATTCGATCATGCAAGGTACTACGTTCTTTAGGTGTTATCGCTAATTGTAAGATATTGCCAGCGAGCTTAGCACCTTTTTTTTGAGTCAATTGTGTCAAAGTGTTACCCGTTAATCGGTGCACTTCAAGTGCTCGGGTTAACCTCTGAGGATCATTAGGGTGAATGCGTAGCGCTGAAACAGGATCAATCTCAGCTAATTTATCGTGCATTGCTTGCCAACCAAGTTCGTTTGCTTCATTTTCGATTTTTTGGCGGATTTCAGCGTTGGCCGTCGGTAACGGTGATATACCTTCAATAAGACTTTTAAAATACATCATAGTTCCGCCAACTAATAACGGAATGCGATTATTGGCTCTAATTTCGCTAATTTGAAGCAGAGCATCACGACAAAAATCTGCAGCCGAATAGCTTTCACTGGCATCACGCAAATTAATTAAACGATGAGGGTATTGTTGCAGCTCAGCCTTTGTTGGTTTAGCTGTACCTATATCCATATCTCGATAAATTAACGCGGAGTCAACACTGACAATATCGCAAGGTAAAGCATCACATAACGCCATAGCTAACGCAGTTTTTCCTGAAGCGGTTGGCCCCATTAGACAAATAACAGGTGGCTCTACTACTGCCGATGATGAATTTGACTCTGACACGTTTTCTTCTTCTTTGATTTCAAAATGATTAAAGTAACTGCTTAATATGAGATGTTAGGTCAAGAGCTACAGAATTCAAGGCCAAAGTTGCGCTTAATTGCTCATTTAGTTGATTTTTCGCTTGTATCAACAACTTTTCGCTTTGTTCATGGTTATATTCCTTTAATACCATCACACTTGCAACAGCTTCAATAAAGCTTTGTTGCTTACATTCTTGCTGTGTTAAATCTGTCTCATCGTGACTTCTTGCTAAGAAATCAACAATAGCTATAAAGCTCCTGCTGACATCCTGCTCACGTAAAATTGCGGGAAACTGCCTAATTTGTATTTTATTAGCATCTTTTAAAAGAAAATGAATGCCGGCACGATTGAACATGCATTGCTGCTGTTCAACGATTGCCACTTGCTCTTTTGATAAAGTTAACATGATGGGTAATAGCAAAGGTTGGCTAATCAAAGCGCAATCACTTTCTTGTTGCCAGCTAAGGGTGACAAGTTTGACATTAACCGTTAATGCTAGTTTAAATACAGATAACAGTCTTAACTCATCTGCTTCTTGATAAAGCCCATAACCTGGCGAGCTAACACTAATGAAAAACGACCTATTTTTAGCGTTATCAATAACATACACTTCATCGCTAACGCTACTCTGATCATCAATCACGGGGGTTAGAGAGGGCTCCAAAGGAGTCATCAGCTTCTGATAACTTTGAATGCCAGCACCAGATATAGTACCTGCAGAGTTCCCTTGACGGTGTTGATACCCTGTAGTTCTCGTAGTTTGACTATCATTAATACCGCTTACTTGCTGCAAAGGGCTAACATAATCAGGCCGTTGATAACTGACATTTCTATTCGCATTTTCATGCATATTTTCGCTAGCAATAGCTGGTTGATAACTTTGTTCACCAGTAAGACTCATATTTTCATATTCAGACATGCTATTTTCATCTGTCAAAGCAGGCTGAAAATCAGACATCAATGCTTTATGACAAACGGAATATATAAAATCATGCACGTAGCGACTTTGATGAAACCTAACTTCATGTTTGGCTGGATGCACATTAACATCTACTTCACGGTAATCAAGTTGTAAAAAAAGTACAAAAGCTGGGTAAGTATCGCTAGGTAATAAATCGGCATAAGCTTGACGAATAGCATGATTGATAAGTTTGTCACGCATCATACGGCCATTGACATAACTATAACAAAGGTCATTCTGATTACGCGAAAAGCTTGGCTTAGCTAACCAGCCAGACAACTTCATATTATCATGTGGGCAATCAATTTCTATTGCGTGTTCTATAAATTTATGGCCACAGACCATAGCAACACGCTTATTAAATTGTGCTTGAGTACTGGCAGTTCGATACTGACGAATGACTTTAGCATTATGTAATAAAGTGAAGCTGACATCAAAACGCGCTAAAGCAATGCGGCGGATCACTTCATCAATATGATTGAACTCTGTTTTTTCAGTACGTAAAAATTTTCGTCTGGCAGGGGTATTAAAAAATAAGTCTAAAACTTCGATAGTAGTACCGTCTGGATGTGCGGCAGGTTTTATCTCAACCGCCATATCCCTACCCTCGGCATTCGCTTGCCACGCGTTTGCTTGTTCTTTAGGTTTTGAAGTTAACGTTAATCGAGCAACAGAGCTAATACTAGCAAGCGCCTCCCCTCGAAAGCCAAGACTATCGATAGCTTCCAGGTCATTTAAATTTTTAATTTTACTCGTGGCATGACGACTTAACGCGAGTGCTAATTCATCTTTGCTAATACCAATACCATTATCAGTTATTTTTATTTTTTTTATGCCGCCTTTTTCAATATCAATATTAATATTAGTTGCGCCAGCATCAAGACTATTCTCAATCAACTCTTTAATTACCGATGCAGGGCGTTCA
>Ga0114909_1001024_pt1 | contig 17025 bp, 17 predicted proteins | sample MalvireepMed_906_FD_87290 | JGI IMG/M metagenome (GOLD analysis project Ga0114909, IMG submission 87290) | Marine viral communities from the Global Malaspina Expedition - Malaspina viral metaG DeepMed_906 | ecosystem: Environmental > Aquatic > Marine > Oceanic | place: Mediterranean Sea...
GGTCAGGCCGCTGTCGTTGCCGACCGGCACGGTGTTGAACGTCTCGTCGTTCTTGAGCACGCCGGTAATACGGTCGTCGGAGATCTGCACCTCCTTGACGGTGCCGCTCGCCACGCGGTCGCGGAAGTCGGAATAGCTGATCGTGGTGCCGGTGTTCTGGCTGGCACCGCCGAACATCGAGACCGCAAGCAGCAGGGCGAGGAAGACCCCGCCCCAGATCATCAGGCTGCGGATCCACGGGTTGGGGCCGCCGCCCCCCGGACCGCCAGGGCCCTGCCCGTCGGGCGTGTTCTGTTCGCTCATGAAAAACCGAGTCCTTTCGCCTGTGAATGTAGGCGCAAGGGGATGAATGACAAGTTGCGCGCGCCGCTTGTGCGCGCGGTGTCACGCAATCGGCTCAGAAGCTGAAGGCGCGGCGGGCCAGCCCCTCGGACGCACGGCGGTTGCCCCGCGTGGCGTCGGGCGCATCGCGCCGCTCGGCAGAGGTTGAGCTGCGGATCGGCACGACGCGCGAATCCTCGGCCTGGGGCGCAGCATGCGGGCGGCTCTGCGGGCCGGGAAGCGCGCGCTGGCCACCGCCCGGCGGCGTCCCACCAAGGCCCATCTGATCCAGCTTCGCCTCCAGCGCCTGGTGCAGATGCTCAAGCCCCTTGGCGGCGGGCGACCAGTTGGCGAAGGCGGCGATCGGCTCGCGCCGCACCGCGACCTGCTCGACATGGCTGCTCGCCGGGACGACGGGCCAGTTGGCACCCGCATTCTCGCGCACCCAGCGGTGCAGCTTGCGCCGCTGGTCGTACATCGAGAGCACCGGAAGCACCGGCGGATGGCCCGGGCGCTTCGCCAGTTCCGCGCGAATAAAGCCGAACGCGCGCGCGGCGAGCGGGGAGGCCGGCAGCGGGACCACGATCAGGTCGGCGGCTTCCATGATCTGCTCGCTCACCTCGTTGATCATCGGCGGGCAGTCGAGCACGTTGCGGGGATACTCGCCCTTCATGAAGTTGAGCATCTGCGCCAGCCGCTTCTTCGCGCCGATGCGGGCCAGCTGCACGGGGAGATCGCGCAGGCTCTGGTCGGCCCCGATCAGCGAGAGGCGGTCGTATCGGGTCGGCTCGATCAGGTCGCGCGGGGCGCGGGCGTGGTGAAAGGCGGAGATTGCCTTCTGCACCTTGCGCTCTTCATGGCCCAGCAGGAAACCCGCCCCGCCCTGCGGATCGAGATCGTAGAGCAGCGTTTCATGCCCGCCGGTCTGCGAGAAGCGCCAGGCGAGGTCCACCGCCATGGTCGTTTTCCCGACTCCACCCTTCATGCTGTAGACGGCGATGACGGCCATGTGCGCTTTCCCCCTGCTTGACGGTCCGAATCGGTTATCGGAAATGTCTGACTAACATTAATCAAACACCGTCCATGCGCCTACTCAAGCCGCACAAAGCGCGCGAACCCGGGCTGGGACACGCCTTCGCAAACAGGTTAACGGGTGAGTTATGGGGGCTGCGGTGCCAGCCCGCACTCCCGTGCGGGCCGTTGCCGAGACAATGGCGATCGCCCTACATGCCGCGCGCGATCACCATCTTCATGATCTCGTTCGATCCGCCGAAAATGCGGCTGACGCGGCTGTCGCGGAACATGCGCGCGATGGGGTAATCGTTGATATAGCCCGATCCGCCATGCAGCTGCAGGCACTTGTCGACCACTTCGCCCTGCAACTCGGTCAGCCACAGCTTGGCCATGCACGCGGTCGGCACGTCCAGCTTGCCCTCCAGATGCTGCGCGATGCAGTGATTGACGAAGACCTTGGCCGCGGTTGCCCGCGCCTTCAGCTCCGCAAGCGTGAACTGGGTGTTCTGGAAATCCCAGATCGTCTTGCCGAAGGCCTTGCGCTCCTTGGTGAAGGCAAGCGTTTCCTCCAGCGCGCGCTCGATCGTCGACATTGCCCCCATCGCGATGATCAGGCGTTCCTGCGGCAGCTCGCCCATCAGCTGGTAGAAGCCCTTGCCTTCCTCCCCGCCGAGCACGTTCTCCGCAGGGACGAACACATCGTCGAAGAACAACTCGCTGGTATCCTGCGAATCGAGCCCGATCTTGTCGAGCTTCTTGCCCCGCTGGAAACCTTCCGCGCCGTCGGTCTCCAGCAGCATCAGCGAGATGCCCTTGGCCCGCTCGTTCGGGTCGGTCTTGGCGACGACGATGATGAAGTCGGCGATCTGGCCGTTGGAGATATAGGTCTTGGCCCCGTTGATCTTGTAGCCGTTGCCATCCTTCAGCGCGGTGGTGGTGATCGATTGCAGGTCCGATCCCACGCCCGGCTCGGTCATCGCGATCGCGCTGACGAGGTCGCCGGAGACGAGGCGCGGCAGGTATTTCTTCTTCTGCTCCTCGGTCCCGTGGCGCACGAGGTAGGGCAGGATGATCGTGTTGTGCAGGCTGGCGGCGAAGCCTTCGACATTGTGCCGACCCTGCTGGTCGATCACGACCATCTCGTGCCGGAAATCGCCGCCGTGGCCGCCATATTCCTCAGGTACGGACGCGCCGAGCAGACCCGCCGCACCCGCCTCGCGCCAGAATTCGCGGTCGACCTGACCATCATCGCGCCACTTGAGGACGCGGGATTCGGGGGCGTGCTTTTCGTAGAACTTGCCGACCGCGTCGGCGAACACCGCGATCTCTTCCTCGTCCATGAATGCGGGCTGCGGCACATCTAATGCAGGCATTGGTGATCCTCTCGAAGCTTTTGTTTTGTGGCCGAGACTAGCAATCCGGTTGCAAACTGCAATCGGTTCGCTGCGCTAGGAAACCGCGCCGCATTGCCGGAATTCCGTAATCTCGCCCTCGCTCAGGCCCAGCTCGGCAAGGATGTCGGAAGTATCGTCCCCCGGCATCGGCGCGGGCGAAGGTGTCGCGGTTGCCGTGCCCGAATAGCGCGGCGCGGGCGCAGGCTGCGGGCTGTCGGCGACATCGATGAAGGTCTCGCGCGCGGCCATGTGCGGATGCTCGCGTGCCTCGCTCATGGTCAGCACGGGGGCGTAGCAGACGTCGCTATGTTCCAGCAGTGCGTCCCATTCATCGCGGGGTTTGCTCTTGAAGATCGCGGCGAGCTTGTCCTTGAGCGCGGGCCAGTTGGCGGGGTTCATCTGCGCGTCGAAGTCGGGGTCTTCGGCAAGGCCCAGCCGCGCCCGCAGTTCGGCATAGAACTGCGGTTCGATGCTACCAATACTGACGAACTTGCCATCCGACGTCTCGTAGGTGTCGTAGAAATGCGCCCCGGTATCGAGCAGGTTGGCACCCAGATCTTCGCGCCACACGCCCTGATTGGCCATGCCGTGGATCATGCTCATCAGCACCGCCGTGCCGTCGGTCATCGCGGCATCGATCACCTGGCCTTGGCCGCCCCGCGCGACATTCAGCAGCGCCGAGACCATCCCGAAGGCGAGCATCATCCCGCCACCGCCGAAATCGCCGACCATGTTGATCGGCGGGGTCGGCTTCTCGCCCGCACGCCCGAAATGGGCGAGCGCCCCGGCAAGCGCGATGTAGTTGATGTCATGCCCGGCAAAAGGCGCATAAGGGCCCGTCTGGCCCCACCCGGTCATCCGGCCGTAGATGAGCTTGGGATTGTCGGCGAGCAGCACCTCGGGCCCCAGTCCGAGCCGCTCCATCACCCCGGGCCGGAACCCCTCGATCAGGCCATCTGCGCTGGCGCACAGCTTGCGCGCGAGGGCAATGCCCTGCTCGCTCTTCAGGTTGAGCGCGATCGACTTGCGCCCGCGCGCGAGGATATCCTTGTTGGAGATCGGCTGCGAACCGCCCCGCCCGCCGCTGGCGCGGTCGATGCGGATCACCTCGGCGCCGTGGTCGGCCAGCATCATGCCGCAAAACGGACCCGGCCCGATGCCTGCGAATTCGACGATGCGCAGCCCTGCGAGCGGGCCCGCCATTACTTGCCCTTCCAGTTGGGTGCGCGCTTCTCGGCGAAGGCCGCCGCGCCTTCGCGCGCGTACTCGCTCATGAACACCTGCGGCATCAGCTTGCCCTGCTCGTCCCACCGCGATTCAAGGCTCCAGCCGCGCGATTCCTCGATCACCTGCTTGGAGACTTTCACCGCGAGCGGACCGTTGGCGGCGATCGCCTTCGCCAGTTCCATCGCCCCGTCCATCACGCTGCCATCGGTCACCCGGTTGACCAAGCCCAGCTCGTAAGCGCGGGGGGCGTCGATGAAATCGCCGGTCAGCGCCAGCTCCATCGCGACCTTGGGCGGGATCTGGTCGGGCAGTTTCATCAGGCCGCCGGCCGCCGCGATAAGGCCGCGCTTGACCTCGGGAATGCCGAACTTCGCACCACTATTGGCGACCACCATGTCGCACGAGATCATCAGTTCGAGCCCGCCTGCCAGTGCATAGCCTTCGACGGCTGCGATGATCGGCTTGGCCGGGCTCTTCTGCGTCAGCCCGCCGAAGCCGCGCCCTTCGACGATCGGGCTCTCGCCGCGCAGGAAGCCCTTGAGGTCCATGCCCGAACAGAAAGTGCCGCCCGCGCCGGTCAAGATCGCAACGCGCAGATCGTCTTCGGCATCGAGCCGGTCGAGCGCGGCGGCGATCGCTTCGGCTGCCGCCTTGTTCATCGCGTTTTTGGCTTCGGGCCGGTTGATGGTGATGACAAGAACGCCGTCCTTCACCTCGGTCAGAATATCGTCGCTCATGTCTCTCTCCCATGCGCCTTGGCGATTACGTGGCGCTTTGCAACCGATGCTGCATAAGCCCGCACGCAGGGTCAAGCGGGAAGCGAGCGGAGCACGCCTCGCGGATAATGCGAATGCGTTCCACTTACATGCGCAGCCTCTTAAAGCGCCGCCATGTCGCGCGGGGCAATCCGATTCTGGTAGGTGGTTCACAGGTGGAGCAGCCTGCTTCCCGCGCTGTTCCTGCTGATGCTGTGCATCACCGGACTGCCGCTGATCTTCCATGACGAGATCGATGCAGCGCTGGGGGAAGATTACGACTCCACGTTCGCCGGCGCGCCCTCGGCCGAAGGCGGCACCGCCAACGCCGATGTCGAATGGGATCTGCCCTTCGTGCCGGGCGTGACCCTGACCGGCCGCGCGCTCTACACCGGCGAGCAATATGTCGACGCGGTCAACACGCTGGAGATCGACAGCTGGGCGGTGTTCGACCTGGGCGCCCGCTACGTCTTCGCGGCGGGCGATGTGCCCGTCCCCTTGCGCCTCGCGGCCGAGAATGTCGGCAACCAAGCCTACTGGGCCTCTGCCTTCGACACCTTCTCGAACGCGCTGCTGCAGGGTCGCCCACGCACGGTGCGCGCCTCGATCTCCGCCGACTTTTGAGCAGACCAAGACCAACGGCTCGTGCCCGGAAAACCACCGCGCACGAGCGCAACGTCACGCATTCTCCGCCGACAGGGCGCGTTGTGGCGCAACTCTGATGTTCTGAGAAAACTGGCGCACCCGACAGGATTCGAACCTGTGGCCTCTGCCTTCGGAGCCGGTACAGAACTGGTACGCCAGACTACGAAATACTACTCTAAACTACTGTTTTATATAGATTTAGATTGAAATCGGATTTCGCTGGCGTACCCAAACCTACGCCCCGGTTTTCCTCCGAGTGATGACACCACAGTTACTCAAAAACGGGGCTCTGGAAACGGAGATCGCCGTGGTCAAATTGACGAAGCGCACCGTTGAGGCAGCCAAGTCTCAGGTGAAAGACTACCTCATTTGGGATGAAGATCTACCCGGTTTTGGGCTCCGAGTATACCGGTCGGGCAAGCGTAGCTACGTAATCCAGTATCGACAGAGGGGACGCGCGAGGCGGCTTACACTTGGTCTGCACGGCGTGTGGACAGCGGAACTGGCTCGCCGCGAAGCGAAGGCTCAGCTGGGGCGTGTTGCAGGAGGCGACGATCCGGCGGAGGAGCGGCTTGAGGATCATCGTGCGATGACGATGAAGGACCTTTGCAAGCGCTACATTCAGGACCTCGATGATGGCCTGATTCTCGGTAAGGGAGGGCGACCGAAGAAGCAATCGACCATCGATACCGATATCGGTCGGATCAAGAGACACATCATTCCGCTCATCGGAACCCGGCGCGTTAAAGACCTAACCAGAGCGGACATGGTCAAGATCATGCGCGACATCATGGCGGGTCGGTCGCGGATCATCGTCAAAACCAAGAAACTACGGGGCAAGTCCATCGTCAGGGGTGGTCCTGGCACTGCTACCCGCACCCTTGGCCTCATCGGAGGAATACTCTCCTACGCCATTGATTTGGGAGTTATCGAGCACAACCCCGCGCACGGCATCAAGAAGCCGAAATACAAGGTGCGCGAGCGACGTTTGACCGAAGCCGAGTATGGCGTTCTCGGGAACATACTGCGCGACGCGCAGGCGAACGAAAAATTTTGGCCGACAACGGACATTATCCGCCAGATCGCTCTGACCGGGTGCAGGCGCGGTGAGATCATAAATCTCAAATGGTGCGACGTAGACCTGGATGGAAGTTGCCTGCGGCTTTCGGAAAGCAAGGAAGGTCGATCAATTCGGCCCATCGGCCTTCCCGTCGTCGAGTTTCTTGAGGCACAGCGTCAGACTGCCACGGGTAGCTTTGTGTTCCCGGGAAATGGCGAAGATAATGCTTTTGGCGGCTTCCCGAACCACTGGAACGCCCTCTTTAGCGGCTCACCATTGGAGGGGATCACAGCCCACGTGCTGCGTCACAGCTTCGCCAGCATGGGCAATGATCTCGGATTTACCGAGATCACAATTGCCGCGCTTTTGGGGCACGCAAAAGGATCGATCACCAGCAGGTATATCCACGTGCTGGACGCTACGCTCATCACCGCTGCCGACATGATTGCAGGGTATGTCAGCGCCTTGCTCAACGGCACGAATTTCCAGCGCAGTAGCTTTGCACTGGACCGCGCTGCGCGAAAGAGCGCTATGAGCGAGTTTATCGCCGAGCACGCATCCGGGTCATGAAGCAGGTTTCGGGGCAAACTGCCCAGCACACTCCTACTGCAAACGGGATTCAAGTCCCCTCCCCAGAAATGGGGATGGCTAACCCTGTGGATAAAGCTGTGAGCTCTTTGGACGATCAGGAACCATTGGATTCGGACGATCAGGAACCCAAAGTACGGACTATCGGGAACCGAAACAGGCCTCAAACCCCAGAAACGCTGGGCTTGAGAGCCCCTTAACTATCCTAACAAACAATCCTGTCGGATTGTTGCTAACGCGGACCATCAGCGCGCGCCTCCTCAGCGCTTTAGGGTGCGCCGTCGCCGCGCGCCTTGTCACTAGGCGGGTGCAAGAATCTCAAGTGCTTGCTAGGGATTGAGCAATGAAGACCGACCTCGATCATCTGCCCCCGCAAAAGCAGCGCGAACTTGAGCGCGTGGTGCAGCTGATCTTCGAAGAGTTTGATGACGCGTTCGCGCTCGCCAAGCACGAATGGAAAAAGGCCGGTCGCATTCTCAAGGTCATTCTCTACGGCAGCTATGCGCGCGGGACCTGGGTGGACGAGCCACATACGGCCAAAGGCTATCAGTCAGATTATGACCTGTTGGTGATCGTCAATGACAGCAGACTGACGGACCGAGTCAAATACTGGGCCAAACTCGATGAGCGGCTGATGCGCGAATACGGCGTGGCCAAGACGCTCAACACGCCAGTGAATTTCATCGTTCACACGTTGCAAGAGGTGAACGACGGCCTCGCGCATGGGCGCTACTTCTTCATGGACGTGAAACAGGACGGGGTAGCGTTATACCAGTCCGACGACACCGAACTGCATACGCCCAAGCCAAAGACGCCCGAACAGGCCCTGGCTATGGCGCAGGAATACTTCGACGAGTGGTTTCCGGCGGCGATGAAGCGGTTTGGTGGAGCGAAGTACTATCTGGAGCAAGGGCACCTCAAAGACGCCGCTTTTGATACCCACCAAACTGTCGAACGTCTCTACCATTGCGTACTGTTGGTCTGCACCTTCTATACCCCCCACGTGCACAATCTCGGCTTTCTGCGCACGCAGGCTGAGCGCATCGACGCGCGGCTAACCTATGTCTGGCCGCGCGACACAAAAAAGGATCGCGCGCGGTTCGAGAAACTTAAGGAAGCCTACGTAAAGGCGCGCTATTCGAAACACTACCGCATCACCAAGGATGAACTCGATTGGCTCGGCGAGCAGGTCGAGGAGCTGGGCCGGGTCGTCCACGAGGTCTGCACTGAGCGCCTCGGAAAGCTCAAGGCCGAGTTGGACGCAACAGGCTAGGTGGAAAGGACGTCCTGCATTCCCACTAGGGGTAGTCTAGCTCTTCTTTTTCCTGCCTTTAGCGTTGGTAGCTTTCAACACCTTCTTTGCCTTTGGCACCTTCGAGCTTGTGAGTTTTTCTCCGCCAAGCACGAACTCGGGCTCCCACGGGATGACCAGCTCGTTCACGATTTCACGCGATAGATTGACCAGTTCACGCATCTCCCGCTTGCTTGCGAACGCGCCTTGGTGAACGATGGCATTGCGCTTCTTGTTCAACCGCTCGGAGCGCTTTTTGAGCTTGCCGAGCGCCTTCTTTCGCACCTCGTCTCGCTCCGCCGGAATGATCAAGCGGCCAAATTTCCCATCGATGCCGTTTGCCCACCTCAGTAGCGAATCCACAAACTCCGACGAGAATTTGCTCTCGCTTTCGAAGCGCTTTCGTATGGCGATGTTGGCAGCAATCTCAGCAGCAGTTGCAGCCCTTACGATCGCTGCTGACCACTCCTTCCGGCGCTCGAGTATCCCGTCGATCTTCTTCCACTGAGACCGAAGCTTTTCGAGATCATCACGATCATCATAAGGTGTCTTGCCCATGTATCGCTGATCGCATGAGCGTCACGGAATTAACAGTGCTAGAAAGTCTGCATGAGCGACAAAGAAACAAAGATCACGTTTGGCGGACGCCAGGCGCGCGCCCTCTGCAATATGAGTCATCCGGCGCGCCTCGACTTCATTTCCGAAGGCCTTCCAATCATACTTCAAAGCGCGCAGGGCTTTTGGCGAGCAGCTGAGGCATTGGCGGACGGCCCGCGCGAGGCAGCAGTGCTCACAGGCCTCGCTGAAGAAGAGGCAGCGAAGGCGCTTATCCTAATCGATCTGGTGCGTTGCCCGGTGCCCGAGGTTGGCAAGCGGATCGGTCGGATCGTTAAGAAGACGCTCTACGATCATCTTTCTCGTATGATCTATGCCAATGCCCAGTCATGGCGGCCAACAAACATCGCCCAGCTGCAGGAGTATGTCGACAACGAGCGACAAGGCCACCTTCTCGAAGGAGGCATGAGCGAATACATCGTTCCTAATTGGTCGCTCTATCTGCGTGAGAGTACAATGTATGCCGACATCGAGGTCCACGAAGAAGGGATACCGCAATGGAATGATCCCAATCGCTGGGGCGGATCCACGGTGACTATGCGCCCCATCGCATTGCAGATTGTCGAAGCCCTTGAGGCGCTGGGGGTTCTAACCCGTGCAGGCCTTCAAGCTACCAGTGATGTCTGGGGCAACGTCGACTTCGTAGAGGAAGAAGGGCCGGTCGAAGCGCGCGAGCTCACTCAGCAACTTGGCGCTCGCCTAGACTCGGAAGGTTTGGTCACGGATCTCGCCACCGAGCAGCACGCGCGGCTCTTCTACAACCACTGGCAGCTTCCGATGTACAATCTCAAGTTCGATTTGATCGACGTATCGCTGGAACGGCTGGAAGCACAGCGAGAGGCCGCGTTCTGGAACGAGGTCGGCGAATACTAGCCCGCAGGGAAGTCTGCGCTAGCGAAAGAAGTGAGTGTCCGTGAGCGTCTGAGAACGAAGAAGAAATCGAGCGCGAGATAAAAGCAGCGCCGTCGGCCCGGGCTGCAGGTGGTTGGTTTTGTTGAGGTTTTACCGACGGCTCCCGAACATCCCTGGCGGCGGTCGGCGCAGATTGTCATGGGTTTTCAACGGACCAAGCGACGGCGCCCGCGCTCAGGGCTGAAGTGGCACAGACAAAGCGGGAGAGATTAGTCAGGGATTACAGGATGTTGTAGCGCGGCTGAGCCGGTCTGTGCCGCAGATTCCGTAATGGTACGCTAGCGGCACAGAAGGTGCGCACCGCCAAATCAGCGACAAATCACTGATCTAACGCAGCTTCATCAACAGCAGGCGCTGTGTACGGTGTGGGCCCTAAAGTTTCCCACATTTCGAAAGGCGATCCGGTGACAAATCCGGTTCGTTCAATAGGGCTGCAATCTACTCAGTCGCAGTTGAAAGTGGCTCGCTTAGTTGAAGCACGTCCTCCAAATTCTGGTATGCTCGATGTGGCAAGTGAGCCTTGGCCCATTCCAGTCCGGCAAACTGAATGTCAATTTCGCATCGACTCTTTGGCCATAGCAGGAAGCGGTGCTGTAGTTCGCCGTTGTTACCCAGATCGAATTCAACGAAGCGTATACGAGTTGATCTAAAGTCTAGAGCCGTGCCGAGGTCCTCGCCAAAATAGCGAAATGAGCTGCTCGCATACGCAAGAGAGAGCACAAAATACCCATGCAGATTGTCTCCCGCGATCAAATCTAATTTCAATTCAGCTTCCCCAGATTGCACTAGCAACCGGTCAACCAGCGCCCCACGTAGATCAAATTCTCGTACGAATTTTACCAAAGGTATCCCGCATTGATCAGACGCGAGCTTGACCACTCTCAAGTGCTCTGACGATATCTTGTCGGTTTCAACGTCATCTAGCGTAGACCAGTCATGGGTGAAAAAACGCATTGGCAGTTACCTCGGTGGTTTCCAGCCATTCCCGACAAGCCAGTTCCGGACAGAATTGTTCACCTACCAGATACCGTGCTTCCAAGTGCCATCGCGATTAAGAGCGCGACCATCCTTCAATTCGATATGATCCTTCTCATACGGCCCTCGCCCCTTGTCCACTCGATCAATTTCTCGTGGGACTTGGCCACGCTCCACTTGCCGTTGAATGTTGCCCGCTGAGCTTGGCGAACCCCTTACTGTGCCCGCAGCAGCAGCTGCAGTGCCACCGGTCATCGTCAAATCGACATTGTAGAGCTGCTTGAAGGCAGATTCGACACTGTTGGCAAGATCGCGACCGAAAGTAAGATCGCTTTCCTTGCCGATGACGCTCGTGCGGGTCGAAACGGAACCGTCGGAATTGGTCGTCTTTGTTCGCAGGAAGACTTTGTCGACGCCGTCGTCTGTCTGCGACGCCGTGCAGGATTGTACTTTCCCATCCTCAACCGAACAGGAGACAGTAATCGATTCCCCTGTCGGATCAGTCCCATTATCCGGACCGTTTGCGATTACAAGGGCGCGGCACTGATGATCGAGGCCTTGCCCAAGGTCAACGCGTTGCTGGCCGACCGGGGTGCGATGCCGACTGGTTCCGCGATGCCTTGGCCGAGCGCGGCATTGCCGCCCGTATCCCGTCAAAAGCCAATCGAAGGGTACCAATCCTGCAGGATCCGGTGCTCTACCGCCAGCGCCACAGGATCGAGAACATGTTCGGCAAACTCAAGGACCGGCGCCGCATCCACACCCGATACGACCGATCCGCCCACACCTTCATCTCCGCCATCTGCATCGCCGCAGCCGTCATCTTCTGGCTCAATCAATGAGTCCTGAGCCTAGAAAAAGATGAGGGTTAGTCCGATCCTCCGCGTATGTGTTAAGTGAATGGCATTTTGAGACGAGGGGCTGGTACTATGATCACCGTTAATCGACGCAAACTTCTTGGGGCAGGAGCTACCGGAATGGGTCTGCTGGGCCTGGCCGGTGCGGTTCCGGCTTGGGCTCGCGGTGGTGACCTGCTTTCCGGGGTTGCTCGCAAGGGCTTTGATGAGGTGAGCGGCTCCAACATAGACCTGACAGTTGCCCGCTCGGCTTTCTCCACTGGCAACAGGCGTGGCGGCGCGATTGCCGTCAATGGGAGCATCCCGGGGCCGCTCCTCCGCCTGCGTGAGGGGACCACCGTCCGCCTCAACGTTCACAACCAGCTAGAGGAAGATACCTCGATCCATTGGCACGGGCTCCTGGTCCCCTTCCAGCTCGATGGTGTGCCAGGCGTTAGTTTCCCCGGCGTCAAGCCGGGTGAGACCTTCACTGCAGAATTCCCCGTGCGGCAATCGGGCACGTACTGGTGGCATTCGCACAGCGGCCTGCAGGAACAGGCGGGTCATTATGGTCCGATAGTTGTCGATCCGGCAGGACCCGATCCGGTGCAGGCGGACCGCGAATATATCGTGGTGCTGAGCGAATTCAGCGAGACAGATCCAAATGTGCTTTACGACAAATTGAAAAAGAGTGCTGATTATTTCAACTACGAGCAACCAACATGGACGGATGACTACCCGCTTAGTGGAGCACAGAGAAGGAATTGGGCAAGGATGCGAATGTCGCCCGTTGATATATTAGATATTACGGGATCCACGTTCACTTATCTCATCAATGGCCACGGACCGGCGGACAATCTTGAATTCAACTTCCAGCCCGGCGAACGCGTTCGATTGCGTTTCATAAATTCTGGTGCCGCCACCTATTTCAACATCCGTATACCCGGTCTCCCTATGACCGTGGTTCAGGCCGATGGGCAAAATGTCGAGCCGGTCGAAGTGGATGAATTCCAGATAGGCATTGCAGAAACTTATGATGTGATTGTGACCCCGGGCAATGACGCCGCTTACACGATGGTAGCTGAATCGATGGACCGGTCTGGCATGGGGGTTGCGACACTAGCGTCTGCGCCCGGCGCGCGCGCAGCGATTCCACCGCTGCGCGACCCGCCGTTGCTGACCATGGCAGATATGGGCATGGGCGGCATGGCCGGTATGGCTGGTATGGGGGGCGGCTCAGAAAGCATGCCCGGAAATTCGAGCGGCCAAGGAGCGGCCCGACCGGGAATGCGCGATACGTCCAGATTGCCAGCGGACGTCGAGGTGGGCCCGGGGCTTGCAATGGTGTCAGCAAACCCTGTCGACCGCACCGGAGACCCAGGCGTTGGCCTTTCCGATGTCCCGCACCGAACGCTCAACTATCGCAAACTGCGCGCGCTCACCCCCAATGCTGACCGGCGGATTCCCTCGCGGCGGATGGAACTCCATCTCACCAGTAACATGGAGCGCTACATGTGGTCGTTCGACGGCAAGAAGTTCTCAGCCGTCTCCGACGACCCGATCCGCTTTGCCTATAATGAACGCGTGCGTGTCAAGCTGATCAACGACACGATGATGACGCACCCGATCCATTTGCACGGGCATTTCTTCGAACTGGTCAATGGCGCGCCCGCCGACCGGCAGCCGCTGAAGCACACGGTCAATGTCCAGCCCGGCGGTAGTGTGGAGTTTGACCTGACCGCTGACGAACCCGGTGACTGGGCCTTTCACTGCCATATCCTCTATCATTTGGTCGCCGGGATGTTCCAGATCGTCACCGTTGCCAATCCTGCCGGAGACGAAGCATGAAGACTTTTGTTGTAAGCACGATCGTATCGCTCGCTGCGGGAACCGCGTTGGTATCGCCGGTATCGGCACAGCAGCACACCGGGCATGACATGGCTCAGCCACAGCAGAGTGCGGGGCAAGCAGCGCAGCAATGTGCTCAAGAGGCACAGCGCCATCGCGCAATGGGCCACACCGTCCCGGATGGCGCCTGCAAACCTAAACCTGAAGCTGAGGTCGAAATGGATCATGGGAGCATGGATCGTTCGCAGATGAACCACGGTGCGATGCCTATGGCCGAAGGGCAAACGGGCATGGCGATGCCCATCAACCAATCCGGGCAGCAGGTCCCAAGGATGGATCACGGCACAATGACCGATGCTCCAGCACGCGCGCAGGGCATGCAGGGTATAGACCACTCCGCTATGCAGATGAATTCCGGCGCTGACATTCCTCTACTTCCTCCTCCGCCCGAAGCCGGAAGCGGGCCTGCCCGCGCGGCGATTCCGATCTGGGGCGAGGAAGCCATGAACGAAGCCCGGCAGGAACTGATCCGCGAGACCGACGGCGGCAAGCGACTGTGGATCCAGGGCGACCGCCTCGAATATCGTGCGCGCGAAGGCACGGATGGCTATTTGTGGGATGTTCAGGGCTATTATGGCGGCGACATCGACAAGTTCTGGTTCCGATCTGAAGGCGAAGGTGCGTTCGGCAATAAAGTTGAAAGTGCCGAGGTTCAGGGACTGTGGAGCCGGGCCATTGCCCCCTTCTTTGATTTCCAGGCAGGTATCCGCCAGGATTTGACCGGACCGAAGCGGACCTATGGTGTGGTCGGCTTTCAGGGTTTGGCTCCCTACAAGTTCGATATTCTCGGAGCAGCGTTTCTCTCTAACACCGGAGATATCACCGCTCGTTTCGAGGCTGAACTGGACCAGAGAATTACCCAGCGTCTGATTCTCACGCCACGGGTGGAGGTTAACCTTGCCGCTCAAGACGTGCCCGAATTGGGCATCGGCGCCGGCATCGACCGGATCGAACCGGGAATTCGCTTGCGGTATGAATTCGTACGCGAATTTGCACCCTATATCGGCATCGCTCAGGGTTGGAAAGTTGGCAGAAGCGCCGATTTTGCACGCGCGGCTGGCGAAGACCCGAGCGTGACGAGCTACGTAGTTGGTCTCCGGTTCTGGTTCTAAGTTTGAGAAACAACAAATGAAGACCGTCACATCTGCTTGGGCCTGGGCCGGTGCTGGATACACTTCCGAAGGTGGGGTTAGGGATCGTCCGGAGCGATCTTTACGAATCCCCCATGACCGTTGCGCTGACATCGTGCGGCCTGTTCACTTTTGGCGGGGCGACATCTCTCCTATTCATATGGCGCTGAAAGGAGGGCAAAGCGTTTATAGCGACCAGAATGAGTTTGCTGGTTTTCGAGGTCGCCTGCGCGCTCCTAACAGGTCGGGGACGCTGGCATATCTCACTGCGACAATTAGCGATTGGCAGCGTCGCTGCAACTGCACCGTTTGCAATAGGAAGCTGGTCGGCCAGGCTATCGGCTGACGGACATCCCACGAGAGGAAATTATCGTATGAAAGTAGAGAAACCAGGTAATACACAGTACTATTCGAACCTGACGCGCTTTCTTCATCTAGTTACGGTAATGGCGGTCACCGCAGCGCTTGTCATCAGTTTGTTCATGACTTATCCAAAGGGCGGAAAGCCGGGTGATTTCTGGTTTGAAGTGCATGAAAAGGCCGGACTGGTCGCTCTCGGCGGATTGGTCCTGTTCTGGCTATGGGCCGTCTTCCGGCGCCGCGAACCTAGTCTTGGTGACTGGTTCCCTTATCTATCTGGTCGTCGGCTTGCCGCATTGTGGGCCGATACCAAGGCGCATCTGGCGATCCTTCGGGGCGGCAAGCTGCCGATCAGCGATGATCAGCCGCTGGCCAATGCCTTCCATGGCCTTGGCGCATTAATCGCTCTTGCCTTGGCGGCGACGGGCACGCTTGGTTATTTCTACGACCAGAGCTGGGCGCTTGGGGTGCACGAGGCACTGGGCCTCCCGATGTGGATATATTTCGGCGGACATGTGTTGATGAGTCTGGTGCATGAATTCGCGCATGATCCAGTGCTAAGGAACATGTTCATCTTTCGGTCCCGCAAACCGTGATGAAATCGGCTCGTGTCACGCTCGACCTCACCAGTAGCGCGCATGACGCGGAAGAGACCCCGGTCCTCGAACATATCGAGGGCCGAAAACCAATCAGCGAGGATGCCGCAGAACTGGCGAAAGACCAAAGGACGTTTGGGGCCGAATGTGGCGAACCAGACCGCATCGATTTACGGGTCCGGTAGTTCTCCAATTGTTGATGGCTTCTGGTTCCCTCCTGGGAACATTCATAGAAGACTGGCCTCGCCCGCGCTCTCGTCGCACGGACGAAAGGCCAAGTCTTTTCCGGCGGGAAAGCCCAGAAATCCGCCAAAAGAAACAGTCGGGAAGCTCAATTAGAATCGACGCTCGCAGCCCCTTTTGACAAAGCACACCGGACGCAGTGGTCGATGTGGGATTTCATGCGTTCAATCGTAAGAACGGGTAGTCCTCAAGTGGTACGTCAAAGCTTGTGATTTCCATGCGCGATGAGATAGCGAAATTAGCATCTTATCGCTTTGTACGCTTGCTACTTAATACCAAGGAAATGGCGCACCCGACTGGATTCGAACCAGTGACCTTCGCCTTCGGAGGGCGACACTCTATCCAGCTGAGCTACGGGTGCCTCGTGCTTACGCGATGCTTACGCGGAAAGGATTGCAATGTGAACCCCATCAAGTGAGCTTTTGTAAGTTATTGAAATTTAATACATTACCTCTAAAAATTGTTATTCATCAAGCCTTGACACCTGCCTTCGGAGGGCAGCGCTCTATCCAGCTGAGCTACGGGTGCATCGCGCGATGCGGATGGCGCGCTTAGCAAAGCGAACGGATGTGCGCCAACGGAAAATCCTCGCCGCGCATCATCTTGCCGCGCGTTAGCGGATTGGCAAGGGACGGTCGCTAGCCTTGTGCAGTCATGAGCGATCTCGCCCCCGATCATTTTCCCGGCCATCAGCCCGTCCGCGCGCCCGGCAGCGACAGCGACGGGTTCGAGCGGGGCAATGCGACCCTGATCGAGCAATGGGCGGCGGTGGAAGATGCCGCCCGGGTGGTCGCGCTGCTCGCGGGGCAGCCCGCGCCCGAGTTCGACGCCCCCGCCCAGGCACTGATCGCCCGCCTCACCAGAGCCGACGCTGGCCGCACGCAAGCCTCCATCCTGGCGCTCGACGAACTGGTGGCGACGATGCGCTTCGGGCTCGACGCGCTGCTCGCCGCGCACGGGACGAGCGCCGATCCGCGCCCCGCGGCGCATTGCCTGTGGCGCGAATACCAGCGCGGCCGCGCGGCGACCCTGCGCGAAGCGGCGCTGGCAACGCGCGGCTGACCACGCTGCGCTTGACAGCGGTGTTCACCTCCTGTTCTTGGAGTGCATGGCCGAATCGTCCTTCCTGCTCGACCCTTCCACCAGCCCGACACC
>Ga0114909_1001038_pt1 | contig 16825 bp, 11 predicted proteins | sample MalvireepMed_906_FD_87290 | JGI IMG/M metagenome (GOLD analysis project Ga0114909, IMG submission 87290) | Marine viral communities from the Global Malaspina Expedition - Malaspina viral metaG DeepMed_906 | ecosystem: Environmental > Aquatic > Marine > Oceanic | place: Mediterranean Sea...
ATAATAAATTTTCTTCTACGATTAAATTCGAATTTTTTTGCATCGCAAGCTCTTGCCAAGCTTCAGTTACGCCCCGAGGAAAAAAATCAAATCGTTTAGTTTCTAGCATAGCAAAAAGTCCATGATAGGTAGAGCTGGTTACTACATCTATTTGATTAGCTATTAAAATTTTTGTATCAGGCCAGTCATGTCCTTGGCCTGCGGTGAATTTTTTTAGTGTTTTTATTGAAGTTATATCTTGAAACTTTTGTTCATCTTCTGCTCTTATGATGGCAACTCTATAACCTAACAAGCCTTTTAATAGCGGTATCCTTATCGGTAAAAGTTGCTGTTCTCGTTCTACCGATGTTACCGACCAAACCACGTCAACACCTCTATCTAAAGCTAATTCAACAATGGCTCGACCTTGCTGCATGGGCCGAGTTGTCGCTTGAAGTTGAACAGTATTAACTTCATTATTAATTTTACTTAAAGCAAGCGTTAAGAGCTTTATAAAATAACTACTGCGTTGATCTTTTACACTTTCAGGTTTAGCGTAAATAACTATTTTGTTACTTGCATAGCAATTATGGCCTGCAATATTAACGAGTAAAAAAAATAAGAAAAAAAGCTTCACAAAAGACCAAATCACTTATATTAATGATGAAGTTGATAAGCTTAGTATAGAAGGTGAGTGCACAATTTTGCATTGTTGTGCACTAAATAATTAAGTGGCAATAGCGACTAGGTTGACAATAAAGTTTGCAAGCCTATTAAATGACTTAAACCATCTTCACTGATAGATATGGATGCTTGATTTTTAGTTGGGTTTATTGAAAGCACGGCGGTAGACTTTTGATTTATCCAAGACATGGTTAATACCTCTTCTTTATAAGACACTGAAAAAGCGCCATCAAAAGCAGAAGAATTGTTACGAATACCTATCAAGGCCACTAGTGCTTTAGTTATAGGTTTTGTTAATGACGCTTTTATACTTTCACTATCAAGGTAAGGGCGGTTTATGTCTCTACCGACCTGACTCTTTTCAAGTAATTGCATGTCATTAGTCTGGGCTAACAAACCAGCATAATAAACTTGCGGTGTACCTGGGGCAAAGAATTGAATAGCCCTCGCCACTAAATAATCGAAATCATTTTTACCAAGGGCATCGTAATAAGTACAGTTAACTTGGTACAAGTCGACATTGCTCGCTGCAGCTCCTGTTGCGAGCTTACTTTCGCCACCGCTTTTAAGGTGTATATTTTCAACCAAAGCATCAATTTGTTCATTGGTTAATAAGCCTGCTTTACCATCCATAGGACCAACATCTATAATACCAATGCCATCATGTGTATCGAGTACCGTAATGCAGTTTCGTGGTGAAATAGTCAACCAATTGACTAATGCACTGAAATCTTTATTGAACAAGCTATGTAAAATCAATGGCGGTAAGGCAAAGTCGTAAACTTGATCAACACGTTTAGCTATTTCAATTTGTGTTTGATAATAAGAGTGAATCTCAACCAAGGTTTCAATGCCAAGCTCATTAGCTTTATGGGTGAGTTCATCAATAAAGGCAAAGGTCTCTTCAAGCATGAAACAACTAGTTGCAGGTTTTTTAATGGCATAACCAGCAGCATCTAAACGAATAGTTTTAATTTTACTCTCAGAGAAGGTAGTTAAAATGCGGGTTAAATAGTCTTTACCCGCTGCTGAGTTTACGTCAATATCAATTTGGTTGTCGGTAAAAGTAGTCCAAAAGTCAGCCGCTTCGTTGTTTGGCAAGGAGAATTGAGTAAAGCAACTGCCTGGACGAGGACGATATATTTTTTCTTGCTGCTCTTCATTCAGACCACCAGGGAACACTTTATCCTTAGTTAAGAATAAGTCCCAATAGGTAGACTGCCTGCCCTTACTGAGAACATCTTGAAACTCCATTGATTGTGCTGACATATGATTAACAATGAGATCAGCCATAAGGTCAAAATCTTCTCCCAGTGTTTTAACATCTTGCCAAGAGCCTAATCGACTATCAACTTGGGTATGGTCAATAGGATCAAACCCCGCATCACTGCCATCAATAGGGTAATAAAACGGTAGCAAATGAATGCCAGAGAAAAGATCTGATAACTGGTCATTAAGGATGTTATTAAGTTCTTTAATCGTTGAACCTGTCAACCTATCTACATAAGTTATCAATTGCACATTGTTTTTCATAATTTAGCCATTACTATTTAAGTTGAATCTTAATCGATTAAGCTATATATTCAGCTACTCTGTAATTATTTTCAAGAATAATTTTTATTTATTTATCCTCTTGGCAAGTAATTACGCATTTTAATATTTGAATAGTTAATAAATTTATATAGTTAGCGGTTAACTCTATAATGTAGCTATGAGGGGAAGGTTATGAGTCACACGAGTATGCCAACATTAGGCGCATCAGCATCAAATGATGCATCAACATTTCGTATTAAGCTTTTAACATATATGATGTTTTTTGTCTTTGCGATGACATCAGATGCCGTTGGAGTCATTATTCCTGAGCTAATTAAAACCTATGATTTAAACCTGACACAAGCAAGTGCTTTTCATTATGTACCCATGATATTCATTGCATTAAGTGCTTTATTCTTAGGTTACCTCGCCGATAAATGGGGCAGGAAAAGCACCATCATTATCGGCTTATTAATCTTTGCAATTGCGTGTTTCCTATTTGCAGCAGGCAGCTCATTTTTATACTTTATTGCACTGTTAGCTATGGTGGGCATAGCGGTAGGCTTATTCAAAACGGGTGCCTTAGCGCTTATCGGTGATATTTCCACCTCAAACAAAGAGCACACTGCTACGATGAATACCGTTGAAGGCTTCTTTGGTATTGGTGCTATGGTTGGTCCTGCAATTGTTAGTTATTTACTTGTGTCAGGTGTTTCATGGAAGTATTTGTATATCTGCGCTGGCGTATTGTGCGCCTTATTGTGCTTGACGGCGATAAAAACGAATTACCCTAAGACAACAGTGCATACCGAAGGTCAGATCAATTTAAAAAGCTCACTTAAATTAATAAAAGACCCCTATGCCATTGGCTTTTCAATGGCCATTGCTTTATACGTTGCTACAGAAGTTGCTATTTACGTATGGATGCCAACCTTATTAGTTGAATACACAGGTTCACTAGTCTGGTTGGCAACTTATGCACTTACCGTCTTTTTCGCTTTACGGGCGGGCGGTAGATTTCTGGGGGTGTGGATGTTAAAACATTTTAGTTGGCAACAAGTAATGTTCTGGTTTTCTTTAGCTGTATTTCTTTGTTATTTGGGTACAGCAATAGCTGGCGTTGACGCAGCGGTAGTGCTTTTACCACTATCTGGGTTATTTATGTCAATGATATACCCTACTCTGAACTCTAAAGGCATAAGTTGCTTCCCTCAAGCTAAGCACGGTGCTATCGCTGGGGTAATATTATTCTTCACTGCAGTTTCTGCCGCTCTAGCACCTTTATTAATGGGCATAGTTAGCGATGTCTTTGGTCATGTCTCTTACGGTTTTTACTTAGCTACATTGTTTGCAGCAGCACTGACCTTACTAGCAAGTTACAACCTAATTAAAGACCCTACACAAGAAAAAATGTTATAGAAAATAAAACCTAATTTTCAATCGATTAGCTAGAAAAACAACCTAAATTTTACTCGTATTAAAAATAAACACTTGCATTAACGTTATTTTTTAGCGAATATTTACTTAATCGATTAAGTAACGAGTTAGTAAACAAAAGCATTCGATTAGCACAAGACAAATATTAACAACGTAAAAATAGACTATAACTATAAAGAAACATCAGGTGAGCATATGAAACACAGTAAATACAATAAATTCATACTAAGTACTATAGCAATGGCTGTTTGTACAAGTTTGACTGCTGCAGAAGTACAGCCGGAGACGAATAACGAAGCAAATAAGAAAGGCTTAGACTTTGAACGTATTGTAGTCACAGGTGTTGCTAAAGGTACAACAGTTATGGCTTCAAGTGTATCAGTGAGTAGCTTTACCGCTGAGCAAATGGAAGCAACGACACCCCGTACCACTGCAGAAGCTTTTAGAGCCATTCCGGGAATTCGTTCTGAATCTTCAGGTGGTGAGGGCAATGCTAATATCGCAGTACGTGGCTTACCTGTAGCAGCTGGTGGTGCTAAATTTTTGCAACTGCAAGAAGATGGTTTACCACTTATGCAATTTGGTGATATTGCTTTTGGTAATTCTGATATTTTTCTTCGCTTAGATAGCACTATGGCGAGTGTTGAGTCTATTCGTGGTGGTTCAGCCTCTACGGTAGCTAGTAATGCACCTGGTGGGATTATTAATATAATCAGCAAAACAGGCCATGAAGAGTCAGGGAGTGTTTCCACTACTTTTGGCTTAGATTACGACAGCTTTCGCACTGACTTTGAATACGGTGGCGAGCTTACCGATTCAGTCTTCTTCCATGTTGGTGGCTTTATTCGTCAAGGAGATGGCCCTCGTGACGCAGGCTATACCGCAAACAAAGGTGGTCAATTCAAAGCAAACTTAACTAAAGAATTCGATGATGGTTATGTACGCATTTATTACAAACATTTGGATGATAAAGCCATCAGCTACTTACCAATGCCAATGCAGGCAAATGGTAATTCTTTACCAGGCTTTGATTCGCAAACAGACACCCCACATTCGGCCTATTTCACAGAAACATTATCATTAGGTGCTGATGGAGAAAGGCGTCGTGGCAATATGCAAGATGGCATGAACCCGCAAGTCGACTCTGTCGGAGTCGAAGCGGTATTTGATCTGGGTAATGACTGGTCTATCGAAAATCGTTTTAGACAATCAAGTGTTAAAGGCACATTCAACTCACCATTTCCTGCAGAAATCGCTTCCGCTTCAAACATTGCAGAAAGCGTTGCCGGTGAAGGGGCAACCTTAAGTTATGCAAATGGTCCAATGGCTGGTCAAGGCTTTGATGGTAGCGAACAGATCATGCGAGTCCATACCTTTGACGTTGAAATGAGTGATTTTGGCTCACTGGTTAATGACCTAAAATTAACGAAAGATTTTGGCGATACCAGTATCACCTTTGGTTATTACAAAGCACTGCAAAATATTAAAATGTCTTGGCTTTGGAACTCCTATTTAATGGAAATTAAAGGTGATAATGCAGCACTACTTAACGTGACAGCTGCTGATGGAACCAGTTACTCAGATAATGGCTTATACGCATATGGTGTTCCTGCTTGGGGTAACTGTTGTCAACGTAATTATGATATTGAGTATGATATTAGCGCACCATACATTGCTGTTTCATCACAACTTGGTGATATCACGCTTGATTTGAGTGTACGTCATGATAGTGGTAATGCTGTTGGTTCTTATGCTGGTGCAGTTCAATCTAGCGTTGATATGAACCGTGACGGTTACATTTCAAAACCAGAAGAAAGTGTTTCCTCAATTGATAACGCCAATGCTTCATCAGTGAATTACGACTGGAGTTACACTTCATACTCTTTCGGCGCTAACTACCAACTTAATGACAACCTTGCTTCTTTTGCTCGTTTAAGCCGTGGTGGTAGAGCCAATGCTGACCGTTTAGCTTTTGGTAAAATTAATGCTGACGGCTCTGTCGCTTCTGCGGACGCCGTTGATATGGTTGACCAATTCGAATTGGGTGTCAAATATCGCCTTGATAGCCTATCTGTATTTGCGACAGCATTTGCAGCAGAAACTGAAGAGCAAAACTATGAAGCAACTAGTCAAACATTCTTCGACAGAGTTTATGAAGCCTACGGTGTTGAACTAGAGTCGAGTTATTTTATTGGTGATTTTGATTTTCGTGGTAATTTAACATGGACAGATGCTGAAATAACAAAAGATGCGGCTAATCCAAGTGTTGTAGGCAATACCCCAAGAAGACAAGCAGATTTTGTTTACTCCTTGATGGCACGTTATAACTTTAATAATGGTTCAACAGGTTTAAGCTTTACCGGTACGACTGATGCTTATTCACAAGATAATAATGACTTAAAATTTGATGGTTATACTTCAGTAAGTGCTTTTGCAAGTTACATGTTATCTGACAATTTATCCGTTTCAGTGAATATCAATAATATCTTCGATACTGTTGGTATTACTGAAGCAGAAGAAGGTTCAGTTCCTGAAAATGGTATTATTCGCGCAAGAACAATTAATGGTAGAACTAGCAGCTTAACTCTTAGATATGACTTCTAATTACTTTAGATTAAGCTAAGTTTAGTTACTTCTTAAAACAATGAAATAAAGCCCATTTAACTGGGCTTTTTTATGTTCAGGATGAACGCTCTGTCGCGGTCACATAGATGTGAAGAGCGTATATAAGGTCTATTTATGTTTTCTCTACTCAGTTATGGCGAAGCCTTGGTTGATTTTTTACCTAGTGATAACGGTGATAATTATTACCCGATGGCCGGTGGCGCTCCAGCAAATGTTGCGGTTGCCTATGCTAAATTAGGCGGCACGAGTTATTTTGCCGGTGGAATCAGTTGTGATAATTTTGGCACTATGCTCTTTCAAGCGTTAACAAATAATAAGGTCAATAGTCAGTATATTTATCGAGTTGAACAAGCCAATACGGCTGTGGTATTGGTAAGTTTAGATGCTGAAGGTGAAAGGTCTTTTAATTTTTATCGGCATAATACCGCTGATACTTGTTATGGTAAATCGCAGATTGATGCCATTAACTGGCAAGAAATAAGCATATTTCATTTTTGTTCAAATACTCTGACCGATACCAGCTTAAACAGCAAAAGTTTATATGCAATAAAAAAAGCCAAACTTAATAACACGTTAATTAGCTTTGACGTCAACTTGCGCCAGCAACTTTGGCAAGATGTCAGTTTATTGCCTGAGCGGGTGAATGCCTGTCTCAAGCTCAGTGATGTAGTGAAATTAAGTAAAGATGAAGCTAAATATTTAGCTCAGCAAGCATTGATGAATTATCAAAATTATATCAATGCTGTGTTAGCTATGGGAGCTAAGTTAATTGTAGTGACTGATGGCGCTAAAGCGATTCATGTGACTTCACCCGATTATTCTATATCTCTTGAGGTACCAACAATTAATGCCGTTGATACTACTGCGGCAGGAGATAGTTTTATCGCGAGCTTTTTGTTTTCTATCAGTAAACAAGCACATTGTGCGTCACCTATTGATTCTCTTGCCGATCAAGTCAAAGTCACTGAGGCGATAAATTTTGCTGCAAAATGTGGTGCATTTACTTGTCGACAGAAAGGTGCGTTTGCGGCTTTACCAACAATTAACGATATTTAAACTTCCCCCTTATATTTTAAAGCAATTGCTTTTTTAAAGTATATTTTTATCGAGTTACTTTCCACAGGATAATTATGCAACCAAGAGAATCTCTGCCAAGTTGGCAGAAGTTAAGCCATCATGCCGATTTCATGAAGCAACACCACATGAAACAACTATTTGCAGAGGACAAGCAACGATTTAACAAGTTTTCTATTCAGTTACCGTCAATGCTTTTAGATTATTCTAAAAATGTGCTCAACCAAAAATCTATCTCACTATTAGTTGCCTTGGCGCAAGAATGTGACATTGAAGCATGGCGGGAAAAAATGTTTCAAGGTGATCGCATTAATTTTACCGAAGATCGTGCGGTATTACATACCGCGCTAAGAAACCGTAACTTACCACCCTTGATGCTTGATGGTGAGAATATCAGCATTCAAGTTCAACAAGCCTTGGCTAAAATGAAAGTATTTAGTGAGCAAGTGCGCCAAGGACAATGGTTAGGGTATTCAGGTAAACGCATTACTGACATTGTCAGTATCGGCGTTGGTGGCTCAAACCTTGGTCCGCAAATGGTTACTGAAGCATTAAAAAAATACAGCGATAACAGTTTAAAGGTCCATTATGTTTCTAATGTAGATGGCACCCAAATTGCGGAAGTGTTAAGGCCACTAAACCCTGAAAGTGTGCTTTTTATTGTCTCAAGTAAAACCTTTACCACCACAGAAACCATGACGAATGCACGCACCGCTGTCAAATAGTTAACGGCCTCATCTTTTGATAATAAAGCCGTCGCTAAGCATTTTGTTGCCGTAAGTGCTAACAAAAAAAATGCGGTGGCTTTTGGTATTGAAACGGAAAATATTTTTGATATGTGGGACTGGGTTGGTGGCCGATTTTCCTTGTGGTCAGCTATTGGGTTGCCCATCGCATTAGATTTAGGCTTTGAACAATTTATCGAGTTACTTGAAGGAGCTAATGAAATTGATGAGCACTTTTGTAATGCGCCACTTGAGCAAAATGCACCGGTAATATTAGCTTTGCTCAGTGTCTGGAACTGCACATTTTTAGGAGCACAATCACAAGCCATTTTACCTTATGATCAATCATTGCATATGCTTTCCGCTTATATGCAGCAGGCTGAAATGGAAAGCAATGGCAAGTCAGTAACTTGGCATGGTAAAGAGGTTGATTACCCTACGGTACCTACCATTTGGGGTGAGGTAGGAATTAATGGCCAGCATGCTTTTTATCAGTACTTACATCAAAGCAATAATGTAGTACCAGCAGATTTCATCGGCTCCGTCGAAAGCGTTACACCTGTTCAAGGTCACCACGAAACATTGATGGCGAATTTTTTCGCCCAAACACAAGCGTTAATGCAAGGGGTAGATGAAGCGCAAGTTAGAAAGGATTTAAAGGCTAAAGGGCGCTCTGCAGATTATATTAATAAAGTTGCTCCTCATAAGGTACATAAAGGTAATCGTCCTACCAACACCCTTTTAATGAAGCGTATTTCCCCGCGTACTATTGGCAGCTTAATTGCTTTATATGAACATAAGATTTTTGTGCAAGGCATCATCTTGCAAATATGCTCTTTTGATCAGTGGGGAGTAGAATTAGGTAAAGGTTTAGCTAATGAAATTGAAAAAGAATTGCATCACTCTTCGAGTAACTTTACTCACGATAGCTCTACTAAAGAATTGATTAACTACTACCGAGCCGTAAAAAGAGAAAAAGCTTAAACAACTAAGTATGCTGTAATTATCACTGTATCCTGAGTTTTATCAGGAAAAATCATTTATCAACATAGAGAGTCCTATGCCTGTGCATCCGTTTGACATTATCACCTTAGAAAATGGCGCTAAACTTATATTAACGCCTTGCCCTGGTTCAAAAGGTGCCAGTCTAGAATCCTCGATAGCAACGTTTAAGCAAGCAGGTACCACTGTGTTACTTACGTTGATGTTTAATAATGACATGATGAATAATAGTATTTCCACATTGCCTCAGCGGTGTGAAAAAAATAATATCATTTGGCATCAACTTCCTATTGTTGATGATGGTGTGCCATGTGAAATATTTGAGCGCCTGTGGCACAAACATATTGATGCCTTATCAGCGGTTATAAATAATCAGGGCACCATTACTATTCATTGCAAAGGCGGGTATGGCAGAACGGGATTAGTTGCCGGACTAATCTTACGCCATTATGGTTTGATGCCAGAGGATGTGCTGAAAAAAATTCAAAAAATACGGCCTAACTCACTAAAAAACCGACAACAGCTAGATTATTTCTATGCATACCAAAAACCTTAAACCTTAAACCTCATAGTAGCTGGCCAATATTACTTTGGAAAAAGTCTAAAAATGTACGTGTTTTAATCGCAATATTGCGGCTTTGATACAAGACACTTAAGCGTAACTCAACAGGTTGCAAAGCAAGATCTAACTTTTTCAACGCAGGTGCACTATCCTCACCTGCCAATGTAGAGCTCTGCGACAGACAACTTTGCGGGAGATGATTTTGTAATAAATAATCAGGCAATTTACACAAGCCCAAGCTATTTAGACATGCCTGCAAGCGCATTTCTGCACTAGATAGAACCACACGGCCACTAACATCAACAGTGGTCACCTCTTGCCCTTGCCTAAACAGCCAAGGTTCCTGCTCTTGCGCCAATATACATTCATGAGATGCTAACAACTTAGGGCTGATTAATGCCTCTGTGAATGGGTTATCAACAGGAGTGTTATTAGCACTCGTTGCAATATAAATTGATTGCGGAAAACTAAGTAATTCGCGTGCAATCCAATTTGAACCCGCCAAGGCTTGTTCATGCAATACAAAACACAGATCAAAATGAGGATCAAACTCTGGTACCGCGCCCGAATAGTGCTGGCAATTAAGTTGTATTTTTGGGTAAAGTTGCAAAAAATCGCTAATCAAAGTGCTAATAACGCGACTGAAAAAATCAGTTGGCAATAAGATGTTTAACTGGCCTTGCGGTTGGTTTATCGATGAACTTAACTCTTCTTCTACTTTTGCCAATGCTTCTATATGTGTCTTACAGGCGCAAAAAAGTAAGCGACCACTTTCAGTTAACTGCTGCTTACGTGTCGTTCTTAATAGCAATTCACAACCAAGCTTCTCCTCCAACTGTACCAAACGTCGGCTTAATTTTGACTTCGCAATGTGAAGTTTATTAGCCGCTTTGGTAAATGAACCAGCCTCAACCAAGGTCACAAAGAGTAATAAGTCATCTAAATTACCTAGTTTCATTTTTAACCCTTAACTGTTGCATTTATAGAACAATGAATTCCATTAAACACGTCTAATCAAATAATGACAAGTTGTTTACACTGGCTTTCTCAACTGAGTAACAAACAAAACATTAAGGAATGAACATGACTACAGCAGAACAAGTGAAACAAGTAATAGAAATATCCGCAGCACAATTTCAAGAAGAAGTTGAGCAACACCAAGGGAAAGTATTGATAGATTTTTATGCACCTTGGTGTGGTCCTTGTAAAATGATTGCGCCAGTTGTTGAACAAGTGGCACAGGATAGTCTAGCCGCAGGGGAACCTGTAAAGGTTGTTAAAATAAACGCTGACGATAATCAAGCGTTAATGGCTAAATACGGCATTCGCGGCATTCCAACATTGTTATTAATGAATGAAGGTGAATTAGTTGCCACACAAGTAGGCGCAGCGTCACTATCTCAAGTGAAAAAATTTGTTGCGCAAGCATAATAACTTAAGCAAACACTTTGGCGATTAACAACACTGTTAATCGCCATTTTATTGATCTATCTCGAGCTTACTGATCTAGTATTTAATACAATAATCACGTTATTAAATTTATATTGATAAGGTAAGAAATAGTCATGATGCAAATCACCGATCTGAAGAAAGAGCAAGAGATCACCCCACTCCTTCGTTTAGGCTTTCGACCTTTTTTCCTCTGTGGGGCCATATTTAGCATTTTTGCAATTACACTTTGGCTACTGATGTATAAAGGCATAGTTAATTTATCACCCTTAGGTGGGGGGTATTGGTGGCATATTCATGAAATGATATTTGGTTTTGGTGGCGCCATTATTGCGGGGTTCTTACTTACTGCAGTGCAAAATTGGACAGGTGTTCGTGGAGTACAAGGCAATACCCTGCTTGCATTATTCATGCTTTGGTTAGCCGGTCGTACTGTACTGTTATTTCCTAATCTGTTAGGTGAATTGTTAACAACACTTGTTGATTTAAGCTTTCTCCCCGCGGTAGCAGTTATTTTAGCGAAACCTATTTTGGCAATAAAACAATATCGGAATTTGTTTTTTGTACCTTTATTAACACTCTTTACTCTTGCTAATTTAGAGATGCACTTGGCCATTTATTATCCACAAACTTTTAATATTACTTACTCAGGTTATGCTGGTGTCATGCTAGCCACCTTTTTAATGTCGGTTATGGCTGGACGCGTAGCACCAATGTTTACTGCCAACGGTACAAAAACGCCAAAAGCTGTACAAATCATTTGGTTAGATAAAATCACTAACGGCAGTTTAGCTGTTGCTATGCTCAGTTTATTGCTTGAGCCAGTCGTTGGTTTCTCAGCCATGTTTTTTGGTGTTTTACTTATTATTGCCGGGATTTTTCAAACTATTCGCTGGTTAAGGTGGCGACCTTGGATCACCTTAAATGTGCCATTGCTTTGGTCTATTCATGGCGCAATGAAATTTATAAGCTTTGGGCTAGTGGTTTTAGGCTTAAGTTATTTAATAACTGAAGTGCCGAGTAACCATGTTTGGCATTTGCTTACGGTTGGCGGCATGGGCGGATTGATTTTAGCAATGATCTCACGTGTATCACTTGGACATACGGGTCGACCATTACAGCCACCAAAAGCAATGACGGCTGCATATGTATTGATATCCTTAGCCGCAATCATTCGGGCTTTCGGCCCTTGGGGCTTACCTGAAAAAACCTTACTTTTCATCGATATTAGTGGCGCTTTTTGGCTAGCCGCTTTTGCCATATTTGTTGTAACTTATGCACCTATGTTAATGAGTGCTAGAAAAGATGGCCGACCTGGATAGAAAACATCTAGATTGAATATAAGAGAAATCGAGTGTCTAACTCAGTTTTTCTTGTAACTCAGCGTATAGCTCTTTACACTTTTATATTATTGCTCCAAGCCTTTATTTCCTAAACAACTAATCAGAGCAAAACTTAAAGAGCAGAACCTTCCTCATGAAAGCCGTATTTTTAGATAAAAAAACCTTCAGTGACTCCATTGATTTAACAGTAATAGACAAACAGGTGAGTCAACTGACCTGTTTTGATGTTACAAAAACTGACGACATTGTTAACCGTTGTATAACAGCAGAAATTATTATTACAAACAAAGTAATACTATCTGCAGAAATTTTAGCTGAGTTACCCCAATTAAAGCTTATCTGCATTAGCGCTACGGGTTTTAATAATGTAGACATTAACGCGGCGCAAAAACTCGGTATAGCCGTTACCAATGTTAGTGGTTATTCAAGCGCTTCGGTGAGTCAGTATGTTTTCGCTCAGCTGCTCGAGTACTTCCAAAACACACAGCACCACAATCGCAATACAGCGCAAGGCTTGTGGTCAAAAAGTGATAACTTTTGTTACCAGGGTAAGGCCATTAATGAGCTTGCCGGTAAAACAATAGCAATTATTGGTTATGGAAATTTAGGTCAAGCAGTGGCCACTATTGCACAAGCCTTTAACATGAAAGTATTAATCAGCGAACGCGTCAACAGCTCAGTTGTGCGCAAAGGTCGCATCGCTTTTAATGAGGCAATAACACAAGCCGATATTATTAGTTTGCATTGCCCTGAGAGTGAACATACTCGGCAATTAATTAACCGTGATGTTTTATCAAAGATGAAGAATAATGCTGTGTTAATTAATACCGCTCGTGGCGCTTTAATTGATGAATCTTCGCTGCTTACGGCATTAAAAAAGAAAGAGATTGCTTACGCTATATTAGATGTATTGAGCCAGGAGCCACCAGCTGAAGACCACCTATTACTTCATGCCATGGTGAACAATGAGCTTGATAATTTAGCAATAACTGCTCATATTGCCTGGGCAAGTGCTGAATCACAGCAACGTTTAATCAATTTAATTAGCGATAATATTAGCGCTTTTAAACAAGGGCAAAAATTAAATAGGCTTGATGATTAACATATTTATTAGTTAAAAATAATTATCTTTAATTTTTCCATAATGAAAATACCCCCACTGCCCTACTCGTCGCAGTGGTGCAAAAGGAAATTTGGGTAACGCATGCTGATACAAGGGTAAATTGGGCACGGGTTTCTCGGCTACTTTTTCAGCTAAACGTTTGCCTGCTTGCACTGAAAAAGAAACACCTGAGCCACAATAGCCCATGGCATAAAAGACATTATCATTATTAGCACTTTTACTTCCTTGATAAATATGAGGTAAATCATCGAGTGCCATGCAGATCCAACCAGACCAAGCATAATCATAACTGATATCTTTTAACGCAGGAAAACTGCTTTTAAGCACTGATAATAAACGTTGCGCATAATAAGGGTCTTGCGCCTTTTTACCCGTAATAGCACCGCGGCCACCAAATAAAATTCTATTATCAGGCAACTTTCGATAATAGTATTTTAATGCCCTTGTATCCATCACCACGTTACTGGTTAAGAAGTTACACGCAGAAATTTGTTCTGCTGAGAGCGGTTTTGTCACGATAATCTGTGACAGTACTGGTAGGGTTCTATCGGTAACCAATGGATGAAAACCTTTCGGAGTATAACCATTAGTAGCAATAACCACCTTTTTTGCTTTGATTTTAGCTTTAGGACTTAACAATAAAGAAGTATTACGGCAATGTTCATTGCTAAAACTCACCGGCGTTGAGGTATGTACTTTTACGCCCGCTTGCCTTGCAAGCTTTTGATAACCCAACGCCAATTTTAAGGGGTTTAGCCCAAACCCATCTTTATAGCGGATAGCACCAAAAGCATTTTCATCCGCCATATATTCGTTATGCAGCGTTTGTTTTGACAATATCTGTACATCATAGCCAAACATTTGTTGTTGTAATGAAGCTTGAGCCTGCAACGCTTTAAACTGACTCGGTTTGTGGGCCACTTTAATATAACCAGGCTCTTGCACATCACAATCAATACCTTGCGCAATAAGCTTGTTAACCGTTGCGACGCCTTGGCACATTTCATCATAAATACCGCGCATCACTTCTTCACCCCAAGCATTTTGCATACTTGCATAGGATTTTCGCCCGGAAGCTTTTAAAATAAAACCAGCATTACGGCCACTGCAACCCCAAGCCGTTTTATTAGCTTCAAATACATGCGCTTTAATACCGTGCTCAGTCGCTAAATGTAGCGCACAAGAAAGCCCGGTATAACCTGCGCCAATAATTGCGACATCAACGTCAATATCTTGTTCAAGTTCGCCATCATCAGTTTCAATGCTATTTTGCTCGTTTGAGAAAGTTTCAGCCCAATAACTTTTTGGGTAATCAGCATTGCAGCCGGGGTAATTATCAAGCAAAGGGTCGTACATTTTATTACCTTAAAATGGTTTAACGATTCTTGTTGTACCTTATCTTGATCACAGAAATTATCAACTTGTTATGTTGTTATTCATGGACTTTTATAGTGCAGCGCTTTATTCTAACTAAAGAGTTTTTATACTGTTATTTAGGAAAAAATAAAAAATGCGTATAGCTAATTATCTAAGAAAAAAGCATATAAAAAAGTACACTTTTCTCTTCATTTCATTATGCTTAACTTTCATTTCGGGCTGTAATGGTCATACCGACAATGGTAATGAGCAAAACACGCAAGTTGTTGCTAGCATTAGCTTGCTCATGTTAGATAATCAAGGTAATGCTAAACAAAGTTTTAATAAAAACGAAGTGGTTACCTTACAAGCAAAAGTATTCGATGATAAAAATAATGTTATTGCCAATAAAGCGGTAACTTTTAACGCCACTATCGGCTCTTTGTCAGTGACATCAAAGCTCACCGATGCACAAGGCATTGCTAGCGTTACTGTTACGAATGAAGCTCTTACTTTAGGAGCAGGCAATGCCAGCGCAAATATTGGCGAAATTAATACTGTAACCATAGATTTCGAATTTGTTGATAACGATGGTCCTGAGTTAGCTCCCAAAATCAGCAGTACTATGATGCTTGAAGGCCAATTAGCAAATCAATTCAAAGCCAACCAAGAAGTACAAGTTATCAGCATTCTGCTAGATGAAAATGATCAGCCAATTAGCAACCAAATTATTACCTTTACGGCCGATATTGGTGTGCTCAGCACTTCAACAGCATTAACGAATGAACAAGGTGTTGCTAACGTTAGTTTAACGAGTGAAGAAATTAATGGCGTTGACATTATTGGGGCAGGCGTTATTACTAGCTCTTATATCATTAGCAATAATAACGAAACGACTGCCAGTATCAGTAGCGCGCTAAATTATCAAATACTTGCCGCTGACGCCATTATTGATAGTGATATTCGACTTGGTTATTTTGATGCTGATAATAACTTTGTTGAAGGAAAAATAGCACTGTCGATAGCAGATAAAAATATCAGTGCAGGTGGAACGTTAGGTTTAAGTGTTGATTTAGTCGATGAAAGCGGCAAGTTAATTGTAACGCCTATTCCTGTGACCTTCACCTCTAACTGCGTGCAAAATTCAACAGCGACTATTGATGAGTCGGTATTAAGTATTAATGGTACTGCAAGCTCAACCTTTGAAGATGTTAGTTGTGCAGGTGCGTCAGGTACAGATGATGTTCTCCTTGCCAGCGTCGCCATTAATGGCATAACCAATATAGCCAGTGAAACCATTACCATTGGTGGTGAACAACTAGGTTCCATTGAATTTATTTCTGCTGAGCCCAGTAGCATTGTACTTAAAGGCACTGGTGGCCAAAACAAGCAAGAAACGTCTACTTTAACTTTCAAAGTAAAAAGCCAACTAGGTAATATTTTAGCGCAGCAAGAGGTCAATTTTGCTTTAAGCACAGCAGTAGGTGATATTACCTTAAGCAGAGTATCTGGTTTTACTAATAGCCAAGGTCTTATTACCACTCAAGTATCCGCAGGTAACGTTCCAACAGCCGTACGGGTAACAGCTAGCGCAAACATGACTTTTAATGACGAAGTTATTCAAGTGCAAAGTCAGTCAGACTTATTATCAATTAATACAGGTTTGCCTGAACAACGCTCTATGACTATTGCTGCTAGTGTCTTAAATCCAGAGGCTCATAACTTCAGCGGTGAAGAATCAATCATTACCGTATGGCTATCAGACAATTTTCATAACCCAGTGCCAGATGGCACAACTGTAAATTTCACCACTGAAGGTGGTCATATTGAACCAAGCTGCTCAACAACCAATGGTAGCTGTTTTGTCACTTGGGAAAGTGCTGAACCAAGAGTTGCTGATCACCGAGTTACCATTCTCGCGACAGCGCTAGGG
>Ga0114909_1001043_pt1 | contig 16765 bp, 11 predicted proteins | sample MalvireepMed_906_FD_87290 | JGI IMG/M metagenome (GOLD analysis project Ga0114909, IMG submission 87290) | Marine viral communities from the Global Malaspina Expedition - Malaspina viral metaG DeepMed_906 | ecosystem: Environmental > Aquatic > Marine > Oceanic | place: Mediterranean Sea...
GACTCTACCAATGCTAGTGAAGGGTTAGCGGCATTAAAGGAAATATTAACTTTAGCACCTCATACTAAAGTCATTGTTATTACAGGTAATGATGACCGTACCAATGCACTAAAAGCCATTGAAATGGGCGCTTATGACTTCTACCAAAAGCCTGTTGATGCAGATGTTATTAACGTTATCGTGTCTCGAGCTTTTAGTTTAGCGACTATTGAGAATGACAATCGTGGTATGAAAGCTGTTGTAGGCTGTGATACGGGAATAATTGGTAGTAGTGAGGGTATCGATAGGTTAAGAGTTATGGTGCAGCGTATTGCGCCTACAGAGATTACTGCAATGCTTTTAGGTGAAAGTGGTACAGGGAAAGAAGTGACCGCTAAAGCCGTTCATAAAGTCAGTAACCGTAGTGAAAAACCTTTTGTGGCAATAAATTGCGCCTCAATACCTGAAACTTTGCTTGAAAGCGAGTTGTTTGGCTTTGAAAAAGGAGCTTTCACGGGCGCGCATAAAACGACCTTAGGTAAAATTGAATGCGCGCAAGGTGGCACTTTATTCTTAGATGAAATAGGTGATATGCCTTATAACTTACAAGCTAAATTATTACGGTTCTTGCAAGAAAAAGTTATTGAACGCTTAGGTGGTCGTAAAGAGATTCCTGTCGATGTGCGAGTTATTTGTGCTACTAACCAAAACTTAGAAGAAATGGTTGTTAATAAAACCTTCAGAGAAGATTTGTTTTATCGCATTACTGAAATTACGTTGAACATTCCACCGCTTAGAGAGCGGGAAGAAGATGTATTGATTTTAGCCAATTTTTTCTTACAACAGTATGCTACAGAATATAAGAGCAATGCAAAATCATTTGCAGATGACGCTTTATATGGCCTTAAACACCATAAGTGGCCAGGTAATATACGAGAGTTGCAAAACAAAGTTAAATCGTCGGTAATAATGAGTACAGGCAATCAAGTTACTGCTTTTGATTTGGGCTTCTTTGATAAAGAAAATGCAGAATATGAGTTGTCCCTGAATTTACGTACGGTGCGTGAACAAGCTGAAACTGTTGCTATACAAAAAGCTTATGCGTTAACTGATGGTAATATGTCAAAGGCAGCTGGCTTGCTAGGAATTACTCGACCAACACTATATTCATTGATTGAAAAATATAATATAGCGATTAACGTTTAGCTTATAAAGCGAAAATAAGTGAGCTGATAGTTCGAAAGCTATCAGCTTGTTTAGTTGTTATTTATCTGTCTCTTCTACCTGCATCTGAGCATATTGACGGTTTTTTTGTTTGAGTAACTTGTCAATATAACGCGTCATTTTTACCTTTTCTCGTATGGTGGTCTCTAATATCTCCTCCACTTCCCTTAATACGTTTTTGATGTTCTCAACATTTTCACTGGAATTAACAACTAATGGCTGTGACGAGTCTATTAGGTCTTTTTGAGTCGAGTGCAAGGAGCCAGTCAATTCAACAGACATCTCACTTGCTACTTCATTGATGGCTTCACAGTCAATATTGTTTAGCTCTTCCAAAAAGCCAAATAAGAGTAACCGATCAACAAAAATATTTATTTTACGAGGTACACCAAGCGTTTTTTCAAAAATTAATTTAAACGCATCATCAGAAAACAACTGTTCCTTCTCACATTTAGCCTGCTGCAATCTATGATTAATGTAATTTTTAACTTCTTCTAGATTCAAAGGCTTTAAATGAGCTGAAGCAATAATTCGTTGTCTAAATTGTTCCATATCAGGTGCTGATATTATATCTTTTAACTCTTCTTGCCCTAATAAGAAACTTTGAATAAGCGGTTTATTATCTAATTGAAAATTAGATAACATCCGTAGCTCTTCAACGGTCTCAGCGGGTAGGTTCTGAGCCTCATCAACTAATAATAATGCTCGTTTACCTTGCTTGTGTAACTGTATTAAAAACTGTTCAATTGCTTGAAGCACATCAGCTTTATTGTTACCAGATACCTTAATATCGAATTCCGCAGCAATAAGTTCTAATAACTCATCCGGAGCTAGTTTAGTCGTTACTAACTGGGCTGCAATAATATTGTCATCAGCTAAATTTGCTAATAAGTTGCGCGCTATCGTGGTTTTACCTGTGCCGATAGGTCCAGTGATAACAATAAAACCCTCTCCTTGATCCAAACCATATTGAAGATAAGATAGCGCTCGTTGATGATGGTTGGTGGCAAAGAAGAATCGAGGATCTGGGCTTAGCTGAAATGGGCGCTCAGTGAAGCCATAATAACTTTCATACATGTTAAAATTCTTTTGTTATATTAATTGAGGCTCTAGCCTCGGTGTAAATTCTATCTTCACGAGTAGAGTCTCTATCAAGATACTGCAAGCTGATAAAAGCTTTTAATGAAGACGCGAGCTCACGGTTGTAAGTTGTAGATATTATTTTATAAACATCATTTTGTTGCGTTGAGCTTAGCTCGTTCTTATCAAATGTATTTTCGCTATAGCTAATACTTAAACCTAGATCACTTCTTTTACTGGTTCTTCGAGTTATATCAAAGCTAGCAGTAAGGTATTCATCCACTACATCTGTGCTAAGACTGGTTCGTTCTCTACCTGATAAATCAAGAGTAAAGGTTGTTCTTGATAAGACTAGTGATGATTGCCACGCCAGTCGTTTATTTAAGGTGAATTCATTGTTTTCTATTGGTGTAAAACTTGTTAGAGGTACAATTTGAAGATTGCTTGTATCAGGTGGTGGTGTAGTTGGTACAAAACAATCCTCAATGGTAACACTGGTTTGTCCGTTAGCAATAGGACACCAGAAACTACCTAAATTATTTTCTTGAAAGCTATTTCTATCAAATACTTCGATAGTTTCTTGATAAGAAATATTATTGGTTAGTCGTTTGGTTCTGTGGCTAAAGTCTAACTCATAAGAGTTACCAAAAAAGCGCTTTGAGTAACTTGTATTTAATGAAGTTCGAATTGATGGCTGCCAACCAATGCTGGCTGCAATGTAGTCATCACTGGCATTCGTATCGTCTTGTACATAGTTATAAGATAGATCAATAAACAAATGTTTCGCTGCTAAATAACGAATACCTGGCCCCCAAGCTGGAATACTATTTGGGTTAGTGCCAGCAATACTCCCTGAAATCTTTTCGTTGTAATAACGAATAAAAGGGGTGAATTTATAAGGGGTTATAATGCCAAATTTACTTTCTATGGCATAATTTTCGCCATCTAAGTCATTGTTTTCACGATAAGTAAATTGCCCGTCAATTTGCCAAAAAAGGATTCTTGCTGCGTTACCATTTTTACTCGATAAATCTGCGGTGTAACCTTGGCTTTCACCAATATTATCTTCGGTCTCAACTACATTATATATAATTGAAGAATTAATGATGTAGTCACTATTGGTTGTGTTGTATTGAAAGCCTGCGTTATGTGTTACTTGCTGGACTGTATCACCTGAAACTAAGTCGGATAAACTGTTGTCAGTATCATTCTTGCTGACATTGCTAATCCTCGAGTTAATGATTAGTTGAGGTCCTTGTTGCCACAAAGTAAACAGGCCGTTTGCTTGCATGGTCTGGAAGTCATCATTAAGCTCATTGTCATGGCTAAAGGCAGCTAAAGTTTCTGTGCCAGATATAGAAAAAAGTACTTGTTTAGACTTAAACTCTGCATCAATGCCTAATATAAATTGACTGACTAGGCTTGACTGCTCGTCCTGATTATTTAATTCAACATTATCAGTAAAAGTTTCTGTAAGACCTAAACTTGGAACAAAGCTCCACTCCCCAGCGAATACGCTAGGAGCAGTTATAAAAAAAGAGTATATAAGTAGCGCTTTTACAGCGCTACTTTTACTTGTTTTTTCTACCGTAGCCATAACCATAATAGCCATAAACATCCTTTTTCGATCTGATTGTTTTATTCATCACTAAACCAACAGCTATATCACTATTTAACTGAGATACTGAGCGCTTTACGTCATCTGTTTTGGTTTTTGACTCCTCAACAACCACAATAGCTTGACCAACAAGATCGGATAAAACTGGTGTCTCAGTAACACCAAGTATAGGCGGACAATCAAATATCACTATACGGTCGGGATAGCGTTCAGCAAGTTCTTTGGCTAATTTTACCATACGTTCACTAGCTAATAGCTCATTAGTTAAGTGATGTGGTTTACCTGCAGGGATTAGTTTTAAGTTATCAATATTAGTGCTGTAAATAATGTCTGAAAGAGAACTTACTTCTGCTAAAAGGTATTCTAACAAGCCCTTCTTGCTTTCAAATTCAAGCTCTCTATGCAGACTAGGCCTGAGCACATCAGCATCAACAAGAAGTACCGTTTTATCTTGCTCTAAAGCTATACTCAGCGCTAAGTTAATTGCTATGTAGGTTTTACCTTCATTTGGGTTTGAGCTAGTCACCATAATTAAATTGCTATTATGGAGAGTTTTAGCGGCTAAACCAAAAGCGTTATTAAGTAATTTACGTTTTATATGGCGAAATTCTTCTTGGATGTGATGGGTGCTATCAGGGCTATAAATAAAGCCTCGCTCATTCAAGCGTTCGCCGTTTAGTACTATTTGCTCTCCTTTCACTACATTTATTGCGTTTTGAGCTTCTTGCGTATGTACTGGCTTTTTAATCTCTGTCGAAATTGTTTCAACAGGCGGAGATATGGGTTGCTCTTGCAGGGCTTGTTTTTGTTTAGCCAAGGCTTTCTCTATGGTACTCATGGCTAAAAAATCCTTTTTAATGGTGTTTGAATAAGGTTTGGAAATAAAAAGTAGCTTATAAATATCAATAACAAAGCAAATAACATGATATTTGAACCAATAAATAACAAAGTCTTTTTCCTATGCCACTTTTGCAAGCCTAGGTTTTCATTAGCCGAAACCACACCAAAAATAGGTACACCTGTTATCTTGCTAAGTTGTGATGTTGAAGTTGCTACAGGTGTTAATTGACTCATAACAAAAGACAAACCAATACCAACACCTAAACCTAAGACAGCAACGACACCAAATAAAATAAAACGTTTTGGCCCTGAAGGTTTTGTAGCTGCACGAGGCGGGTCTATTACCCTAAATTGAATTTTATCTGTTGTTTCATCAGCTTGCTGTGCAAGTTGTGCTGTTTCTTTACGTGACAATAAATCTTCATACTTTTCCTTGGTTATTTCATAACCTCGATTCAAAGCGATAAGTTCAGCTTCAATTTCAGGCAAAGTATGAATTTTACTTTCTAATTCGATAACTCGTTGACGGTAATCATCAGCGCGTACATTAAGAGAAGCAATTTGATTTTCTAACTGGTTGACTTGTATTTGTACTTCTTGGATTACAGGGTTAGCACTTAAACGAGCAATACCTTTTTGATTTCCAGTATTTTGTTCAAGGTATTTCTCAATTTCTACACTGCGTTGTTTTTTTAAGTGTGCCAAGCTACGAGTTACTTCTATGACATCTGGATGTCTGTCGGTATAACGTAATTTTAAAGCATCGAGACCGGCTTCTAGTTCGTTTATACGACCGTCAAAGGTTGTTTGAATAGACGTCTCTGTTTTTATTTTATTATCACTATTTGCTACAGCACCGACTGATTGAGCTAATTGGTTTTTAGCTGACTCTAATCGAGTTTTGTTTTCTAAAATTTCTAATTCAATCGCTTTCAATTTCTCTTTACTGCTATGAAGGTTGCTGTAATAGCCACCAGATTGATTAGGTAATATACCACTATACTTTTGTTTAAAACTGGTTAACCTTGCTTCTGCAGCACTTAAACGGTTTTCATAATCACGGATTTGAGTATTTAAGAATTTTTGTGCACTATCGGAATCACTTCGAGTTTCACCTAAGGTATTTTCTATGAAAACAGTGAGAGCAGATTGCACTATATTCTTTGCCATCATAGGATCTTTGTTTTCAATGCTTAGCGTATATATATTCTCACGCCCTGCACTCGAAATTTTAATGTTATCCTTAAGCGCTTTTATTATAGCTTCATACTCTTCAGTATTATTTGCCTGCACATCTAAATCTGTCATGCGAGAGATACGCTCTAGATTTGGCCTGCTTAGCAGTGTTTTTACCATTAAGCGAATTTGAGTGTTGGGATTAGTCTCTACCGTTAAACCACGTAATAAAGGGCGCAATAGAGATTGTGTATCTACATAAACACGAGCTTCCGACTGATAGATATTAGGCATCAGTGCAACAAAATACCAACCGATTGGACAAATAAACCAAGTGGCTATGATAATATAACGGCGTTTTAGCCAAATTCCTTTTAGATAATCAATTATCTCTTCAAGTATCTCTTGCATTCCTGACCCTTTAACTCCTTTATATTGATAATTTAGCTGCTGCCACCATTAAGGTGCGATTAATCTGTTATTCATCAGATATAACCTAAAACCATGCTTCAGGAATAATGATTATGTCACCAGGTAACATATCTATATTCGCCGCTATTTCACCATCTCTTAATAATTCGTCAATGAAAATCTCATATTGTTTTTGCTTACCATTTTCAACCCTAATTAAGACCGCATCATTGCCATCGGCAAACTCAGTTAAACCACCAACTTGGATCATTACATCAAGTAAGGTCATATGCTGAGTGTAATTAATTGCTTGAGGTTCTGTTGCTTCACCAATAACGCGAATTTGTTCGCTGAAAGGGCCAACAAAACTTTGAACGGTAACTGTGACAATAGGATCACGTAAATAGGTTGCAAGAATCTCTTCTATTGAGCGGGCTAATTCTGTAGGTGTTTTTCCCGAAACTTTAATGTCTTCAACTAAGGAGGTGGTGATCATGCCATCAGGTCTAACTACAAAAGAACCCGATACTTCAGGGTTACGCCAAACAAAAATGTTAAGCACATCGCCTGCCCCTATAAGATATTTATAAGAGTTTATATCTGTCGTATTTGATGGCTGTAATGTTGCTGTGGGTAAAGAGTTCGAACTACAGCCTGAAAAGACCGCAGTTGTTAATAATATGAGCATGACTTTGAGTGAGTCGGTAAAGCGTATATCCATGGTTAATACCTTTAATTGCTTACTGTTATGACTAAAGTTTAGTTGTACTTAGCTGATTTTATCTATGCAATAGTTAATTGTATGGCATTTTCTGTATTTTTAACAATTAAAATTCACAAGTGTAAATTAATCGTTAACTTTGGTGTGTTTTTTGTTAGTATTGGCGCTGATTTTTACTGGTTGACCGGTATTTTTTGAATAGTTACTAGTTACAGGGAATCTAGTCTTTATGTCTAGCTCAAAATTTCGAGATTTATCTGCGGGTAGTAAATCTTTAATCATAATTGAACAAGTGTTATTTGCAGGCTCATTATTTTTAGCTGTTTATATTAACCATTTATTTTCTATTATTGATTTTCAAGGGATTTCAGATGCATTTTTATTGCTCTATGCTGTCATTTTTGCATTGGTTAATCAGTTAAGTTCTTTAGCATTAGGTTTATACAACTCTAAGCTTAGAGAAAGTTTTCGTGGAATATTCCGCAGAATGTTAATGTGTGTAGCAGTTGCTTTTTTTGCTGTAACGTTAATAAACCCCTTTTATGGTCCTTATATACTTCCTATTGAAATTTTAGCTATTGCCTCGCTGTTCAGTGTGCTTTTGGTTAGTTCATTTCGATATTTTACTTTTAAAATAGACTTTTTTGGTTTCGGAAAAAGAAAGATTTTAGTAATAGGTGCCGGTGAGCGTGCTTCTATTATTGAGAAGAGAATGCGCCGTGACGTTGATAGGCAAGACTTTATTGTACATGGCTTTGTTGTTATGGGTGGAGATTCAGCAAACGGTATTCAAGAAGAAACTCGCATTTCTTTAGATGGCTCTCTAGTAAATTATGCTTTAGAGCACGAAATAGATGAAATTGTTGTCGCTAATGATGAACGTCGTAATAATTTACCTGTAGATGAGCTTTTTGCTTGCAAAATACGTGGTATTGAAATTACAGAAATTTTGGATTTTATTGAACGTGAGACAGGGCAGATAGCTGTTAATCTTATTTATCCAAGTTGGGTCATTTATTCAAATGGTTTTGCTTCTAACAATCATTTGCGCAATAGCCTTGATTGGTTTTTTAATGCTGTTATGGCGATAATGCTGTTATTTCTAACTTGGCCAGTAATGCTCATAACGTTACTGCTAATAAAGATAACAGAAGGTGTGAATGCCCCTATTTTTTATCGTCAAGAGCGCGTAGGCCTAGATGGTGAGCCCTTTAATATCATCAAATTTCGAAGTATGCGCTTAGATGCTGAAAAAAATGGTGCACAAATGGCCTGTGAAAATGATAACCGTATTACTAAGATCGGTCATTATTTACGTAAATATCGTATTGATGAGTTACCGCAAATTTATAATGTATTGCATGGTGATATGGGGTTTGTTGGGCCTAGACCTGAAAGGCCCACATTTGTGCAACAATTGATCAAGAATATTCCTTATTATAATGAGCGTCACAATGTTAAACCAGGATTAACCGGTTGGGCACAGTTGAAGTACCCCTATGGTGCAACGGAGAATGATTCATTAGAGAAGTTAAAATACGACTTGTATTATATTAAACACCGTAGCTTCTTACTCGATTTATTGATTTTAATTAGAACGGTAGAAATCGTGTTGTTTGGTAAAGGACGTTAATGACAATGCAAGGAAAGCCAAGCGAATTTCAGGTGGACGCTATTAGTGACCGCATTGCAAAAGTACAAGCAATGACTGTTGATGTGGAAGATTATTTTCACGTGTCTGCTTTTGAGAAAAACATCCACAAATCTGATTGGAAAAATTTGGAGTTACGTGCCGAAGAGAATACTTATCGCTTGCTAGCATTATTTGCGGATAAAGGGGTAAAGTGTACCTTTTTTACGTTAGGCTGGATTGCAGAACGCTGTCCTAACCTAATAAAGGCTATCGTCGAAGAAGGACACGAACTAGCTAGCCATGGTTATGACCATCAGCGTGCGACCATGATGACACCAGAGCAATTTCGTCGAGACGTCAGTAAAAGTAAACAATTATTGGAAGATGCTGCCGGGCAGGCCATTATTGGTTATCGTGCACCAAGCTTTTCTATCAATGATAGTAATACTTGGGTCTATCAAGAATTAGCTGAGTTAGGCTTTGAATATAGTTCAAGTACTTATCCTATCGAGCATGATTTATACGGCGTACCTAGGTGGCCGCGTTTTAAATATCTACGACCAGAGGGTATTATTGAAATCCCAGTACCGACAGTACGTAAAGGTAATAAAAATACGGGTATCGGTGGTGGCGGTTATTTTCGCCTTTACCCTTACTGGTTATCAAAAAGGCGTATTGATGGTTATTTAACTAGCGAAAAGCAGCCTTATAGCTTTTATTTTCATCCTTGGGAAATAGATCCTAAGCAGCCTAGAGTCGCTGGCGCATCAATGAAGTCAAAACTGCGTCATTATGTGAACCTTGCAAAAATGGAAAATAAAATAGGGCGCTTATTAGACGACTATCAGTGGAATACAATGAAGAGCGTATACTTAGGAAAGTAATAAGCGCTGTAATATAACAATTTATTGTTAAATAACTAAAAGAGAATGGATACTTGAATACACATATCAATCATGACTTGCAAACTGATGTAGCTAGCCGTAGTGAAATAAAGTCACTTAGCGCGAGTGACTGCCACTTATGGGATAATTATGTAAAAAAACACCCACAAGGTAGTTTTTTCCATTTAAGCGGTTGGAAAAAAGTCATTGAAAAAAGTTTTCATCATGATTGCTATTTTTTAGCTTCTGTTTATTTAACGGGCGATAACAAGGGGGAGATTAGTGGCGTTTTACCGCTAGTTGAGGTTAAGAGTAAACTCTTTGGACATGCACTCGTTTCCACGCCTTTTTGTGTTTATGGTGGTGTTATTGCCGATTCAAGTGATATTGTTCGTCAGTTAGAGCAAGAAGCCTGTCAACTGGCAGAAAAGCTATCCGTTGATTACTTAGAGTTACGATACCAAACAGAGCAAAAATCAAACTTATTACTTAAGCAAGCCCATAGTACTTTTGGTTGTCAATTAGCTGATAATAACGAAGAAATTCTTTCTTCTATCAAGAAAAAGCAACGCGCCGTTATTCGGCATTCACTTAAGAATGAACTGAGCTTCTCAATAGCTAGCAGCAAGAATAATTTGTCAGACTTCTATCATTTATTATCAACTAGTTACCGTAACCTTGGCACACCAATCTTTACTAAAAACTATTTTAAAAATTTAATCGATGTTTTTGGTGATGATGTTGACATCGCGATCATCAAAACTTCTGATGATCGGCTATCTAGTGCGGTGATGAATTTTTACTTTAATGAACAAGTCCTACCTTATTATGGCGGTGGTAATGATAGTGCTCGAGGTTTAAAGAGTGCTGACTATATGTATTATCAAGTAATGTGCAACGCCAGTGAGCGTGGCTATCGTTGGTATGACTTTGGCCGCAGTAAAAATGATAGTGGCCCTTATAAATATAAGAAAAATTGGGGAATGGAGCCTAAATCACTATATTATTACTACCACCTAGTAAATGCAGATGAGTTACCAAACCTGAGTCCGAACAACCCTAAATATAAGGTTTTTATTCAATTGTGGCAAAAACTACCGCTAAGAGTCAGCCAGTTTATTGGCCCATTTTTGTCTAAATATCTAGGTTAGTATTGTGACTCAAGTAAAAAATAATCAATCTAGTTCGGCTAAAATTAAAGAACCGTTATTGTTCTTATGTCATCGCATTCCTTTTCCGCCAAATAAAGGCGATAAAATCCGCTCATTTAACCTATTGAAAAAGCTGAGTGAAGAATATGATATCCATTTAGGCTGTTTTATTGATGATGCCTTTGATAAACAGTATGTGGCAACATTAACTAAATATTGTGTGTCTGTATTTCATTTGAATCAACATAAAACCATAGCAAAAATTAAAGGGCTAACAGGGTTATTAACCAATAAAGCGATTACTTTACCGTACTATTTTGATAAGCGTATGCAACAGTGGACTAATCGAACGCTTGCTCAATTTAAAATTAACAAGGTTTTTGTTTATAGCTCTTCTATGGCACAGTATGTACAAGAAAAATCAGTTCAAAATAATGATGTTTCATCGTTAGAGCGCGTTATTGATTTTGTTGATATAGACTCTGATAAATGGCATCAGTATGCGATGAAAAAGCAAGGTATTGCTAAATGGTTTTTTAATCGCGAATGTCGCTTATTAGCGCAAGCAGAGGATGAAATTTGCACGGAATTTGACCATAGTCTTTTTGTTTCTCCTGATGAAGCGCAATTATTTAGAGAGCGACAAACACTTAAGCAGCAGAGTAAAGTACATGGCTTGTTAAATGGTGTAGATACTGACTTTTTTGACCCGCAAGCAAAATTCCAAGATGAAGCGCTTGTGCCGAATGCACCCTTCATTAGTTTTACCGGTGCAATGGATTATTGGGCAAATGTCGATGCTGTCTTATGGTTTGTAGAAAAGGTATGGCCTTTGATCATTGCTAGACAGCCTGAAGCGATATTTTGTATTGTTGGTGGCAACCCTAGCAGTGACATTATTGCTTTGGCTAAGAAACAAGGCATTGTTGTAACGGGTCGTGTGCATGATGTTCGCCCTTTTATTAAGCAAGCTCAATGCGTGGTTGCGCCACTGCAAATAGCACGCGGTATACAAAATAAAGTACTTGAAGCTATGTCATTGAATAAGCCGATAGTTGTCACACCGATGGCGATGGAAGGCATAAATGCTGATGCTAGTGAGGCGATAGTGATTACTAATAATGTTGAAGATTATGCACAAGCTTGTTTAGCTTTTTTAGTAAATCAACAAACAGTTAAAGTAAACAGTAGACAATGGATTATTGAACAGTTTACATGGTTACAAACCTTAGAGTCATTAGGTACTTATTTTTCGACATCGAAGGAAAGAGCATGAAACTTCAGGGAGTAAAAGTTACTAATAAAAGCTTTTTGGCACTATTTTCTGTTTTGCTACTTGCTTGGGTAGTTGTCTATCAAGAAGCATTACTGAGCATGGAAGCCATTTGGTCGCGTTCAGATACTTTTGCCCATGGTTATTTTATATTACCCATTAGTTTATGGCTGGTATGGCGTGATAAAGAGTATCTATTAAAAGCTAGAGTATCTGCAAGTATACTGCCCCTGCCATTATTGTTTTGCTCATTATTTGTTTGGCTATTTGCCTATGCAGCCGATATTAACGTTTTAGGGCAAGTTTCTGCAGTAATTTCATTAATTTTACTTGTTTGGTTGATGATCGGTAATCAACTAACTTGGCGCTATAAGTTTCCTTTAGCGTATTTATTGTTTGCTGTACCAATGGGGGAGAACCTCATCCCATGGCTGCAAGATGTGACTGCTTGGTTTACGGTGTTTTTTCTTAAAGTTAATGGTATCCCCGTGTACGTGGATGGTTTGTATATTCAAATACCGACAGGTATGTTTGAAGTGGCTGTCGCTTGTTCAGGTATCCGTTATTTAATTGCGTCTATTGCGGTAGGTACTTTATTCGGTTATTTGACTTACAACCGGCTTTACAAGCAGATTTTATTTGTTATTTTTGCTATTGGATTGCCTATTTTAGCAAATGGTATCCGTGCTTATGGCATTGTAGCCATCGCTTATTACTCTGATATGGAATATGCGACAGGTGCAGATCATCTTATTTATGGTTGGCTATTTTTTGGTTTAGTGATCATGTTGATGTTTTGGGTGGGGGGACTATTTGCAGATAAACAGGTAACAAAAAGCAATTCCTCTACGGTAATTACGTCTAAGTATCAATATAGAAGCAGTATAGTGGCTCTGTTAATAATGGGGCTGTCTTTTTCTTTTATTCAAACAATGCCAATTACTATAAAGCCTTCAATATCAGCACCAGCATTACATGGAAAAAAGGCGGTGAATTCTGATTGGGGTATAACTTTTTTTAATAGCATTAGCCGATCTCATGTCATTGATGACACCGGTGTTGAGTATGTTGTTGCTAAATTTGCCAATAGACAAACAGAAGGAGAGTTAATCTCTTCAAATAATGTGTTATTTAACCCTGATAAATGGACAATTGTTGAGACTCAAATAAATACGGCTTCTGAACCTACTTTTAAGTTTATTATTATCAGGAGTATTTCAGGGCATGAACGTACTATCTTATTTAGGTATGTAGTCGGTACTACAGAAAGTACGTCTAAGGTGAAAGTTAAAATTACTCAAGCGTGGCATAGTCTATTTCACCATTCGTCCAACGGGTATGTTGAAGCTGTTTCTGTTGGTAACTCCCAAACACTAACAGATACGAAAAGCATGCTGATAAAAGCTTTAGGTAACTTTCGGAGAGTAGATTGAAAGTAATAGTTCATTTCATTTACCGGTTAGATATTGGTGGATTAGAGCAAGTATTGCTTCAAACTATTTTAGGTTTGCCGAAATATAAGCATGTAATTATTTCTTTAACGTCCAAAACAAACTTTTCTGATAATTTTGAAAGTTCTGTTGATATTATTTGTTTAAATAAACGGCCAGGTAATAGTCTGGGTGTTTATTTTCAAGTATATAAATTACTTCAATCTATTAAACCTGATGTATTTCATAGTTATAATTTGGCTGGTATTGAGTTTCAGCCAGTAGCTTTTTTGGCATGTATAAAAAAGCGAGTTCAATCGGAGCATGGAACAGGAACGAAATATTTTCACCAAGTAAGCAAAGTTCATAACTTTATTAGATTTGTCTGTAGTAAGTTTTGCCACCAAATTATTACAGTTAATGAAAGTCTGGCTTTGTGGTTAAAACAAGATGTTTATGTTAAGCCGGATAAAATTCAGCTGATTGCAAATGGTATAGATATTAATAAATATCATAAATCAGGGTTAACGAGAAATACCAATAGTAATAATATTAGGTTTGGGTCTGTTGCTAGGTTGGCACCTGAAAAAGATCAGTCAACGCTTATACGCGGATTCGCACATTTATTATCACTTCCAGATTTACCAGAGAAAGAATTATCATTAGATATATGGGGTGATGGACCGTTAAAAGGTGAACTTGTAAACCTTTGTAGAGACTTGGGTGTTTTAGATAAAGTTAATTTTAAAGGGGTAACAAATAATGTGCCACAGGCACTTGCTCAGCTTGATATATTTGTTTTATCTTCGAGCTCCGAAGCAATGCCGATGACTATTTTAGAGGCTATGGCTTCTTCTTTACCTATTATCAGCACTAGAGTTGGCAATATCCCGGAACATATCTCAAATAGTAAGGCTGGCGCTATAGTCGAGGTTGGTAATATTCACCAGTTGGCCGAGGCGATGTTAGTTTTTGCAAAAAATACTGAGCACAGGTTGACTACTGGCGTTTTAGCGCAAAAATATGCAAAAAAAACGTTTGACCAAGAAAAAATGTTAGCAAGTTATGATGACATCTATAGTATTTAAAAAGGAATTAGTTTGAAGGTTTTACACTTATTAGATCACTCTATCCCGCTTCATAGTGGTTACACATTTCGCACTCGCTCTATTTTGAAACAGCAAAACTTATTAGGTATTGAAACTTGCCATGTTACTAGTCCAAAGCATGGAAATTCTGAAGCAGAGATAGAAATAGTTGATGGTCTCAAGTTTTACCGTTCCGCTCCTATATCTGCTGGAGTTTCTCACATACCTCTGTTTAATCAATTGGCAAATATTGCGCCAATGGTTAAGAGACTTTTAGAGGTTATTGAAATTGAGAAGCCAGATATAATACATGCACATTCACCTGCATTAAATGGTCTAGCAGCCTTAAAAGCAGGACGTAAAGCTGGTTTACCTGTGGTTTATGAAATTCGTGCTTTTTGGGAAGATGCGGCCGTGGATCACGGTACTTGCAAAGAAAATGACTTACGTTATCGCCTCACTCGAAAAATGGAAACTCATGTGGTAAAGCATGCCGATGCAGTAACGACTATTTGCCAAGGTTTAAAAGAGGATTTAATTAGTCGAAATTTTCCAGAGTCAAAATTTACGGTTATTCCTAATGCCGTTAATATTGAACAATTTGAAATTATTAAACAGGCCGATAAAGACGCTAATGCAGGTTTAGCAGAAAAACTTAAACTAACAAATCATCAAGTTTTAGGTTTCTTGGGTTCTTTTTATGCATACGAAGGTTTGGATTTAGCGATAGCTGCTTTGCCCGCCATTCTTGAGGTAAACCCTAATACAAGGCTTTTACTTGTTGGCGGTGGGCCACAAGAGCAAAACCTTAAACATCAAGTCACCTTATTAGGCTTAGAAGATAAAGTCATTTTTACGGGGCGAGTACCGCATAGTGAGGTAGGTAAGTACTATTCTTTAGTCGATTTATTAATCTACCCGCGTAAAACCATGCGTTTAACAGACCTCGTAACGCCATTAAAGCCACTAGAAGCTATGGCTCAAGGGAAGGTTTGTTTAGCTTCAGATGTAGGTGGCCATAAGGAGCTAATTAATGAAGGCCAGAATGGTTTCTTATTTGAAGCCGGTAATACCAAGGCCCTTGCTAAAAAAATTAGTAAACTTCTATCAATGACTGAGCAATGGCAATATATTGTAGTTAATGGCCGTAATTATGTTGAAGTAGAAAGAAATTGGTCGGTAAGTGTTGGTAAGTACGTGCCTCTTTATAAAGAGTTAACGAAGTGAAAAAAGTTATAATGATGGGGCCAATGCCACCTGCTATTGGTGGTATGGCAACAGTGCTTGATAACCTATCTAAATCAACACTTGTCAATTTTTGTCACGTTGTTTTTTGGAATACGGCGAAAGAAACTCCTACTAATCGCAGTATTTTTTCGGCTATTAAAATGAGGCTCGAAATTTGGTGGCGATTTTATAAAACTTTAAAGCAAGAACAGCCTGATTATGTACATATTCATACTTGTAGTGGTTTCATTACCTTTTTTTTAGATGCAAGTTTTGCGCTAATTGCTCGATGGTGCGGTATTCCATATTTTGTTCATATCCATGGTGGAAAGTTTAAAGAGTTCCTTAATGGCCTATCAAAGATAAAATTAAAATTTGTGTTAAGTATATTGAAAAAAGCCAAGAATGTTATTGCGCTGACTCCAGAGTGGCAGGTTATTTTCGAAAAAAATTGGCAAATGAAAAATGTTAACGTGTTATTCAATGGTGTACCTAATAGCCATTTTGAAAGAATGGATAGTTCTGGTGAACCACATATATTGTATATGGGACAAATTTGGTCAAGAAAAGGCGTTAAAGATTTGATAAAGGCATTTGCTTTGGCTGATTCTAATGAAGCCGTCTTACATTTGGCAGGTGATTTTGGTGGTGATATTACGCATGATGAAATAGAAACGTATATTGAACAATTTCCTTCAGTAACAAAAAAAATAATTATTGAAGGCCCTGTTATGGGGGGAAGAAAACAAACCTTGATGGAAAACTGTGACATTTTTTGTTTACCTTCGTATGCAGAGGGGCTGCCTATGGTTGTGCTCGAAGCTATGTCATATAAACAAGCAGTATTAACTACCACCGTTGGAGGTTTGCCCGGCCTTATTCATCATGGATTAAATGGTTTACTTACTAATCCTGGCGATATTGAAGCCATTAGCCAAGGAATAACTACCCTTATTAAAAATAAAGAAAATAGATTACATATCGCTCAACAAGGTTATAAAACCTTTATTGAAAAATATAGTATTGATAC
>Ga0114909_1001047_pt1 | contig 16742 bp, 9 predicted proteins | sample MalvireepMed_906_FD_87290 | JGI IMG/M metagenome (GOLD analysis project Ga0114909, IMG submission 87290) | Marine viral communities from the Global Malaspina Expedition - Malaspina viral metaG DeepMed_906 | ecosystem: Environmental > Aquatic > Marine > Oceanic | place: Mediterranean Sea...
AGCAAGACAAGCTGTTCAGGAATTTGGTGAAGATAATGTAGGGGAGAAAGTTAAGAAGGCAGCTGGTGATTCACCAGAGAAAAAGTTTAACTTTATTCATGCTGTAGAGCCTACAGAAGATTACGAAAGGGCTACAGGCAAGTCTGCTACAAAACTGCCTTTTCATTCTTGCCATGTTTGTGTAGAAGATAAAATGAAAGTTAGGGTAGGCGGTTATAATGAATTTCCTTATCTTGTGCCAAGATGGTCAAAAGCAACAGGTGAAATATTTGGTAGAAGTCCTGCCTTTAATGCTTTACCTGATATTAAAACATTAAATAAAGCTGTTGAGATTGGTTTGAAAGCATGGGCTAAAGCTATTGATCCGCCATTACTTGTGCAAGATGATGGTGTGATAGGCCGTGTAAGAATGACACCTGCAGGAATTACTGTAGTGCGTTCTGATTCAGCTGTTAAACCTCTTGAGATTGGTTCTAATTGGCAAATAACAGATATGAAGGAAACACAATTACGTACAGCAATACGTCAAGCATATTATTCAGACCAGTTACAATTACAAGAAGGCCCACAAATGACGGCAACAGAAGTGCAAGTAAGATATGAATTAATGCAGCGTTTACTTGGCCCAACATTAGGCAGATTCCAGTCAGAGTTTTTAAATCCGTTAATTGAAAGAGTTTATGGAATCATGTCCAGAGCAAATGCTGTACTTCCTCCGCCAGAAGAAACAGAAGGCTCGGATATGGATATTGAATATGTTGGCCCATTGGCTCGTTCACAAAGAATGGAAGAAGCTGTAGCTGTTGAAAGGTTATATCAACTAGCTATGAATGTAGCACAAGCCGATCCTGGCGTTATGGATTTAATAAATCATGATGAAGCAATACGTGTAAGAGCAACATTGCTAGGTGTACCTAAGACTATTCTTAGAGGTAGGGATGAAGTAGACCAAATGAGGCAAATGAGGGCGCAACAACAACAAATGATGATGCAAATGCAACAAGCCCAAGCACAAGCAGAAACTATGAAAACAGGCGCAGAAGCAGCGCAAACAATGTCTGATCCAGCTTTAGCAGAAATGGGTGAAGCTATAGCTGCTGAAACAGAAGGCCTACCTGCTTAATGATTGACGCAGAATTAAAAGATATAAAAAAGATTTATCTTTCTACCTTTACATCTACAGAGGGAGAAACCGTATTAGCTGATTTACAATCGGCTTATTATCATAGGAGTTCTTTTTCAAAAGACCCTTATGAAACTGCTTACCGAGAAGGACAAAGATCGGTAATTATTCGTATATTAAACTTACTAGAAGAGGACAAAGAAAATGGCTGAAGAACAAGAGACCACAACACAAGACAATCCAGTAGAGGATACTTTACTTGGATCTGGTGAAAGTGATAATCCGACAGATTGGCGATCTGGTTTATCTGAAGAATTACAAAATGATGCTACTATTCAAAATATTAACGATATTGAATCAGCAGCGAAAACATTAGTACACCAGCAAAAAAGAATGGGGAGTTTAGTACCAATCCCTAAAACTGATGAAGAAAGAGCCGAGTTGTATGACAAACTAGGCAGGCCTGAAGAAGCTGGAAAGTACGAAGTTAATATTCCAGATACTCACCAACAATTTTTCTCTGAGGAAAATGTAAATCAGTTTAAAAATGTAGCGCATCAGATTGGTCTTAATAACGATCAAGTTAATGCTTTAATTAATTATCAGCTTGGCGCTATAGAGCATGATTTAAAACAAAGCGAATATGCTGCGGTTTCCGATAAAGGAAGTACCGAAGAATCCCTTAAACAGGAATGGGGTTTTGATTACGATAAGAAATTAAGATCGGCACATAGGGCTTTGGATGTTTATGGTGATGATGAATTAAGAGCCTTAATGGATGGTGGGGCTGGTAATCATCCTGCAGTTATTAGACTCTTTGCGCGTTTGGGCGAAGATGTAACAGAAGATATGGCAAAAAATACGCAAAATAATACTTTGGCAGTATCCGCATTAGACGCAAAAGATGAAATAGCTAAAGTGTTTGCAGATAAAGACCATGCTTATCATAAAGCAGACCATCCAGAACATAGAGAAGCAGTTGATAGGATGCAACAATTACATGAAAAAGTGCATGGTGCTTAAATAATTTTTGTGTTATATTGAAAATACTTTATCTGCCCTTATATTGGATAACAGATAATTCGTTTGGTTAGGCGTAACTAACAAGGTTTTCCCTTCTAGGACAAAAAGCCGACTTATGGGATATGATGTATTCTCATGGGGAGGTATGTCCACTATCCTTTTAATATTGCATAAATGGAGACAATAATATGTCTACTCAAATAACGACAGCTTTTGTCGAACAATATAAGAGTAATGTCTTGCATTTGGCTCAGCAAAAAGGTTCTCGACTAAGAAATGCGGTACGTGTAGAAATGGTTACAGGTAAAAGCGCATTCTTTGAAAGGATTGGTTCAACTGCAGCAGAAAAACGTACAAGTCGTCATAGCGATACTCCTAGAATGGATACACCTCATTCAAGACGTAAAGTATCTCTCGATGATTACGATTGGGCGGATTTAATAGACCAAGAAGATAAGGTCAGAATGTTAATTTCACCTCAGTCTGAATACGCTATAGCTGGTGCAAATGCAATGGGCCGAGCAATGGATACTGCAATTATTGATGCTGCTACAGGAACTGCTTATAGTGGTGCTGCTGGTGGAACTTCGGTTTCTTTACCATCAGGCCAAAAAGTAGCTCATGGTAGTGCTGATCTTAGTGTTGCTAAACTACGTTCTGCTAAAAAGATTTTAGATGCAGCAGAAGTAGACCCTGATGAAGAAAAATTTTTAGTATGCTCAGCAGAACAAATTGATGCTCTGCTAGCTGAAACAGAAGTAACATCTTCTGATTTCAATACTATAAAAACTTTGGTTCAGGGAGAAATTGATACCTTTATGGGTTTCAAGTTCATTAGATCAGAAAGGCTAAATACTGATAGTACTCCATCAAGACAAGTTTTAGCATTTGCTAAATCTGCTATAGGTCTTGCTATAGGCTCTGACATTTCTACAAAAATATCTGAACGTGCTGATAAAAACTATGCAACCCAAGTATTTCTATCCATGACTATCGGTGCTACACGCATTGAAGAAGAAAAAATGGTAGAAATTGCTTGCAACGAATAATAGGAGGTTAAAATGGCTGTTACAACTCAAAAATCTACTGAGTACACAAATGCTACTGCGACTCCTGTTACTCCTAACAACACAACCGAAATGCATGGTAGAGAACGCATTATGTTCTTTACTCATGACCAAGATGGTGTTGGGGATGCTGGTTCAACAGTAGCGCTAGGCGAACTACCTGCTGGCCGTGTTAGGATTATTGGAGGGCTTTCACGCTTCTATTGTAACTGGACTGCAAGTTCACAAACAATGGATATAGGCTGGGAATCTTTTACTGCTATGGATGGAACAACAACTGCAGCTGACCCTGATGGTCTGGTTGATGGTCTTGATGTAGATACTGCTGGGTACTTTGCTGTTGAAAGTGCTTTAGCAGCAGAAAAAGCAACTGGCGGTACACATATCTTTGAAAGTAAAGATGGTGTCGTGATAGCTGCCAAAGCAATCGCTGCATTGGCTGATGGTGATGATTTAGTCGGATATATAACTTATATTGTAGACTAAGTAGCTTTAACTTAGGGGGAATTGTATTGCTATATAATTTCCCCTTTGTTATATTTCTTTTATGGCTACTGAAGTTTCAATATGCTCTAAAGCATTAAGGTTATTAGGTGATGATCCCATTACTTCTCTTACTGATGATTCAGAAAGGGCGAGGTTATGTAATTCCTTGTATGGTGATGCGCGAGACTATCTTCTAAGGTCGCATCCCTGGAATTTTGCTATTACTAGAGCAAGTTTGGCTCAATTATCAGATAGTCCTGCTTATCAGTATTCCTATCAATATGCTTTGCCTACAGATCCTTATTGTTTAAGGGTTCTATCAATGGAATATGAAGATTATATTTTTAAAGTAGAAAACTTTGCTACTGAAGGAAGGGTATTATTAACTGACGAGAGTACGGCAAAAATATTATATATAGCGCGTATTACTGATACTAATAGATTTGATCCTATGTTTACAGATTTATTAGCAACTAAGCTGGCTTTAGATCTTGCCTATCCTGTTACTAATAGTGTCAATCTGATGGGGCAAGTGCAGAAACTTTTTGAACGCAGACTTTCAGATGCTAGAAGTATAGATGGACAGGAAGGATTTATTGACGATCTTGTTTTAGACGTATTTACTGATTTTAGGAAGTAACTATGGCTAGAGTGCATCCCATTCAAACCAATTTTACTGCTGGTGAGATTACACCTAAATTGGCAGGGCAGATAGATTTTGAAAAATATGCTAATGGTGTTGAGACTATGGAGAATATGGTTGTGCAAACGCAAGGTGGCGCAGATAGGCGTAGTGGTACTCGTTTTGTTTGTGAGGTAAAAGATTCTTCAAAAACTACAAGACTTATTCCTTTTGAATTTAATATAACTCAATCTTATATATTGGAATTTGGAGATCAATATATAAGGTTTTATAAAGATAATGGACAAATAGTAGAAGCAAATAAAACAGTAAGTGCGATAACAAAAGCAAATCCAGCAGTTGTTACAGCAAGTTCTCATGGTTATTCTAATGGAGATCATGTATGGCTTGTTAGTGTTGCTGGTATGACCGAAGTGAATGATAGAAGATATGTTGTTGCAAATAAAACAACGAATACGTTTGAATTATCTGGTGTTGATAGTAGTTCTTATACAACTTATAGTTCTGGCGGTAATGCCCAAAAAGTATATGAAATATCAACAAGCTATACCGAAGCACAAGTATTTGATTTACAATTTGCCCAATCTGCGGATGTTATGTATATTACGCATCCTTTACATGAACCTTCTAAATTAACAAGAACAGCCCATACTACATGGACATTATCAGAAGTAGATTTTCAAACTGGCCCATTTTTGGATGCTAATACAACAGCAACAACGCTAACAACAAGTGCGACAACTGTAGGAACAAGTAGAACCTTAACTGCCTCTGCCACAACAGGGATAAATGGTGGGTCTGGTTGGGCAACTACAGATGTAGGAAGGCTCGTCAAATTAGGAGATGGTTGGGGAAAAATTACAGGAAGAACTAATACAACAGTTGTAACCTGGACTATTGTGGTTGCAGCAACTGGTTCTGGTGGAACAGGTTGGTCATTGGGGGCATGGTCTGATACGGATGGATTTCCTGCTTGTGTTTCATTTTATGAACAACGTCTTGTATTTGCAGGAAGTACAAGTTATCCGCAAACAATATGGGCGAGTGAATCAGGATTATACGAGGAATTTGATGTAGGAGATGCTTCTGCCTCAGATGCTTTTATTTATACGATTGCAGCAAATAAAGTAAACTCTATTAGATGGTTAGCGCCAGCACCTAGAGATTTAATGATAGGTACTGCAGGAGGCGAGTTTCAAGTTAATAGGCCTACAGGTGAGCCATTAAAACCTACTAATGTCCAAATAAAGCAAACAACTACTTATGGATCACATACTACTCCGCCTATTTTAATAGGTAGTACCATTATGTTTTTTCAAAGACAAAAAGCCAGATTAAAAGAATTGGCTTATAACTTTTCTTATGATGCTTATGTAGCGCCTGATATGACTTTACTGGCTGAACATATTACAGGAGATGGTGTTGTAGATGTAGATTATGCCCAAGAGCCTGATTCTGTTTATTGGGCGGTAAGAGAAGATGGTGTTTTATTAGGTATGACTTATCAGCGTGAAGAAGAAGTAGTCGCCTGGCATAGACATTTATTAGGCGGAAAGCAACAGGCTTGTACTGCTACAGTAAGTGATTATGCGAATATTGTAACAGGTAGCACTTTAAAATTTACTAAGTCTGATGGTACAACAGTTACTTTTACATCAACTACAGGGACAGCAGGGACAAACGAATTTAAAACTGAAACTAATAACAACACTACAGCAACTAATTTAAAAAATGCCGTAAATGGCCATGCAGATTTTACTTCAACAGTAGCAAGTGCTGTAGTTACTATCTCAGAGACTACACCTAATGGCACAGGTTTACTTACTGTAGAATCTTCTGATACTGTTAGATTAACTACACAAGATGAAAAATCCTCGGCAGTAAAAAGTGTAGCTAGTATAAACGAGGCTACTGAAAATCAGGTATGGGTTGTAGTGCAAAGATTGATTAATGGTAGTACAGTACAGTATGTAGAGTATATGGATACTACCCTTAATCAGGATAGCGCTTTAGCAGGTACTATTAGTGGTGGCACAACAACGCTGACTTCATTAGACCATTTAGAAGGAGAGACTGTGCAAATTTTAATAGGAGATGCAGTTTTTCCTACACAAAAAGTATCAAGCGGTGCTATTTCAGTAACAATACCAAGTACGTTTGCTAATAGAACAATAGAAATGGGGTTGGGTTATATCTCTACTATTAAAACAATGCGAGTAGAAGCAGGTTCGCAAGCTGGTACTGCACAAGGTAGGAAAAAGAGATACAATGAAGTATTGGTTAGATTATATAAAACAGTAGGTGTAACAATAAATGGAGACCAAATACCTTTTAGATCATCAGCATCAAAGATGGGACAAAATATACCGCAATTTACAGGAGATAAAAGAGTAACTAATCTTGGTTGGGATAGAGAAGGCCAGGTAACAATTAAACAAACACAGCCATTACCCATGACAGTATTAGGGGTAACTGGAACATTAGTAACAAGCGATTAGGAGATAATTATGGGCAGTAAAGCAATCATACCATTAGCTATTGCAGGTGGCGCTTTTTTTGCCAGCCCTACTCTTAGTGCTTCTCTAGGTAAGATGTTTGCCAGCGAGGGATTAAAAAAAGCTATTCCAATTTTAAGTATGGGTGCAAATGTTCTCGGTGGTATATCAGCAGTACAATCACAAAAACACCAGTTTAAGCTTTTGGGCAGAGAAAGAGAGTGGGATGAGTATAATAGAGAAACACTTAGGCTTCAAACAGATACTAATGAGGCTATAAAGGCAAGAAGAAGGATGCAAGAACAAATGGCGTATGCTGGTGCTTCAGGCTTTGCGCCACAAGAAGGAAGTAGCTTAATTAGTTACAGAACAATACTAGATGATTATTATGTAAACAAAAAATTTAATGATCTTAATTATAGAGATGCTGTTGCTAGAGCCTCTATGCAGGCAGCGAGAATTAAACAGGATATAAAGGCAAAAACAACAGCTAGTTTAATGACAGCAGCAAGTGGCGCAGCAAAAGCAGGAACAACATTAATGGATAACTAATATTATGCCTATAACTGTAAAACCTACAAAAGCTATAGCTACTCCTCGAAATTTAAGGGGTGGTGATCCTGGTATTTCTCCAGAAGAAATCTATAAAGCTAAAGATTATTTAGGGCTTGTTACTGAAGCGCCTATAGTAAATAGTGCTTTGGCAATTGGCGGAATTGGTACGGAAGTTGCCCAAATTGTAGCGGAAAAAGCCGAGAAAAAAAGGCTAATAGACTTAGGGAATGAAGTAGCTTTACAATCAGAAGAAGTTAAGGCAGCTTCAGGCCAATCAATGTTAGAGTTTAACGATTTATTAGAGGGCAATGTTGGGTTATCTCCAAATGATAAGAACTATTGGTCTAAAGAAAAACAACAAGTTTATGTAGAGGAGGAAAAGAAGAGGTTAAAAAATCAATATGATGCAATAAAAGACCCTGCTTTAAAAGCAGCGCTAGGGCCTATTTATCATAGCTATTTTTTGACAGGAGGTATAATTGACCAAAAAGCGGATGAAGCTTCTGATGCCTTTGTAAAAAAGAATACTCAAACTTCTATAATGGTAGAAGCTAATAGTATAGTAGGGACTTCTTTTGATCTAAATGATAATAGAAATGATGAAACATTAGAAACTGATTATACAAAAAAGAGTAAAAAATTAGAGGCTTTATTACACAGGGGTACTTTAGCTGATGTTCCTGCCCATGTTTTATTAAGTGTACAACAGAAACAAACAGCAATTTCTGCAGATCATGTATTTTATATGTTAAATAATAGATATAGGGAGGTAGCAGATCCGAAGAAACGTCTTGCTTTAATAAGAAATGATTTAGTTAATCCTTCAAAAGATAGGCCTATAAAATATCCTGATGGGAGCAAGCCTTCATTACAAGTAATTGCATTTTTATCTGATGCTGTAGCGACAAAAATGGAGCTTATAGATGTAGATCAAAACTTGCACAATATAAGACATAGAACAGAGACAGAACAAAATGATGAGACTTATATTCTGAATCTTCTTGCGCCCAGGGTATACACTAGAGATAAAGATGGGAACGTTATAGCAAAAAATATTACATCTCATCAGATTGACCTAGCTAGGGAAAAAAGAAATGCAGATCTGTATCGGCAAGGACAAAGTGTTTTGCACAATAGTAAGGTGGCTAAAAAGCAAACGGCAGGAGCTGCTACGCGTTTAAATGAGATCGAAGCATCTGATATTCACGAAGAGAGATTGGAAGGTCTAACAAGTAATGCTTTTTTACTGTTTAAAAAAAGATTGGACACAAGAAATGGGGACTATTATAACGCTCATGTAAGGATGATAAAAAGTAGGGAGATTAAAAATCAGTATATAAAATATCTTACTCCTGAAGAAGAATATGCCAATCAACATTCTAAGTCGCTTGTTAGACATGAGCGTAGAAGTATGACAGAGAGGTTATTTGATGATATGACTTATGAGGAATATAAATTGCTTGTACGCCAATTAAAAATGCACGTTGATTCAAATATTGAAGGGGAGGAAAAGGAATTTGACCATTTATTTGAAAACTTAAAACTTAGAGATATTTTATATGCAGGGACAGGTCTTAGATTTGGGGATTTGGATGCAACTGGGCTTGTAAATGCAGTTAGCTCTAGGAGAGTACAAGCACAAATACCCCTGATAAAAGAGAAATTTTTAGAATTAACAAACCAGCAGAAAAGTAGAAGTGAGATATCTGAAGCATTGCTGGCTTATGTACGCGAAATAGCACCATCCTCTACTGCGATAAGAAACTCATTAAAATTGAGTAGGTTTTATACAGGGAAAATATCTCGTTCTTCTTCCTGGAGTAGCTTTTTAAGAAAACTTGATGTGGGATTACAAGAACGTTTTGAAGATCAGATGGCTCAAGTTGCTAGAGATTATAAAAAAGGTACTCGAACAAGGTTGGAGAATGAAGAGAAGGTTATTCAGGCTATGCTTAGTGATGTATATTTGTCAATGCCAAAAACTTTTGTTAATGAAGCAGATGCATTAGAAATACTGGAAGAGGCTTATTATAATTCCTTAAATAAATCGCAGTAGGTAGTGCATGGAAACTTTAGAAGAGAAAAAAAGAAAATTTTATTTGAATCAAGGCTATGATACAAAAACGATAGATAATGTATTGGGTACTCGTAAAGAAGGAACTATCATTTTTCCTAGAGCCGATATTCATATAAATCCTAATGAACGCTTTGCGTCTTTTCGTAATAATCCAAGATTGGTAAGCCCTATAAGAAATGGATGGGATGATTATTATACAGAAAGAACAAGACGTACATTAAGTTCTGAGGGTGTTGAACAACAACTGACTTCTGGAAAACAACATCTTAAAGAATGGCAAGAGGAATTAAGACCTTTTAAAGAAGAATTTAATTTTTGGGATTCTTTTTTAGATGGTTTATTTGACCATTCTACCAGCGCTGCGGTTTTAAGGTGGCTTTTTGATAATCCAGTAGAAGCAGATGTAGATGGGACATTAAAAGATTCTGATGAATATCAACTTATAGATGACCAGGGATCTTTGGAACGTCTTGCCGAAGGATTAGGTACTATTGTAGGCGACTTGCCTTTCTTCTGGGTCGGTGGTGCATTGGGAAGTAAAGCCTTTAGACAAGTATTTAAAGGAGCTGAATTATATCTTAATAAGAAAAAACAGATAGATTTAGGTGAGAATCTGGCGTTACTTGCTGCTTCAAAAGCAAAATCTGATAAATATAAACAAGCTACTTTTGTAACGTCTTTACACGCGACTAAAGCTGCTACTGCAGGGATTGTAAATGAATTTACCCGTACTACATTTCATAATGCTCTTAGAAATGGCCATGTTGATAATTTACAAGACTGGTGGGAATTAAATACACAAGAGGCTTTAAAAGAAGGTATTAAGGCAGGTGTTGGATTAGGGGTGGGTATTGGTGCGCCAACTTATGCAAATGTGATGGGTAAAGGCCATTTGGCTCAATTTGCTGCTATGTATATTGCTTTTCTAACTGTTCCTAAAATGCTTGAAAATGATTTTGGCGGAATAACTGATAAAAGACACATGATAGATACTGCTTTGCTTACAGGAGTCTTTAAGGGTATTGATGCAAAAGCAGGTATTAGTGAGAAACAAACTAAAAAGGCTTTTGAGGAATTTATGCGCGAATCTGCCCAAGATCCTATAGGCGGTTTTTATCCTGATCGTTTACAAAATGCTCTTGTACAGGACAAAGCCAGGTTGCAAGAACTTTTTAATATTAGTACAGATACTGTATTTAAAAAAACGAAAGATGATTTTACGCCTGAGTTTAAAAAATTTTTAAGCCGTAGAAAAAAAATAAAAAAAATAAAAAAGAAAGATGTGTCTTATACTCGTCCAGCAATTTTGGATACACCGCGTAAAGTTTTTATAGATGATGCTTATAACTTTATACAGGATGTCTTTGAAAATAAAATCAAGATAGATAAAAAATCTGGGATAACTATAGAGGATATAATTGCAGATGTGCGAAAACTTGAGGCTAAGAAAGAGATAACTCCCTCTGTAGAATTTGCTGAGTTTATAAAAGATGTAAGCCCTGAATATTATGCAAAGTATCAAAAGTCTGTATCAACTGTAAGAATAGATAGAAAAGGCGCTGAAGTTGCTAGAGGAGTTATAAAGTCAGAAAGGACTGAGCCTAAAAGTTTTGAATTTGAATCTAAAGTAATTGATAGGATTTTAGAATTAAAACAAGCAGGAAAGGACATTGATTTAACAATAGATATAAAATGGCCTGTTTTTATGGCGCATAAAAAATTTGATGTCTTAAAAGATGGTAAAGAATTTAAGCCACAAGTTTGGGAACGAATAGAATATCTTAGAGATTTACCTATAGATGTGTTACAAAAAATAAGGGATAAAGGAAAGTTACCTAAAAAACCTCTTGATTTACGAGATTGGATGCCAGGATTTACTATTGCTCTTCAACGAGAAGTAAAAAACTTAAAAGACAACAATGAAATTAGAGAGATTATAGGAGATGAATCTGGCGTTAGCATTATGATTCGTAAGAAGAAAGGTGATGCTATGAGTAAAGTTAGCAGGATTTATATTGAAGGTATAAAACTACCTTTCGGCAAAAATGGAAGATTTTGGTCAGAAGAACTTATAGATGCAGTAACAACTGCTGCATTTGAAATGAGTTTAAGCGGTAAAAAACAATCGGTTGTTATAAATATAAATAATCATTTAGAATTTAGCGCTTTAAAAGAAAGTTTTTCTGCATATCTTAATAGTAAGAACTTTAGGAAATCTCCTGGAAGTGATGAGTATGTGTGGAAACCAAGAATTGAAAAACAAAAAGAATTGTCTCCAGACGTAGAAAGAAGCGTATTGGAACATGGCAGCGATAATATGCCCACACCTAGCGCAAATAAACAATACTATAAAATGCTACAAGAGAAAGGCATATCTAATCTTTTAGATCAGTACGATCCTGTTAAAAGAGCCGTAGATCAAGTGAGGGCTGCAGGTGGATTTGTTGGGAAAGAAGGTGCTAATACTGTTTATGAAATGATGGCTAATGGCATGGGTAATATGGGTAAGGCTTTGGTTGCACTTAATGACGGCATGATAAAATGGGGGGAAGTTGGTATTGAGCCTCGTTTAGCTTTGAAGAAAATTCTTGAGCCTATAAAAACTTGGGCGGAAGATGCGCAATTTCAGACTTATCTTAAATCTTTAAGGAAATTAGAGATAATTGCTAAAGAAGTAACTCCTAAAAGAAAAGCCGAATGGGAAGCACAGAGAACTGCTGCAAGAAATAAGTTAAAAGAATTGAAAAAAACTAAGAGGGCTAAAGAAGAACCAGAAATATTAAAACCCCTTAAAGATAAGATAGCGCAATTAAACGCTAATCTTAGAGGGGCGAAAGCCAAAGTAGATCCGATTTTAGGGCTAACAAAAGCGCAAGCAGAACGTAATATACGACAATTAGAAAACGATAAATTTATTAAAGCGCGTAAAGAATTGGAGGAGTATCAACAAGGTTTGCTTGATTTTATTACAGAAGCTGGTCTTGTAGATGCTGCTACTGCTCGCCTTATGAAAGAGGCTAATAAAAACTATATTCCGCTAAAAAGAGTATTTGAAACAAATGATACAGTTCTTAATAAATGGGGAGTAAAGGTGGTTAAAACGCCTTCTTCTTTGAGGAGATTGGAAGGTAGTGCGCGAGAAGTAATTAATCCTATAGAGTCTATTTATCAAAATACTGTTGTTTTTATTTCATTGGCTGAAAAGAATAGAGTTCTTAAAGCTATGATAGATATGACACAGCAAAATGCAGAGATAAGGGCGCATTTTCCAGAAATTAGTAGAGTAAAGGCTAAGAAAATACACGTATCTGGAGAGGAAATAGCTAAGTTTTTTAAAGTAGATAAAGATCAATTTAAAGCCCAAGAATTGGAAATATATAGAATGTTTATGCCTGATATATTAGGCAAGACTCAAGTAAAAATATTTGTTAATGGTAAGGCTCAATTATGGGAAGTAGGAAAAGATTTTGCCGAGGCTTTACATGGCTATGATACTGCTTTACACGCCAATTATGCTAAAATAATTGGGCTTCCTGCAAGAGGGTTAAGGTTAGGCGCGACAACTGTTCCTGAATTTACTATAAAAAATGTAATTAGAGATACTATATGGGCATCTGTATTTAGTATGAATAATTTTATTCCAGGTATTCATACAATTACAGGCTTTAAAAGTAGGCTAGGTTATAAAAAAGAGTTAGAAAAAAGTTACGATAATATAAGAAAAAGAGGCAATGCTGCTTTTATAGATTTTAGAAGATCTGGAGCAGATCAGGCAATGCTGACAAGTTGGGACAGGGATTATTTTGCGCCTGGAATGTATGATGCTTTGATGGGACGTAAGTTACAGAACCAGCAAACCGATTCTATATATACGCCAGGAATTAATAAGGTTAAAAAAGGTACATGGAATCCTAAAGGGCTTGCTAATTTAGCGAGGTCAATGGCCGAGATAGCTGAAACTGCTACTAGATTAGGCGATTTTAATTTAACTGTTAAAAGGTTAAAACAAATAAGAAAAAGAACAAAGAAGGAAGAACAATTAACAGATCTTGAAATTGTTGAAAGGGCAGGTTTTGAGGCAAGAAGATTAACTTTAGACTTTGCTAGAATGGGATCAAAGATAAAAGCATTAAATCAAATATCAGCTTTTTATAATGCTGGTCTGCAAGGAAAGCTAAAAATGTTTGAAGAATTAACTACATGGGGCAGAGGAGGTGAGGTTTTAACTAAGCCTATGGGTGCGAAATATAAATCAGGGGAATGGGAATTACCTATTGGCAAAGGCAGATATGCAGCCAATTTATTTATGAAGAAGCAGTATTCTAAAAATTTGATGCGCGCTTTTTCATATATCACTTTGCCTTCTTTGATATTACATTGGTTTAATAGGGATGATCCACTCTACCAACAATTACCTAGATGGCAAAAAGAGTTATTTTGGATAGTTATTAATAGAGATGATGATGATCCATCAGACGAAAATGCTTGGATTTTAAGGATACCCAAGCCGTTTGAACTTGGTCTTTTATTTGGAACTGCGCCTGAACATATAATGGATTTTATGCTTGAACATGATAAAACAGGCACAATAGAAAATGGTTTTTCCGAGTTTTTTAGTGAGTTTGGTAAAACTCAGATACAGTCTTTAATACCTATACCTAATATTGTTAGGCCTTTAACTGAGGGAGCATTGAATAGAAACTTATTTATGGATCGCCCAATTATACCTAGACGACATGAAGGGATGTTGGACGAGTATATGTTTGAATCCTATACAAGTAGAACTGCAAGATCATTGAGTAGGGTAGGTTTGGGCAATCCTTTTTCTATAGATCATTGGGTACAGGCTTGGACAGGAAGTTGGGGTAGATATGCTATTGCTGCTTTAGATAAAGGTATAAATTTAATTGATGAAGATTTTAATGAGAAAGCAAGATGGGAAGGCCAACAACATGCTTTTGGTATAGATAAACTTCCTTTTATTAAAGCATTTTTTATACGTAATTCTCCAACATTAAGTATGCAACCCATTACTGATTTTTGGCTAATTAGAGAGAGGTTTCAGCCTTTTTATAAAACCTTGAGAAGATTAAGTAAAACAGCAGCTTATAATGAAAGAGCTATGGATGAAATGTATGAGCTAATGGAACAGGCCGATTCTGAATTTTTATCTTTGGAGGGTGTAATTTCTGATACAACGGAAGCTATAAATAAAGTAAGCGCCCATATTAGATTGATACATTTAAGAGATGATTTAGATGGATATGAAAAAGGGCAGTTAATAGATGATTCTATGCGTAATTTACTAATATATGTTGAAATGGCACAAGACCAAATAGACTTTGTTTATGAAGGAGATATACCTAAAAGCGCTGAAACTTGGACTAGATGGACTGCTCGTAAATTTAGGGAAGAAAGCGATTTACAGAAAGCGATTAGAAAAGGTAGGAAAAGTTATGATAATATAAGAATACGGATAGACGATAGATCTATTGTTACAGAAAAAGATGGTATCGTTTATAATATAAAAAGACCTTACGCTGGATTTGATGAGGGACAAAATGAAGATCCTGTTGAAGATTTTAATAATAGGGAAGAAGAACTTTTACAGGAAAGCAGGCAAACAGATTATTTAGGCGAATAATATGACTATATCAACTACAATTATTAAGAACAGTTATTCTGGAGATGGGAGTGAGGATACTTTTGCTTACGCATTTAAAATATCAGATGATGATGATGTTCAAGTTATTATCAGAACAGCTGCTGGTGCTGAAACAGTAAAAACCAAGACTACACATTACACAGTAAGCGGTGTGGGTGCTGCAACTGGTGGCAATGTTGTATTTACATCTGGCAATATTCCAGCAGCTACAGAAACTGTTGTGCTTAGACGTTCTACTACACAAACACAGGCAGTTGATTTAGTCGAGAATGATCCTTTTACAGCAGATAGTGTTGAAGGCGCATTTGATAAGAATTTATCTATAGCCCAAGAATTACAAGAACAATTAGATCGGTCTTTTAAAGTCTCAAGAACCAATACAATTACTTCAGCAGAATTTACAGAATTAGCTGCTGATAGAGCAAGTAAGACGTTGGGTTTTGATTCTAGCGGAGACTTGACCACAGTTGCAGATTTTCTTCCTGCAGGCGGTGATAGTGGCGCATTTAAGTTTTCTACAACTACAACAGACTCTGATCCTGGCAGCGGTTATGTTCGTCTTAATAACTCAACAATAGCTTCTGCTACTATTATGTATGTAGATGATTTGGATTCTAGTGGTTCGGATGTTTCTGCATGGGTGCAATCTTTTGATGATGTTACATCTAATCCAACTAATCGTGGTCGTTTAAGAATATCAAAAGCAAATAGTTTAGCTATTTGGGCATCATTTCGCGTTAATGGCGCTATAACAGATGCCAGCGGATATACTAAAATACCTTTAACTTATATAGATGGTGCAGGTTCATTAGCTGCAGATGATACTATTTTTATATCTTTTACAGCTAGTGGTGAAGATGGTGCATCACCTGGCTATCTTTATACTTTTGATACAGGAACATCAGATACTGATCCTGGCTCTGGAGAAATTGCTTTTAATAATGGTACTTATGCGAGTGTTACAGCTATTTATATAGATGATAATGATGCTAATGGTGTTAGCACTTCTGCTGATGTTTTAACTTGGGATGATAGCACTTCAACAATTAAAGCGATATTGCATATTGTTGATGTTAATGACCAAACTACTTATGCAAGATTTAAGATTACAGGTGCTTCTACAGATGCTAGTGGCTACAATAAATTGGCTGTTGCCCATTTAGCAAGTAGCAATACTTTCTCTGCAGCAGATACCTTATCTGTACATTGGACAAGAAGTGGGAATACAGGAGATACTGGTTCTACAGGATCAACTGGTTCTACTGGTTCTACAGGTTCTACTGGTGCTTCAGGTACAAACTCTCAATTATCAATGACTTGGGAAAGCACAACATCTGATGCAGACCCCGGTGCAGGTAAAATAGCTTTTAATAATGCAACATTATCTAGCGTTTCTATTTTATATGTAGATGATGCGGATGATGCTAGTGCTGATATATCTGCTTATGTTCAATCTTGGGATGATGTTTCAAACTCAACAGCAAGAGGAATAGTAACTGTTGTCAAAGAAGGTACAGCTTCTACTTATGCTGTATTTAAAGTAAGTGGTGCAGTAACTGATGCGAGTGGTTATACCAAAGTACCAGTAACTCATGTTGTGAGTGCAGG
>Ga0114909_1001056_pt1 | contig 16651 bp, 7 predicted proteins | sample MalvireepMed_906_FD_87290 | JGI IMG/M metagenome (GOLD analysis project Ga0114909, IMG submission 87290) | Marine viral communities from the Global Malaspina Expedition - Malaspina viral metaG DeepMed_906 | ecosystem: Environmental > Aquatic > Marine > Oceanic | place: Mediterranean Sea...
AGCATTTATATTGAAGACCTCAAAAGCTTAAAAACGTAGTAATTATCTACTCTATATCAACATTATTTCATCGTTTACATGCTACAATTTTAGCTATCTTCGTCGTAACAACAATTCTGATTCTCATGGCTAAAAAAGCACTCACCATTCGTGAAAAAACTATCTTCGACGGTATTTTCACTAAATATTTCTTAAAATTTCTTTTTACCGTTTGGTTTAAACTTGCCGGTTGGAAGCTTTGCAAGAATGCACCTGAAGGAGCTGGTGTAGCAATCGCTGCTCCTCATACCTCAAACTGGGATTTTGTTTTCGCACTCGGCGCAGCAATTTTGCAAGATGTAAAAATATACTTCTCTATCAAAGAGAGTTTATGTCGAGTGCCTGTCCTTGGTACTTGGCTTATGTACCTTGGCGCAATACCTATTGACCGCTCCGCAAAAGGCGTAGGTCAAGTTCAGCAAATTAAAAACTTTATCAATAGTCAAAAATTAAACCGAGTATTTTTCTTATTTACCCCTGAAGGCACTCGTGGCCCTGTGCCTAAATGGAAATCAGGCTTTTACCATGTTGCTCAAGGCTGCGGATTACCTATTTTCTTAGCGAAAGTCGATTACCTTATTAAAGAGGCGGGTGTTTTTCATACCTTTAAATTAACAGATAACAAAGATAACGATATTAAGGCGATTCAGGCGTCTTATGAAAGCATTCAAGGTAAGTTCCCATTACATCAATTCCCGCCATATACTGGCCGTATGCCTAAAATATCAGAAGCAGAAGCCAAGATAATAAAAGCGATGTACTCTTTTAAAGGTGTCGCCACTAAAGTTGAAATTACCGCGAAAGCAAAGTTGGGTGAGCTATCGACCACCATGTTAGATTTTTTAATTGAAAAAGGCATGTTAGAGAAAGTGATATCTAGTACAAAGGATAAAGAGCCTAGCTATCAGCTAACCTTTGCGGGTAGAGGTTGTTTTCTTCATTTATCGCCAAGCGTCTAGTTATCGTTAATTTAGCGCAATAAATATTGTTTTATCAATGGCTAATAGATTAGTTAACCAGTTATATTTGTTAACTAATCTGTTAGCCAAGTAATCGCTGCCGGAAAACGTTTAGCCCAATCAAGTTCACAATGCCTGCCTATATCATCTTTAACTAGCTTAAGGTTTTCTCGAGTTATACCACTATCAAGCAATAACTGCTGTAAATGCTCGACTTGTTGATAACTACCATATTCCACTTTGCCCATATCAACATATATTTTTACATTGCCTAATTGCTTTTTCTGCTTTAATGCTTCAAAAAGCACATTATTGCCTTCCATATTCTCTATCGCTAAAGAAGGTGAAAAGGCGGCAACATAGCCAAAAACATCATCATGATCCATAGCTCCGTATAAAGCCATTAACCCGCCAAGAGAACTGCCAGCTAATCCTGTCGAATTAGCTTCTGCTTGCGTACGATAATTTTTATCAATATAAGGCTTTAAAGTCTGCGTGATAAAAGCGATGGTCTTTTTCCCCTCGCCAAGCTCTTTTGTTTGTTTATTCCAACTTTTATAATCCCAAGGGTTATATTCATTCCACCTGCGAGGCCCATTATCAATAGCCACAACGATGAGTTCGTTTAGTTCATCTGCAAAAATTAGCCTTTCTAAGCTTTCATCAACGAGCCACTCGTCACTATACGCCGTTGCACTATCAAACACATTTTGGCCATCAAGCATATAAAGTACAGGATAGTTTTGCTGTTTATTGTCGTTATAAGAAGGCGGAAAATAAATACGTAGGTTAGTGGTTCTATTGTGCTGTGGTATGGCAAAATTTTTTATAACCTGTACATTACCAGTAACGGTATGAGCTGCTTCTTTCTTAGGTTTATCATCTTTCCAGGCAGGAATTTCAACTTCAACTTGATGATTAGCTGAGTCTTTTAGGTATAAAAATTGGCAAAGCGCATTGCCTGATTCACGACTTGGTACACTTTGCCAGTCGAGATTCCTGACAAAACCAAAGATTAAATCTTGCTGATTATTTGGGATATCCGTCACTAATTTACCGTCAAGATAACTTAGCGGGTAAGCTTGTTTTCCAGAGATAGACCAATCATTAAAATTACCAACAATATGCACACTATCGTTGGCGTTATAGTCATGAGGTGGAGTGACAATAACAGACAAGCTATCATCACCGACCGACAGCGAAGAATAAAGACTAATTAAAGCAATAGTTAAATAAACTATAAATATCGTGTAAACCTTCATAAATCGCTGCCCTGCAATAGCCTTACTTTTTAAACCCACTCACATGAGGTAATTATTTAACGTGATCTCTGCTTCATAAACACCGCACTAGATAATGGCGGCACACTGAAACCATTAGCTGTCACTTTGCTTTGTTTGACAACTTCGTCAACACCTTTTTGCTGTAATGGATGTAGCTGATAACCTTTTGCATTAACATAGTTGAATAGTTGTACTTCACTGCTGCTATTGAATATAACCATTAAACTTTCCACGTTATCGTCTACTGACTCGCCTTGATTATCATCAAGTTTCATCACCAATAAACCTGTTTGCTTGTTATCAGTATTTAGAAAGCTCACTTTATCAATAATCGCTTTACCGGTTGTTAACCTAAATAAAGCTGAGCTCATGCGCAGTGCTAACATTTCAGAAAAAACGTTTGCGCTAAACTCAATATGTTTTGCACTCACTTGATCACGACCTTGATGACCTTTCAATACCTCTTTAATCAATGGCCAGTTATCGGCATCTTTTGCTGCTGGTGGTAAACCAACATTGTAGTGATTTGTTTGCTTAGAGAAGTCAACCCGATTAAACCAGTCGCTATAATCATAACTATCACGTAAAAAGGATTTTGAGCGCAAAAACTCTGAACCCATGTGGATAAAAGGAATGCCTTGAGCGAATAAAGTATAAGCTAAACTTTGCAGATGCATTCTTACTCTGTCGTCAGTAGAAACATCAAAGGCTAAACGATATTGACTGTTGTCCCACAAGGTTTGGTTATCATGTTTAGAGACATAATTAATGGTATCTGCAGGGTCTAAGGCATAACCTGTTGGTTGGTCGCCATAAGGAACGTCTTTGCCTAAAACTTTTTCGCCATTAACTTTCTTTAAAGGAAAATTGATTAAATTTCCAGCTAAACCAATACGTAATTGATCCATACGTAGCGCATAATCGGCCTGTACTTTTTCAGGGTTTTCAGCTGACTGTCTATCATTTGCAAAGGTTAATAATCCATTACCAATACCTTGTGTATCTCGAGTATTATTACCGCCACCACGTACTGCATCACGCAATCGGTCAGTGTAGGTTCCTATTTCACTACCACCCAGTTCCAGCTGACTAGCTTGCACAAATTGTTTATTACTTGCGACTTCGCCAAAATTCCAACCTTCTCCGTAGAAGTAGGTATCACTATCCACCTCACGTACTGCCTCACGTGCTTTTAACATGGCCTCTTTTGGTTGATGCCCCATCAAATCAAAACGAAAGCCATCGATTTTATAATCGCGTGCCCAAGTAACCAAGGAGTCAGTCATCAGCTTTGCCATCATCACTCGTTCAGTGGCAGTATTATCACAACAGGTAGATTGCTCAATGGCTCCTGTGATGGCATCTAAACGATGATAATAATTTGGCACGATTTTATCTAATACTGCGTTTGGCTCTAAACCAGATTGATGGGTATGGTTATAAACCACATCCATAATAACGCGAAAACCTAATCCATGAATGCTTTGCACCATTTCTCTAAATTCAACAAGACGTGAAATGCCTTGGGGGTTAAGGGCATAGCTGCCTTCGGGTACTGTGTAATGATAGGGATCATAGCCCCAATTAAAGTCATCAAACTGGCGTAATTCACTAACAAGTTGTTGTGCTTGCGTGCCACTGACATCGTAACTTGATAATAACGATTTTAAGGTTTGTTGCTCATCAAGTTCTACTGCATTATCAGCACAAATGCTTATTGTTGGCTCAAGATTACAAACCTTAGCTTTCACTTGTGCAACGGTATTATGCAAAGCTACCGCCTGATTTGGTTGCTCATTAACGGTAGCGATATCAAAAGTCGGTAACAAATGAATATTATTTAAACCCGCTTTTTTTAAGGTTTTTAAATGCTGGATAGCGAAGGAATTTTGTTCACTAAATGCCTTATATTTTCCACGATAAGCATTGTTCGATAATGCAGTATCGTCAGAGCTAAAGTCACGAATATGCGTTTCATAAAAAATATTATCTTCTACATTTTCTACTAAAGGTACACTATGATTTTTCCAATTATCAGGCTGTGTTGCTCCATCGTTTAGATCAACAATTTGCGAGTGCTTACTATTGGTGGATAAACTTAATGAATAGGGGTCTGTGGTAACAAGTGTTTCTATTTTTTTCGATTCAGGATGATAAACACTCACTTTATATTGATAAAAATCGCCGCTATGTGCCTGTTCACTGCTAACAGTCCAGATACCGGTATTATTATCTTCAACCATAACTAGTGATACGGCTTTGGCGTTTAGTTCATTATCAAAAAGCAATACTTCAACTTGCTGCGCTGTAGGTGCCCATAATTTAAAACTAACTTTTGACTCGCCAGCTTGTTCACTAGTTTTAGCATTAATGTCTGTAACTATGCTAGCGCCTAAGTCACTGACCTCATCAGCATCGTTATTAGCTTGTGTATAAAGTGCATCAATTACTGCACCTGTTTGCAAGTAAGCAAGTCTTTTAGCTTGTTTAGCAGAATCTACGGCGACAACCATCAACGGCTGCTTTAACCATTGCTTGCTTTGTGCTGATGTTAATGGCACTTGGTAGGCTTTAAAATCAGTTAAATGAGGAAAGCTATTCGCCAATTCTTCAGGCAAGTCTACTAACGATAAATCGACACTATCAAAACCAGCCGTTTTTTTACTGAGTAACTTATATTGATAATTTTCAGCTGTTTTGGGTAAAAGCAATAACTCAGCTGTTAACCAGTGCGCTGAAGCATCACTGGCTAACTCAGTTAAATCAGCCTCGGTAAATAAACTTGTCTCGACAATAGTGGTATTAACAGCTTTTTCTGCCTTTACTTCAGACTGAATGGTTTTATCTTTTTCACCACAAGCGCTGATTAAAAGTGAAGCTGAAAGCGCAACCGAAATAGCGCGGTTAACACTTAATTTTGACAAAGGAATAGCAGGTATTTTCATAATAAACGAATCATTAAAATAGTGATGAACAATAACTTACTCGTTTAACCAATAGATAAATACTAGTTTTGCTTGCTTGCATACGTATTCAATATTGACCTGTTTACCAACAGCGCTATTAATTAGTCTCATCATAGCTATCTAACCAAGTGTTCGAGGGTGACTCATCCATTTCATTAAGATAATTTTTAACAAATTCGATAAAAACTTGAGTGCGTTTGGGCAGATCTTTTCGTTTAGGGTAAACAATAAATACCCCTGAATTTTGAAACTCATCAACTTTTGCCACGACTTTCATCTTGCCGGAAAGAACCAATCTTTTAGCAATAAAGTGTGGCATAAGGCATAAGCCTAAACCTGCAGCACACATTTGAGCCATGACTTCACCGTCATCAACAACGGTAAAATCCTTGGAGTCAAAATTAATATGACGGCCTTGATAAGAAAAGTTGATCGGCATTGTTTTACCGGTTTGTTTAAAACGAAACAAAACCCACGGAAACTTGTCCAGTGATTGGCGAGTAACCGCTATTTTTTTAGTGACGGCTAATTCATTACTGCAACACAATACAAACGGCATGGGCGTCAACTTTTGCGCCACCAACCGACTATCGTTTAAACTGCCACTTCGAATAGAGATATCGATAGCATCACTGATCATGTCAACATATTCATCATTGAAACTGACATCTAAATGGATATCAGGATATACTTTTTTGAATTGACACAATATTGGCGAAATATACACGCGACCATACGATACTGGTAAGTTAATTTTAAGCGCCCCACTGTGACTATCATTCCCTAACTTGAGCTGCTCTTCACACGATTCAAGTTGCTGATAGAGTGAGCCAACCGTATCGGCATACTTCTGCCCTGCAGACGTTAAACTTAACTGCCGGGTAGAACGGTATAAAAGCTGTAAACCAAGCTGCTCTTCTAGCCTTTTAATGGCTTTACTGACCGTCGACGGATCTGTCGCGTGTTTCTTTGCTGTTGCAGCAAAACTACCGGTTTGGATAGTCGACATAAACAAAGCGATACTCTTAAACTTATCCATAATACTTACAACTAATGAATTATATTCACTAATGTAATTCATTATCCGCACTTCTGATAATTATATTTTTATATAAACTAGGGTCTGTTGATCTTTCGCGGTTAAATTTTGTTCGAGATAAAAACGTTTTAATCGCAGCGAGTAGTGTGCCGCCTAGTCACTCTAAGCAAATACTGCTCAACAAAGAGTAAAGCGTTTTTATCCCAATCCTTCGGACAGTGTTTGTTGGTCATTTTTACGGCGTTATCACCTTTTTATGTGGAACAACCACATTACAAAGGCTCTGCCTTGTATAAATACCCAACAAACGGCTGCAAAAACAATCTCGAAAGATCAACAGACCCTAAGGCTATTAATTTATTAACTAGCTAAATTATTACATAAAGTTGAATTGATTAGCTTTTGACTAGCATTTGATGGCTTTCAATGATCTTCTTAATTAACCACAGGATGGCTTCTACCCATGTTCAAACGACTGTTATTAATCACTATGTTAACGCTTGTTGTTAGCTCAATTTCTATAGTACAAGCAAGTAATTTACCCAAAGCCTTATTGACCATACCAATGACCCTTACCACGGGGGAAGTCGTTACTTTAGAACAATTTCAAGGTAAGAAGCCGGTTTATTTAAAGTTCTGGGCGACATGGTGCAAACCTTGTATCAAGCAAATGCCTCACTTCGAACACATTAAACAACAATATGGTGACGACTTAGCGGTAATCGCTATCAATTTAGGCATAAACGATAATTTAGCTGCGGTACAAAAAATTCAACAGAAATTCAACTTGTCGATGCCTATTGCTATCGATAATAGTGGCGACTTGGCTCAAGCGTTTAGGTTGCTAGGTACTCCATATCACTTATTATTCGACAAAGAAATGAACTTGGTTCACCTCGGTCACGAAGCCGACTCAGTGCTTGATAATAAAATTGCCTTGATCAGTAATGAACAACAGCTAGATTTATTAGCCGATAATGCCATTATTGAAACGGCAGCCCCTTTAACGCTAACGCTAGATGAACATAAAACACAGGCGTTTCTATTTACGGCAACATGGTGTGATTGGTATTTTAAAGATTCTCGCCCCACCTCATCACAGCAATGCATTCAGGCGCAAAACTCAGTCAATGAGTTTGCCCAACAGTATGAAAACATCGCTTGGCAAGGCATCATTTCAAGGCTTTGGACTGGTCAAGCTGAGCTCACAAATTACACCAAGAAATATAAAGTAAAACATCCCATTGCAATTGATGCTAACAACGGCATGTTTCAGCAATATGGTGTTAAAGAGCTGCCGACTTTAGTGGTAGTAAAGAATGGTCAAGTAGTGCTAAAAACCTCCAACTTTTCCAAGCCAAAATCTTTAGCTAAGCAAATTGCTAATTTATAAGAACATTAGAAAAAAGGCTTGCTGATTATATTCAGCAAGCCTTTGTCACTTCATACCATTCCAAGAGACAAGTCTCTAAGCGAATAAGTGTATGCTTATACCAATCTCACTAACTATGTGAACATTTCTCCTTGTTAAAATCACCAACTACCGCGTTATTTATTTAATAATTAGAACAACTAGTTATTGAAATAAACGCCTTGTATTTGTCACTTTTTCCTACGTATAAAATAGATCACCTAATTAATGAAACTGGTATTAACTTAAAGTTGACACTGCTGGATAGTCAAGCTACCAACATTAGCGCCTTGCGCTGGGTTAGCTTCATTAAGCACTAACAAAAAGCTATAAGTTCCGGCATCAAGACTCGTTACGTTATTATCAGTACCAGCCCCATTATAAGCGACAGGATAACTGACTCCGACCGCTAAAATGTCAGAATTAATATCAGTACTTCCTTCTGCTTGTGCCCATAATTGCGTCGCCCAATCACCATCGTCAGAGGCTAGCTTAAATTGCATGTCACCATCAAATTCAGCAACCGCTTGATAAGTATTATCGCCTTTGTAATGCAAACGATAAGCTTCATCGGCGCCCCACCCTGAATGGTCACCTTTCACATAAAGTTGACCACCGCCTGCGATATCAAAAGGAATATCGTCTGTTGAATCAGCTAAAGCGTTACAGTCAAAGGTTGGCGCAATACTGGTAATGGTAATAGCCGGGATTTCATTGCTTGCGTCTAATTTAAAGGTATATAAACCATCACTTTCAACGGTAAAAGTCATATTGCCACCATCATCACTAACCGCGATAGAACCGGCGGTAAAGGTAACGTCATTAAAACCTAAGTTTACATTTTCCCAATTAGCATCGGCAAACTTAAAGGTTTGTTGACCAGCCGTTAAGCTGACTTCAAGACTATAAATATCATTCTCTTGATAAGCAAAACTGTCATCTTCAGTTAAACCGTCATTGCCCCAATTATTCATGCTACCGCGTAAGTAAACAACAGTATTGCCAAACGGCGCAACGTCAGGTGCATCACGAGTTATGCCCGCAGATAAACCGGCACCTTGGTTAGCACCTTGTGCTTTAACAAAAACAGCCGTAGTTAATGCTGGCACAGTAAACGTACCATCACTTACCCCTTCACCACCGTCAGTAGTAAAACTTGCCATTTGCACTGTGCTGTCAGCAGAAGACTGCTGTACGCTGTGTAGTTCAAAATCACTTGCGGTGGCAACCGTATGAGATTGCTCAATACTTGAGCCGTTGATGATAACAACAATGGCATCATTATTATCATCCAGATCAGCCAAACCTGCGCCATCATCGATGCTCATTACCAACAAACCTTGAGTTTGATTTGCGCCGGTATTATGGAAACCTACACGATCAAAAACATCTTGCGCTGTCGTTAATCTAAAGAGTTTTGAGCTATTACGAATCGATAAGAACTCGGTAAAAATTGCACTGGCAAACTCAATATCATTCATTTGCACTTGTGTTTCACTATTAGCGATAAGGCCTGACATTTCTTCCCACTTACCTTGATTGTCCTCAGCTAAAGGTAAACCTTTATGCCAGTTATTATCAGCTTTAGTGAAATCAACTTTATTGAACCAGTCCCCGGCATCATAAGTATTTCGATCCATCGATTTAGAGCGAATAAAATCGCCACCTAATTGGAAGAATGGAATGCCTTGACTTAACAAGCCTATTGTCGCGGCAATATTTTGTGCCCTAACTCGATCTGTTACCGTCATATCGGCAGCTAGGCCATATTGCAATTGGTCCCATAAGGTTTCGTTATCATGCTTTGAAACATAGTTAATGATGTCAGCGGGATCTTTAGCATAAGCAGATTGTGAGAAGTTTTTGCCTGATTTAGTACGACCACTTTTATCTTGCAATTGATAATCAGCTAATGTGCCAGCTAGCCCTAAACGCATAGTATCTTGTGCTGAAAAGTTATTATCTGTAGCAAAAAGTGCAGCACTGCGAATGGTATCACGTGGTCTGTCGTTAAACGTGCCCACTTGCGTGCCAGCCATATTGTTTTGTTGGGCTTGAGTGTAACCTTGCTCTGAACGTGTCCAACCTTCACCATAGAAATAGTTGTCACTGTCTATCGCTTGCACAGCAGTACGAGCCTGAAGAATCGAGTCAACAGAGTTGTTACTCATAATGTCAAAACGAAAGCCATCAAACTTATAATGTTGAGTCCACATTACTAAAGAGTCACTCATTAGTTTGTCCATCATTTGATGTTCAGGCGCAGTATCTTGACAACAAGTTTCAGTAAGCACGTTACCACTAACTAAATCACGGCGATGGTAATAACCCGGAACCACTTTATCGAGCACGGAGTGATCTGATAAACCTGAAGAATTGGTATGGTTATAGACAACATCAAGTACTACACGTAGTCCCATTTCATGTAATGCTTGGTTCATAGCGCGCATTTCTACAATTCTTGCTATGCCGTCAGCATTTGATGCATAACTGCCATCTGGTGTAGAAAAATGCTTAGGATCATAACCCCAATTGAAACTATCTAGACCACGCATTGCCTGCGTTAAGGCTTGTGCATCAGTAGAACTTGGCTCATAACTTTCGAAAACAGATAACAAGGTGCTATCGCCATCTTCAACACCGCAAACAGGTGCCGAACTATTTGCTGCGCATAAATCAGCTACCGTATCAGTAATATTAACGCGTGTAGTTTCCTCTTCATTAATACTGGCGATATCATTGGCCGGAAGAAATTGAAAATGCGTTAAACCGGCATCAACTAATGCTTGTAAATGCATTACCGGCGCAGAGTTTTCTTCGGTAAAAGCAAGATAATTACCGCGATTTTCAATACTAGTACTGTTATCAAGAATACTAAAATCACGGATATGACCTTCATAGATAACAGCATCTTCAGGATCGGCAATTGTTGGTATGTTATGACTATTCCAACCTGCAGGTTGCAGGTCAGCATCAGTTAAATTAACAAATTGTGAAAAGCTACCATTGGTTGATAAAGACACTGAATAAGGGTCCGTTGTTTCAATGGCTTCAAAGCGTAAATTTTGTTGATGATAAACGTTTAGTTCGTAACGATAGAACAAGCGATCATTACTGATAGGCGTGCTAAACGACCAGATGCCAGTAGCACTGTCAAAGCTCATCACCTCAGTTGCTTGTAGCTCTTTAGCGCTGTTATAAATTTTCAAATTAACTTGCTGCGCTGTTGGCGCCCAAACACTGGCAGTAATGTCACTGGCGTTATACGTTAAACCAAGCGATGCTTCATCAGCATCTCCATCTCCTTGGGTGTATAAAGCATCAAGCACTCGAGGTGTTTGCACATAAGTGGCAGCAACGATTGCATCATCGCTATTATACGCAATAGCAAGTAACTTGCCTTTTAACAGCGTTTTGGCTTTATCAGCTTGCTCTGTCACAGCAATAAAGGTATCTAAAGCGCTATAACGTGGCATGGCTAGAGCTTCAGCGGTGTTTTCACTTTGCGCAATAAACTCGATATAGTTATCACCCGCAATACCGGTATCACTATCATAAGCTAGGTCATCAACAGCAGAGCTATATACCCTCACTTTCGCCACATCATCACCCGCTGACCAAAAAACCGTATCAACAGCTGCCCAATGCGCTGCTGTATTGGCAATTAAAGCGCCTGATGGATATAACATGGCTGAAGTATATAAGTCAGCCAAACCAGATAGCGTCCATAACATGCGCTCCCCGGTTAGATCTGCTTGTAAGTCTCCTCCGATATCTTTATCGCCGCCGTTATGCACAATGAAATTTGCACAATCACTGTGCGCAGCCTTTAAGTCAAGCAACCAATAAGCGCCATAGTGTGGGTCAATACCCGTTTGCGACTGCCCTGTATTCCAGTCAGTGCCGCCATTTGAATCAAAATCAGCATAAGCATCACAGCTATCATTATTCCACAGGTGCAATATCCATCCCTCATAATTGCCATCGGGACGGTTATAAAAGATAACCAACTGATTTTCAGCTGCAGTTACGATAGGCTCAGGCAGTACAACATTAACGCCAATGCTTGCTTGATTTGTTGCAGCACTGGTATCAGTAGCAGTTAAATTAGCTGAAAAATCACCTGCTTCATTATAAATGACTGTCGTTGTGTTAGTACTTACACAATCATCAATATGAACACTTGCGACTCCTTCCCCTGGGCTCAATACACATGACAAGGCATCATTATCAACATCAGTCACTGACCAAGAAAAGTTAACCTCTATAGATGAGGCGCTATTAATTTCAGCAGTAAGATTAGTAATAGTAGGCGCACTATTCACTGGTAAAGAAGGATTATCTTTCGGACTATCATCACCGCCACCGCATGCGGCTAGACTGCTTGACAGTATTGTCGTTATGGCAACTTGCTTAAAGCTTTTAAATAAAATCAAAATTTGTTCCTTTTTTGTAGTTATTCTATTTTTTGGACTCCTTTTTAAATTAATGACTTGTTTATTTTTAAAACAGTCTTTGCATACGTATTCAATGGCAATGAACGGTCAACCTCCTCTTTGAATACGTATGCAATCACTATTCATCTGTAATTTGTCGCTTTATATTAAAGTTGTTCACAAAACAAAACAAAACAAAACAAAACAAAATAAAACATTACACAAACAAACTGCACAAAACATATTACTATTAGGCTAAGAGGACATTAGCCAATAAAATTAATCACGGATGGCTAGGGGAGAACATTCAATGCTAAATTTTAAACCAAGCAAAATGACATTAGCGCTACTTTCAAGTGGCTTAATGGCACTAAGTACACAAGCTTTCGCCGCAGAAGAAGCTAAAGCAGCAGAGAAGAATGCCGAAGAAGAAGTAGAAGTAATTCAAGTAACCGGTTTTCGTAAAAGTGTTGTTGAATCAATTAACCTAAAACGTTACTCATCAAACGTAGTTGAAGCGATTTCAGCTGAAGATATCGGTAAATTACCTGACTCTTCTATTGCTGAGTCTATTGCACGTTTACCTGGCCTTGCAGCACAACGTATTGATGGTCGTGCTAGTAAAGTAAGTATTCGTGGTTTTGGTGAAAACGAAAGCGGTACGACTTTAAATGGTCGTGAGCAAGTGTCTATTGGTGATAACCGCGGCGTTGAATTTGACCTGTACCCATCTGAAATTATGAGCGGTGTTACCGTTTATAAAACACCTAATGCCAGCCTTGAAGGTGAAGGTATTGCCGGTGTAATCGATTTACAAACCATTAAGCCACTAAACCAAGATGGCCGTGTTATTCAATTTAATGGTACTTATGAAAAAACAAGTTTCGATAAATTAAACCCTGACGGTGATGATGACGGCCTTAAAGGTACTTTCTTCTACATGGATCAATTTGCAGACGATACTTTAGGTGTTGCTTTTGCTTATACGACCATGACATCACCTAACCAAGAAAAACGCTGGAATGCTTGGGGTTACCCAACATTCACTTATGAAGATGGATCTGAAGGTTCTATCTTAGGTGGTGCCAAGCCGTTTGTTCGTTCTTCTACCTTAGAGCGTGACTCAGCAATGTTAGTTGTTGAAGCTGCACCAAGAGATGACATGAAGATGACTTTTGATGCACTTTATGTTGATTTCTTAGATACTAAAATTTTACGTGGTATCGAAGTTCCATTTGCATGGGGTCAAGGTTCAATCTCTGGCGATACCGCTGTAATTGACCCAGATACTGGCTTTGTATCAAGTGCGATTACTCAAGATCAACGTGTTGTGGTACGTAATGACTATGAAGAGCGTGATGCTGAATTGATGTCATTTGGTTTTAATACTAATTGGGCTGTGAGTGATAACTGGACTTTAGACTTTGACGCTAGTTATTCAAAAGTTGAACGTGATGTTTACAGTGTAGAAAGTTATTCAGGTACTGGTCGTGGTGACAGCCGTGGTGTTGGTGATGATTTAGGTTATACCTTTGATGCAGGCAATACTGGCGCAACTTTCACTCACGGTTTAGATTATAGTGATTACAACCTAATTCAATTAGGTGGTCCACTAAGTTGGGGTTGGAGTGGTGCCTTAAATGACGCACACAACATTACAGGTACAGAGTACGAAAACCAAGCCCAAGATGGTTTCATTAATACGCCAACTATTGATGATGAGTTGATGTCATTAAAATTTGCTGCTAGCCAAGAAATTGATTCAGATTTTATTACTGATATTACTTACGGCGTTGCTTATCGTGATCGTGAAAAAAGCAAGCACTCTGAAGGTTATTTCATGACCTTAAGCAGCTTTAGCTACCCTGATAACCCAGGTATGCAATCAGTACCTGAAGAATACCGTTTAGGTACTGCTAATTTAGACTTTATTGGCATGGGCAACATGATAGCTTATGACACTATGGGTTTGATTAATAATGGTTACTATAGTCTTTTACAAGAAAGTTTGACCAATACTACCCATGCAACTAAATCTTGGACAGTAAATGAAAAAGTAATGTCGGCATTTGTTCAAGCTGAGATAGCGACTGAGATTTCTGGCATGCCACTTACAGGTAGCTTTGGTGTACGTTATGTTTACACCGACCAATCTTCGCAAGGTAATGCCTTTAATACTGTTGATGGCCTCGTTGTTGCTGAGCCAACGGATGTTAGTCACGACTATAATAACTTTTTGCCTAGCCTTAACTTATCAATGCAGATTGATGATAGTCAAACATTACGCTTTGGTATAGCACAAACAATTTCTCGTGCTCGCCTAGATGAGATGAACGCTTCATATAGTGCTAAATATAATCAACAACCTGATGAGCAAGGTAACTTCTGGGAAATAGAAGGTGGTAACCCTGAGCTAGAGCCTAAAGAAGCTCTTGGTATTGATTTATCATATGAAAACTACTTTAGCGCTGAAGGTTATTTCGCAGTAGCACTTTTCCATAAAGACCTACAGAATTGGATTTTTGACGGTTCTTATGAGGTTGATATGACCGGTGTAGCTGACCCATCGACTGGTGAATTACCACCAACAACGACTGGTACTGGTAAGGGTAAAGTAAACGGTGGTGATGGTACTCTTTGGGGTTACGAAGTATCAGCAACCTTACCATTTAACATGTTAACAGAGCACCTTGATGGTTTCGGTATTATCGCAAGTTATACTGGCATTGAGTCTGATATGAAAGATCAAAACGATGATGATTATGAGTTACCAGGTTTGTCTGACAGTATTACTAGTGCAACTTTTTATTACGATAAAAATGGTTTCTCAGCACGTGCTAGCATGCGTAAGCGTGGTGCCTTTAAAGGTGATGTTTACGGCCTAGGTTTCGATACAGTGCAAGTAGATATTCAGGGTGAGACAATTTGGGATGCTCAAATTGGTTATGACTTTGGTGAAGGCGGTTTTGAAACGTTAGACGGTTTATCTATCTTCTTACAAGGTTACAACTTAACTGAAGAGCCATTCACTTCATTACAAGGTGATAATGCACTACAAGTACGTGATTATCAGGATTACGGTAGCACTTACTTATTAGGCTTTAGCTATAAAATGTAATTTTATTAGCCAAAACCTATAAATATAAGCCCTTGTGATAGTATGTTACAGGGGCTTTTTTATTTAGAAATTTATTAATAGCTAACAGTTGGAAATAATATGCAGCAAGATAATACTCAAAGTAAGGTTGAAAATGTCGTTATTGTCGGTGGTGGTACTGCCGGTTGGATGACAGCATCTTTATTAGCAAAAACATTTGGGAAAAGCCTTAATATTACTTTAGTAGAGTCTGACAGCATTGGCATTGTTGGTGTTGGCGAAGCTACTATCCCGCCAATTGTTAACTTTAATAGCGCTATTGGTATTGATGAAAAGGCTTTTCTTAAGGCCACTCAAGGTACCATCAAGCTGGGCATAGAGTTTAATAACTGGAATCAAGATGGTGATAGTTATATGCATGCCTTTGGCAGCATAGGTAAAAAATTTCCTTTCTGCGATTTTCATCACTTTTGGTTGCGTGCACAGCAGTTAGAGAATTCTGTAGAAAATTCCGTAGAAAATAAGGCGCAAGAAAATGCCTGTTCTCACGATACTAGCTTTTGGGATTATTCATTAAACTACCAAGCAGCCAAACAAAATAAATTCGCCGCCTTTAAGAACATTCCTAATACCAATTTACCCGGCCTTGCTTATGCCTATCATTTCGATGCTGGTCTGTACGCAAAGTTTTTATGTCAACATGCGACAGGTATGGGGGTTAAGCGCATTGAAGGCACAATTACTCAGGTACAGCAAAATCATCAATCGGGCTTTGTTGAAAGTTTGCAACTTGAAAATGGCACAAGCATTACTGGTGACTTATTTATTGACTGCACGGGTTTAGCAGCTTTATTAATAGAAAAAACCTTGAGCACAGGCTATGACGATTATTCCCATTGGTTGCCTTGCAATCGAGCTATCGCTGTACCTTGTGAAAAAACTGAGGGTATCGAACCCTATACGCGCTCTACGGCGCATAAAGCTGGCTGGCAGTGGCGTATTCCGCTGCAACAAAGAACAGGGAATTGTTTGGTTTTCCCAAGTAAACACAAGACTGATGGAGAAGCCAAAGAACCATTACTGAAAAACCTTGACGGTAACCCCCTCGCTGAACCGAGAATTATCCCTTTTCAAACAGGTCGTCGTCGCAAGCAGTGGCATAAAAACGTTATTGCCATTGGTTTATCCAGTGGTTTCTTTGAGCCGCTTGAATCGACTAACATTCACTTAATTCAAACAGCCGCTATTCGTTTAGCGAAATTCTTCCCGCATAAGGGCATTAATATTGAAGAAGTGAATGAATTTAACCGTCAGTCTAAACTTGAAGCGGAAGGTATACGTGACTTCATTATCCTGCACTATAAACTCAATAGCCGTGGTGATAGTGAATTTTGGCGAGCTTGCCAGCGTATGGATATACC